>Ga0126313_10002732_pt1 | contig 9999 bp, 11 predicted proteins | sample Plot105A_FD_89954 | JGI IMG/M metagenome (GOLD analysis project Ga0126313, IMG submission 89954) | Serpentine soil microbial communities from UC McLaughlin Reserve, CA, USA - Plot105A | ecosystem: Environmental > Terrestrial > Soil > Grasslands | place: USA: UC McLaughlin Reserve, Lake County... | reverse complement strand
TGGAGCACCTTGTTGTGCTTTAGATGGTGCAAGAGCACCGGAGGGGCGCCGCCACGTACCGAGGTGAGAAACACTGCGATGCCAGGAACCCGCACTGGTTTGTGCTTGGCGATATCAGCCAGGAATACGCCGATAGGCAGCGTGTTCTCCAGCACGATTTCGGAGAGTCGGGCTCGGCCTTTCTTCCAGGTGGACATCAGGAGGTACACGATGACGGCGACGAGCAGCGGGAACCAGCCGCCATCCGGGATCTTCATGAGGTTCGTCCCCATGAAGGCCAGGTCCACCGTCAGGAACGTCCCTCCCAGCAGCGCCACCTGCCACACGGGCCAGTTCCACTGCTTCCGCGCAACCACGAGCAGAAGAATCGTTGTGGTCGTCATCGTGCCAGTCACGGCGACTCCATACGTGGCGGCCAGGTTTCCTGACGACCGGAAAGCGAGCACCAGGCCTACACAGGCAGCCCAGAGGGCGTTATTCACCTGCGGGATGTAAATCTGCCCGATCGTCCGGCTCGAGGTATGAACGATGTTGACTCGGGGGCAATAGCCCAGCTGGACCGCTTGACGTGTCAGCGAGAAAGCTCCCGAGATGAGCGCCTGCGAGGCGACGATTGCCGCGGCAGTCGCAATGGCCACCATCGGGTAGAGTGCCCAGGGCGGGACGAGGGAGTAAAACGGGTTGCGAGCGGCCGCTGGAGACTCGAGCAGGATTGCGCCCTGACCGAAGTAGTTGATCACGAGAGCCGGCAGGACGATGGAGTACCATGCCACGCGAATAGGACGCTTGCCATAGTGACCCATGTCCGCGTACAAAGCCTCGCCGCCAGTAACCACGAGCACAACCGCAGCAAGCACCATCAGTCCGGTGAAGCCTTCGTGCCATAGGAAAGTGGCCGCGTACCAGGGATTCAGTGCAGCCAACACCGACGGATGTTTGAGGATTCCCATCACACCCAGGAGCGCGATCGACACGAACCAGACGCCGGTCACAGGCCCGAAGATCGCGCCAATACCAGCGGTGCCATGACGCTGAACGGCAAAGAGGGCGGAGATGATTACCACTGCGATAGGCACGACCCACTGCTGCAGTGCGGGAGTGGCAATGGTCAGTCCTTCAACGGCGCCAAGAACCGAGATTGCGGCGGTGATGCTCCCGTCCCCATATAGCAGCGCGGCGCCGAACAACCCGGTCGCAATCAGCCAGCGGTAAGCGCCTGTAGGGCGTCCTTCTCCATGGGGCCGCACCAGGGCCAGAAGCGCCAGAATTCCACCTTCTCCTCGGTTGTCAGCCCTCATTACGACAGTCAGATACTTGAGCGTCACCACGAAGTTCAGAGACCAGAAGATCAGAGAGAGCACACCAAGAACGTTGCCCTTCGTCACGGGAACTCCGTGTGGACCGATAAAGCATTCCTTTAGGGCGTACAGAGGGCTGGTGCCGATATCGCCATAGACCACCCCGAGCGCGCCGAGCGCCAGGACAGCGAGCCGTTGACCATGTACCGACGCCTTGGCGTCGCTGGACACTTAGCGGTACCGCGTCCGGGTCAGCCGGCGCAGGTCGAGAAGAGACACGATGAAGATGAGGAGAATCACGACGCCGGATGCCACGCACCAGCGGCAAATGGCGTGTATGACAAAGAGTTCTAGGTAGGTGAGATACGCTGTGAAGAGCACTCCCACACCAGCGAGCCCGGCGAGCATCGTAGTTGGTGATCGACGCTCCGCGAATGTGCCCTGGAGTGAGGCAAGGCTGATGGCGAGCAGCACTGCGTAGCCTAGCAGCCCAACGAGTGAAACCTCGATCCCCGCCACCCTGCTCCAAGGGCTCCACTGCACGGTTTCGCACCCGCCGGTTCCGCAGGCCAGACTGCCGATCTTTCCGATCTTGTAGAGATAGAGGTAGGCGGAGATAAAGAGCCCTGTAAGGCTCAGAAGCACCGCGGTCATACGATACATCATCGAGCGGCGCGTGGTGCCAACGAATCTACCAGTTTAGTGATGGCATCGCTGTCGAACCTGCCGCGATACAGCCTACCGTTCACCAGCAGCGTAGGCGTTGAGTTTACTCCCAAGGCCACACCGGAGTTGAAGTCTGCCTGTATTCGGCCTGCGTACTTGCTCGTCTGCATACATGTGTCGTATTTGCCCACGTCCAGCCCCACCGCCTGGGCGTACTTCCGGAAAATGGGAGCAGCATCTCCAACGCCAGCCCACTCTGACTGTCCCCCATATATACGCTGGTGCTGCTCCCAGTACTTCCCCTGCTCGCTGGCGCAGGCTGCCGAGTGCGCCGAAAGGCGTGAAAACGAGTGCTGCTGGAGCGGAAAGTCGCGATACCGCCACCGGAGCCGGCCGCTGTCGATGAGCCTCTCTTCGATGGTTGGCATTTGAAGGGTGGCAAACGTCTGGCAGAATGGGCACTGATAGTCGGCGAACTCGGTGATTTCCACCGGTGCCGAGGGGGAACCTTTCACGTAACCAGCAAACCCGGAGGTGTCGGAGGGCTGTACCGTAACGTTTGCTGGAATGCTGACGGTGGCAGGGCGGGTCATCAGATAGCCGAGAACACCGAGACCTACGACAGCCAGAACCGCGAACAGCGTGTAGAAGCGCTTCATTCCGGCCTGCGTCGCCGCCATGGCTCTTCGTCCTCCGGGTCATCGGGAAGAAAGGAATCCTGGTGCTGCGCCTCATCCACGATGCGGCGGCTTTCTGCAATCTCCGGCGTGTCGTAGGTGCTGCGTACCTCGTAGTGGAACAGCTCGCTTCTGGCGTCTCCCATCATGCGTAACAGCTCCGGCCCGCCCCGAAGCAGCTGGCCGGCCTCATCCAGCTCGCGAATTCGGGCGGCCAGGGACCGCAAGAGGGCGGCGAGCCTCATAGCTCGCTCCTCACCATACACCTCATCATGCTCTGCCATGGCAACCTCGGAGGCGGGCACGCCTCCGTTCAAGTTCGTGTGATTCCGGCCGATAAAGATAATGGGTCGGAGCCCGCGAGTCGGATCCATCCTCGATTGCACCAAATGGTGCAATCCGTTATGTTTAGCCTATTACGACCATACCATTGATAGAGGAAGGTGCATGAACAAGAAGAAGACCAGAAGTGCTCCTGAGGCGGTCTCGTTTTCCCAGGCACGTGACGAGTTGTTCAGCCACATTCTCCGCTGCGGGGTCATCGATGCCCTGCCGGAGCATCAGAAAGACTGGTTCGACGATACTATGGGCTATATCGCCGACCGGTACGAAGATTTGACTCCAGAGCAGCAGGCGCAGCTTCGCCTCCTGGGCGAGCGCTACTGCCAGCCGGTCCGCCGAGTCGACACCGTTGAATCGGGCGCGGCCTGAGCCGCGTAACAACTGACGAAGCGCCTCGGAATCTTATTCCGGGGCGTTTTTGTTTAACGTCGCGCTGTTGAGTATTGCCGTCTCCAGCGATATCCCACTGCCAGCCTGAATCCTCCCCCCACACCCAACTCGGCGGCCCAACCTGCGCTTGCGCCTGGCCGAGACTCGACACCCAGGGTGAGCACCAGGTATCCCTGGTCCACCGGCCCGCTCACACCTGCCACGCCGCCAGCCACATAAAACCCGGTTCCCTGCGGCTTGTTCGGACTCAACAAAAAGTGTCCCAGGATCTCGCCGCGAAGCCCGAGCTCACCCGACGAGACGCCGGCGCCTCCCGACGCGGAAATACGCGTACGTGTAGATGTGCGGAGGGCGCCGTAAACGCCGGCGACCGCGAGCGCGGGATCCGATGCTGTGCCGATCGCCTGAATTCCGAGCTCGTAGCCGCGTTGAGCCGACACGGGAGCCGCGAGCAATAACAACGCGGCAACCAGCCCCAGTTCAGGCAACCGTAACGTCATAGGTGACCCCTACGTCGGGTGCGAGCGTATGGATCACCGAGCAGTACTTTTCGATGGACAGGCTCACCGCACGCTGTGCCTTGGCCTGGTCTATACCTTCGCCGGCGAGATGGTAATCGAGATGAATGGCGGTGTACCGGCGCGGCTCCTGTTCGCGCCGTTGTCCGCTTGCTTCGATGCGGAGCTCACGTAGCTGGACCCGCATTTTCTTGAGGATGATCACCACATCGGACCCGCTGCATGAGGCGGCGGCGAGGAGCAGCGTCAGCATTGGTCCGGGCGCCGCTGCGTTGTCGCCGTCGATGGCAGTCAGTGGGCCATCCGGGGCGCCTCCAACGAAGCGCAAACCATCCTGCCACTTCAGCGTTATACGCTTGGTTTCTTGCATCATCGCCCCAGTGGCCGCTGGGCTCGCGGTGCCACCCGGAAATAATCCCAGATTGCAATCACGGCGATCGCAGTCGTCGCCCAGGCGACATGCCGCAGGTACGGTGAGCTTAACAGAAATGCTACTAGCGTAAGTATCTGGGCTACCGTTACAGCCTTACCACTCCACCGGGCAGGAATGGCACGGGGCTCTTCCGAAAAGAAGGTGGTCGCGAACGCCACGGTAGCGACGATGTCCCGCAGCAGTACACCGATTATGAGATACGGCTCGAGCTGACCGGAGAATGCCACGACTCCCACCGCCGCGGCCATGAAAAGCTTGTCCGCAATTGGATCGAGGATAGGTCCGTAGGGTGAACTTCCATAGCGGCGTGCAATCGGTCCGTCCAGCAAGTCAGTCGCCGCCGTAACCCCGACGATAGCAAGCCTCCAGCCTGTGTCTGTGACGGCAACGAATGCTGCTGCCAGCGGGATACGTAAGCAGCTAAGCACATCTGCCGCAGCCCAACGGGCGCCACCTTGCTCGGCTACAGGACCAGGACTAGCTTCGGACACGCTGCTCCCTCCCAAACGTGAGCGTGCAAGATACTCAGGTCCGTCCTCCGCCCCCGCCCTGATTTCTATTGCAGGCCCCTTCCATGACGATCGATACCGCGGTGATTCCTTGCGGAGGGCTCGGCACTCGGCTGCACCCGATTACCCGCTGGCTACCCAAGGAGATGTTGCCCGTCGGGCTCAAGCCAGTGCTGTATTGGACGCTCGACGAGGCTGCAGATGCAGGGCTGCTGCGGGCTATCATCATTACCAACCCTCACAAGCCAATGCTCGAGGCGGTTGCTCGGAACTATCAGGGCCCGTTGGAGCTGGAGTTCGTCGCGCAGGATCATCCACGCGGCTTGGGAGATGCGTTGCTCAGGGCCCGTGACAACCTGGCCGGATCTCCGTTCATGGCTGTCCTCCCGGACAATCTCTTTCACGGATCAAACCCATCGGCTGCGGTGCTGTCGACATTCCGCACGACGGGCCTGGCCACCGTGCTGCTCGCAGAGATAGAGCGCAAAGACGCCGGCTCGAAAGGCGCAACCGGCCGGGCTTCTGTTCGGAAAGTCGGGGACGGAACCCTTCGGATTGTTGCAGTGGCTGACAAGGGAGCCGGCCGCTTCGATACAGCCGGTGACGCAGTCGCGGTCACGCCAATCGGGCGGATGGCGTTCGCAGGGCAGGTGCTGGATGAGTTCGAGGAAGTGGGCCGCAAACTACCCGCGGGCGCCGAGCTTGACGATGTGCCTGTGCTACAGGAACTGGCCCGGAGAGATGCACTCGCCGGAGTAATGAACCCGGCACGATTTTATGACGTCGGTGTTCCGGAAGGTTACCGAGATGCCGTTGCAGCATCGCCCGCTCGAGCCTGATCCCGCGCCGTGAGCACGTTCAATCATCAGCTGCTGGAGTTCACATCGATCGATCCGGTGCGGCTGCGCGACACGCATGTGCTTTCGGGGCTCGTAGTGGCGGCTGCAGGCGCGGTAGGAATGCCATCTTTGGGCCCCCCGGTAGTCCGTGAGGGTGCCGGAGGAATTGCCGTGGCGTTGCTCTGCCTCGAAGGCCATATCGTGCTGCATTGCGCACCGAATGAAGGCGCTTGCCTGGTGGAGATCATCGCCCGTGCGCCGGCAGACGTGAGCAAGGGGATCGATGTAATCAGCCGCCGACTGGGGAGCTGAGGGCAATACCCCTGATGACCCCTTCCGCCAAGTGTGAGGGCTGAAGGCAGCGTGCAGCGACCCGGAGAATGTCGTCCTGGCCAACGCCCCTGAATACCGCGGCAGGGTCGATAAGATCCTCCAGGCCATTCCCACTGACCCATGCGTCTAGAATCTCTCCTGCCAATCCCGAAGCGCTCTGTCGACCGACTTCGGTCTGTCCAGCTAAATAGTTGATTGCCTGCTCCAGCTCCACCTTGGTGACCGGCTCGCGGCTGAATCGGTCGAGTTCCTCGAGCATCGCTCCACGTGCCTCCTCCTCCCGCCCGGGTGAGGTGGCGATGTAGGTGAGTAGTGCGCCGGCTCTTCCTCGCTGCCAGCTCGACGCCATCACGGTGTAAGCGAGCGAACGCTTGTCCCGGAGTGCTTCGAACATCCGCCCGCCCAGGCCGCTCGCGACGGCGGCCCACACCTCAGCGGCAAACCGATCGGGATCACGGCGCCCAGGTCCAGGGAACGCCATCGCGAAGGCGGATTGCTGTTTCTCTCGCTCGACGATGAGACTGGACTCCGCTACTCCCCGGCCCACCCAGGGCAGCGGGTTCAGCCTGTTCTGGCTCGCAATGCTGGCCATGTCTCCGAAGACACCTGCAAGTGCTGAGGCGGCTTCTTCGGCCGCCACATCTCCGACCGCAATTACTACTGGGCGAATACCCAGCATCGCGGCGTGCCACGCTCGTGTGTCAGCAGGTGAAATGGTGGCGAGGGTTTCGGGAAGGCCACTCACCGGCAACCCATAGCCCATTTTGCCGAACGCACCTGCGAAGGCGAGCTGAAATGGATAGCGGAACATGTCGTCAGCCACCTGCTCTGCCTCCGTGCGCATAAGGCTGCGCTCGGTCTCGACGTCACTGTCGTCCAGACATGGGTGGCTGAAAACGAGATCGAGGAGCGTGGCAGCCTCGGTCAGGTGTTCTGTAGTTACCGTGGTCGAGAAGCCGAGCCAGTCCGTCGCCGCGCTCGCACTCAGTGATCCACCCAATCGCTCGAATGCGAGTGCGAGACCGCCCGCGTCCAACTCGCCGGCTCCACGCACGGAGCTTCGGATCACCAGGGATCCCAAGCCGGCCATCTCGGGGGGGTCCAGCTCGACCCTTGGCGTGTAGATGCCAATGGTCACCAGCGGCACCCCTGTTTTACGTCGAACCAAGAGATCGGCACCTGGCAGAGGGAGGTGAAGCACCTCACCGTGCCAGTTTCCGTCCACGATCTTAGAGGGGCGCAGTGTTGGTCGTGGGGTGGGCCGTGTGGCGGGCCGGCGGAGGGCGGTTACAGCAAACGCTCGCTCCAGTACGGAAGTAGTCAACTCCTCGCCCTCGGACTCGGGCTGGTACGCCACAGCCGAGACGTTGTCCGGTTGCAGATACCGTGCTGCTGCGGCCCGCACCTCGTCTATACCGACCTTGGCGAGTGCCTCGTACTCCCGGTCCAGAAAGGAGACGTGCTCCAATGCTTCCGCCGATGCCAGCGCAGAGCCCTTTCCTTCCATCGACTCCAACTGTCTACCCCACCGCGCTCGAAGCAGGGTCACGGCGCGTTCGAGGTCCTCGGCGGTCGGTCCCAGCAGCGCAAGGCGCGAGACATTCTCGGCCGTGCGCTCGATGGCCTGCGGCATGTTCTCGGGTGTCAGATCTGCGCCGATGCTGAACACACCGACTTCGGTTGGGCTGTAGTTGTGCGCCGATACGGAGGTAACCACGCCCGGCTCCCTCAAGCCCCGATGGAGCCAGCTCCCGCGCCCGAGTCCCAGCACTGCCGCCGCTACGTCCAGCGCAGGCGCGTCCTCGTGAAGCGGTCCCACGGTGCGCCAGCCCAGCACCAGCTCAGCGTGGGTAATGTCGCCTCGCAACGTTCGGGCGCGAACATCCCGGTGCGTCGGCTCCTCGGGACTCGGGTCCACCGCACCTGGAGACACAGGCCAGTCACCATAGGAAGCACGGGCGAGGCTGAGCGCCTCCTCGGCATCGAAAGCACCGGTAATTGCGACAATAGTCCGCTCCGGCACGTACCGCGAGCGGTAGTAGGCCCACAGGTCGTCTCGCGTCAGACGCGCCAGCTGTTCCTCTGTGCCGATGCGCCAGCGGCGGATCCGATGCCGATCGAACATGACCTCGTGTAAGGTCTCATGAGCCACGGCGCCCGGCGTATCGCGTTTCCGTTTGGCCTCCTGGATGATCACCTGGAGCTCGCGTGCAAGCTCGCCAGGATCAATGACCGAGTTACGCAGGGCGTCGGCCTGAATGTCCAGCGCTGTAGCCAGCCCGGAGGCGGGCAGAACCGTGAAGTAGGAGGTGTGATCGTAGCCCGTTCCGGCATTCAGATATCCTCCTGCCGCTTTCGTCTCCCGGGCAATAGCTCCGACCCCGCGACGTCGGGTCCCCTTGAAGAACATGTGCTCCAGCACGTGCGAGATGCCGATCCAGTGGTCGGGCTCATCAAAGAACCCGGCTTTCACATGAGTCACCACCGAAGCCACCGGAGCTGATCGATCGACCTGAATCAGCAGAGTTAGCCCGTTGGGGAGGATCTCACGAATGAGGCCTTCCGTCCAAGAGCGTGCAGGGTGAACGCTGAACGGTGAACCGGTTGCCGACATGTTCATCTGGAGTGTTCCTTGGTTCTAAAGAGAAACGGACGTCCAAACTTAACTGGACGCCCGTTTGCCGTTTACCGTCAGCGCTGATGACTACTGCACTATCCGCAGTACTCCTGCCTCCGCACTGCCCCGAATGAACGCTTCGGGGTTGGTCGTTGGTATCACGACGCCAGTCTCGGTCTGACCCCGGCGAGCCAGGCTCGCCATGAAATCGATTAGAGAACCCTGGGCCCATTCTCGATCCGCAGCCTTCATCTGAATGAGAATCTCTTCCCAGGTACCGCGGATGCTGTTGCCTGCCAGCGTCATGACCACGTGAGACTCGCTCTGGCCGGGCTTCTTCTGCATTGCGTGTAGCTCGCTCAGCAGCGTGCCAAACAGCTCCAGCTGGTATGGATCCCTTACGCCGCCGTCGGCCTGCTGGGCTTCGACCTCCGCCAGCAGCAGATCTATAGCGTCGGGCTCGCCAACCACTTCCCCCAGCCGGAGTAGCCAGGGGGCCAGTTCCGGGTCTTCATCCGGAAGCCGGTAGATGCTCTTCTTCAGCTCGATGTGCCGCCAGATGCCGAGCTCGTCGAAGTGATCCTCGGGTTGAGTCCGCTCCAGATGATGCAGAGCGGCCTCGGATTCGCCGCGATCGTACAGCAGGTTGGCCAGATAGATACGGGCTTCGCTGTATCCGGCATCGATCTCGAGGGCTCGGCGGAGCCAGTAGAGCGAGCCGGCATCATTGCCCAGCCGGTGCGAGGCGTACCCCAGGCACGCCGCGGCATCGGGGGACTCCGGGTGTGCAGCCGCCGCCAGGTCGAAGAACCGGTGAGCCGGCGCCACCAACCCCTCTCTGAACAGTGCCCGTCCCACCTGGAGCATCAGCTCGTGGTCATCCTGGAAACCCAACTGGAGGATGCGCTCGACTGCCCGCATGGCTCCATCCCTGTCTCCGAGCTTGAGCAGAGTTTCCCCGATTCCGGCGAGACCATCCTCGTGATCCGGGTCGAGTGACAGTGCCTGCTCAAAGCTTCGCCGAGCCCAAGCGAACTCCTCGCGAGCGAGGTGAGCGTAGGCGGTTCCGATATGGAGCTCGACGGCGTGGGGATAGAGGGTAATGCCTTCCTTGAGGACAGTCAGGGCTTCATCGTACCGGCCTTCGTTGTAGAGGTGATGGGCTTGTTCGTCGAAGTCGTCGGAGCTGAGGAATGCGTCCGACATCGGCAGGACCTCCGAAGGCAGTTGGATAAGACAAACTATGAAGTTCCGCTCGGCGGAGCAATAGAAAAGAAACTGCTGCCGCAGATGAACGCAGATCAACACAGTTACTTCAGAGGCTTACCCTAATCCTAAGTACGACGCGGGTTGAAGTTAATTCGACCGAGACTCCCG
>Ga0126313_10002731_pt1 | contig 10001 bp, 11 predicted proteins | sample Plot105A_FD_89954 | JGI IMG/M metagenome (GOLD analysis project Ga0126313, IMG submission 89954) | Serpentine soil microbial communities from UC McLaughlin Reserve, CA, USA - Plot105A | ecosystem: Environmental > Terrestrial > Soil > Grasslands | place: USA: UC McLaughlin Reserve, Lake County... | reverse complement strand
TCGGCAAGTCGACGCTGTTCAACCGTGTCGTCGGTGACGCGCGCGCGGCGATCGTCGAGGACCGGGCACGCACGACGCGTGACCGGTTGTACGGCGACGCGGACTGGAACGGGCGGCGGTTTGTCGTCGTCGACACCGGCGGGTTGGAGATCGCGCCCGGCGATCCGATCGAGGAGCAGGTGCAGGTCCAGGCGCGGCTCGCCATCAACGAGGCCGACGTCATCGTCTTCCTCGTGGACGCCGCGACCGGTCCCACCCCCGCTGACCAGGACGCGGCCGAGCTCCTGCGTCGGACGACGAAGCCCGTGCTCGTGGCCGCGAACAAGGCGGACAACGAGCAGCGCGAGCTGAGCGCGGCCGAGTTCTACGCCTTCGGCTGGGAGGACACGTTCGCGATCTCGGCCAGCCACGGGCGAGGCGTCGCCGACCTGCTCGACGCGATCGTCTGGGCGCTGCCGCCGGAGAGCGATGCCGAGCTCGCGCGCAAGGCACGCGAGAAGGAGGCGGACGCGTGGGCGGCGGACGTGGCCGCGGGACGCCTCGAGCCGTACGTGGTCGGCGAGGCTGAAGGGTCCGAGGCAGGCGGCGACGCGGACGATGACTCGGACGGTGACTCGGAGGACGAAGCGGACGCCGTCGATGCGCCGCGCAGCGAGGCGCAGGAGATCGCGTCACGCTGGGACGCCCAGATGGCTGCGGATGACGACGAGCCTCCGGCAATCGCCTTCGTCGGCCGCCCGAACGTCGGCAAGTCGAGTCTTCTCAACGCGCTCCTCCGGGAGGAGCGCTCCATCGTGTCCGAGGTCCCGGGCACCACGCGCGACGCCATCGACACGACGATCCCGTGGGGTCGCAGCGAGGTCGTGCTCATCGACACGGCCGGCATCCGACGACGGGGCAAGGTCGCGTCGGGGCCGGCAGCCGAGAAGTACTCGACGATGCGAGCCCTCAAGGCGATCTCGAGAGCGGACGTTGCGGTCCTCGTCCTGGACGCCCACGACGGGCTGACGGCGCAGGACGCGCACGTCGCCGGGTACGTCATCGAGGAGGGCAAGGGCCTCATCATCGCCGTGAACAAGTGGGACATCGTCGAGGACAAGACCCACAAGTCGTTCGACGCGCTCGTCGTGGAGCTCCGCCGCGAGCTCGCGTTCATCGACTACGCCCCGATCGTATCGATCAGCGCGAAGACCGGGCAGCGGGTGCAGAAGGTGCTCGAGCTCGCGGTGGACGTGTGGGGCGAGCGGCGGCGGCGGATCTCGACGGGTGAGCTGAACCGGCTGATCGCCGCGGCCGTGGAGCGGACGCCGCCCGCGATGGTTCATGGCAAGCGCCCGAAGATCCGCTACTCGACACAGGTCGCGGTCGCGCCGCCGACGTTCGTGCTGTTCACGAGCGATCCCGCGTCGGTCCATTTCTCCTACCGGCGATACCTCGAGAACCGGCTCCGCGACGCCTACGACTTCACCGGCACGCCGATCCGTCTCGTCTTCCGGGAGCAGGTCCGGGAGAAGCGACCGAAGGGTCGCGGCGGCCGGAGACGCACCTGACCACGCCTAACCGCTCTCCCTTGGGGCCGGGCGCGACCGACAGACACGTGCGCGGATCGCACACACTCCTGACGTCATCCGGTGCGCGCAGACGCCGTGTGCCGCGCTGACTCGGCTGATCGAAGGGGTGGGATGTGCCGGACCCGGCCTCTGGCGGGGAGCCGCTTCGAACGCTCGACGAGCTGCGTGCCGAGGTCGGGGAGCTCCGTCGGTCACGCAGGCGCGTGGTCGAGACGGCCGACGCAGATCGGCAGGCACTTGAACGCGCGCTTCATGACGGCTTGCAGCAGCGGCTGATCGCGGTCGCCGTCGATCTGCAGCGGTTGGAACGGCTGTCGGAGACGGATCCGGCATCGGCGAAACGTGCCATCGGCGAGATTCGGGCGAGTGTGCGTGACGCGATCGCGGAGGCCGCAGAGCTTGCGCAGCGCCTCTACCCGCCGATCCCGGGGCCGTCTGCACTCGCACCCTCCCTGCGGTCTGCCGCCGGTCGCGCCGGGATCACCGCGTTCGTGCACGTCGACGTCACGGCTGCGTACACACCCGCGGTTCTCACCACCATGTACTGGTGCTGGGTCGAGACCACATCCTCAGCCCCGTCTGGATCTCACGCGAAGATCGACATCCGTGACGGCGAAGCCGGCCTGACGTTCACGATCGTCGCGTCAGGGTCTATCCCGGAGGAACGACTCGCCGCCTTCCGGGATCGGATCGGCGCGTTCGGTGGGAGCTTGACCGTCGATCATCTCGAGCACGGCGCGTCGCGCGTTCAGGGGACGCTGCCACCCTCCGAATGAGCCGGGTCGCCAGCCGCGAGATACAGGATCACCGCCCTGACTCGCTTGTGAACCGCTGGCTCCCAGGTCAGGTCGAGCTTCATGAAGATGGAATTGATGACCTTTTCGACCGACCGCTCCGTCACGAACAGGTCGGCTGCGATCGCGGCGTTGTTCCGGCCCTCGGCCATCTTCCGGAGCACGTCCACCTCGCGCGGGGTGAGGTGGCTGAGCGGAGACGTCGCCGCCCGGGACCGTTCGGCGACCAGGCTTTCCACAACCTTGGAGTCGACCACCGACCCGCCCTCGGCCACCGCCCGGATCGCGGCAACGATCTGTTCAACGTCCTCGACCCGCTCCTTGAGCACGTATGCGCGTCCCGCGCTCCCCCCGTCGAGGAGCGCGAGGGCGTAGCTCGGGTCCGCGTACTGGCTGAGCACGACCACGCCGACATCGGGCGACGTCTGCCGGAGGCGCGTCGCGACCTCGATGCCCTCGGCGGAGTGCGTGGGCGGCATGCGAATGTCCGTGACGACGACGTCTGGTCGCTCGCGCTCGACGGCCGCCAGGAGCGACTCGACGTCGCTGCAGACGGCCGCGACCTCAAGGTCCGGCTGCCCCTCGAGCAGTCGGCGCAGACCCTCTCGCACGAGGTAGTGGTCCTCGGCGAGCACGAGGCGGAGCACCATGGGCGGACAATACTCCCGTGGATCGCCTCGATCTCCCGCTCGTGCTCATCGTCGACGACAACGACCGGAACCGGAAGCTCGCGCGAGATGTGCTCTCGTCGGCCGGCTTTCGCACGCTTGAAGCGGCGAGTGGCGGCGAAGCGATCTCGGTCACGGTCGAGCATCGACCCGACATCGTCCTGATGGACCTGCGCCTGCCGGATCTCGACGGTCTTGCCGCAACACGGCTGCTCCGAGCCGATCCGCGGACGTCGCAGATCGCGGTCGTGGCGCTGAGCGCGCTTCCGCTCGACACGGAGGGCGGCTGGCTGTCGGAGGCGGGGTTCGACGGTTGCATCACCAAGCCGATCGACATCGACTCGTTCCCGGGACAGGTCCTGGCGCTTGCCGCGCCTCGCCCCCTTGACACCGGCCGCGCGCTGAGGTGACAGGCATCGGGGTGCCAGCACCCGAGCCATCCACCTGTAGCCACCGTTGGCGCGCCCGCTGCTGACTCGTACGGTGCCGGGGCAGGGAAACGCCCCGCCGAGACACGAGGCACAGGATCGGAGAACCCCATGACGCGAAGAATCGCGCTTCTGGCGTCCGCGGCCGGCATGGTCGTCGCGCTCGCCACCGCACCGACAGCGTCCGCGCACAACCGCGGGCTCGTGTGGACGCCGAACGACGACTGCATCCAGGTCGGCTCGATCAAGTCGGTCACCCTCCCCGACGGGAGCTTGCTGGACCTTCGTCCGGAGACCAGTCCCGCCGACGAGATCGGGGCTTCGTTCGCCGCCGACGAGGGCAACTCGCAGGTCGAGAAGGGCGCGTGCCCCGTTTGACCGGAGCCGCCGGATAACGGCGCATCACGACTGGTAGATCGATCCGAGGGTGGCCGCCGCAGGCTCCCCTCGGATCGCCCCCTGTTCACGGGTGAGAGGATCAGCACCCGAAGTGGGGGCTGGATCACGCTTGGGCGCGGCCGATGCCGTCGCGCGAGACGCGTTCCAAGGGGAGGGGATCGAATGAAGACCTCGCGGTCCGGCGCGTTGCTCCTCGTCGTCGTCATCAGCGCGATCGTGCTCATCGGCTACGTCGCAGTGTCCGGCCGCCCGACGACGGGCTCGGCCCCACGCGTGGGGCTGATGCATGTGGGAACGGACCACAGGCCCCCGTCGTTGGCGACGCTTGTCGCCGGGCTCGAGGAGTTCGGGTGGTTCGATGAGTCAGCGGATGAACTGGTCGCCGACCTTGTCGAGCAGGGGAGCGTCAGGCAGCCCAAGGTGGAACTGCTCTGGAGCAACCTCGAACCCGGTCAGGCGGAGCGCCAGGCGGCCGTCTTCGTGCACGATCGCGTGAACGTGATCGTCGCGTTCGAGGACTCGTCGATCCAGGCTGCGCAGCGCGCGACAGCAACCGACGGCACACGCATCCCCGTCGTCTTCCTTCACCCGTCCGATCCCGTGGGCGCCGGCCTCGTCGAGACGCTCTCGCATCCCGGCGCAAACCTGACCGGCGTCTTCGGCGCACGAGACCCCGTCGCCAAGCAGCTCGAGCTCTACCACCAGATCATGCCGGGGCTGCGGCGGCTGCTCACGCTGGTGGATCCCGACGATGCTGCGACCCCGCCCCTCATGGTGCAGGCGCGAGAGGCCGCCGACCAGCTCGGGATTGAGCTCGATGTTCGCGACGCGTCCACGGAGGCCGATCTCGCGACGGCGTTCCACTCGCTGGCGCCGGGAGAGGTCGGCGGCGCGTTTTTGCTGTCGCCGAGCCTGCGACTCCACTTCTCGCAGGCAACCATGGACCTCGCCCTCCAAGCCGGCCTGCCCGTACAGGCCCACCGGAAGGAATGGCTCGACAAGGGTGCACTGTTCTCGTTGGGCGTCGACGTGGGACCGGTTGGACGCGCCGGCGCGCGTTTCGTCGACAGCATCCTGACCGGCACTGCACCCGCTGACCTGCCGGTGGAGCAAGTTCCCGAGATCGAGTTCGCGATCAACATGCGCAGGGCCGCCGAGCTTGGCATCGAGGTCCCGGAGGCGGTCCTCGAGCTCGCCGACGTCGTGTACCGGTAGCCCACTGCGACTGGAGCGCACAGCGTGGCTTCACCCGTACGGCCCCAACACCGGCTCATCTGGAAGTACACGTCCGTCGTGGTCATGCTCGTCGCCGCGGCGATCATGTCGGTCGGGATCACCGAGTTTTATTTCGCGTCCGAGGATGGCAAGCGTGCCGTCACCGGGGTCGAGGCCGACAAGGCCTCCTCGGCTGCCACGTCCATCGGCCAGTACATCGACGACCTTCTGCTCAGTCTCGACACGGTCGCGACGTCGGCCGAGGTGGATCGGATGCAGATGTTCGGCCGACTCCTCGCACGCCAGGGACTGCTCAGCCAGCTGACCTACCTCGATGCGACCGGCCGCGCCTGCGTGCGCGCGTATTCCTTCGACGCCAACCAGGTCAACAACCGGGACTGTGACCGCGATCGCTCGAACGCCGCGGCGTTCAGCGGCGCGAGGGCCGACGGGCGCTACTTCGGCGAAGTTGCGTTTGACGACCGCGATGCGAGGCCGCATATGGTGATCGCGGTCGCGGAGCATCCGCCCGGAGGCGGCGTCATCGTCGCCGACGTCGACTTGCGTTCCGAGCTCCAGGACGCGATTGAACGCGCGCGCATCGGCGACGCGGGCTATGCGTACGCGGTGAACGCACGCGGCGTCGTCATCGCCCACCCCGACAGGAACGTCCTGCTGGCCCAGACGAGCTTCGCCACCCTTCCCCAGGTGCAGGCGGCCCTGGGTGCGGACGTGACGATCCTCGCCGACGTCCTGACCTCCGGGCGGCATCCGGACGGCAGAGAGGTGCTGAGCGCGTACCAACGGGTGGACCCGACGGGTTGGTGGGTCTTCGTCGAAGAACCCCTCACCGAGGCATTCGCACCGATCGAGTCGGCGATCTGGCGGACGGCGTTGTTGCTCGTCGTGTTCCTCGTCGTCGCGACGGTCACGAGCGTGCTGCTCGCCCGGAACCTCGTCCGGCCGATCGAGTCGATCCAGGTCGCTGCCGCACAGATCGGCTCGGGTGCCCTCGGTCAGCGGATCGACGTCACGAGCCGGGACGAGCTCGGCGCGCTCTCCGAGGAGTTCAACCGAATGGCTGCGCGGCTGCAAGCCTCGCATGCGGGCCTCGAGCAGGAGGTGCAGGAGCGGACGAAGGAGCTGGCTACCACGCTGGCGACGCTGGACGAGAAGAGCCGTCAGCTGGAGGCGGCGAGCCATCACAAGTCCGAGTTCCTCGCCAACATGTCCCACGAGCTGCGGACCCCGCTCAATGCAATCAGCGGCTTCTCACAGGTGCTCAGGAAGCAGCTCTTCGGCGAGATCAACGCGAAGCAGGCCGAATACCTCGACGACATCCTTGCGTCGTCGCGCCACCTGCTGTCGCTCATCGACGATGTGCTGGATCTCTCGAAGGTGGAAGCCGGCCAGATCGAGCTCCATGTTGCGCCGTTCTCCCTCCGCGAGGCGCTCGAATGGGGCGTCGTGACCGTCGGCGAGCGGGCGACAAAGGGGGACGTGCGGGTCTCGCTCTCGTCTGATCCGGCCGTCGACACGGTCATCGGCGACGAGCGGCGGATCACACAGGTGATCTTCAACCTCCTCTCGAATGCGGTGAAGTTCACCCCGCCTGGCGGCGAGGTCGATGTCGCGACCGCGCGGCTCGACGGCGAGATCAGCGTCTCGGTCAGCGACAGCGGGCCGGGCATCGCACTCGAGGACCAGGAGCGGATCTTCGAGGAGTTCCAGCAGGCCGCGGTGGGCAAGGAACAGCGGGAGGGTACGGGTCTCGGACTGGCGCTCTCCAAGCGACTCGTCGAGCTCCACGGGGGGCGCATCTGGGTCCAGAGTGCGGCGGGCACCGGAAGCACGTTCGTGTTCACGCTCCCCCCGCCACGAGGGAGGGACACGTGAACTCGCTGATCCTGCTCGTCGAGGACAACGTCAAGAACATGAAGTTGCTCCGGGACGTGCTCCACGCGACCGGGTACACGACGCTCGAAGCGTCAACCGGCGCCATGGCCATCCGGTTGGCGACCGACCGGTCGCCGGCGCTCGTTCTGATGGACATCCGGCTGCCCGACATGAGCGGTCTGGATGTCCTGCAGCGAATGCGGATGGATAAACGGACCGCCTCGATCCCCGTTCTCGCTGTCACTGCTGAGGCGATGTACGGCGATCGAGAACGGCTCGAGAACGCAGGCTTCGACGGCTACCTGTCCAAGCCGATCGACATCGACGAGCTGCTCGCGACAGTCCCGGAGCACTGCATGCACCCTGGTTGAGCCGTCCCGACACGCGTTGCTCGACCACGTCCGGCCGCCCTCGTTCGCGCCTGGACGTGCGATTGCTGAAGCTACGGCGTGAGCGAAAGGGTCGGGGTCGGTTGCTCCGACGCTCGGTCGCGCCGCAGCGTCGTCACGGGTTGAACCGGGCGTCGATGGACCTCCCGGGAGACGAAGCGACGCGCGTTAGACGGCCCTGTTAGGATCAAACACGGTCAACGGGGCGTGGCGCAGCCTGGTAGCGCACCTGAATGGGGTTCAGGAGGTCGAGCGTTCGAATCGCTCCGCCCCGACCACTTTTCTGAGCACAAAAGCGGCCCTCGGGCAACCGCTCGAGCGGCTCTTTGGTTGCCTTGACGAAATTTTCCCTCGCGATCGACGTGGACGACTTCACATCAGCGTCGAACGAGGCGAAGCGCCGTCTTCCTGACGGGTGGACACTTGATGGGCTCCGATGCGCCCCGACGGGCCTCCAGCCCCACGAGCGATCCGCCCGAGCAGCTTCGAGACGGCGGCCAGCTCCTCGCCCTGCCCGATGAGCTCGGTTGCGAAGGCATGACGAAAGTCGTGGAAGCGCGGCCGCGGTAGCCCCGCCTTCGCGAGCAGCTCTTGGAAGTCCTTGGTGGTGTTCGGGCTGTCGAGCGGACGCCCGTCGCGTGTTGTGAACACGAACCCGGCGTCCCCACTCGAGACCGCGGGTGATCCGCTCCTCGAGCTGCCGCCGTGCATGCTCCCTGAGCGCTGCGAACACGGCCGCGGCAGGAGCTAGGGCACGACGGCCGCTGGACGTCTTCGGTTCGGCCAAACGCCGCGTTCGGCGCTCGAGGGTGTGCTGGACGGAGCACCGCCGCCATCAACACGTCGGTCGCCAAGCCGGTCGGGTGAGGGTTGCCGGGATCACCGGCATCGATGTCGCGAAGAGCTCACATTCCATCGAGCCGCGCCGGGACCGCCGCAAGGCGCCTCCAGATCGCCGGCATCAGCCGAACTGCCGAAGATAGGTGACGTTCCGACCGGGACCGTCTCCATCGCGGAGGGTCAGGAATTCGACCGGCTTCTCGGTGCCGTCGGGGCACCGGACGAGCGCGAGGGAGTGCAGGCGTCCGGTGCTCCCGAGCGCTCGCCACAGGGCCGCTGCGTCTTCGATCCGGCTGTCCTGCCGGGTGAAGGTTCCCGCGCGGGCGCCGATGATCGACTCGCGCTCGACGGCGAACAGTGCGGCCGCCTCGTCGTTGGCGTCAACGTAGACGCCCGTCGCGTCGGTGACGACGCGGGCGGTCGTTCTGTCGTCGATCCAGGCGTCGGCGACGAGGTCGGACAGGGCGCCGCCGTCGCGGTAGACGTACACGAGCGGCTCGCCGAACCCGGCGACCTCGTCGCGGACAGCAGTGGCGACCGCCGGGTACACAGGCGAGAGTCGGCGGGTCAACAGCTCCCGCACCTCGCTCGCATCGGCCGTCATGGACGATCCAAGGATCTCGCGCACACGCTGACCGAACACCTGGTCGTCGTGCGGAAAGGTCAAGGCGAGGAGTCCAGACCCCGCATCTACAACGTGCATCGCGACCCTCCCGCGTTGCATGCCGAACAGTTCCCCCGACGAAGGATCATACGAACGGGGGTGGCTCGACGCTAGAGGGGTTTCTCCTCTCGACCACGACACGTACTCGCCGGTGTGGCTGCTGCAACGCCGAGCGCATGGTCAGGTCCCCTGATGACATACCGCGGTCGCGTCACGCAGGCACCGTTGGTAGCATGCCTACGCCCGCACTCGTCACCAACCCTCGGTCAGATCGGGAACTCCAGTGGCTCGCCGAGGTGCTCGTGCGGGAGGGAGCAACCACCACCGCGGCGCTCACCGCGGCTCTTCGAGACCGGTACCCGCGGGTGGTGGTCCGGGAGCGCAGCCTCAGCCACGAGGCTCTCGCCGTCTGGTACGTCTACCGGGAGGGATCATGGATACCGAGCGAGCAAAGCTGAACGAGCTCGAGAGCGACATCAGGGCAACGGGGGAAGACCTCGTCGACGACGCGCTTGAGGTCGTCGAAATCGAGAAGGCCAAGGTGGCCCTGCCCGCGGACGATCCCAACCGCCCGGCGCTCGCCGAAAAGGCCGAGGCCGTGGCCGAGCGGATGGCAAAGAAGACGAAGATGGAGACACACCTCGTCGACGAGGCCAAGAAGGTCGATTGACGGACCGCGCGTTGCCGTCACTCGCTCGCGCCCCTCTGGAGTCGACGAGGGTTTGCGCGGGTACCCGAGTCTGACAACAAGAAGAGGTTCGCAACCGGCTCTCCTGGACGGATAGGGAGAGCTCCTCGTCGCTGTCATCGAGGGTAGCGCCCCGCCTGCCGGATCCTTGTGGATTCGCTTTGTGGTCTTCGTCGTCACGCGCATGATGCATCGAGCGTCTCCAGCCCGTTGATCGAGGCGGGGCGAGAAGAGGAGCGGGCATGCACCTGCTGCTGCACACGGCTAGTCGCCACCGGGTGGCGCGGCCGGTCCCTGCGGGTACGCGTCTGCACGTTGGTATGACCATCCTGCGATGCGTGATCACCATCGTCGCCGTCTCGGTGGTTATGGCGTGCGAGGCGACGCCACAGCCTTCATCAGCTCCCACCAAGCCCACACGGTTGCGGCGACGCTCGCGGCGCCGACAT
>Ga0126313_10002730_pt1 | contig 10002 bp, 11 predicted proteins | sample Plot105A_FD_89954 | JGI IMG/M metagenome (GOLD analysis project Ga0126313, IMG submission 89954) | Serpentine soil microbial communities from UC McLaughlin Reserve, CA, USA - Plot105A | ecosystem: Environmental > Terrestrial > Soil > Grasslands | place: USA: UC McLaughlin Reserve, Lake County... | reverse complement strand
TCCGGCCGGCGAAGCTCCGTCAGGAGCTGAACGAGCGACCAGCGGTCGAGATATCGATCCTCGGGAAGGGCCTCGTATTCAGCCGCTATCACGTCGACGGCGTCGTCGGCGCGCTTTCCGAGCTCGTCGAGGGCGCGCTGGTAATTCGCCTCCGCGTCCTCGCCTACGCCACCCATCCGATTGACTGCCTCGACGATCAGCGCGTTGAGCGCTGCGTCGCTGCTGCCACGAAACTCGAACGGATGCTCGACTACGGTGGTCTTGACGGTGTCAGGGCCACCGAGAAATGGCGTATCGGAACTTCTCCCGCCCACCTCTCATCCCTTTCGCAAGTCACGGCATGCTACTGCGTCGGTGCCGTCCCCGACGGGCTCCTGTCGCATCGCTACGACTCGACGTAGATGGTGATCGGCTGGACGACCCCGTGAGCCTCCATCGCCTCGAGAACTTCCGGCGACGGCGATGCCAACAGCGACTGCATCGCGCCGAGGTCGGCAACGTCGGCGGTGATCGCAATGTTGTTGCTCCCGTCGTGCGCGACGTAGTCCGTCACGTTGCTGCCGGTCCCAGACTCGATGGCGGCGGTGCGTTCTTCCTTCCCCTGTAGCCAGCGATCGAGCTCCTGGACGGCGTGGGTGAGGACGATTCGCGGCATATCCGCTCCTTCCCTGCAGCACGTAGAGGGTTTTGGAATCGAGCCGATATTACGTCGTGACGACCCGCAGACACGCGCCGCACGACGAGCTGGTTCGGTCCTGTCCGCGTGACGTCGCCTTCGGGCGGAGTGAGCGCCGCGCCCTGGACGGTCAACGACGAGGGATACCTCAGGACCTACCAGTGGGCCGGAGCGCTCGCCGGTGGTAGCCCGTTGCCGACCGAGGCGGCACCGACCCAGCTCGGACCCGGTCAGGTCGCGCACGCCGGACGCCCGCTTTGCCGCCGTGGGCATAGCGGGATTCTTCGGCGAGGACACGCAGTACCGGCCTTCGTTGTTCCTGATCGGCGGGCCCGTCGGGCTCGCTGTGACCGGCGCGGCGAGCATCGCTCGCAACGCAGCCACGAGAGAGGAGGCGAGGCGTGCCGCCGTCCGGGGGCCACCCGATGCTCCGCCTCGACTCGCCGTGGGCGCCGCTGGTCTATGTGTTCGTGCATCACCTCGTCGACGGGCGCCCACCGGGGGTGCCGATGCCATCCGGCCTGCTCGAACGGGCGACGCAGGAGGGGCGACTGCGCTAGCACCGAGCGGCGGGGGTGGCGGCCGGGGCGTTAGCTCAAGCCGCATCAGGGCTCGTGGACGTGCCTGCGCGCCGTCGCCGAACGAAGCGCATCGCCTTCCACGCGACGAACCGGAGCTGGTACGGCAGCCGCGGCATCGCGTTGAACGCGGCGCCGGGCAGCATCGTCGCGGAGATCGGGTTCACCCAGTGGGCGCGGACGACGCGCGCTGCCTGCCGGGGCCGCAAGTACGCCCGGGGCGGCAAATCGACTAGGTCGCCCGGGTAGTCCGGCCGTGGGAAGGCCCACTGCCTCAGCACGGCGGGCTCGACCCAATCGGGCGTGGGCACAAACCCATCAGGCGGCTTGGCGATCCGAGCCCCGAGCAGGCGCTCGGCGAGCGTCAGCGTTGCGCTGACCCAGGTCGCGAGGCGTCGGCTCCGCCCGAGGCACTGATCCCAGTCGAACTCGTCGGGCATCTGCTCGACGGCGGCTGCGACGTCGCAGAGCCAGAGCGGCCGCCAGGCGCCGTGGCTGAGCAGGTGGACGCAGAGCAGCGCCAGGTGATCCTCGGGCGCGACGGTTGGGACTTCGAGGTCGCGGAGCTGAACGCGCATTGCGCGCGCGTGCGCCTCCTCGAAGCTCGGTAGGTCCGGGAGCACGCGCTGATTGATCTCGAGGCCGGCCACCAGATCCACGTTCAGCGCTGGGATCGATGCCGCGAGCGCTGCCTTCGCTGCGACGAGCTGGTCCGGCGCGACGCAGACGTCGATGTCGCCGTACGGGCGCAGGGCGGGATCGGCATAGAGGCGCGCTGCGGCCCAACCTTTGACGATCAGCGCGTCGATTCCGGCTGCCGCGAGCGTCTGAACGACGGCCGTCAGCTCGCGTTCGTGAATTGCGGCCTGCAACGCGTGCCGGCGATGGGCGTCACGCAGCTGCGCCGCTGCCGCCGAGCCGTCCTCGCCAGTGCCGCGGATCCGCCACCAGGCAAGCGCGCCGCAGGCGGTCTCGACGAGCAGCGGCGCGATCTCGGCGAGCTCACCACCGGACAGCGTGGGCGGCGGCGGCTTCTCGCGCCACGCGCCGGCAAGCGCAGCAGCAACCAGCGCGCCCCGCCGTGAAGCGGGGCGCGCTGTCATGCCGGGAGTGCTACGGGCAGAGGCCGCCGGTCGTGCAGGTCTGGCCGGTGGTGCAGCAGGGGATCGTGGCCGAGCAAGGCTGCCCCGTAGGGACGCACGACGCCGCCTGCGCGGCCTTCGGGGCGACGATCGAAGTGACAACCGGAACCGACACCGCTGCGACGACCGCAGCGCGACGAACGAGCTGGCCGCGCGACATCGTTCGCTCGCGCGCCGGTGCAGGATCGCCCATGAGCAGCTGCCGTTTCCACAGGTCCTCGAGCGCACCCCAGACGAGCTCCTCGTCCATGTCCGTTCCGGTCTCCGCGCTCAGCCGCTGCGCGATCTCAGAGACGCTCGTCTTTCCGTCGCACTGCCTCCAGATGAACGCAGCAGTTTCGTTCAGACAGTGCGCTTCGTGTGTCTCCGTGTCATAGACCAGCAACTCGTCCGGAAGCTCCCGGATCACGAGATCGTCCTGGCGCGCCCGCAGATAAGCGCGGTCCCTCATCCATGCTCCTTTCGCTGGAAATGCCTCACCACCGGGATTCTGGTTATAGCGCGCTCGTACGTCAAGCGCGGCATCATTCCCACTCCTATCGAAGACGCGTGAGCGGGTCGCCGAACAGGATCCACGTCCTGCGCACATCCAGATCGCTGATGGCGGCCTTCGCACGCACCATGGCGTCTCCCAGCCGCGGCGAATCGCCGTTGGCGAGCTGCCGGAACAACTCTTCGTTGGCTCGAACCTGGTCGCCGGCTTCCGTCAGACCGGACGAAGCCCAGACCGCTACGGCGCCCCCGCCGGAGGCCCGCAGCAGCGATTCCGCCAGGCTTTGCAAGTTCGGCTGGATGAAGTAGCCGTTGAGGCACGTCATCATCACGAACAGCGAGAGACGACCCGCATTCTGCAGCGATGCCGCATCCCCCGACTTGAGCAGGCCGGCGCCGGTCCAGAGATCGATGGTGCCGTGACCGTAGTAGTTGACAACGGAAGGCCCACCGTTCAGCTCATTGAGGATCCGACCACGAACCGCAGCGTCTGAAGGTCCATCGCGCCGGTTCACGGTCACGGGCGTCGTGGAAGTCGGCAGGAGTTGGCGCAGAGAGTTCGTGGCCGGTTCGAAGCCGGTGTCGGAGACGAGGAGCGTCTCGGGCCGCGGCGCCACGGACGCCTGCTCGTAGCCGATGATCTTGTCGACGACAGTTGCGGCCTCGGCGCTCGTCCGCACCGGTAGCCGTCCGACGGCCATTTCCGGCACGCCGTCCTCGTTGAAATCGGCGAACCAGTCGTCCGAGGCCGTCTCCATGTACTGCGTGTCGATCGTCTTCGTCGGGACGAAGTCCCTTCTTCCCTCGCCGAGATGGTTCCGCGGATCCGAGGTCGCGTCGCCGCCGAGCACGACGTACCGGGGCGCGGGCTTCCAGTCCGTCCGCGCATGAGCGAGGAACGCCTTGATCGCTCGCGGATCATGCGCACCGAAGGTGAATTCGTCGTAGAGGTCGGCAACGTCGACGAGCGCGACCTTGAATCCCTGCTGCTCCCGGAACGCCTTCAGCTTCGCGAGCTGCGGCCGGAATCCGCCGTGCGTGATCAAGACCACGTCGGCGCCGCCGGCTCCATGCCAGTTCGACGGACTATTGCGCACGAGTGCGACCGGTTTCGCAGGTGCCGTCAACGCGATCAGCCGCCGCAAGTGCGGGGCGGGCGCGATCAGCGCGGCGAACGCGCCCCCTGAACGACGGACGCTCGGCAGCAGAACCCTTGGTGCCGCGGGTCGTGTGACGTCGACGACCGTGACGTTTGGATGACTGAAGCCCGTGACGCGCCCCGCCGCTCCGGCGGGCAGCGAGAACCGCAGCGCATTGCGGTCGGCGGTGTAGCGCCGCGGATAGGTGACGCGCACCGTGTCGAGGAAGCTGACGTCGAGCTCACCGCCGACGGACGTCAGCGTCAGCGAATTCGTCGCGCGCAGAACGCCCGCTGGGAGCGGGAAGCGCTTCGAGGCGAGCGTCTGGCCCGTGAACGCCAACGTGCCCAGCTCGACGTTGTTGAGGACGACCTTCATCCGATGAGCCTTCTTGGAGAATCCCTGGGCCACGACCTCGAACGTGCCGCGCCTTCCGCCCAGATCCCGCACCCTCAGCGGCAGCGTCGTCGGCGCTGCGTAAATCTGCGGACCGAAGAAGTTCTGCTGCTCTCCGTTCTGCAGGCTCGTATAGGTGGTCCGGTACTTCTGCTCGAGCGTGAACGGGAACGTCCTCGCAAAGCCCTTGCTGCGCGCCGTCGTTGCAGCGACGACGGGGATCCGCAAGCCGCCGGGCGACGCGCTGACGAGCCAGTAGGTGCGCGTATCCGTCGACGCCGTGTCGCGCGCGAGCCCGTAGAACTCGAGCGCGCCTTTGGTGATGCGAACGGGGACTTCCCTGCCGTCCGCGTAGAGCCTGAGCTTCCCCTGGGACGAGAAATCTGCGCCGGCCCGTCTGAGCCGCGATCTCGAGACGCGATACCAGCCGTTCGCCCGGACGTCGATCTTGACCGCGCGACCGGCTGCGATCGCCCATTGGCGCTGCAAGGCGGGCGTCTCCTGCTGCGGCTGCGCCGCGGCGGTCAGCGTGAAGGACGCTCCTAGCAGCGCCAACAGAGCGGCGCCGCGCGCCAGCCGCGGCCTCACGTCGCCGCCTCGAGGATCTTCGCAGCGACGCGGTCGGCCTCGCCGCGGCGACCTTTCAGGATCGGCGCGCTCGACGCGGCCTGCTCCAGCGCTGCGATGACGGCTTCCGGCTTTCGCCGCGCCGCGACCGAGTGCGCGAGCAGCTCGAGCACGCCGCGCCCGGACGAAAGCCGGCGAGGCCGCCAGCCCTTGACCCGGGAGTCGTACGCGGTCACGACGACGAGCCCAACGGGCAGCGGTCGCGCCCCGGCGACGCCGCCGAGCGTCTCAACGGCATGACGCTCCTGCAGTTGGCTCCCCTTCGGGCGGATCGAGAGCGGCCGAGGGAACGGGTGGACACGCCCGTGAGCATCGAGGACGGCATAGTCGTCTGAATAGTAGGTGGCGCCGGCGCGGACGAGTGCGGCAACGAGCGTCGTCTTGCCGGTGAAGCTGCGGCCGGGAAGCACGATCGCACGGCCATCCCACCCGACCGCGCCCGCGTGGACGAAGACGCGCCGCCGAGCCCACTCCGCGACGTGAAGCTGGACGTCCGCCGCGAAGGCGTCGACCGCCTCGTCGAGCCCTCGGCTGCGGGCGAGCAGCTCGTGGTCGCCGTAGAGGAGGTTGAGCCGGCGAACGCGGCCGTTGCCGTTCCCGCCGACGACGAGCGAGTACAGGCGCTCGACGGACCGGACCGGCTTCGCCTGCCAGCCAGGCGGAAGGCGATCGAGCAGCAGCGGGAGCGCGTCAGGCTCGCTCACGCGGACGCCCACGCGCGCGCCGTAGGAGTCGATCGAGATGCCCACCGCCCACCCGAGGCGGTCGATGGCATCCATTCAGGTCGAGCTCCACCGCAGACGTGGTAGCGCGACTGCGTTTCCGGCGTCAGTCACCCGCCGAGCGTACCCTCGGGCGCCCCCTTCGTAAAGACTGCGGCGCGGTGCGGCTCGTCAGTCTTTGCCGACCGTGATCCCGATCTCGTAGTGCTCGACCGACTCGATCTCGGCCCCGCCCGAGGACGCTCCCCGCTGCCGCAGCTCATCCGCCTTCGCGACGCTGTCGAGCACCGCCTGCTCGTTCTCCCAGATCGTGATCGACATCGCCTTGCCCGAGTCGCGATCGACCATGAAGTAGGCGTGGGAGAAACCATCGATCGCCGCCAGGGGCTCGGTGATCTCCGCGAACCCGTCCATGAGCCGATTGCCGTCGCCGCGATAGGTGCTGACGCGTGCGAACATCGTGCCTCCTCTCGTCGGTCTGGCCAGTATCCCGCCTGCGGGGATCGGGCGTGGCGGCTACCCGACGTCCAGCACCCAGTTGTCGCCCTGCCGCAGGACGCGCATCCCGACGCGCCCGTACAGCTGGAGCGCCGCCGGATTCTCGGCGTCGACGCCGAGCGCGATCCTGCGCAGGCCCCGCGCGTGCAGAAGCCTGAAGGCATGCCGGAGCAGCGCCTCCCCGACGCCTCGCCGGCGCCAGGGTGGCCGCACGCCGAGCGTGTCGATGGAGCCGAGGTGCTGGTCGCCGTTTCGCTCCGGGAACGCGAGCACGAACCCTGCGAGCTCGTCGCCGTGCCGGGCGAGCTGCCACAGCCGTGGGTCGAACCCGCGCTGACGCAGATAGAACTCGCGGAACCTCCCGCGCGTGAGCTCCGTGTGGAACGGATCCTGTGCGAACGCGTCGTTCAGCGCGGCGCGCAGCCGCTCGTCATCGTCGTCCGAGTAATCGCGCAGCTCGAAGCCCGGCGGGGGATCGGAGGCGTCGGGCGGCTCCTCGCCGAGCTCGACCTGCATCGTGTACGAAGAGCGCCAGTAGCGGTACCCACGCCGCTCGAGGATGCGGGCGAGCTCGTGGCCGGCCGGAAAGAAGACGCGAACCTGCGGCACGCCGCGGTCACGTGCTTCCCCCTCCGCCCAGTCCAGGAACACGTCTTCGTAGCTCGGAGCCGCGACGTCGAGGGCGAGCACCGCGCCGAGGATGTTGATGTCGCCATATCCGACGACCTGGCCGTCGATTTCGAGCACGCGCAGCCACTCTTCCTGCAGCTCCGGGTTCCGCAGCCACGACACGACCTCGACTGCATCGATCGGCCGCTGCTCGCCGTAGGTCGCGCGGTAGAGATCGACGAGATCGCCGGCGTCCGCCTCGCGAAGCGGCCGCAGCACTCCCACGGAGTCGGCGACTACGCGTGCACCCGCTGCAGGCTCGCCGAGCCCCAGACCTTGTTGCATTTGGCGCAGAAGATGATCACGCGCTGGAGCGGGTGGCGCGCGAGCTCCGAAGGCAGGTCGTACTCCTGGCTGCCCCACGGGTGCTGCAGCGGCGCGAGTTGGCGGCGATCGCCGGCGCCGTTCTCCGGCTCGAGCAGCACCCACAGCTCCGGCGCCCTCTGCGTCTGGAATCCCGTGAACGTCAGCTTCAACGAGCCGTCTGCGCGCCGGACGATGGCGGCGCGGCCCTGCGTGCCCCACGCGCCGGACGTGAATGAGCCGGCCGCGACGACGCCCGGCGGGCCGGCCGCGGACGCGGCGTCACCTCCGCGGGCAACGAGCAGTCCGGCGACGAAGGCGGCCGTCCCGACCGCGACCGCCGCCGCGAGCATGACCCGTCTTCCGAGCACGTCCGTCATTCGCAGTGATCCAATCCAAGCCCCGTCGCGATCTCGGCCGCTCGCAGGGCTCTGACACTCGACGCGCCGATGTAGCTCCGCGCCTTTCCCAGCTTTCCTTGCCGCGCGGCCTTCAGGCCCTTCCGCCAGAGGTCGATGCGCAGGTTCTCGTAGTGGAGCCAGCGTGGCACGAGGAACGAGAACGAGCGAGGCGGCTTCAGGGCACGAAGCTTACGCGTCCCCGGCGTGTAGATCGCGAGCAGCTTCTCCAGGCGCTTCCGGAGCTGCGCTGTGGTTGCGTGCTCGACCCGCAGGCGTGGCAGCTTTGCCATCTTCGTCGCCCGCGCCGTGCAGATCTTCTGCGCTGCCGTGAGGTACGCGGGCTCGGAGAGCGCATGCGCGGGCACCGCCAGGATTGCCGCGGCGCCAATCGCTGCGAGGGGAGTGAGCACTCGCGCCATCCGTTGAATCGTAGAGGTCCGTGCGGGTAGACGAACGGGGCCTGCAGGCCCCGTTCGTCGCGGGTCACGTGGTTAGTGGAGCGGGTTCGCCCAGAAGACGTGCGTGATTTCTGTCACGTCGCCGTGGTGGCTCACGATCGTGTCCCCCTGGCCGGGCGCCTGAGCGATCACCGAACTGAAGGAGTTGCTCGAGTCGAGATGTCCGGTGCCGGTGCAGGAGTGCGTGGACGTCGAGAGCGTCCTCCCGCGCGAGCCGGTGTCGTAGATGCAGAGCAACTGGTCGTAGTCGCCCTGGTTGGGATGCTGGTTCGTGCTCGGGTTGTTCGTGTAGTCCATGCACGTCCCTAGGTTGCCGTTGTTGAAGTTCTCGTCCTGATGATCGAGCCCGAAGTCATGCCCGATCTCCTGGCACGAGACCATCGCGCGCCAGGCCGGCGTGTTGTACGTCCCCGAGTTGAAGTAGGAGTCGTTCAGCTTCGTCGTCCCCTGGGCGATGTGTGTCGACCCCGACTGCGTCCAGATCGATGCGACGCCGAGCCAGCCGTTGTTGCCATACGAGTCGTTGCAGACTTGGATCTTCCCAGCGACAGGCTTACAGCGCCTGCTGGAGGTCCCGGTCGTCCTCGTCACGTTGAGCACCGGCGACGAGGCCCAGTCGGCACCGGCGCCGTTGACGTACGTCGTCCAGTTCGAGCTGGTCGTGTCGATCATCGTCAGCGTGAACGGGTTCGCCGTCCGACCCCAGTGGTAGCTGCCCCACGAATGGTTCGCCAGAGCCGATGTGGCGGTGACCGCTGCGCCCACGAGCGCGAGCACGCCCACCACGAGCGTCCGTCTGATCATGTACAGGCCCCTCCCCTGAGTGGACGGAAAATGGAACGCGCGGATCGTAGAACGGCGCGGGCTCTTCTACAAGAGCAACTTGCGGTGCCGCAGGAGGGCCGCGAGCACCTCGTCGACGTCGTCGGTCGAGTTGTAGGCGTGCGCGGAGATCCGCAGGTTGCCGTCCCGAGACGACGTGACGATGCCCTCCCGGTCGAGCGCGTCGACGAGCGCCTCCGCGTCGGTCGAGCGGACGCAGATGAGGGCGCCGCGCCGCTTCGGGCGCCGCGGCGTCGCGAGCTTCGCCGTCAGTTCGTCCACCCCCTCGATCAGGCGCGAGTTCAGCGCCTGCACGTGGTCGCGCGTCTCCGCAACGCCGATCTCCTGCATCAGCTCGATCCCCGCGATGCACGCGTAGATCGCCGGGATGGGCGGTGTGCCCGACTGGAAGCGCGCGGCGGTGGGCGCCGGCGAGTAGTCGCGGTGGTCCATCTCGAAGATGTTCCTGTCGGCGAACCAGCCGGTTGCCGTCGGCCAGATCCGCTCGACGACGTCCCGCCGCGCGTACAGGAAGGCGAGGCCGGCGGAGCCGAGGAGGTACTTGAGCACGCCCGCCCCGAGGAAGTCGACGTCGAGGGCGCGCACGTCGAGCGGCATCGAGCCTGCGCTCTGGTACGCGTCGAGGAAGACGAGCGCTCCGCGGTCGTGGGCGAGGCGCGCGACGCGAGCGGGATCGAGCATCGCGCCGTTCCGATAGCAGACGTGGGTCAGCGACACGATCGCGGTCTCGTCGTCGATCGCCTGCTCGAAGCGCTCGAACGGGATCGTTCCGTCCTCGTCCGGGAGGACGTGGACGACGCTCGCGCCGCGGAGCTCCTGCGCATGCCAGATCTGCCCGACCGTCGGGAACTCGAGGTCGGTCGTGACGATCTTCCGACGGCGGACGTAGCGGAGCCCGCTCGCGAGCGCGCTGAGCCCTGCCGACAGCGACGTCGTGACGGCGACCTCGCCGGGATCGGCGTTGATCAGCCGCGCGAAGGACGCGCGAGCCCGCTCGCTCTGCTCGACCCAGTACTCCCAGGGCGCTCCGCGCTCGTCCCAGTCCTCGAGGTAGCGCT
>Ga0126313_10002728_pt1 | contig 10003 bp, 9 predicted proteins | sample Plot105A_FD_89954 | JGI IMG/M metagenome (GOLD analysis project Ga0126313, IMG submission 89954) | Serpentine soil microbial communities from UC McLaughlin Reserve, CA, USA - Plot105A | ecosystem: Environmental > Terrestrial > Soil > Grasslands | place: USA: UC McLaughlin Reserve, Lake County... | reverse complement strand
GGCCAGGATGGCCGCGGGCGCGTGCTCCGCGGCCGCGGCGGCGACCGCCTCGGCGTCGTTCCAGGGCACCACCACCGTGTCGGCCGCTTGCGCTCGGGTCACGCCCGGGCTGGCTGGGATCCCCTGCGTTGCGAGGCCGGAGCCTCCCTCCGCCAGCAGGCCGTCGACGTGGCCGTGGTAGGCCCCGGCGAACTTCACGATGGTGTCGCGTCCGGTAACCGCTCGCGCGAGCCGGACGGCGCTCATCGACGCCTCCGTCCCCGAGTTGACCATCCGGACCATCCCGACGGAGGCGAAGCGGTCGATCACCTCCTCCGCCAGCTCCACCTCGCCCTCGGTGGGGGCGCCGTAGCTGGTGCCGCGCCCGGCTGCCTCGCGGATCGCAGCCACGACGGCCGGATGGGCATGGCCCAGGATCAGTGGGCCCCACGAGCAGACCCAGTCGACGTAGCGGTTGCCGTCGGCGTCGATGAGCTCGCAGCCTTCCCCACGCTCGGCGAACACGGGCACGTCGCGGCCGATCGAGCGCATCGCACGCACCGGCGAGTTCACGCCGCCGGGCATCACGGCGAGCGCTCGTTCGTATAGAGCCTCGGAGTTGGGTGTGCTCAATGGTTGGTTTGGCAGGTAAGGAGGGTGAAGCGCCCATTCGCTCGGGTTGAGCGGAATTGGCGACTTATTGTCGCTATGCGGGGATAAAGCGCCAAATCCTCGGATCCGCTTCCCTACTTGTCCTCCTGCCGCTCCGCTCGGGCGGCTTCAGACACTGGCGTGCTCACGCTCCCACGCGGCATAGTCCTCGGTGAAGTAGTGCAGGCGGACCTTCTTGAACTCGGTCGACGAGTAGAGGACCGCCCGGTCTTCGCCGTGAAGCCCGTGGTCCTCGGCGATGCGGTCGAGGATCGCATCACACTCGTCCTTCGAGCGGCCGTGAGCCATGGTGAAGACCGAGTAGGGCCAGTCGGGGTACGTCGGGCGCTGGTAGCAGTGGGAGATCCCGCGGACCGCTGCCATCCTCCTGCCGACCTCGAGCACCTCGTCCTCCGGAACCCGCCAGACGCCCATGCCATTGGCCGAGAAGCCGGCCCGCCGGTGGTAAAGGATCGCCGCCACGCGGCGGAGGATCTTCCGCTCGACCATGCCCTCGAGGTGGTCGAGAAGTGCCTCCGTCCGCATCCCGGCCTCCACGGCGGCCGCGTCGTAGGGCCGATCGACGACCGCCATCGGGCCTTGGAGCGCGCGGATCACCGCCACGTCCGTCTCGTCGTACGGCTGGGCCTCGAGCTCCCGCGGCGGCGTCGCGTCCACTGCCGTCGCCAGCGCGTCGGTCCCCTGCTCCATCTCCAGGTTCATGTTGATCTTGAAGAGGGTGAGGGTTGGAAGCTGGCGGATGGACTCGGCACCGGTCTCCTCCTGCAGCACCTTCAACGTCCCCTCCAGCCCGAGCGCGGAGTCGGGCGGGGTCGCGATCGTGAACCACAGGTTGAACTCGTGCGTACGGAGGTAGTTGTGTGAGACGCCGGGGTGCGCGTTGATGATGCGCGCCGCGCGGTGAGGGTTCTGCGCATCCACCTTGGCGGCCACGAGCATCGACTCGTAGCCCAGTGCGCGGGTGTCGAAGATCGGTGTGATCTCGCGAATGATCCGCTCGTCAAGGAGGCGCTGGGTTCGGGCCTTCACCTCCTCGGCGGGCATCTCGATCGCGCGGGCGATCGCGGTGAACGGTTCCGGGTCGAGCGGGAACCTCGACTGGAGCGCATTCATGAGCCGCTTGTCGTCGTCGGAGAGCGGCACCGCCGCGCCGCCCTTGCGGGATCGGACCTTGGGGCGCGCCCCGGCGGCCGCGCCCGCCGGCGTCACAGCCAAGTCGCCGCGTCCTTCGCGTAATAGGTGAAGACGAGATCGGCTCCGGCCCTGCGGATCGCGGTCAGCGCCTCAAGCACGGCACGCTCCTCGTCGATCCAGCCGTTCCGCGCCGCCGCCTTGAGCATCGAGTACTCGCCGGAGACGTGGAAGGCGGCGACGGGTGCGCCGGTGGAGTCCTTCACCCGCCGGATCACGTCGAGGTACGGCGTCGCCGGCTTGACCATCAGCACGTCGGCGCCCTCGGCGAGGTCCAGCTCCGCCTCGCGCACGCCCTCGAGGGCATTGGCCGGATCCATCTGGTAGCCGCGCCTGTCACCGAATTCGGGCGTCGACTCCGCGGCCTCCCGGAACGGGCCGTAGAAGGCGGAGGCGTACTTGGCGCTGTAGGCGATGATCGGAACGTTCGGGTGTCCCTCCTCGTCGAGCTGGGCGCGAATCGCCCCCACCCGGCCGTCCATCATGTCGCTCGGCGCGACCGCGTCCACGCCGGCGTCGGCCAGGGAGATCGCGGTCTTGGCGAGCAGTTCAAGCGTCAGGTCGTTGTCGACGTCGCCGCCGCGAACGATCCCGCAGTGCCCGTGCGACGTGTACTCGCACAGGCAGACGTCGGCGATCACGACCAGCTCGGGATGCGCCTCCTTGAGTGCCCGGGTCGCCAGCTGAACGACGCCCTCGGGGTCATATGCGCCGGACCCGGCCTCGTCCTTCTCGCTCGGGATCCCGAACAGAATCACCGCCTCGATGCCCGCGGCCTGCAGCTCGGTCGCCTCGGCGACGACTTCCGAGATCGACAGGCGCTCGACGCCGGGCATCGACGGAACCTCTTCGCGCACGCCCTCGCCCGCGACGACGAAGAGCGGCTGAACCAGGTGCTGGGGCGAGAGCTCCGTCTCGCGCACGAGATCCCGAAGCGCCTTCGTGCGCCGCATGCGCCGCATGCGGGTGGCGGGAAAGCTCACAGGGGAATCTTAGGCGGCGACTCTTGTCGCCGCAGATGCAGGTGCCGTTAGGCGGCGAAGCCGCCGTGACTGGTTTGTTCTAGGAGCCGGCCACTTCCGGCGCACACGGGACGCCCGCTCGAAAGACAGTTCGTCAGGCGAGGCCTGACAAAGTCCAACCTCGAGCTACGCGAAGCGCCGGATCGCCACCCGCGCAAGGACCCCGTACACCACGGCCAGGATCGCCAGGTGCAGGATGGGCAGGCCAAGCGCCGGACCGCCCGCGTCCAGCGCGCCCGACATCGCGTCGAGGGCGGCTCCGAACGGGAAGAGCGCGCGCACCACCTTGATCACGTCATAGAGGGCCGGGCTCACCGTGCCCGACTCGATCAGCGAGATGAATGCGATCGGCAGGGAGATCATGAACGCCAGGAGCGAGCTCGCCCTGACCTCCTTCGCCGCGCCTCCGATCGCAGCGCCGAACGCGGCGAAGCCGGCGCCGCCGCCGACGATCGCAGCGAGGATCAGCGGGAAGCGGCCCCAGTCGATGTCGACGAAGAGCGACAGGCCGGCGAGCATCAGGATTGTGACGGCGATCGAGAGCGCAATGCCCAGTGCGATCTTCTCGGCGAGCAGGGCCCACTTCGCCACAAGTCCCCGAGTGAGCCGAGTGAAGGCGTTCTCCTCCCGCTCGAGGGCCAGCGAACCGGCCACGAGGAGCACGGTCGCGAACATCAGGGTCACGGTCGCCGCCACCGCGATCGCGAACGCGTCGAGGCTGGGCGGCGAGCCGGAGACGACCTCCTTGTCCACCGCGATCGGGTGCGCGATGGACGCGAGAAGAGGGTTCGCGAGGTCGAGGTTCTGACGCGCGAGGCGCGAGAACGTGATCACGCGTTCGAGCGCCCCCGCGAACGGGCTGCCCTTCGGCAGCTCCGGCTGGATCTGCTCGAGGATGCGCTCTGAGTTCTTCAGCCCGAGGACGTTTAGCGTCTGGCCGAGCAGGTTGAACTGACCGCCGCGAAGGAGCAGGGTCAGGTAGTCGGCGGCGAGTCGCGTCACCTTGGTCGAGAGCCTCAGGTTCGCCTGGCTGATCAGCGTGTTGATGCGGTCGTCCACGAGGTTCGCCTTGATCGGGTCCTCCTCGTTGACGAGCACGCGCACCGTGGGCTGCGACGGCGTGAGGGAGGTGAGGGACTCGATGTCGCTGATGAAGTCCTTCGGCAGGACCAGCGCCGCGAGAGCATCACCGGACTCCACCATCTGCCGGGCCTGCTCCTCGTCTGAGACGTCGATGCAGTCGATCCGGGAGCAGAGCTCGCCGCGCGCGCCCGTGATGTCGAGCTGGGTCCCGCCGATGACGAGCGGCGTGTCCTCCGGAATGTTGTTCAGGAAAGCCACCCGTGGCTTCGCCGGGCCGCGCGAGAGCGCGAAACCGATCAGCACCGCGATCGCGATCGGGTAGATCACCAAGAGCGCCGTGAGCAGGGGCGAGCGGCGCATGATCTGAAGGTCCTTGACGAAGAGCCAGCGCATCGCTCAGCCGCGCCCCGGGCGCATCAGTGGCCCCGCTCGCGCAGGAACGCGACGAACGCCTGCTCGAAATCGCGCGCGCCCGACTCCGGCACCGCGGCGTGCAGCTCCGGCGCGGTGCCGTCGAAGAGGTTCTCGCCGTCGGCCAGCACCAGGAGCCGGCGCCCATACCGCTCCGCCTCGGCGAGGTCGTGGGTCGAGAAGATCACTGTCGTCCCGCCGCCGGCCAGCGCGAGGACGAACCGCCACAGGCGCTCCCGCTGGCGCGGGTCCAGCCCGGCGCTCGGCTCGTCCAGCAGCAACACCGCCGGCCGGGCGAGGAGGCCGATCGCGATGTTGATTCGCTGCTGGTTGCCGCCGGAGAGCGTGCCTGCCTGATCGTCGCGTCGCTCGGCGAGCGCCGTCTGGTCGAGCATCTCCTCGACCGCCGCCTCCGGGTCGGGGACCTTCTCGAGGCGGGCGAACAGGCGCAGGTTCTCGGCCACCGTGAGCCGCCGGTACAGCGCCGCCTGCTGCGGTACCCAGCCGATCTCTCCCGGCGGCCGGCTGACCGAGCCCGAGTCCGGCTTGCGGATGCCCGCCAGGATCGACAGGAGGGTCGTCTTCCCGGCGCCGTTGGGGCCGATGACCGCCAGCAGCTCGCCGCGATGCGCCCCGAAGCTCACGCCCCGCAGAGCCGGCTGGTCGCCAAAGGCCTTGGCGAGCCCGCGCGTCTCGATGACGACCTCGCCGCCTGCCGCCTGCCCGGACACGCCGGGAAAGCTAGTGGACGCGCCGCTTCCGCCCTTCGGGGCCGGGCGCGCCACGCGGACGGGCCATGTGACAGTTCGGACACGCGGGAGCCTCAATTTCAGCGAACCGTCCACCACTACTTCGTGGGCTCCGCGGGTTTATTGCACCAGGGGACAGGAAAGGCATCGTGATCTCGGCAGGAACACCTAACGGGCGCAAGGCGCGCTCGATAGAAGGATCAGAGACCCGCCTCGTTCGCCGTGCGAGCGCCTGGATTCCCGGCGGCGAGCCGGCCTCGATGTCGCTCGCCGAGCTCGAGGACGCACCGGGCGTCCGCTGGGTGGACATTCACCATGCCGAGCTTCACAGCGCCCGCGCCATGGGCGCCCTGAACCGAGTGTGCGACGGCGTGCTGACCCAGCGCATGGCGCGCGACCTCGCCACGCCTCGCCGATTCCCGGCGACGGGGACCTACGGCTCCTCCGTGCGGATGACCGCCGGCTTCCTCGTACGCCACCTGCAAGCAGATGCTGACGCGGCCGACACCGCAGGCCCCGTCGTCTCCGTCCTGAAGCCGGTCCAGCTTCTCGTCGGCGAGGGCTGGCTACTCACCGCCTGGCTTCCCGCCCGGAGGTTTCGGGGGTCGAGCGACGCGCTCACGGCGGACTGCGACGGCCACGATCCCGATCGGCTCCACCTCGCGGTCGCCGCCAGTTGGCCCGGGAGCGGAGGCGACACGGCCGATGACCTGGCCGAGTTGATCCGCCGCGAGCTCCAGGTCGCGTCGGGCCACCGCACCCGCGCGGTCTGAGCATCACCTGCGGCAGGGTCGCGCCCAAATAGGCTCCGCCTGGATGCTGCGGGTTCTCTTCATCGGCGACATCGTGGGCCGGCCCGGCAGGGCGGGGCTCGCGAGCGTCATGCCCGAGCTGCGGGATCTCCACGCGCCCGATCTGGTCATCGCAAACGGTGAGAACACCGCCGGCGGGCTCGGGATCACGGAGAAGACGGCGAACGAGCTCTTCGGGATGGGGGTCGACGTGATCACGACCGGCAACCACGTCTACCGCCACAAGGATGCCTACGAGTTCCTCGATCGCGCCGATCGGGTGATCCGCCCCGCGAACTACATGACCTCGAACCCGGGGCGCGGCCACACCATCGTCTCGGCCGCGGATCGCCGCGTCGCGGTGGTCAATCTCAGCGGGACCGTCCAGCTCCGTGCCGCGCGGTCGCCCTTCCCGGAAGCCGACGCGATCGTCGATCGGGTGGAGGGCGATGCCGACGCGATCGTCGTCGACTTCCACGCGGAGGTGACGAGCGAAAAGGTAGCCATGGGATGGCACCTGGATGGCCGTGTCGCCGCCGTCCTTGGAACCCACACCCACGTGCCGACAGCGGACGCAAGGGTGCTTCCGGGCGGCACGGCGTTCATCAGCGACGTCGGGATGACCGGCTCGCGTGCGGGAATCATCGGCGTCAGGCGCGAGCAGGCGCTCGAGGGCTTCCGTACGCAGCTGCCCGTGAAGTTCGACACCGCGGATGAGGACGTCTGGGTGAACGCGGTCGTCGTGGGGATTCGCGACGACGGGCTCGCCGATTCGATCGAGCAGGTCCTGGTCCCGGCCCGCTAGCGCGTGACACTGGCTGCGCGGCCAGGCTCAGCTGACATCTCCAACCATGCCTCGAGCTCGGTTCTCCGCCTGAGTGGCGGGTACCGGGATATCGCACGGAACGCGATCGACCGAGGAGGAGAGAAAATTGAGCACGATCGCCATCATCGCCATCATCGTGGGCGTCGTGATCCTGGCCCTGATCATCGCGGCCATCGTCATGAGGCCGCGCCGGCAGGAGAAACGGCGCGGTGAGGCGCGCGAGCTTCGTCACCGCGCCGCCTCACGCGAGACCCACGCGAAGAAGGAGGAAGCCGGGGCGGCCGAGCAGAGGGCCCGCGCCCAGCGCGAGCACGCCGAGGCGGAGGAGCGCGCGAGGCAGGCCGAGCGGGAGCTCGCCGGCGCCAGCAAAGACCACCAGCGCGCCGGGCGCATCGATCCCGACCGCTGAGCCTGGCTCGGATCGCGCGGAGCTGACGGCCGCTTTCGGGCGGCCGTCAGCCGTCCGGCGCGACCGTGGCGCCAGCGAACTAGCATCGCGCGCATCGAGGCCGCGACGCCACCGTTGGGAGAGCGCTTCACGAGGGCCCTCGAGCTCGCGTTCGAGCTCCACTCGGGCCAGACCCGCAAGGGCTCGGGCGTCCCCTACCTCGGCCACCTCCTCGGCGTGACCGCGATCGTGATCGAAACCGGCGCGTCGGAGGACGAGGCGGTGGCGGCGCTTCTGCACGACGCTGCGGAGGACCAGGGCGGCCGCGAGACGCTGGAGAGGATTCGTTCCGAGTTCGGCGAGCACGTCGCCCTGATCGTCGAGTCGTGCAGCGACAGCCTGGGTGAGCCGAAGCCGCCATGGCGGGAGCGAAAGCGCGCATATCTCGAGCACCTGGAGGATGCGAGCGAGCCCGCGCTGCGCGTGTCGCTTGCCGACAAGCTCCACAACGTGCGGACGATCGTCGTCGATTACCGCGATCTGGGCGAGGCTCTTTGGGGGCGCTTCAACGCCGAGCGCGACGAGGTGCTCGCCTACTACCGCGCGCTGGCCGGGATCTTCTCGCGTCGGATGCCGGGCGCACTCGCCACCGAGCTCTCGGAGACGGTCGCGGAGCTTGATGGTCTCGTCGCCGCGGCCAACCCGGCGAGCAGCAGCCCGAAGAACCAGGGGATGTAGAGGTAGAACCAGTGCTCGGCGGTTAGCTCCACCGCGATCATCACCGCCGCGGCAAGCGCCGCGACCTGGGCCAGCGATCGGCGGCGTGGCAGGAATGCAACCAGCAGCGCGAGCCCGATCGCGAACGCCTTGACCCCGGTCTGGAGCCACTCAAGCGACTGGTCCTGGCCCCAGACGCTGAAGGGGGATGTGCGGTCGATCTGGCTCTTGATCGTGCGGTCGTAGAAGGTCCCGATCCCGGGGTCGACGACCGGCAGGATCAGCATCAATCCCAGCACGACCACGAATGCCGTGACAAACAGGGCCACCGGGCGGGCCCGCGCGCGCAGGGTCGGTCGTTCGGGCGAGCGCGATAAGAGGCCGGTCTCGCCGGCCGCGAACAGCGGCGCAAGCGGCACCGAGGCGAACTTCGCGGCGATCGAGAGCCCCAGCGCCACAGCGCGCCATACGGGCGAGGCGAACAGGACGAGGCCCCAGACGAGGAGCGCCGCGACGAGTGCGTCATTCGAGTTCGACTGCAGCGCGTAGTCGGTGAACGGATAGGCGGCCCAACCGAACCCGAGGATCACGCCGAGACGGGTTCCGGCCGGCCCGGGGCGCAAACGACGGCCGAGCACGTACAGACCGCCGACCGTCGCGAGGTCGAAGAAGATCGCCGCGGCGTGCGCGGCCGGGAGGTTGTCCCATTGCCCGCTCCACGGCAGGGCGAGCTCGAACGGCACGTATGTGAAGTAGTTGAACGGCCCGTACGTGTCGCCGAAGCCGTTGTCGTCGGGGAAGTTGTTCCAGATCGCCAGGCCGTGGGTCAGGTGATCGGCCCCGATGACCCCGGCATAGCCGACGTCGATCACCCCCGAGTCCGCGATGTTGAGGGCGATGCGAAACCCCAGGAGGAACGCGCCCCCGATCGCCAGCCACGCGGTGGGCGCCGAGGGGCGGAGGCCCTCGCCGGCCCCGCGGAACCCGACCCAGATCATGCGGGCGAGGAGGTAGAGGAGCGGCGGGTACGCGAGGGGGACGCTCACGCCGATGTTGCCATCGTTGAAGTAGATCTCCGAGATCCCGAACGACAGTAGGACGAGGAGATCGAGGTGGACCATCCGCGACTTGCGCCGGAAGTCCACGAGGCCCAGAAGGAATATCGCCGCGAGCGGGATCCAGACGTAGGGCGCGTTGAGCTTGTGGCCGAACTGATCCGGGTACCCACGCGCCATCTGCCAGGCGATCTGGTACCCGGTCCATGTCTCGCGGATCTCGCCGGTGGCGTCGTCGACGACGACCTGGACCCGCTCGGTCCCCTCGGCGTAGAAGTCCACCTGCCACGTGCCGGGCTTCGACGTCGCCGTGGGCTCGAGCGGGCCGTAACGCTGTCGCTCCACCGCAACCTGTGGATCCCCTCGCGCGATCCGAATGGCCCCGTCCTCGGTGAGGTTCGTAGTGTCGTCCTGGGTCTCCGTGGTCGAGGTGGACCCGGCCTTGGACCCGGGAGTCGATCCGGCCTCCGGCGTGGCCTGCGCCCCGGCGCCGGCCGGGAGCGCGATGAGCAGCGCGGCCAGGGCGGCCGCCAGTGCGGCGCCGCCGCGGAAGAGGAGACGCCTCAGGGGCGAACCAGCCCGAACGTCCACAGCTTGTTGCCGAGGAAGTTGAAGGGCATGGCGAGCGCCACCGCAATCGCCTGCGATGGCAGCTCCGGCGCCGAGGCCACGTCGACGAGGAGGTACAGGAAGGCGAGGTTGACGCCGAGCGCCAGGACGCTCACCGCGAAGAAGCGGATCGCCTGAAAGCCCGCGGGACCCTCGGTGGCACGAAAGGTCCAGTGGCGGTTCCAGAGGAAGTTGTTGGTGACGGCGACGCAGAACGAGGCGACCGCGGCGAGGAGGTGGTGCATTTCCAGCCCCTCCGTCAACGCCGCGAAGACGATCAGGTTGACCACGTAGCCGGTCCCGCCGACGACCCCGAACTTGAAGAGCTGCACCCAGTTCTCGGGCTTCCTGGTGCCGAGGTGGATCCGGCGAACGAGTGCCCACGTCCAGTCCGCGGCGCGCGCGCTGGCGTCGCGAGCTCGGGCGCTGCGGCTCGCTGGAGGGGTCTGCTCGACCTCGGGGCGGCGCTTGACCGCCTGGCCCGGCTGACCGTCCGGATTCATCGTGCGG
>Ga0126313_10002726_pt1 | contig 10005 bp, 6 predicted proteins | sample Plot105A_FD_89954 | JGI IMG/M metagenome (GOLD analysis project Ga0126313, IMG submission 89954) | Serpentine soil microbial communities from UC McLaughlin Reserve, CA, USA - Plot105A | ecosystem: Environmental > Terrestrial > Soil > Grasslands | place: USA: UC McLaughlin Reserve, Lake County... | reverse complement strand
TTGGCGATCGCGTCCGCCCCGCGCTCGATGACGAACAAGCCGGCCAACTTGGACCGCTTGGTGACGCGCACGCCTGGTACGAGCCGGTCGATCGGATACTTCGGCGGCGGGACCAGCAGCTGGACGATCGCGTTGATGGTCGCCGTCGGGATCCGCGCCTGCGTGAGCATGAAGGCGAAACGGCGTCCCGACCTCGAGTGGATCCTGCTCTGGTAGACGAGCATCAACCGCTCGCGCCACGACAGCAACGCCGTCTTCACCGCCTTCACGGTGTGGCGGCTCACGGTCAGCGGCTTCGGATACGTCAGCACCGTGCCGTCGGAGCCCACCAGCGTGAGGTCGTCCGAGAGAAAAGACCACTCGTCGTTGGCGGCGAGCGTCCTGAGGATCGTCGTCGTCTTCCCGGTATCCGTTCTCGCCGTGATCATGTACGCATCGCCGTTCATCGCGATGCAGGCGCCGTGGACGAGCGCGTAGCCCTTCTTCACGACTGTCCACCGCAGGACCGGCTCCACGACGTTCGTGTACAGGACGTGCGGCGACCAGCGCAGCAACGGCGAGGCGAGGATCTCGATCGACCGGCCGATCCCGATCTCGATGCCGAAGCCGAAGCGGCCGAGGCCCTCGTCGTAGCGCGTGTGACGGGCGAGGAAGGCAAGCGACGTCACTAGGTCGCTCTGCTTCGCGCTCAGCTTCCCGATCCGCACGCGGATCGTCGGGTTTCGGATCTCGCGCTCGACCGCAAACGGCTCGAGCTCGGGAAGCCGGACGTCAGAAACGACCGTCACGATCCCGTGGACGTCATAGGACCGCAGCGCGCTCGCGGCCTCCGCTCGGGCTCGCCAGATCCAGCCGTCGGAGACGACGAAGCGCAGCACCGTGAGGACGACCAGCGTGAGCAGGTTCGAGACGAGGTAGTGCATGCCGAGCATCGACGTGAGCACGAAAAGCATCGGCACCCGCAGTCCGAGGGCGGCGTTGTTGACGATCAGGAACTGCCCGAGGCGCAACGGCCGGCCGCGACCGGCGCCGCCGCGGTCCTTGAACACGTACCGCTCGGTCAGCGCGAAGTTCCACAGCGTCGAGCCCTGGGTCGCGAGGATCGCCGAAGCGATGTAATAGACGCCGGCGACGTCCGTCAGCAGGTAGAGCAGGAGCATGTTCACCGGGATTCCGGAAAGGCCGACGAGGGCGAATCGCGAAAGGCGCGCAACCGATCCGAGCCGGAGATCCGCAAGCTGCCCGAGGTACGAGAGGGCCTGCCGCATCGACGCCTTGCTCTCGCCCGCGTACCTCTTGTCGAAGTAGAACGGAACCTCAGCGACCCGAAGATCCGGCGTCCTCGCGACGATCTCGAGCAAGATCTTGAACCCGCGCGGCCGAAGTCGGTCGAGATCGACCGCTTCTCGCCGCACGAGGAAGAAGCCGCTCATCGGATCCGTGACGTTGCGGAGACGCTTCGGGAACAACAGACGGGCCGACAGCGCGGAGCCCTGTGAGAGGAACGAGCGGATCGCCGTGAACCCGCCCGTCGATACGCCTCCGCCTTCGCGACGGCGGCTTCCGAGCACGAGATCCACGTCGCCTTCGGCGGCCCGTGCGACCAGGCGCTCGACCACCTCGGGCGGATGCTGCAGATCGGCGTCCATCACGCAAATCCACGTGCCGCGCGCCGCGCGCATACCTTCGGTCACCGCACCCGCGAGACCGTCGGCGCGATCCTCTTCGCCACGGTGGATGATTCGGATCGGCCTGTGGCTCCGTGAACGGACCTCTTCTAGGCGCTCTTCCGTTCCGTCATCGCTGTCGTCGACGAAGATGTATTCGACCGTGGCGTCGGCGAGTGCCCGATCCAGTCGAGCGACCAACTCGCCGACGTTGTCCGCTTCATTCCGTGTCGGAATGACGAGCGAAAGCTTCTGATGCGTCGCACGGCGGCGCGATCGCCGACGTCCGTTGTGTTCCCCGGGCTTCCATGGCGGCAGCTCACCACCGCGACCGTCGTCGACCGCGGGTGGGTCCGGAATCAGTTGTTCGGGCACAGTTCCCCCGTTCTAGGGGCTGTGCCGGCGAAGGATCCTCGGGGATCCTCCGCCCGCACAACACCCTGCCGCAGTTTTCCGCAGATCCACAACCGTTACGTGCTGGTTGCAGAAGGCAAAAGTGTAGAGATGTGGATAAGGCTGTGGAATACGGTGTTGACAGTATTCTGAGCGCACAAAGCCGCTGTACTGCGTTTTCGGTACGCGTCGAAACGGGCGGCAACAACGGCAACGGCGCGGCGGTGTCACATCTCGAGTGGCCGCATGCGAAACCCGGCGGAACGGAGCCGCTAGAGAAGGGGCGGCGCTTCGGCCGGGCGGCCGCTACGAGCCGTTGCTCGGAACTTCTTCAGGACTTCTTCGCTTCGTTCCAGTCGTCGCCGACGCCGACGTCCACGCCGAGCGGGGGGTCGAGCGGGTACGCGCCGCACATCTCCGCTCGAACGAGCTCGCGGACAGCCGATACCTCGGTCTCCGGCACCTCGAGCAGTAGCTCGTCATGGATCTGCAGCACCAGCCGCGCGGAACGCCCCTCGTCGCGCAGGCGGCGGTGGATGCGGATCATCGCCACCTTGATGATGTCGGCGTTCGACCCCTGCATCACGAAGTTCACCGCGAGCCGCTCGCCGAGCGAGCGCGTCTGCCGGTTCGAGGCGCGGATCTCGGGGACGGGGCGGCGGCGGCCGAGCAGGCTCGTCACGTAGCCGTCGCGTCGCGCGCTCTCGATCGTGCGCTGAATGAAGTCCTGGACGTACGGGAACCGTGCGAGATATGCGTCGATGTATTCCTGTGCTTCCTCGCGCGGAATCTCCAAATTTTCCGACAGTCCGAAGGCCGAAATCCCGTAGATGATTCCGAAGTTGATCATCTTCGCCACCGACCGCTCGCCCGGGGTGAGCGTCGCGGGGTCCTTGCCGAGTACCTCCGCAGCGGTGGCCGTGTGGATGTCGTCGCCGCGCGCGAACGCCTCGCGGAGCTTCGGCTCGCCGGAGACGTGCGCGAGGATCCGTAGCTCGATCTGCGAGTAGTCGGCCGAGAGCAGCCGGCGCGCGCTTTCGGCGACGAACGCGGAACGGATCTCTCGGCCGAGCTCGGTCCGGATCGGAATCGCCTGTAGGTTTGGGTTCGACGTCGAGAGGCGGCCCGTCGCCGCCACCGTCTGGTTGAAGGTCGTGTGGAGGCGCCCGTCGTCGGGCGAGATCAGAGCGGGCAGCGGCCCGAGGTACGTGTTCAGCAGCTTCGAGTACTCGCGCCACTCCTCGATCACGGACACGATCTCGTGCTCGCTCCGGATCGTGCGGAGAACGCGCGTGTCCGTCGAGTAGCCGGTCTTTCCTTTACGGCCCGGCGTCAGCTGGAGCTTCTCGAACAGGATCCGTGCGACCTGCGGCGTCGACCCGATCATGAACTCCTCGCCCGCCAGCTCGTAGGCGCGCGCCTCGAGCTCCTCGACCCGGTCGGCAAGACGCGCCGTGATCTCGCCCATCCGGTACGTCTCGATCTTGACGCCGGCGTCCTCCATCGCCGCGAGCACCGCGGACAGCGGCAGCTCGACTTCGCGGTAGAGGTGCTCCGCGCCCCGCTCGCGTAGCCGCTCGATCAGGGGGCCCGCGAGGCGAAGCGCGCCTGCTGCACGCCACACGAGCGCCTCGGTCTCCTCCTCCGCCGGCGGCTCCGGCTTCAGCTCGAATCCATACTCGGCCGTCAGCTCGTCGAGCTCATACGAGGCGCGGCTCGGATCGATCAGGTACGCCGCGAGCAGCGTGTCCTCGGTCGCATCGACGTGGAGGGACTTGGCGTCGTGGACGGCGAGATGCGCGTCGCGCAGCTGACTCGCTTGCCGGTCCGCCACGACGACCTCGTCCGGCGTCGCGATCGCGATGCGGTCGCCGTCGGCGGCGTAGCCGACGAGGCCGCGGAGCAGCGGGAGCTCGCCTTCGCGCCACGGGACCTCGACACCTCCCAGGACCCGAGCGGCGGCGGGCACGGCTACGTCCAGCTCGTCCACCCGCTGCAGCAGGTTGCGGAACTCGAAGCGTCTGAACATCTCCTTGAGCGCCGAGCGGTCGGGCGGGTCGAGCACGAGCTCCGCGGGATCGCATGGAACGTCCAGGTCGCGGCGCATCGTCGCCAGCAGCTTCGACTGCCGCGCCTGGTCCGCGTGCAGCCGCAGCGTCTCCTTGCGCTTCGTGCCCGAGACGTCGTCGATCCGCTCGAGCAGCTCCTCGAGTGACCCGAACTGCGCGATCAGCTGCCCCGCCGTCTTGTCGCCGATCCCGGGCACGCCCTCGATCTGGTCGGACGGATCGCCCTTGAGGCCGATGAAGTCCGGGACGCGCTCGGGCGGGATCCCGTATCTCGCCTCGACGCGGTCGGGCGTGTAGACGTGGACGTCGGAGACGCCGCGCGGCGTCATCATCAGGCAGACGTTGTCCGAGCAGAGTTGGAACGCGTCGCGATCGGTCGAGACGACGCAGGTCTTGATGCCCTCTGCGTCGGCGCGCGTCGCCAGCGTCGCGATCACGTCGTCGGCTTCCCAGCCCTCGAACTCGAGGTTGCGGTAGCCGAACGCTTCGACGATCGGCCGGAAGTACGGGAACTGCTCGCGCAGGAGGTCGGGCATGGGGCGCCGGTCGGCCTTGTACGTCTCGGCGATCTCCATCCGGTGGACCGGGCGCGAGTCCCAGGCCACGGCCACGCCCTTCGGCCGGTAGTCCGTCAGCAGCTTGAACAGCATGTTCGTGAACCCGAGGAGGGCGTTGGTCGAGAAGCCGTCCGTCGTCGCGAGCTCTTCGGGCAGTGCGAAGAAGGCGCGGTAGGCGAGGTTGTTGCCGTCGACGAGGAACAGGTCCGACTCGCGCGCGGGGGCGTCGTCGAGCTGGAGCTCGACCCCCGTTAGGGTCTTCGGCATCACCTCCGAGCGTACCGCGTCCCCCTCCCGCACCCACGCTCCGCCCGGGTACCGCTGCCCTTTCTGCAACGAGATCGCCGCGCCGGCTCTTGCGGCCGTGTACGAGTCGGCGCAGCGGCTGGCCCGAGCGCTGAAGTCCGAGTACGGCTGCGACGGCACGTCGACCCGACAGCACAACGAGCCCGGAGGCGGCCAGGACGTCTGGCACTTTCACGTGCACGTGTTCCCGCGGTACGCCGGCGACCGGCTCTACGCGAACCACGAGCAGACGCGCTGGACGACGGCGGAGGAGCGCGCGCCGTACGCGCGCCGGCTTCGCGAGCGGCTCCGACCGGCTGACTAGGATCGACCGCTGTGGACATCACGGCTTTTCGGGAGGAGCACCTCGACGCAGCTGCCGAGCTGCTCGCCGAGCGGCACGCCGCGCACCGTGCAGCAGAACCGCTGCTGACGTCCGAGCCGGACTTTCGGGCGGAGCTCGAGGCGCTGTGGGCGAAGGACGGCGCCTCCGGCGCGTTCTGTCCCGACGGCTACATCCTGGGAACGCGGCTCGACCAATTATGGGGCCCGAACGCGTGGGTCGAGCTCGCGGGCCACGGGGTGAGGCGGCCCGAGCTCGTGCGCGACCTCTACGCTGCGGCCGCCGAGCGCTGGGTCGCGGAGGAACGGACGAGGCACTACGCCTACGTGCCGAATGATCCGGAGCTCGTCGACGCGTGGTTCCGCGTGGGCTTCGGCGCGCAGCACGCGTTCGGGATCCGCAGCCTCGACGAGGAGGATCCGCCGGCTCCGGACGTCGTGATCGCGCGGCCGGCCGAGGAGCGCGATCTGGAGGCGATGGTCGAGGTCGGCCCGGAGCTCGGCCGTCACCAGTCGCTGTCGCCCGTGTTCGCCGACTTCCGCCCGGACGACGAGGACGAGCTGCGCGAGGAGATTCGCTCCGACCTGCAGAACCCGGAGATCGGGAACCTCGTCGCCGAGGTCGGTGGCCGCGTCGTCGGCAATTTCGTCGTCGTTCCGATCGAGCTGTCGGGAGCGCACGTCGGGCTGGCGCGCCCGCCCGGGTTCGCACACCTCGGGTACGCAGCGGTGCTGCCGCAGGCGCGCGGTTCAGGCGCCGGCATCGCGCTGACCGCTGCCAGCTTCCGTTGGGCGCGCGAGCGTGGGTACGACGCGATGGTGACGGACTGGCGGGTGACGAACCTGCTCTCGTCGCGCTTCTGGCCGAAGCGCGGCTTTCGCACGACGTTCTTGCGCCTCTATCGCTCGATCCCGTGAAGATTCCCGTCGCGCTCGGGTCGCGCGTTGCCACCGTAACCGTCCCCGAGGGCTCACTCGTGCTGCGGCCGCCGGAGCCGCCCGACGCTCTGGCGGATGTCGGCGCCGCGGTCCGCGACGCCGTGCGGTTTCCCCTCGGCGGCGAGCCGCTCGAGGCGCTCGTGAATCCGCGGGGGCGGGCGACGATCGTCGTCGAGCATCCGTCGCTGCCGATCCCGAGCGCAGTCCACGATCCACGTCAGGAAGCCCTCGCGGCGACAGCGGACGAGCTCGCTCGGCTCGGCGTCCGTTCCGAACGGCAGACGCTCGTCGTTGCGGGTGGGCTAGAGCGTCGTGCCGGGCGGCGGGAGCTCGAGCGACTGGTGTCGCCGGAGTTCGCGCGACACTTTCGCGGTCGCGTCGTCGTACACGACGTCGAGGATCCGGAGCTGGTGGAGGTCGGCGGCGCCAACGGGACGCCGCTGCGGGTGAACCGGGCACTGGTCGAGGCGGACGTCGTGGTGTCGCTGACGGCGGCGGAGACGGTGCGCCACGGCGGCCCCGCGTCCCTGCTGGCGGCCGGCGGGCCGGACGCCTTGCGGGCTGCCGGAGGTGCATCGCTGCTCGAAGCGGCGGGCTCGCAGACATGGGAGCTCGCGCTCGCGGTCGAGCGCGCCCTGGCGGCTCGCGTGCCCGTGCTCGGGGTCTCGCTCGTGCTCGACCATCCCCGGCTCGGCGGCGCGCTGCGAGGCTATCCGCATCAGCACGGGCCGGTGACGCGGGTGGCGCGGTCGCCGTTGGGGCTCGCGTTCCGCGCGCTGCCCGACGTGGCGCGGCGGCGGGTGCTGCACTCGCTGCCGCTCGAGTTGCGCAGCACCGCTGCATATGCCGGGCCACCGTCGGTCGCGCACGCGGACGCCCTGCTGCGCGCCATCGAAGCGCGGTCGACGACGCTCGAAGAGCCGCTGGATGCGATCTGCATCGGCATCGCGGCCACGACGCCGCATCTCCCGCGGGAGACGCCGAATCCCCTCCTGGTCGCGCACCACGGGCTCGCGCTCGCGCTGAGCTTGTGGCGGAACCGCTTCCCGGTCGCCGACGGCGGGACGGCGATCCTCGCGCACCACTTCCATCGCGGCTTCACGCACGGGCAGCAGCCGTACCGGACGTTCTTCCGCGCGTTCCGTGATCGCGCGGAGGCCGCGGGTCTGATCGCTGCCGAGGCTGAGGCGGCGATCGACGAGCGCGCGCTGGCGGCGTACCGTGCGGGCCGCAGCTGCCATCCGCGGCTGCCGTTCGCCGACTGGGAGGCCTGCACGCCAGCGCTCGAGCGGCTGGGGGCGGTGGTGATCGCCGGCTGCCGCGACGCCACGGCTGCGCGGCGGCTCGGGTTTGTTCCGACCCACGGGATCGGCGCAGCGCTCGAGATGGCGCAGGGGCGCGCGGGGCGTGCGCCGCGCATCGGCTTCGTCATCGCGCCGCCGTACTTCCCGCTGCAGGTCGGCGCCTAACGCCTGCGTGCCTAAAGTCGCACCGGCAGGCGAGAGCCGGCGCTACTCCTCGCCGAGGTAGGTCTTCCGGACCTGCTCGTTGTCGCGGAGCGCCTTCGCCTCGTCGGCCAGCGCAATCGTCCCCGTCTCGAGCACGTAGCCGCGCTTGGCGACATCGAGCGCCATGAGCGCGTTCTGCTCGACGAGGAGGATCGGCGTACCCTGCTTGTTGACCTCGACGATCGTCTCGAAGATGCGCTCGACGAAGATCGGCGCGAGGCCCATCGACGGCTCGTCGAGCATCAGCAGCTTCGGGCGAGCCATCAGCGCGCGCCCGATCGCGCACATCTGCTGCTCGCCGCCGGAGAGGGTCCCAGCGTTCTGGTTGCGCCGCTCCTGGAGCCGCGGGAACAGCTCGAAGACGCGATCCATGTCGTCGCGGATCCCGCGCCGGTCGCTGCGCTGGAACGCTCCCATCTCGAGGTTCTCGTAGACGCTCATCCGCGGGAACAGCCGCCGGCCCTCCGGCGACTGCGCGACGCCCATCTTCACGATCTCGTGCGGGCTCGAGTTCGTGATGTCCTTGCCCTGGAACCGGATGGCGCCGCGCCGCGGATGGTTCAGCCCGTTGATCGACCGAAGCGTCGTCGACTTGCCGGCGCCGTTCGAGCCGATCAGCGTCACGATCTCGCCCTCGCGGACGTCCAGCGAGATCCCCTTCAGTGCCTGGATCGCGCCGTAGTACGTGTGAACGTCCTGCAGCTCGAGGATGACACCGTTGCCCTGCGTCATCCGGCCGCCCCCCCGGTGGCCGCGCCGCTGCCGAGGTAGGCCTCGATCACGCGCTCGTTCTGCTGGATCTCGACAGGCGTTCCCTCGGCGATCTTCTCGCCGTAGTCGAAGACGGTGACACGGTCGGAGATCCCCATCACGACCCGCATATCGTGCTCGATCATGAGCACCGCGAGTCCTTGGTCGCTGCGCAGCTTCGCGACGAAGTCGGTGAACTCGAGCGTCTCTTGCGGATTCATCCCAGCCGTCGGCTCGTCGAGTAGCAGCAGCTTCGGCTCGATCGCGAGCGCCCGCGCCACCTCGAGCCGCCGCTGGTCGCCGTAGGAGAGGTTGCGCGCATACTCGTCGTGGACCCCGCTCAGCCCCGAGAAGACGAGGAGCTCGCGTGCCCGGTCGCGCGCAGCGGCCTCCTCGCGCTTGATCCGCGGCGTGCGCAGGATGCTGGGCAGGATCCCGCCCTTCAGCTGGGTGTGCATCCCGACGAGCACGTTCTCGAGCGCGGTCATCGTCTGGAAGAGGCGGATGTTCTGGAATGTGCGCCCGACGCCGCGCTCGGTGATCGCGTGTGGCGGCTTCCCCGTGACGTCGATCGCGCGGAGGAGGATCCGTCCCGCCGTCGGCTTGTAGACGCCAGTGAGCATGTTGAAGAAGGTCGTCTTGCCCGCACCGTTCGGGCCGATCAGGCTCACGATCGAGTTCTCCGGAATCGTGAAGTCGACGTCGTCGACCGCGACCAGGCCGCCGAACTCCTTGCGCAGCTCCCTTGCCTCCATGATCACGTTGGCCATCAGTGCGACACGTCGTAGAGGGGCTGGTCGTGTACGCCTTCCTCGAACTCGGCTTTCCGCCGAGCGCTCGGTATCAGGCCCTCGGGTCTGAACAGCATCACCACCAGCAAGATGACGCCGAAGATCCCGAACTCGTACTTCGGCACCTCGATGTTGAGCCCGAGGTTCTCGTTCAACCAGGCGCCGATGTTGGCGAGCCCCTCGCGGTCGAGGTAGGTCAGGAACAACGCGCCGACGATGACGCCCCAGATGTTCCCCATGCCCCCGAGGACCACCATGCAGAGGATCATCACGGAGATGTTGAAGAAGAAGTCACCCGGGAACGTGGACCCCTTGAAGCTGGCGTAGTAGGCCCCGGCGATCCCGCCGAAGAACGCGCCCCCCGCATAGGCCCACGTCTTCGTTCGCATCAGCGGGACGCCCATGGCCGCCGCGGCGGTCTCGTCTTCGCGGATCGCGATCCACGCGCGGCCGAGCCGCGAGTCGCGCAGGCGCAGGCTGCAGAAGATCGTGAACAGCACGAGGCCGACGGCCGTCCAGAAAAACACGTTGTCCGAGTTCAGCGCGGTCTGGTAGTTGTCGGGAAGGACCCCGCCGGTCACGCGGTGCAAGGTCGCGCCGAAGCCGGGCGAGTCGACGGGCGTGATGCCGTTCGGGCCGTTCGTCAGGTTGAATCCGGTCCCGAAAAAGTTGTCTCCGTTCCGCGCGATCTGGGGCAGGATCTC
>Ga0126313_10002724_pt1 | contig 10007 bp, 12 predicted proteins | sample Plot105A_FD_89954 | JGI IMG/M metagenome (GOLD analysis project Ga0126313, IMG submission 89954) | Serpentine soil microbial communities from UC McLaughlin Reserve, CA, USA - Plot105A | ecosystem: Environmental > Terrestrial > Soil > Grasslands | place: USA: UC McLaughlin Reserve, Lake County... | reverse complement strand
GGGGTGGTGCCCGCGCCGCGGCCCAGCGACGCCCAGCTGCTGAGCGCCCTCGGCATCGACCTGGACGCGATCCGTCACAACACCGAGCAGGCCTTCGGTGTCCGGGCGGTGGGGGAGGCGACCTGGCGGGTGACCCGCCGGCACCGGTGGCGGGGCAGCAGGGTGGTGTGGACGCCGCTGTGTGGGCCGCCGTTTGTCGCCAAGCGCGCCCTGCAGCTGGCCAGCCAACAGGCGCAGGCGTTCGGCCACGACGCGGTCGGGCCCGAGCACGTGCTGCTGGGAATGCTGGAGGATGCTCGCCAGCCGGCAGACAGCACCATGGGGTCCCGGCGGCACCGGCGGATCACCGCCCACGTCGGACTGCCCGATGGCTACTGCGGTGCGGCCGGGCCGCTGCTGGCGCTGCTTGGGGTTAGCCTTGAGGGGCTGCGGGATGCCGTTGTTGTTGAGCTTGGAGGGGTCCAGCGATGAGCCGGCGGGGGCGGTTGGGGTTTGTGGCCGGGTGCCTGCTGGTGTTCGGGTTGCTGGCCGCCTGGGTGCTCTCGTCGCCGTCGCTGTCACCGTTTGGCCGGTCGCACGCCCCGGTGACCCTGGCCCCGGGCGCGACCCAGCCGGCCGGGCTGACGGTGGTCGACCTCAACAGCCTGGAGCAGCTGCAGGCACGGTTCAATGCCGATGAGGGCGCGCCGCGGCTGGTGCTGGCGTTGGCCCCCACTTGAGGGGGGTGTCTGGCGGGCGCCAGGTGGGTGGCCGACAACATCCTGGAGCGCTACCAGGACCCGCGGCTGCGGGTGTACGTGGTGTGGGTGCGCCGGTGGCCGACCGATGGCCGCAGCGAGATCGACGGGGCCGGGATGGTCGATAAGCGGGTGACCCACCTGTGGGATGCCGGCAACGTGATGGGCCAGCCGTTCCTGGAGCGGTTCGGCCTGGACTTGGGCGGGTTTGACTACGACTTCTTCCTGCTGTTCGACCGCGATGCCAGCTGGGGGGCGAGCCCGCCCCGACCGGTCAGCGCCGGCGCCACCGTGCTGGGCGAAAGCCACCGGCTGGCCGACAGCGCGGCGTCATTGCTGCGCTGAGCGGAAACCGGCTATCGCAGGTCACCCCCGAGGGTTACGCTGCGGGGATGGAGCGCTACTGCGTGGGCGCCAGCATGGAGATCGACTGGGCCGAGGACCAGGCCCAGGCGCGGTGGGACTGGTGCCTGGCCAAGCGGGTGTTCGGCTACTTCCGCCCCTACTGGCGGCGCGGGCTGGGCGCGATCGTCTGCCTCGCCGCCAGCGCCGTGCTGGGGCTGGTCCCGGCGGTGGTCACCAAGGGCGTGATCGACGCCCTCGCTCATCCCAGCGAACGCTACAGCGATCTCGTGCGGCTGATCCTGTTGGGGGTGGCCGCGTCGCTGGTCGGCGGGCTGATCGGGGTGGCGGAGTCCTGGTTTAGCGCCACCATCAGCCAGCACATCATGCACGACCTGCGCCAGCAGCTGTTCGGCCGCCTCGTTAGGCAGTCGGTGGGGTTCTTCACCAAGAGCCGCACCGGCGACGTGCTGAGCCGCATCGGCAACGACGTCAACGCCGTGGAGGATGTGGTCGCCGACACCATCCTCGGGCTGGTCTGGAACCTGTTCGTGATCCCTAGCACGCTGGTGCTGATGCTGGTGCTGGACTGGCGGCTCACCCTGCTTGCGCTGCTCATGATGCCGCTGGCGCTGCTGCCTAGCCGCCGCATCGGCCGGATTACCTACCAGGCCAGAAAGCAGACCCAGCGCCACCTTGGCAAGATGACTGCTTACCTGCAGGAGGTCCTGGGGATCTCCGGGATCCTGCTGGTCAAGGCATTCGTCACCCAGCGGCGTGAACGGGCCCGGTTCGGCGAGCTGAACCGCGAGCTGCGGCGGCTGCAGCTGCGCCAGGAGATGATCGGCCGCTGGTTCTACATGCTGATGGACGTACTGCAGACCGCCGGCCCGGCGGTGCTGTGGCTGTACGGCGGCTGGCTGGTCTTCCACGGCCAGGCCACCGTCGGCACGGTGGTGACCTTCATCGTGGTGCTGGCCGGCCGCCTCGGTGGCGCCATCGGGCAGCTGGGCAGCCTGCACGTCAACGTCGCCGGGTCGCTGGCGCTGTTCAACCGCATCTTCACCCTCCTGGACCTGCCGGCCGAGATCACCGACCGCCACGGCGCCCGTCCGCTGCAGCGGGCGCATGGCGCGGTCGGCTTCGACCGGGTCAGCTTCGCCTACGCCCCTGGGCTGCGGCCGGCGCTGGCGGAGGTGTCGTTCCGGGTCGAGCCCGGGCAGCTGGTGGCGCTGGTCGGCCCGACCGGGGCCGGGAAGTCGACCGCGGTCTCGCTAATCCCTCGCTTCCACGACCCCCAGCAGGGCCGGGTCCTGGTCGACGGCCACGACATCCGCGACCTGACCCTGGAGTCGCTGGGCAGCCACATTGGCATCGTGTTCCAGGACACCTTCCTGTTCCACGCCTCGATCGCCGACAACCTGCGCTACGCCCGCCCCGACGCCACCGACGACGAGCTGGTCGCCGCCGCCACCGCCGCCAACCTGCACCACTTCATCGCCTCGCTGCCCGACGGCTATGACACCATCGTCGGGGAGCGCGGCCACCGGCTGTCGGGTGGTGAGAAGCAGCGGGTCGCGATCGCCCGGGTCATCCTCAAAGACCCCCGCATCCTGCTGCTGGACGAGGCGACCTCTCACCTGGACACCGTCTCTGAGCAGCTCATCCAGGCCGCCCTCAAGCCGCTGTTCGCCGGGCGGACCACCATCGCCATCGCGCACCGGCTGTCGACGGTGTTGGCCGCCGACCAGATCCTGGTGCTGGATCACGGCCGGCTGGTCGAGCAGGGGACCCACACCGAGCTGCTGGTGGCCGGTGGTCTGTACGCCGAGCTGTACCAGCGGCAGTTCCAAGCCCAGGAGCCGGCCGTCGCGCAGCTCAGCCCCTGACGGTACCGTCTCCTCGTCGGCCGCGAGGCTGAGGTCCCGCTCAGGTTCGCCCGGCCGCATGCAGCAGGGCGTCGCGGACCCAGCGCTCCTCCGGCCGCCCGGCGAAGTGGTGCTCGTGCCGGTACAGCCGGCAGGCAACCGTGTACTCGGCGGGCGGCTCGCTGCCGGGCTCCACGTCGTGGCCGTCCACCCGGACCGTTGGGGAGCCGGGGAACCGGGCCTGCTCGGCTGCCGCCTGGTCGACGATCAGGATGGTGCGGAGCTCGACCTGGATGCCGAGTTCGGTCCCGACCCGCTGCACCAGCGCCAGCGTGTCTGGGTAGTTTGGGCAGTCCTCGACGTAGAGCACGTCGATGATCGGGCGGAGCACCGGCCGATCGGTCGTCATCGGGCGCCGCTCCTGACAGCTGTCAGCCTGCGGCCGGCCAGCCGCACGCTCGGCTGGCGGACCATTCCAGGGAACCCGCGGCGCTCCAGGTGGCCAATCGGCCAGAAGACGGCACCGCCGATCTGGTCGTCACGGCGCAGCAGCCAGTTGGGCACCGCGAGGTTGAGCGCGTGGCCGAGCGGCCCGGTCACCTCCGGCCGGGCGGAGGTGCGCCGGGCTCGCAGCCACTGCCAGGCCAGCAGCATGGCCGGGAAGCCCAGCAGGCCCAGCGCCCAGGTGGCCTTGGACAACGCTGCCCAGGAGCAGGGCCCCGAGAATGATCCGCGCCCCGGTCCCCGGGCCGATCCTGCGCTGTCGAACTGCCGGCTGGTTGAGGTCGGCCGCTGCCATTGCACGCACCTCTCGGATCGTTGTCGTCCGCCGCTGTTACCTGCTGGGGCGCTGCCCGGCCGGGTCGTGCCCGCTGTCTTGGTCGAGCAGGCCGCCGAAGACGCGCCTGGCCGCCTCCACCGCCTCCGCCTGGTCGAGCAGCTCGCCAGCCATGCCCAGGTGCGTCCTGCGGTAGGCGTCGGCATCCCGGGGATCGGCGTGGAAGTTGATGTAGGGGCAGCAGCAGTCGGCGACCGCTCCGCACTCTTCGCCGGCGGCGGCGGTGGTGGCCGCCAGCACCACCGTGGCGGCTGGCTGCCAGCGCCAGGCCCCACCGTGGACCTCGACCGTGATCGGCTGGCCGCTGGTGGGGTCGGTGGAGCTGATCCGCCCGTCGCGGCGGGTCATCTGCGGGATGCCCAGGGCGTCCAGGGCGCACATCGCCTGCACGGTCGGACCGCCGGCCAGCGCTACCCGGTGCAGGGTGATCCGTCCGGAGAACGGATAGGCGACGCTCACCATGCCGGTCGCCGGGTCGGTGTGGACCATGTCGGCGGCGGTCAGGGCGGCAAGCGCCGCCCGCGGGTCCAGCTCCAGTTCGGCCGCCATGCGGGCAACCACGGCGGTGGCGGGTGGACCAGCCTCGGTGAGGAACGCGCCGAGCAGGCGCCGGTGGAACGCCCGCAGCGGGCCAGGCAGGGCGGCCTGGCGGTCCTTGACGCCATCGGCCGGCAGCCCGAGTCGAGCCAGCCGGGCATCCAGGTTGTCGGGCGTAGGGAACTGGTCCGAAGAACTGGCGGTCATGGGTGGGCTCCTTAAGGCGGCTTGGTCGGTGGCGGTGGACTGGCGGCCACCGTGGTCCACCGCACCATAGACCTTCCTGTATCCTGGATGGTCAAGAACGGAGGTGATCATGCGCATCGGTCAGCTCGCTGAGCGGGCAGGCATCTCCACCAAGGCCATCCGCTACTACGAGCAGATCGGCATCCTGACCCCACCGGCCCGGACCACCTCGGGCTACCGCACCTACGACCAGACCGCGCTCGGACGGCTCGGGTTCGTGCGCGCCGCCCAGGCGCTCGGCCTCACCCTGGGGGAGATCCGCCAGATCATCACCTTCCGCGACGGCGGGCAGGCGCCCTGCGCCCACGTCACCGAGCTGCTGCAGCGCCGCGCTGCCGAGCTGGAGGGCCGCATCGCCGAGCTCCAGCAGCTCCGCGGCGAGCTCCAGCACCTCGCCCAGCGGGCCGCAGCGCTGGATCCCAAGCAGTGCACCCCCGAGCGGGTCTGCCACATCATCGCCTGACATCCCGCGCGACGTCGGTTTCCGACGGCCGCACCGCCCAAGCTGCCCATCGCGTCACCATCGGTCGGTGGCGGCCCACCACCACAAGGAGCACCCATGCCGACCAGGATCGACCTCGCCCAGGTGCAACAGCTGCTGGAGGACGACGCCCAACTCGTGGAGGTTCTGCCGGCCGCCGAGTACGCCGAGGAGCACCTGCCCGGCGCGGTCAACCTCCCCCTCAAACAGCTGGACGCCACCACCGCCGCGCAGCTGGATCGCAGCCGCCCGGTGGTCGTCTACTGCTGGGACACACTCTGAGACACGAGCCCACGAGCCGCGTGCCGGCTCGAACTGCTCGGCTTCACCCGGGTCTACGACTACGTGGCCGGCAAGGCCGACTGGCTGGCCCACGGGCTGCCGACCGAAGGGACGCAGGCGCAGGTCCCTCGCGCCAAAGACGTGCTCCGCCGCGACGTCGTCACCGCCCGACCCGAGGAGCCGGTCGGCCAGGTCGCGGCACGGGTGGCGCGCTCGCCGTACGGGTTCGCGCTGGTGGTCGCCAGCGGTGGAACGCTGCTGGGTCGGCTCCGCAAGGCGGTGCTGGACGCCGACCCGGCCGCACGGGCGGAGGAGGCGATGGAGGCCGGCCCGTCGACCGTTCGGCCTGACCGTCCGCTGGCCGAGTTGGCCGAGCGGCTCCGCAGCCGCGGGCTGCGCACCGCGATCGTCACCACGCCGGATGGGAGGCTGCTCGGCGTGGTCCGACTCACCGACATGGAGGCCCGGCTCGCCGACCGACGCTGACCGTTCCACGCCGCATCGGCCGAGCTAGGGAGCGGCCTGCCTCCTTCACCGCGAGCGACCGCAACGAACCCAGCTCATGCCCACAGCAGCGCCTGGATGGCCTCACCACGACGGGCGCACGCCCGGCTGCAGGAGCGGAACCTCGCCGAACGGCCGGCCCCAGCGGCGCCCAATCGGGCCGCTGCTGTCCGCGGCGCTGCGCGCCACACGGGGGCGGCTGGACGCTCGCACGCGCGAGCCATGACACGACACGCTGCGGCGCCGCATCGACGAGTTCGACGCCGCGCCCAGTCACGCCGATCCGCTCGTCACCACGTGCGCAGCGTTCCTGCGTAGCTGATCTGCAGGCTGGCCGTGGTCGGCGTCACCGCGCTGGCCTGGGGACTACGAGGCTGGCGGCTCGACCGAGGTCACCCGGGACCGCACATGGGCGGCGACGACGGCAGCCACGGCGCTCATGATGCCCTTGTGCAAGCGCTGGCACGGACGGCGCCGCCGAGGACGATACCGAGCCTGCCGACGCGGCGAGGGCGAGGGGTAACGCGGCTCGTTTGCCAAGGTCTTGGCCGGTGGCGGTCCCCGAAGTGGAATCAGTGCTGGCCGAGCCTGCCGCGGCGCTTGGCGGTGCGCTGGCCGGCCGAGAAGGCGGTGATGCCGGCCAGCAGCCAGGCCAGGCCGCTGGCGCTATCCCAGACCAGGCCGCCGTCGCCCACATCGTGGTCAGGGGCCGCCCGTCGACCAGCATGGCGCGCAGGTACTGCCGGCTGTGGGTAATGGGAAACAGCCTGCCAACGGTGGCCAGCCAGCCGGGCAGGACCGCGATCGGCAGGAAGATGCCGGCGAACAGGAACGCCACCACCGCCAGCCCCTCGGCAGCATCTCCCCCCGCTCCACACCAGGGTGAGGCCACCCAACACCAGCGAGTAGCCGACAGCCTGGGCGGCGCGGACCAACGCCAGCCGCTCCAGGGCGGCGTGGCCGTAGTCGCGGCTGCCCCAGAGGATCCGGGTCGAGCGCCAGGACGCCGACCTGCTCGAAGTAGCAGATCGCCTTGGCCGAGATCCCCGGCCGCTCGGCGAGCTCACCGATACGCACCCTTGGCACCCTCCTCAACTCGTCACGTCGTGCCTTGACCTTCCAGCATACGGGAAGATCTAGGGTGCTGGTGGCGCCACCGCACCGACCTGTCATGGCCGGCAAGCAAGGACCAGGAGGACGTCATGACCGACGATTTCGACCGCAAATGGCTGGAGATTGTCACGCAGCATCCGTGGATCGAGGCGACCTACACGCTGATCGGGTTGACCCGGCTCGGGGAGCGCCCGACGACCGTCGAGCGGCTCGCCGCCGCCCTCGAGCGGCCCAACGAAGAGGCCATCAGGCTGGCCTGGGAGGCAGCGCGGGTACGACCCGACGAGCAAGGGCGGATCCATCTGGACGCTCCCTTCGGCGGCAGCGGGGGGCCGTCGCGCCGGAAGCTGTACGTCGGCGACCGCGAGATCGCGGTCAGCGGGTGCGCGCCCGACCTGCTCCCGGCGGCGGCGGTGCTGGATGTGCCCTTCCGGGTGGAGGACACCTGCCCGGCCACCGGCGCGCCGATCCGGATCGAGTTCGCGCCCGGAGGCGTGGAGCGGGTGGACCCGGCGCAGGCCGTGGTCGCGATGGTCTCGCCCAAGGTGGCGAGCGAGTACGGGGAGGCGGAGGTCGAGCAGGTCAACCAGAACCTCTGCTCGCAGCAGCCGTTCTTTGCCTCCGCGGAGGCCGCCCAGGGATGGCTGGCCGCCCATCCTGGTGGCCGCGTCTTTCCCGTGCGGGAGATGGCCAACCAGCCGTTGTTCACCCACGCCCGGGACACTTGGCGCCCTCGGATCCTCGCCAACGCGGCGTGACCCGGATCGCAGGACATGGTCCGCGAGGCTGCGCGACCGTGTCGGCGTCGGGCATGGACAAGGTCCGCCCGCGGCGAGTCCCTCCGGGTAGGCGAAGCCAAGCGCTGGGTCTGGTGTCGTCTCCCTTCGGGCCGCCGCACGCCCAAGGATTCCACCCCATGTTCCACGTTCGCGTGATGTCGCCGCGTAGACCAATTCCTACCGTGGCGACATTGGCGGAAGCAGCGGCTCGGCTCGTTCTCCACGTCCCACACCCTTCGGCGTCCCAGGGACTGCGCGTGTCCGGGCCGAGGACGAACGGAGCCAGGAAGGAGGAGCCGAGCGTCGACCGGTAGCCACCACCGGTCGTGTCAACCCGATGGTTGTGGGCCTATCCATCAGGCGGTCGTAGGAATTCGGCGCTTCCGTCGAGGCAGCTGCCGTCGGTTCCCCAAGCATAGGTGCGGCCAGGGCGCAGCACGCGCCCTGCCGAGCAGGGCCGAGAACGAGCCGCGAAAGGAGTCGTACATGGACGCTTCCGAGAAGGCACGCGCCGAGCGCAAGACAGGATCGGCGGAGGCCAAGGACCGCGCCATCGCGATGATCGGCGCTGTGGCTTGCATCGCCGTGGCAGCGATCGCCGCCGCGTTGTGCTTGCCGTCCTAGCGGCCGCCGCCAGCGATCCCAGCACCCACCGTGTCACCCACTCGGCGGGGTTGGACATCAGACGGCCACCTCCGCCGGCTGAAAGAGCAGGAGAAGTCACATGAGCACCGACATCGACCATCCCGCGTCGCCGACAAAGCCAGCGCCGATCGCCACCCTGGATGGCGTCACCCGCCGCTACGGGCAGGTCACCGCGGTCGACCGCCTGTCGCTGCAGCTCCAGCGGGGCCAGACCGTGGCCCTGCTGGGCCCCAACGGCGCTGGCAAGACCACCACCGTCGAGCTGCTGCTCGGCCTCGCCAGGCCCGACGAAGGCGTGGTCCGCCTGTTTGGCGGCCCACCGGCCGACGCGGTTGCGGCCGGCCGGGTCGGGGCGATGCTGCAGGACGCCGGCCTGCCCCAAGTCGCCAGGGTGGCTGAGCTCATCGGCCTGGTCGGCAGCCTGTACCCCAAGCCGCTCTCGCTGGCCGAGGTGCTGCGGCTGGCCGACCTCGAGGGCGTCGCCGGACGGCAAGTGCAGCGGCTGTCGGGCGGGCAGCGGCAACGGGTACGGCTGGCCCTTGCGGTGGCCGGCAACCCCGAGCTGCTGGTCCTGGACGAGCCCACCGCGGCGCTGGACGTGGACGCCCGCCGCGCCTTCTGGCACCGGGTGCGTGGCTACGTCTCGACGGGCCGCACGGTGCTGTTCGCCACCCACCGGCTGGAGGAGGCCGACGCCGTCGCCGACCGCATCGTCGTCATCGCCGGCGGCCGGCTGCTCGCCGACGGCACCCCCGACCAGGTGAAGGCCCAGGCGGCCGGCCGCATCACCGTCAGCGTGGCCGTCGACGGCCTGTCCCGATATCTCCTCGAGAACCTGCCCGCCGTGGAGACCGTCCGCCAGGACCGAGGTCGGGTGACCCTGTCCACCAGCGATCCCGACGCCACCGTCCGTGCCCTGCTCCAGCAGGCCCCCGACGTGCAGGGCCTGGAGGTCAGGCGGGCGGGGATGGAGGAGGCGTTCCTGCAGCTCACCCATGAAGAAGGAGGCACATCATGAGCGGCTGGCTGGCTTACCTGTGGCTGGAGGCCAAGCGCCAGTGGCGCAACCGCGAGATCCTGATCTTCCGGCTGGGGCTGCCCACGGCCATCTACCTGATCCTGACCGCCGCGCAAGGCGACACCCCACCATCATCCGGTCCGGGCGGCAGGATAGTCGCCGTCGCCGCGCTCGGCGCGGTCATCTCGGGGGTGGCCGCCGGCCCGTCCCTGGGCGACGAACGCGCCAACGGCTGGCTACGCCAGCTGCGCACCACCCCGCTTCGCCCCAGCGCCGCGGTGGCGGCCAAGGTCGCGGTGGCGATGAGCTTCGCGCTGCCGGCGATCGCGCTGGTGGCCGCCGCCGGTGGGATGGTTGGCGACAACGAGGGCATCGCCTTGGGCTGGGCTCAGTGGCTCCGGCTGGTCGGGCTGATGTGGCTGGCCACCATGCCCATCACCGCGCTCGGCGCCCTGATCGGGCTCACCTTCGGCGGGGAAGCCGCCCACGGCGCCACCACCCTGGCCTTTGTGGTGCTGTGGCTGGGCGGGGGGATCTTCACCTCGCCCGACAACCTGCCCGACACCTTGGCGGCCATCTCCAGGGCGCTGCCCTCCTACGGGGTGGTCCAGGTCGGC
>Ga0126313_10002723_pt1 | contig 10007 bp, 8 predicted proteins | sample Plot105A_FD_89954 | JGI IMG/M metagenome (GOLD analysis project Ga0126313, IMG submission 89954) | Serpentine soil microbial communities from UC McLaughlin Reserve, CA, USA - Plot105A | ecosystem: Environmental > Terrestrial > Soil > Grasslands | place: USA: UC McLaughlin Reserve, Lake County... | reverse complement strand
CTGGAGGGCGAGGTCGTCCTCCCCGACTCCCCGCGATACGACGAGGTTCGCAGGCCGCAGATCCCGCGCTTCCACGACGTGCGCCCGCAGGCCGTGGTGCTGTGCCGGACGCCCGAGGACGTGGTCGAGGCGATCGCGTTCGCGCGTCGCTCGGGTATCGAGGTCGCGGTGCGGAGCGGAGGGCACGACTTCGCTGGGCGCTCGTCTGGCCCCGGGATGGTGCTGGACCTCACGCCGATGCATTCTCTGGAGATCTCGGACGGCCTGGCCATCGTAGGACCCGGCTTCCGGCTCGGCGACCTCTACGCAGCCCTGGCTCAGTACGAAGTCACGATCCCGGCCGGCTGCGGCGCCACGGTCGGGATCGGCGGCCAGGCGCTCGGCGGCGGGCTTGGCCTGCTGGGCCGCAGCCGGGGGCTCACGTCGGACCAGCTAGTCGCGGCAGAAGTGGTGCTGGCCGACGGACGGGTGGTGGAGTGCGACGAGCAGCGCCACGAGGATCTGTTCTGGGCGCTGCGCGGCGCGGGCGCCCAGGGCTTCGGCGTGGTCACGCGCCTCACGCTCCGCACGGTGGCCGAGCCCGCCGCCACCTCGTTCCACCTCAGGTGGCCCTACGAGCTCGCATCGGCGCTCATCGCCGCCTGGCAGGAGTGGTCGCCGACAGGGCCGGACGGACTCGCGGCGAGCCTGCTCGTCACCGTCGGCGGGGAGGCCGGCGCCGACCCTGTGGTCCACCTGTTCGGCTCGATGATCGGCAGCGAGACCGAGACCGCGGCGCTGCTCGACGAGTTCGTGTCGGTCGCCGGCGCGGACGCCGCCTCCTCGGAGCGCGCGCACATGCGCTACGGCTCGCTGAAGAACTACCTCGCGGAGAGAGGCCCGGGCGACCAGGAGGACGAGCACGGCCGCCCGTACATGAAGTCGGAGTTCTTCCGCGAGCCGCTGCCGGCCGGCGCGGTCGAGGCGCTGGTGGATCTTTTCGTCCGGGGACGCCGGCCCGGGGAGGCGCGCAAGCTCGACTTCATGCCCTGGGGCGGCGCCTATAACCGCGTGCCTGCGAACGCCACCGCGTTCCCACACCGCAAGGAGCTGTTCCTGCTCGAGCACTCGGTCGTTGTCCCGGCCGGCTTCGACGCCGCCGCGACCGAGGCCGCGCGCGCCTGGCTGTCGGACTCGTGGGAGCTCGTGCACCCCTCCGGCTCGGGCGGCGTGTACGCGAACTTCCCCGATACGGACCTACCCGACGAGCACCGCGCTTACTGGGGCGCCAACCTTGAGCGCGTGCGGCGCATGAAGGAGAAGTACGACCCGGAGCGAGTGTTCGGCTGAGGCCGTGTCGTCGGGTCGGGGAACGGCGGCAGTGAGGAGGCTGGGACGCCCGTCCGTACGACTCAGGGGTCGCTATACCCTCGCTGGGCGGGTGCAGCAATGATCGCTCCACGGCCGCTCCTGACAGCCGCCGCTGCTCTCCATGCTAAGGAGCACTCTCCGGCTCCCGTCGTTCGCTCCTGCGTTGGACGAGACGCAGTCGTCCGCGCCGATGCCGAACTCGCGCCTGCTTTCTGCGGAGGAATGTGTGTCCGCAACCACATACGTCCGCGCGAGCCGGATCACTAAGACGAACCTCTGCCTCTCCGCGGCGTAGTCATCCGATGGGACGAGGATCAGGGCGTCGGCCGCCTGCACGACCTCGTCCGCGAGCGGCTTGGGGAACCCCTGCGAGATGTCGATCCCGAACCCGCCTGAGTCTCAAGGATCAGGTCGCCGATCTGACTTACGACGAGACGGCGCGTCAGGCCCGCATATCCGCCTGATCCGACCTTGCTCGCGCGGCCGGGCACAGGATTGCTCGTGGAAATGCCTATTGCAGGCATTTTGAGCCAACCGTTTGGCCACGGGATTGGGCCACGAATGGAGCAGCGCCGTCTGATGAGACGACGCAACCTGATGATTTGCAGGCACTTCAAGAAGCGGGAGCGACGGGACTCGAACCCGCGACCTCCGGCGTGACAGGCCGGCCCGGTGCAACCAGCTACGACCGGCTACGACCGGGAATTACCGGCTACAGCGGGGATTTCCTCACGGAGCGAACCGGTTCTGACCGGCTGCGACCGGCTAGCACCCTGCACAGCATGTGTGGAAGGTGTGTGGTCGGTGGTGCCTAGTTCGACAACGGGCCGCCCACGGCAGCTTCGATGACATGACGAGCATCGACCTCCTTTCTTACCACGCGCTGCGAGCGGCAAGTGGTGGCAATGCTGCCGAGGCGGTCGGGGATGCCACTACGAGCCGGCGCGTTGCTCCCGCGCGAGCGCGATGAGGCCCTCGTAGTCTTCGGCGCAAGCCGGGCAGTTGCGCAGGTGCTCAGCGACTGCGGGGAGCAGCTCGCGGACGTTCCGGCCTGCGAGCTCGCCCTCCACGTACTTCGCAAGCAGCGCCAGGGCTCCCTCGCAACCGGCGTCATCACCCGGAGTGCCGAGCAGCCGTGTCAGCGGATCGCGTTCGCTCATCACACCTCCTCCCGCTCGAGATGCCCTTCGCGCTCGAGGCGCAGACGGAGCTTCCGTCGGGCGTCGTGGAGCACCTTGTAGACCGCGCCGCGGGTGGATTGCAGCTGCCCAGCCACGACGTCGATCTGCACGTCGTTGAGCGCGACGGCGATGAACACCTCGCGCTGTCGTGGTGTCAGTTCCTCGGTCACTGCGCGCCGCAGGGCGCGCAGGAGCTCGGTCGACTCGATGCGCGTCTGGGCGGCGAGCGCGCCGCTGGCGAGCCGATCCCAGGTGGCGTCGTCGTCGGCGGTCGGGATGCTGCGTCCACGCCAGGCGTGCCGCCGGAGCTTGGTCGAGACTTCGAAGATCGCAAACCCGTACGCCCAGGTCGTGAAGCGGCTGGCGCCACGGTAGCCGTCGAGCTTTCGAGTTACCGCGACCACTGCGTCGTCGGCGGCCTGTCGGCAGAGGTCGTCGAGCTCGGCGCCGTCGATCTCCGGGTAGAGGTGTCGGCGGCGCTGCGCTTCGCTGTAGGCAGCCCGGAGCAGGAGATCGTGGAGGCGTTCGAGCGCTCGGGCGTGTTCGGCTCCCCGCGCTCGTAGCCCTTCGATCCAGGCGCGCGATTCAGGGTCCAGCTGTGCCGAGCCAGACGGGATCTGCACCCGCTCCGGTTCCACCGCGACCGTCAGCCTAGTCATCGCCGCGTCTGCGTCGTCGGCGCCGGCCTTCTTACGTCCACCGCGTAAGGACCGCGCGCCCGCGGATGCATACGGGCCGACAGCAGGACACCACGACATCCGGAAGGAGCCAAGATGATCACTCATCGGACAGCCCAGATCGACGGGCTTTCAGTCTTCTACCGCGAGGCCGGAGACCCGACGAACCCGAAGCTGCTGCTGCTCGGCGGCTTCCCCGCCTCCTCGCATCAGTTCCGCAACCTGATCCCGGCGCTCGCCGACCGCTTCCACGTCCTCTCGCCCGACTATCCCGGGTTCGGTAACACCGACATGCCCGAGGACTTCGCGTACACGTTCGACCGCCTCTCGGAGATCGTCGAGGGACTGCTCGAGCAGACGGGCTTCCACCCTTTCGGGCTCTACCACCAGGACTACGGCGGCCCGATCGGCAATCGCATCGTCTCGCGCCACCCGGACTGGCTCGAGTGGCAGGTGATCCAGAACTCGAACGCCTACGAGGAGGGCTTCACCGCCGCCTGGGACGGGATCCGGCACGCGCTCTGGGTCGATCGCAGCCCCGAGACGGAGGCGCCGCTGCTGCCGTTCCTTGAGCTCGACGGCGTAAAACTCGTCTACACGCACGGGCACCGCGACCCGGACAAGATCAGCCCCGACAACTGGAACATGGACCTCCACTTCCTCGAGCGCCCCGGCGCGCGCAAGGTCCAGCTCGATCTCCTCTACGACTACCGCACCAACGTCGCGCTCTATCCACAGTGGCAGGCGTTCCTGCGCGAGCGCCGGCCGAAGACGCTCATCCTCTGGGGCGAGAACGACATCTTCTTCACCCCAGAAGGCGGGCGGGCATACCTGCGCGATTTGCCGGAGGCCGAGCTGCACATGCTCGACAGCGGCCACTTCGCGGTCGAGGACTCGCTCGAGGCGATCGTCTCGCACATCAAGCGGTTCCACGCCGAGCAGGTCGACGGCCGCGCGGGCGTAACAGCGGTCGAGCCGGTGGGGAGCACCCGATGAGGGTGCTCTCCGTCAACGTCGGCCTTCCGCGCGAGGTGACCTGGCGGGGAAAGCCGGTCACGACCGGGATCTACAAGCAGCCGGTCGTCGGGCGGGTGGCGGTCCGTGCGCTCAACCTCGACGGCGACCGCCAGGCCGATCTACGCGTCCACGGCGGTCGAGACAAGGCCGTGTACGCCTACCCCTCCGAGTTCTACGAGCTCTGGCCGCGCGAGCGGCCAGAGCTCGCCTTCGGCCCGGGCATGTTCGGCGAGAACCTCACGACCGAGGGCCTCCTCGACAGCGACGTCAGCATCGGCGACCGCTTCCGGGTGGGAACCGCCGAGCTGGTCGTGACCCAGCCACGGCTCCCCTGTTTCAAGCTCGGGATCAAGATGGGCCGCGACGAGTTCGTGACCGAGTTTCTCGAGCGCGGGCTCTACGGCTTCTACCTCGCCGTCATCCGCGAGGGCGAAGTCGAGGCGGGCGACTCGATCGTCGAGGTGAGCCGCGATGCGCGCGCGGTCACGGTGACGGAGATCGCGCGCCTCTTCGCCCGCGACCGAAACGACATCGAAGGCATGCGACGCGCAGCCGACCTCGACGTACTTCCGGAGAGCTGGCGCGACTACTTCCGCAAGAGGGTCTACGGGCGAGCGGCGTAGGGAGACAGGGAGCAGACGGACTCGGACCGCGCTTCGTCGGGAATGTCGTGCGGCCGAACCGCCCTCGGCATGCATTCGAGGACCAACCACGTGAGCGCGAACGGCAGCCGAACCCCGCTCTTTGACCTCCGGCCATTTGTGTGGCGCCGGCCGGGAGTCGCGAACGGTGTGGACGCCGCAAGAAATGGCTTGAAACGGTGGCTCTGAGACGCGTTTCGCGCCGCTTTCGCGTGTTTCGGGCCTTGGTGCGAAAAAGTCCGTGTGGTCGGCCTGGATCTGGTGTCTGACCCGACAACACAACATGCCGATTTGCAGGTACTTTAGCGGGAGCGACGGGACTCGAACCCGCGACCTCCGGCGTGACAGGCCGGCGTTCTAACCAACTGAACTACGCCCCCAAGCGCAGAGCGAACCAGTCTAGCCGAGCTAAATCGCCGTCAGGCCTAGCTGTCGGAGCAGGGTGACGCCGTCGGAGTAGACGTCCTTGCGCACGACCTTCCCCTTGGCGATCGGGATCACGTCCATACCGCGGTACTCGACCGCCTTGCCTGTCGGCTCGACCTCCAACCCCGCCCGTTTCATCTTGCCGAGGTGGGTCCCGCGCGCGGTCCACTCCTGGACGACAAGGTTGTTCCGGATGTACTGCCGCCGCGTCTCGAAGGTCAAATCCGGGAAGACCGTGAAGATCCCGCGGATCGCGTTGCCGATCGCCTCTTTCCCGACGTTGAGGTCGCGGGTCGTATGGTTCTCGAAGACCGAGTCCTCGGTGTGGAGCGCGAGGATCGTGTCGACGTCGTGTTCGTTCCAGGCCTGGTTGTAGACGTCGATGAACTTCTGCAGCGCTGCCCCGTCCAAAGCGGCGGCTAGCGTACCCGGACCGGTGCCCTTGTGACCCGGCTCGACTGGATCGTTCTCGGCGTGGTCGTCTTCACGGCGCTGCTGGGGCTGTGGCAGGGCTTCACGACCAGCCTGCTCTCGGCGGCGGGAGTGATCGCCGGCGGTTTCATCGGCGCCCGCCTCGCGCCGCACCTGCTCCCGGACGGGGCCGAGTCGCCGTACACGCCGCTCGTCGCGCTCGTCGGCGCCGCCGGGTTCGCGATTCTGCTCGAGATCCTCGGCTCGTCGATCGGCGTCGCGCTCCGGCGGCGGTTACCGCAGGGCCCGCTGAGGACAACCGATTCGATCGGCGGGCTCGCCTTCGGCGCGCTGGCAGGTCTTGCACTCGTCTGGATCGTCGGGGCTGTCGCCCTACAGCTCCCGGGTCAGCAGGAGCTCCGGCGGGAGGTACAGCGGTCGGCGCTCCTCCGCGTGCTCAACGAGCTCGTGCCGCCGCAACGAGCGCTACGCGCGCTCGCTCGCGTCGATCCCTTCCCTTCGATCGCCGGGCCGGCGCCGCCGGGCGGTCGGCCGGATCCGACGGTGCTCCGGGAGCCCGGCGTGCGCCGCGCCGCGCCGAGCGTGGTTCGGGTTCTCGGCACTGCCTGCGGGCTCGGCGTCTCCGGCTCCGGCTGGGTCGCGGGTGGCGGCATCGTCGTCACGAACGCGCACGTCGTCGCCGGCCAGCGCGACACGACCGTCGACAGCCTGGGGGGCCCGCCGCTGCCGGCCCAGGCGATCGCGTTCGACGCGCGAAACGACGTCGCTGTCCTCCGAGTCACGGGCCTGGCCGCGCCTCCGTTGCAGCAGGCCCAGCCGCGATCCGGCAGCGCGGCCGCGATCCTCGGCTATCCGGAGAACGGTCCCCTGTCCGCGATACCCGGACGCGTCGGGCGCACAGCGACCGTCCTGAGCGTCGATGCCTACGGACGGGGCCCGGTTCCCAGGCGGATCACGAGCCTCCGCGGCAAGGTTCGACCCGGGAACTCCGGCGGGCCGCTGGTGAACTCAGCGGGGCGAGTCGTCGGGACGGTGTTCGCCGCCCGGATCGAAGGCGGCGCCGGCTACGCCGTCCCATCTGATGTCGTCGACGACGCGCTCGCGCGCTCGCGCGCGGGCCCCGTATCAACGGGCGACTGCGTCGGCTAGCAGCTCGAGCACACCGAGCGGCCGCTTGAACGGCGCGACGAGGTAGACGCCGGCGGCGCGGTCGCGGGAGGCCTCGATCAGCTCGCGAGCCATCTCCATCCCAACCTGCGGCCCGTCGGGGCCGGCCTCGCGGAGCGCTTCCTGGAAGCTCTCCGGGACGATGATCCCCGGCACCTCGTTGTGCAGCCGCAGCGCCAGCGGGTGGCTCCACACGGGAAAGATCCCGACCAGAACCGGGATCGGCGACTCACCGCCCTGCCGGTCGAGGAACCGGTCGAGGTATTCGATGTCGAAGATGATCTGCGTCATCGCGTACTGGGCACCGGCGTCGAGCTTCTGCCGGTACCGCTCGAGCTCAAGCTCGAGGTCGTCCGCCGACGGATTCACGGCGACCCCGATGTGGAAGGAGGTGGCGGCATCGATGGCCCGGCCGTTGTAATCCTCGCCGCGGTTCAGGTGCGCCATCAGCTGGACGAGGCCGATCGCGTCGACCTCGTACACGCCCCGCGAGCCCGGGTAGTCGCCGACCTCGGGCGGATCGCCGGTGATAGCAAGGACGTTCCGGATCCCCTCCGCATGCGCGCCGAGCAGTTGCGACTCGAGCCCGAGGATGCTGGAGTCGCGGGTGGTCAGGTGCGGAATCGTCTCGATCCCGGTCGCCCGCTGGATGGCGACCGAGAGCATGAGCGCGCTCATGCCGGCTCGCGCCGTGGCGTTGTCGTTGATGTCCACGAATGCCGCTCCGCCCTCCTCCAGCCCGCGGGCGACCTCGAGCATCCCGCGGTGGTTGCCGCCCAGCGGTGGATCGAGCTGGACGGAGACGACCCACTCATCCTCCGCGAGCATCCGCGCGAGCTCCGTTTCGTCGGCCGCCTCGATGACGGAGAGGGTGACCTCGCGCTCGTGGACGACCAGCGGCGAGCGGGCCGTGCGCTCCTCGGCGACGGCCGACGCGATCGCCTGAATCTCGACCGGCGTCGTGCCGCAGCAGCCGCCGATGATCCGAGCCCCGAGATCGCGGGCGTGCGCGGCGAAGTCGCCGAAGTACTCCGGCGTCGCGTGTGGAAACACGAGCTTGTTCCCGGCCAAGCTCGCGAGGCCGATGTTGGGCATGGCAGCAAGGGCCAGATCGCCGTTCGTGGAGTGCATCTCGTTCAGCGCGGTAAGAGCGGCCTGGATGCCTGCGCCGTGATTTGCGCCGATCGCCGCCAGCCCCTTGTCCGCGAGTGCCTCGATCGCCTCCTTCGCGGTGACGCCGCCGAGCGTCTCCCCCTGCTCGTCGAACGTGAGCATGGCGACGACCGGCAGGGAGGAGATCTCCTGCACCGCCGCAATCGCGACGAGCAACTCGTCCAGCTCGAAGAAGGTCTCGACCATGAACAGGTCGACGCCCCGCGCCGCGAGCGCGGCCGCCTGTTCCTTGAAGATCCTGCTCCGATAGTCGGGCGAGAGGTCCGTCAGCTCGCCGAGCGGGCCGATCGAGCCGGCGATGAAGATGTCGCGCCCGGAGATCTCCCGCGCCTCGCGGGCCAGCTTGACGGCGGTGCTGTTGATGCGCTCGACCTCGTCCTCGAGGAAGTGGCCGGCCAGCTTGCGCCGGTTGGCGCCGAACGTGTTCGTCTCGATCAGGTCGGCGCCGGCGTTGATGAAGCTGACGTGCAGCGAGACGACCGCCTCCGGGGCCCGGAGGTTCGCCTCCTCGGGGCAGCGAAGGCGGGGGACGGCGCCGGTGACGAGCACGCCCATCCCGCCGTCGGCGACGACGATCGGGCCGGCCCGCAGGCGCTCCTCGAAGCGGTTGGCCATGGCGCGAACGTTAGTGAAGTAGCCCAGTCAACTCCGTTCGGGTGATGAATCAAGCAGGGCGGTCGGCGCAGACTGGCCTGCAAGCGGTTGGGGCCCGATGCGGCGGGGCCATGATCGTGGAACCTTCAGGCGGGGCGGGGCGGCTGCCCCGCCTGAGTACTTCTACTTCCCGCTCCTCGCCGGCTCCCGCCGCGGGCGCGGGGTCTCCCGCCCGGGCGGCAGGCCGGGCGGCTCCGGCCGCCCCGGAAAGTACTCGACTGCGGATTGCCGTCCGCGCGGCTGCGGATAGAGGCGGAGCAGCTTCCGCTCCTCCTCGGGCACGCCGACCTTGACCGGCAGGCGAAGCCCTTGCAGCTCGCGCGGCATAAGCGGATGATCATGGGTCCACAGCCCCGTCGAGAGGATTCGTGCGACCTCGCGCGCCTGATCGGCCGGCATGTGCTGCTCGAGCAGCTGCGACGCGAACACCCGCACCTGATGGAGCGCCTTCCGGGAGATGTCGGCCAGGATCAGGGTCTCGTCCTTGCGCGCCCCGGGCAGCTCGGCCACCGCGACGAGCGAGGCCGCCGGGTACTGCCCGACTCGGCGGGTCAATCGGGCCGAGCGCGGCATGGCCGTCGACGAGAATCTCGTCGGCTGCGAGCGCGATCATCGTCCCGCCGCTCATCGCGTAATGCGGAACGACGGCGGTGACCTTTCCGTCGTGATCCGCCAGTGCGGCCGCGATCTGGCGCGCGGCGAGCACGAGCCCGCCCGGCGTGTGCAGGACGATCTCGATTGGGCGGCCGGGCGGTGTCTCGCGGATCGCGCGCAGCACGCTCTCGGCGTCGTCGATGTCGATGTGCCGCATCAGCGGGATGCCGAGGAATGAGACCGTCTCCTGCCGGTGGATCAGCGTGATCACGGTCGCGTCGCGCTTTCGCGCGAGTCGCTCGAGCGCTCGGCGTCGGGCTCCCGCCACCAACCACCGGTTCAGCGCCGGCTGGAGCAAGATGATGATCAAGAGGATCCAGAGGAGATTCCAAGCGCTCACTGGTGCAGAAGTCTCCCCTCCATCCCGCCGGCGACGATCACGAAATGGCCGGTGACGTGGCCCGAGAGCTCGTCCGAGGCGAGGACGACGACCTGGCGGGCGACGTCCTCGGGCGTCGCGACCTTGCGCAGCGCCATCGTTCGCGTCAGCCGCTCGACCAGAGTCGGATCGCCGAGCTCCTGCCGCGTCATCGGCGATGCCGTCCAGCCGGGGCAGACGGCGTTGACCCGGGCGTAGGGCGCGACCCGGACGACCTCGTTCTTGAGGCTGAGCAGCAGGCCATGGACGACCGCGG
>Ga0126313_10002722_pt1 | contig 10009 bp, 9 predicted proteins | sample Plot105A_FD_89954 | JGI IMG/M metagenome (GOLD analysis project Ga0126313, IMG submission 89954) | Serpentine soil microbial communities from UC McLaughlin Reserve, CA, USA - Plot105A | ecosystem: Environmental > Terrestrial > Soil > Grasslands | place: USA: UC McLaughlin Reserve, Lake County... | reverse complement strand
TCGGCGGCGCCCTGGCGCGTACCGCCGAACACTTGAGCACCATGGGCAAGGGCGACTCCAAATACATCATGAACGGGATCGGGCCGGCCTTCACGCCGGAGATGGCGGAAGGGGTCGTAGCTTACCTCGCCCGCGTTACCGACGCGACGCGCCCCTTCCAGACCGGCGACACCTACGTCAACTTCATGGAGCTCGACGACGCCAGCGCCGAGAGGGTGAGGGCCGCCTACGCGCCAGAGGACTTCGAGCGCCTAGTCGCCCTCAAAGACCGCTACGATCCACACAACGTCTTCCGCTTCAACCGCAACATCGCCCCCTCGAAGGTGGAGCACTAAGGGCCGGGAAGCAGGAGGACCGGGGTCAGCTGCGCACGGCCCCCGGTCGAGATGATCTGCAAACCGATGAGAGGCGAACAACGTCCTCGTAGCCATCCTCTCTTATAACCATCGACGGGGAAGCCACTGCTGTGGTCGCTGGGGAAGACTGAGATCTAGAGCAGTTTTCAAAGAGAATGGTCCTCTGGGTAGAGATGCGCAGAGCCCTAAGCCTTTTGTACTGACTGAATGCTGAGCGCTCCTTTCTCGGAAAGGTTCACCCTTTTCGAGAAAGGCTATAGTGTAGAATCGGCTCTATCTTCGCTACCTCGTTGATCTCTTCGTTGTCGTTGATCACCCGGTAGAGATCCAGCGCAAGCTGCCCATTCAGCCAGAACTCCGGACTGGTGCCGAACGCCTTCGACAGTCGTAACGCCGTCGAGGGAGTGACGCGACGCTTGCCGTTCACGAGCTCGTTAACCCTGACGTAGGGAACCCGGATCCTCTGCGCAAGCTCGACCTGGGTCATCTCCAGAGGCTCGAGGAACTCCTCGCGCAACATCTCTCCGGGAGACGTTGGAACCCTTTCCTTTGGTATACGCACTCCTCTCATCTCCTTAATGGTAGTCAACTATCTCCACCTCTTCGGCTCCGCGTTCCGTCCACGTAAGACACACTCTGTACTGGTCATTGAGCCTTATACTGCGCTGGCCTTCTCGGTTTCCTCCTAGCTCTTCCAACCTGTTGCCCGGCGGAACCCGCAAGTCATTCAGCTCTGCGGCCTGGTTGATCTGATCCAGCTTCCTGCGGGCCACACGCCAGAGGTTCTGCGGACACGCCTTTCGGGCCTTCTTCGTGTCCCGTCCGTCAAAGACGTCTTCAGTACCCTCGTCTTTGAACGTAACGATCACCTTCTACAGTATAACGCATAACGTTATATGTGTTAAGACTCCATGAATGGCATGCGTAAGAGGAGGGAATTGCAAGATAGGAGGCTTTCATCTTGATTTGAGCAACTGGCAAGTTTCGGCCGCGATCCTTCTTCCAGCAAGACCCTAGTTCTCACCGAACGCTATGGAATAAGGTCCTGTAGCGTGAGATATTGTAAGCACGAGAGCATACCGCGGCCGTCGTCCCTGCGCAGCGGTTAGGTGCGTATGGAATCGGTCTGAACCAGTCCGCGATCCTCCGTATCCCGGCACCACTGAGCAAAGGAGTCGCTATGACTACAGAAGCGAGGGACACCGGCAGGGCCGACAGTCCGCACCTGCGGCGTGAGTTGCACCTGTGGGAGGCGGTCGGCATCTCGCTGGCCCTTATGGCGCCTTCGATGGCAGCCAACATCAACCCGCAGGGAACCGCCGACACCGGCGTCGGACGCGCCGTTCCGCTCGCGTTCGCGCTAGCGACGATCGGGGTGCTCCTGATCGCCTGGACCTTCGTCCGGCTAACCCAGCGCTTCAACCACGCTGGCAGCGTGTACGGCTTCGTCGGGGCGACGCTGGGCCCGCGGGCCGGCGTCATTTCGGGGTGGGCGCTGATGGGCACGTACACCTTCTACGGCGTCGTCACGTCCACCGCAGCAGGCATCTTCGGCGCGGAGTTCCTCAACGCCCTCGGTATCTGGACAGACCAGCCGGGGTGGGCGCCGTTCGTGGTAGGCGCGATCGCCCTCGCCGGTGTGTGGGCGCTCGCGGCGTCGAACATCCGGGGGGGCACCAGGGTGCTCATAATTATCGAGGGAACGACGGTCGCGCTCATCCTCATCGTCAGCGTTGTTATCCTGATCCGGCTCGCGACCGGTACGGCCCCGAACGGCAACACCTTAGACTTCTCGGTGTTCTCGGTCCCTGGTGGCACGGGCACGTCGGCGTTGTTCCTCGGCGTGGTGTTTGGGTTCCTCTCCTTCGCCGGGTTCGAGGCTGCCGCGACGCTGGGCGAGGAGGCGCAGGAGCCCCGTCGCGACATACCGCGGGCGATCCTTGGCGTCGCCATCTTCGGCGGCCTGTACTACGTCTTCGTCACCGCCATCGAAGTGATGGGCTTCGGAACAGACAAGAAGGGCGTCGAGACCTTTATCGCCTCTGGCTCGCTTCTCGGCGATCTCGGCAGCCAGTTCGTCGCCGGGTGGGTCGGTGAGCTCATCACCATCGGCGCCGCGATCAGCGCCTTCGGCTGCGCGCTGGCCTGCATAGTGGGGGCCGCTCGTCTGCTGTACGCGCTCTCGCGTGACGAGGTGGGACCTGCTCCGCTTGGCGCCGTCTCCTCCAGGAGTGGTGTCCCGGCGCGGTCTACGGCCACCGTCTCTATAGGTGCTTACGTCATCATCGCGCTCAGCTGGCTGGTGTTCGGTGTCGTCCCCTTCGACCTGTTCGTGGCATCGGGCACTATAGGCACCCTGATCCTGCTTCTCGTGTACGCGCTCGCCACCATCGGGGCCGCGAAGCTGCTCTTCCTCTCGGGTGAGCGGCAGGTCGCCGCGTGGGAGGTGGTGGTGCCTTTCCTGGCGCTCGTCGTCATCGGCTACACGCTCCTCCGCAACGTCTACCCTTACCCGACAGGCGCCGGGGCGTGGTACCCGATAATCGCCGCGCTCTGGGTCGTAGCCGGAATCCTCCTCACGTTCGTCCGCTACGCCGCCACACAGCGGGCCGGTGAGAGACTAATGGCCGAGGAGGGCCTCGCCGCAGAGACGGGCTCGCGGACGGAGGGCAACGGGTAAGCACGCTCGGGCCTTTAAGGCCTTCGCTTGTCAGCCAGTCAGCACGCTCAAGCTTCGCCTTCGCTTGTCGGCATTTCAGCCTTTTGGCTCATTGTTTTCGATGCTCTAGAACGTATGGCTCTGGCATGAGATATTGCATACTCCAGGGGAAGATATTCAGCGAACATCGGAGGGTGAGATGCAAGCCGAGCGCGAAGCGCAGGAGAGAGTGGCCCGACCGTTGCCTGAAGATACACTGTGGGTCCGGTTCGTGTTCGTAGACCATGCCGGCATCCCCAAGGCGAAGGCCGTCCACAGGGACGGCTTCGAAGGGAGGGCGAGGGCCGGTGTGGGGCTCGCCAAAGGAGTCCTGGCGCTCGACCCGAGCGGGGCTTTGCATCCGGAGTCTGGCTTGAGCCCGGTCGGAGAGTGCCGTCTGGTACCGGACCTCTCGACGCTTACAGCGCTCCCCTTCGCCCGTGGGCAGGCGATGGTCTCCGTCGACATGACGGAGCCCGACGCGAGCACGCCCTGGAAGGGGTGCCCGCGTAGCGCCCTCAAGCGGGTGCTCGAACGGCTCTCGGATAAAGGCTACAGGACGCTCGCCTCCTACGAGACCGAGTTCTACGTCTGGGATGCCGAGGGTCCGCTGGACAGGACGCCGTACGCGGGGAGCTACGCACTGACGCCCGCGGCGGACTTTGTCGCGGAGCTGGCACAGACGCTGGAGGTGATGGGTATCCGGCCGGAGCAGTGCCACGCCGAGGTGGGGCAGGGGAACCTGGAGCTCTCCGTGGGTGAGGACGAAGCGTTGGCCGCAGCGGACAAGCGCGTTATGGTGCTGGAGGCGATCCGGGGCGTGGCCCACCGGATGGAACTTGGGACCACAATGGCCCCGAAGCCATACCTGGAAGGAGCGGGTAACGGCCACCACCTGCACGTGAGCCTTTATGAGGGCGACGACCCGGTTCTCTTTGACGCCTCAGGAGCCTTGAGCGGCCCAGGGTCGGGCTTTGTGGCCGGGATACTGCAGCATATGCCCGCCGTTATGGCGTTCACCGCGCCGTCGCCCAACTCCTACCAGCGTCTCGCCCCCGGCATGTGGGCCTCGGCTTATGCCGCCTACGGCCTGGATAACAGGGAGGCGGCCGTGCGGCTCGCCTCCCCCGTGGCCGGCAGGGAGTCCGCGACCGCCAACGTCGAGCTCAAGCCGGTCGACGTCACGTCGAACCCCTACCTGGCCCTCGCCGCGGTCCTGGCCGCCGGGATGGACGGCATAGAACGTGGCCTCGACCCCGGGGAGCCTACGATGGTCGACCCGGCTACGCTCAGCGACGAAGAGCGTGCCTCCAAGGGTATCCTGCCACTCCCCGCGTCCCCGGACGATGCCTTGGACGCGCTGGAAGATGATAATGTCCTCATAGAAGCACTCGGCGAACCACTCGTGCGCACCCACGTGGCCGTAGCGCGGGCGCAGGCCAAGATAGCAAGAGAGCTTCCACCGGAAGAAGTAGCGGCCACGGCCGCGATGCTCTACTAGAAAGGCATCAGGTTTCAGGAATCGTCTGGAGAAAACCAGACCGGGAGGCGTAACACCTCGCGGGTTCGTGTGTCCGCAAAAGCTCCGCCGGCCACCGGCAAGCTGATGCCTTGTAGCCTGAAAGCAAACGAGAAAGGAGGCGCAGTGTGACCGGTCTGCTAGCCGGAGCGGGTGAGATCCTCCCCGGTCCAGGGGACTTACCCCTGCTACACGAGAGGACGCTACCGCAGAAAGACCAGCTGTGCGGTGCATTCTGGGGGGCGCTGGTGCTCTCGGCGGTGGGCCACGCTGCCAGCCAAGAGGAGGTCGCGTTACGGGCCGGGACGACACTGGCGGAGGGGAACCCTGCGGGTTGGCTGCCGCCCGGTGCCTCGTCCCGGACGGATTACGAGGCGACCTTCCCCGTCGCGCCCGACGAGGCTTCTGCGGGAACGTCAGCGAAGGGAGTCGCAAGGAGCATCGAGGAGCTCTCAGGGGGTGAGCTGGCCGTCGCCCCAGTTGCAGGCCCGTGGACCGCCCAGACGGTGATCTCCCTCGTCGAAATTGCCGCTGCCATGGCGCCGGAGTGCGTTCCGATCGCCAACCTGCGCACGGGGCACCTGTGGGGATCGCGTCCGCCGGCGAGGCTCCTGCTCGACCACCTGCTCGGCCGCCCGGTGCAGGCGCCGCCGCCTGACTGGGACTGCGGGCATTTCCTGACTATCGCGGCTCGCGTGGCCGGTCCTGGCGGTGCTCTCGTCGTGCTTCGCGACACATACCCGCAACTCGGCTGGGACGGCTATCACATGCAGCCGGCACGGGCGATGGCCGCTGCGCTCGAGCGGGGCGACGGGCACGAAGGCGGGGTGCTCTGCGCCTGCGAGGCGCGCTCCGCCGAAGCCCTCGCCGTGCGGTTGGGGGAGGCGGGTTTCGAGTTGCGTCATTGGGAAAACGGTTCACCAGACCACGAGGGGGACGGTGAGTACGATGCAGGGTGAGGAGCTCGTCGCATTTCTCCACAGCGACATATCTGGTCTGAACCGGGGCCGGTCGGTCCCTGCCACGGAGCTCGACGAGCGGTTCGCGGCGGGCGTAGGGTGGGTGCCGGCGGATCAGGCGCTCACGCCTTTCGGACCGATCGCCGAGCCGAACCCCTTCGGGTCGCTGGGCGACCTCCGCCTCCTCCCCGACAGGGAGACCCGAGTGCGCGTCGATCTGTGGGACGATGCCTCGCCCCTGCACTTCTTCTTCTGCGACGCCGTCAACACCGATGGTAGTCCCTGGGACGCCTGCCCGCGGACGTTGCTCAAAGGCGCCCTCTCCCGTCTCGAAGGGACCGGGTTTCGCCTGATCTCCTCCTTCGAGCAGGAGTTTATTCTGGCAGGCCTGGGCTCGGAGCCCGGTCCGGGCTTCTCACTGGAGGCCCAGCGGCTCGTCGAGCCGTTCGGACCGCTGGTGTTGGCCGCCCTGCGGCAGGCTGGCCTCCAGCCTGAAGTGTTCCTCCCCGAATACGGAGAAGGCCAATACGAGGTCCCCTGCGCGCCCGCGGAGGGCATCTCGGGCGCCGACCGGGCCGCTGCCATGCGGGAGGTGGTCCGCGAGGTGGCCCGCAGGCTGGGCTACCGGGCGAGCTTCGTCCCGAAGGCCGACCCGGAGGGCGTAGGCTACGGCGTCCACATCCACCTGAGCCTCCTTGACCTGGAGGGCCGTCCGGCATTCTACGATCCCGAACGGCCCGGCCGGCTCAGCGCCGTCGGCGCGCGGTTCGCGGCGGGCATCCTCGAACACCTGCCGGCGCTCTGCGCCTTCACCGCCCCGAGCGTCGTCTCCTACCTGCGCCTCGTGCCGCATTTCTGGAGCGCGGGCTTCGGTTGCATGGGCGAGCGCAACAGGGAGACGGCCATCCGGATTCCACCGATAGTCGAGCTGTCGAGCGGTGATCCCGCGCGCCAGTTCAACCTCGAGTTTCGGGCCGCCGACGCGGCGGCGTGTCCTCATCTGGCCCTTGCTGTGCTCATCCTCGCCGGTTTGCGGGGGCTCCACGAAGAACTCCCCGGGCCGGCCCTGGTCGAGCAGGATCCCACCGGGCTCGACGAAGAGGAGCGGAGGAGGTTGGGCATCAGGGAGCTTCCAGGCTCGCTGGACGAAGCTCTCGGAGCTCTCGAGTCGGACGAGATCGTCCGTTCCTGGTTCTCGAAAGACCTCTTTGACTGCTATTCGAGCGTAAAGAGGAACGAGATAGATCTCTTGCAAGGAGCAGAGCCCCGGGAAGCCTGTGAGCGGTACCTGCGTGTCTACTGACCTCCTCAAGAAGCTTCTCCATTCCCTGGAAGTGGAGCTTTCGGAAGCTGTCAAATTGCGGGAGCAGCTGCACAAGATCCCTGAGCCGAGCCATGGGGAGCACGCCACCTCCGGTCTCGTCGCGGAAGTCCTCGGGACCGGGAGTGTGGAGTTCATCGTCCATACAGGCCTCCTGGCGCGCGTCGGCCCCCCGGGGGAGGCCGTGGCGGTGCGGGCCGAGCTCGACGCCCTGCCCATTCAGGAGGAGACGGGCTCGTCCTTCGCCGCCACCAACGGTTTCATGCACGCCTGCGGCCACGACGTCCACATGGCCGCCCTCGCGGCACTGTTTCGGGCCGCAGGGCGGATCGAAGGATCTCTACGGAAGCCTCTTGCTGCCATCTTTCAGCCGAGCGAGGAGGCTTACCCTTCGGGGGCGGATCTGGTCGTCAGAGAAGGTGTGTTAGAGGAGGAAACGGGCGCGGTCGTTGCTGCACACGTCCATCCGGACGTTCCATGGGGTTCGGTGAGCGTCGAGGCCGGCCCGGTAAACGCTTCCTCGGACAATCTGCGCATAACCATCGAGGGATCCGGCGGCCACGGGGCCTATCCTCACCGCGCGCACGATCCCATACTCGCCCTCTCTCACGCCGTCGTCGCGCTCCAGTCGCTGGTGAGCCGCCGATTGGACCCGACCCACGCCGCGGTCTTCAGCGTCGGTTGGATGCGAGCGGGCTCCGCCGAGAACGTCATACCGGGCGTCGCCGAGGCCGGAGGCACGCTTCGTGCCCTCGATCCCGCCGATCGTCAGCCTCTCCGAAAGATAGCTCGCGAGATCGTGGAGAACACGGCCAGGGCGCACGGCTGCGTTGCCAGGATAGATCTTACCGAGGGAGAGCCAGCAACGGTCAACGACCCGGACCTGGCCGAAGCGGCGCGCTCGCTGCTCTCCGAAGCCGGCTTCGAGCCAGCACCGGCGATGAGGTCCTGCGGGTCCGACGACTTCGGCTTCTACGGTCGAACGTCACCGACGCTCATGTTGTTCGTAGGGATCGAGAACGGTCCTGGCCCCCAGAACGTACCGCTCCATCATCCGCAGTTCTTGCCCTCCAACGAGGCAGTAGGAGCAGTCGCCCGGGCCCAGGCCGTCGCCTTCGCTGCCGCCGCGTCTTCCCTCGACCAGGTACCCCTCGGAACCAGCGGCGGGGAAGTGAAGCCTTGAACGGAGGCGGCGCATGCAAACGATAGACCTCGCCCGGGTCCCCGTCGTCGACAACCACTGCCACGGCGTATCGCGGGACCAGACGTTCGATGACCTCGCGATCTGGCGACAGTGCTTTACCGAGTCCACAGACCCTGGTATGGCGCGAGACCACGTCGCGAGCACGGCCTTCTACCGGCGTCTCATCCGGACGCTGGCCGACTTCCTCGGTTGCGAGCCGGAAGAGAGGGCCATTTTCGCAGCCCGGACCCGGAGGGAAGGACGGGAGCTCACGGGTGCGTTGCTGCACGCTGCGAACGTCGATACTCTCCTCCTGGACACGGGCTTCCCACCGTCCGAAGAGGTATTTCCTGTATCAGAGCTAGCAGAGATCGGAGGTTGCCGCACGGGGCCGATGCTGCGGCTCGAGATCCTGATGGAGAGTTTGCTCGCGGAACACCATTCTCTAGAGGACGTGAAAGAGGCGCTCGTCGCCGAGCTGCACGACGTGCGACGACGGGGCTACGTGGCGCTCAAGAGCATCGCCGCCTACAGGACGGGCCTGGATATTCGGGAGTGGTCCCGCGAGGAGGCCGAAGCATCGTTCCACGAATATAGGCGGGTCGCTGGAGCGGGCCATGCGCGCCTCGTCCACAAGCCGCTCCTGGACACCTTGCTCCACGTTGCGTTCGCGCAGGCGGCCCGGCAAGAGGTCCCGGTCCAGTTCCACGTCGGCTACGGTGACGCCGACACTGACCTCCTGCTCGGCAACCCTCTCTACCTACGCCCGGTGCTTCAGCGACCAGACTATCATGGCATGCCCGTCGTGCTGCTGCACGAGTGCTACCCGTACACCAGGCAGGGCGGCTACCTGGCCGCCGTCTACGAGAACGTCTACCTGGACCTCTCCTACGGTATCCCCCTGCTTGGCTACGGAGAGATGCTCTCCTTCACGCGGCAGGCGCTCGGCGTCGCTCCGAGCTCCAAGCTCATGTACAGTTCCGACGGCATAGGCGTGCCCGAGCTACATTGGATCAGCGCCATAGACGGCAGGCGTGCGATCGGTGAGGCACTCGGAGAGCTCGTGTCTCAAGGAGAGCTAGACCTCGTCGTGGCCGAAGCCACCGGTGAGGACGTGCTGCGTGCGAACGCGACACGCCTGTACAGGCTCTAGCTTGCGAGAGCCAGGATCGGGCACGAGGTGCGCGGGCTAACGCGAGAGGTTATCCTATCCGCAAGGGTGTGATCTAGGCTGGTAACCGAATCCGGAAGGCTGGCATTGTACCGACAGACGCGAATACTCGGCGTGCTGCTCATCCTGCAGGTCGTCGCGATGGTGGGATTCGGTGTCTGGTTGTTCAGCAACATCGACTGGGACCGGATACTGGCTCTCGCTAATGAGCAGGGACAAAACCTTCCAAAGTCGCTAGAGAAGCAACTCGAACAGGCGATCCTTTTCGTCATCTCCTTTCTCGCGCCCGCGGTACTGCTGCTTCTCGCCGGCCTCGGTTTCGTACTACTTAGGCGCCGGGGATGGATGCTGGCCTCGGTTGCGCAGGCCATTATCATGATGGCCTGCCTGTTCTTCTATACCGACCCGCGACCATGGTTCGTCTACCCCATCATCGCCTACTGCATCTTGATGATCCTGTACCTGAACTCCCAGGGTGTGAGGTCTGTGGTTCACTCCAGGCGGATGGCACCGGCGGGCGCTAGATCGGAGACCGCGCGTGGCGAATGAAGAGAGCCTGGACGCGAGGTACGCGGAGAGCCTACTCCGCCGCTTCGAGCCCGTGATCCGGTTCACCAAGGGCGAGTGGTTCTACCCTATGGATGCCGAGCCTTACGTTGACGCTTGCAGCCTGTGGGTCCGACATCCTGGTGAGGACGCCGTCTGCGTGGTGCCGGCCGGGGCTCTCACCCTGGAGAGACTCGCCCAGCAGCCGGAGGACAGTACCGGAGCCGTACACTACCTCAAGATTCCCACTTCCAAG
>Ga0126313_10002721_pt1 | contig 10013 bp, 5 predicted proteins | sample Plot105A_FD_89954 | JGI IMG/M metagenome (GOLD analysis project Ga0126313, IMG submission 89954) | Serpentine soil microbial communities from UC McLaughlin Reserve, CA, USA - Plot105A | ecosystem: Environmental > Terrestrial > Soil > Grasslands | place: USA: UC McLaughlin Reserve, Lake County... | reverse complement strand
GCCGCCATCACGTTCCAACGGGCGCCGCCGGACGTGAACGGGTTGGGCGTGATCACCTCGACGTCGTCGCGGACGAGGTCGTTCCAGCCTTTGATGCCCTTCGGGTTTCCCTTGCGGACGGCGAGCACGACCACCGAGTTGCTGACCATGCCCTTGTGCGGGTCGTCGGCCCAGTCCGGCGCGACGAGATCTGCCTCGACGAGGCGGGTGACGTCGGGTTCGAGCGAGAACGCGACGACGTCTGCCGGCAGCCCCGACTCGACGGCCCGGCTCTGCTCGCCCGACGAGGCGTACGACTGGTCGAACGAGACGCCGCTGCCCTGCTTGGTCTTGGCGAACGCGGGAATCAGCTCCTCGTAGACCTCGCGCGGGGTGGAGTACGCCGCCAGCGTCAGCTTCGCGCCGTCGCCGCCTCCGGAGCCGTCGTCGCCGCCGCCGCACCCCGCGAGGAGGGCGGCCAGGACCAGCACAAAATAGGGGAGCTTAATCCAAGGGATCGGAAACGTTTATATGTTTGCCCGGACGACGTCAACCTGGAACCGTTCGCGCGCGCGGGTCTAGAGGGACGCCCAGACGTCCAGTTTCGAGCGCACGCGCCGGATCACCTCGTCGGTGAACTCCGTGGTGCCCGCGTGCCCGCCGAGGTCGGCGGTCCGGACGCCTTCGGCGACGGCCTCGAGCGACGCCTCGCGCAACGCCCGCGAGGCGAGCTGCAGCTCCTCGCCGCCGTGCATGAGCAGCGACGCGCCCGCGAGGATCATCGCGAGCGGGTTGGCGACGTTCTTCCCTTCGAGAGCCGGCGCGGTTCCGTGCGCCGCCTCCGCCATCACCGCCGTGGGGACGTAGTCGCCGTCGAAAGCGATCAGGAGCGACTCTGCGCCGGCGATCGACCCGAACAGCGGCAGCACGAGGTCGGAGAGGATGTCTCCGTCGCGGTTGAGCGCCGGGATGACGAGCGGCGACCCGCCCGAGTTGAGGACGAGCGCGAACGTGGCGTCGATCAGCTGCGGGCGGTAGGGGATTTCCGGATGCCGCTCCGCGGCGGCGTCCATCTCCTCCTTGAGCATCCCCTCGTAGGTCGGGCTGACCGTGTACTTCGGGCCGCCGAACACCGTGGCGTTGCTGCGCTCCGCGAGGCGGAAGGCGTACTCGGAGACCGCCCGGCAGATCCCGCGCTCGATCCGCTCCGTCCGGAAGGCGGCCTCGGCCTCGCCGTCGCCCTCCCGCCACTCCTCCGCCCCGTACGCGTCTCCGACTGCCATTCGAACCACCGAGATCGGCGCATGCACGCCGGCGAGCGGCATCACGCCCGGGATCCGGCGGCCCGTGCGGACGATCACCTTGCCGTCGATCTGCTCGCGCAGAATCCGGTTAGGTGAGCCGACATCGCCGCGGGTTTCGGGAGTGATCGTTGCGGCCTTGAGCCCGAGCCCGTGCTCACGGATCGCCGCTGCCGCCTCGGAGACGACCGCGTTGTCCGTCGAGCGCCGGTGCTCGAGCGAGAGATCGAAGCGGACGAGGTCGAGCGCGACGCCGATCACGTCGGGTGCCAGCGCCCGGAGGGCCTCCTCGAGCAGCTCCTGTCCGGTCTCGTCGCCTTCGAGAACGGCGATCGTGGCGGCGCTCATGACGGGGATTATTCCCTCGGGGCGGCGGGGAAGGATGCGTCACCGTGGTACGCAAGGGAGGCTGGAGGCGGGCGGGGCGGCGGCAATTTCGCTACCTCGACTCGCGCGGAAACCGGATCACAGATCCGGCGAAGCTCGAGCGCATCGAGACGCTCGTGATTCCCCCGGCCTGGAAAGACGTCTGGATCTCGCCACGGTCGAACGCGAAGCTGCAGGCGACCGGGATCGATTCCGCCGGGCGGCGCCAGTACCTCTACCACCCCGAATACCGCGCCCAGCAAGAGCAGGCGAAATACGACAAGCTGATCCGATTCGCCGAGCGCCTGCCGGATCTCCGTGCCGCGACGGCTGAGCACATGGAAAAGGATCCACGCGATCGAGAGCGTGTCAGCGCGGTCGCCGTTCGCCTGATCAATCTCGGCTGGTTCCGCGTGGGATCCGAGCGATACGTCCGGGAATCACGAACGTACGGGATCACTACGTTGAACAAAAGTCACGTGTCCGTCCGGGGCAGCCGAATCGTCTTCCGGTTTCGAGGGAAGCACCGCGCATTGGTTCGCACGCAGATCGTCGACAGCGAGCTTGCAGCCGCGATCAAGGATCTGCTGGCGCTCGGGGGTGGGCGGCGCCTGTTCCGGTACGAGTGGGAAGGCGACCTCTACAACCTGACGTCGAAGCGGCTGAACGACTACATCCAGATCTACATGGGCGAGGAATTCACCGCAAAGGACTTCCGGACGTGGGGCGGAACGCTCCTCGCGGCGTTGGCCTTCGCCGAGCGCGGGATCGTGGAGAGCGCGGCCGACCAGAAGCGCGCAGTCGCAGGCGTCATGCGGAACGTCGCCGAACGGCTCGGGAACACGCCTGCCGTCACGCGTGCCTCCTACGTCAGCCCCGCCGTCGTGGAGCAGTACCTCGACGGGCGCACGATCGACGATTTTCGACCCAGGCATTTGCGTGTCGTCGGGGCTCGCGATATCGGCCTCGATCTGGAAGAGCAGGCACTGTTGTCGTTGTTACGGTCCTGGCGAATTCGGCGAGCGCGCGCAGCAGCCTAGATTTGCTCCTCTATTTGTGGTTAGTCTTGTCGCGAACAAGCCCACAAGAGGAGGAATCACTTGGCTCGGAAGACAGTGCTGGTCTGTGACAACTGCGGCAAGGAAGTGGGCGAGGGCAAGGGCGCAACGATGCGCCTGACGTATTCGGACGCGCGCCGCGGTGCCAAGCAGGCCGATCTCTGTGACGACTGTGCCGGTAAGCAGCCGGGTCGGGCGACCGCCCGTCGAGGCCGCCGGCCGAAGTCCGTCGCCGCGTAATCTCGGGGGCGGTACGCCGCCCCCGAAGTCTTTTCCCGCACTTTCCTGATTTTCGGCGCAGGCTCCGTCAGGACCCAGGTCTACGATGGGTCGGTTGGGGCTGAACCTGATTACCGGGCCCGCGAATGCGGGCAAGCTACGGCGTCTCCTGGACGACTACGTCGAGGCGCTGCCCGCCGAGCCGGTGCTCATCGTGCCGACGAGGCCGGACGTCGACCTCGTCGAGCGCGAGCTCGTTGACCGCTGCGGCGCGCTGCTCGGCGGCTCCGTCGTCACCTTCGACGACCTCTTCCGCCGCATCGCGAGAGACCACCACGACGCGGTCCCGGTCGCGACCGAGGCGCAGACGTCGCTCGTTCTCGCCCGCGCGGTCACGTCGGCGCGCCTCAACGGCCTCGCCGCCTCGGCTCGCTCGCGCGGATTCGTCGACTCGCTGCGCGACGCGATCCGCGACCTCGAGTCGGGCCTGCTCGAGCCGGCCGCGCTCGAGGGCGACCTCGCACGCCTGTACGCGGCCTATCGAGAGCAGCTCGAGCGCCTCGGCGTCGCCGACCGCGAGCTGATCAGGGCGCACGCGGCCCGCCGGCTCGCGAGCGACCTCGACGCCTGGCACGGCGAGCCGGTATTCGCCTACGGCTTCGAGGACCTCACGGCGGCGGAGTGGTCGCTGCTCGAGGCGCTCGCCGGCCGCGCCGAGCTGACGGTCTCGCTGCCGTACGAGCCCGGCCGCCCGGCGTTCGCGTCGCTGCGCAGAACCGCCGAGGACCTCGCCGCCCTCGCGTCCGGCCGAATCGAGGAGCTCTTCCCGCGCCACGCCGAGGTGGCGCACCCCGCCCTCGCGCACCTGGAGAGGACGCTGTTCGACGACGCCCACCCCGGCGAGCCGCCCGACCTCGAGGGCGCGATCCGCTTCTTCGAAGGCGCCGGCGTGCGCGGCGCCCTGGAGCTCGTCGGCGAGGAGGTCCTCGAGCTCCTGCGCGGCGGAACCGAGCCCGCCGAGGTCGCACTCGTGTGTCCGACGCTGGAGCGCTGGCGGGCGCCGGTGGAGACCGCGTTCGGCACGCTCGGGATCCCGTACTCGTTCGAGGCGCCGCTACCGCTCGGCGCGACGCCGTACGGCCATGCGCTTCTGTCGGTGCTTCGCTACGCCTGGCTCGGCGGCGACCGGCGCGGCGAGCTGTTCGCCTACCTTCGCTCGCCGTACTCGGGCGTACCGCGGCACAACGTCGACTTCCTCGAGGGCCGGCTGCGCGGGCGCGCGATCGCGACCAGAGCCCGCGTGGAAGAGACGCTCGAAGAGCTCCGCCCCGGGGTGCTCGAGAGCGTGCAGCGCCTCCGCGAGGACACCGCCGACGCGCTCGACCTCGTCCGCGAGCTGGCCGCGGCGATGGTGCGCTCGGCGTACGGCCTCGAGGCGCCGCCGACGGGCGAGCCCGCCAGGCTCGACCTCAGAGCGCACGAGGCGTGCACGCGCCTGCTCGACGAGCTTGCGGGCTGGGAGCGGCTGACCGGCGAGACGCTCTCGCGTGACGAGGTGCTCCCGCCCTTGGAGCGGGCGACCGTCCGCGGCGCGTCGCCGGGAGAGCCGGGCCGCGTCGCGGTCGTCGACCTGCTCCGCGCCCGCACGCGCCGGTTCGACGCGGTCTTTCTGATGGGTCTCGAGGAGGGGAGCCTGCCGCGGCGAGGTCAGGTCTCGCCGTTCCTGGACGACGACGAGCGCCGCCGGCTGGGCGCCAGGCTCGAGCGCCCCGACCAGGTCAGCCGTGACCGCTACCTCTTCTACACCGCGTGCGTCCGCGCGACGAGACGGCTCTACCTCGTGCGCGAGGCTGCAGGTGACGAGGGCAGCCCGCGCGAGCCGAGCCCCTTCTGGGAGGAGGTCGCGTCCGTCTTCGACCCGGACGACGTCGCGCGGTGGACGCGTAGGCGCGCGCTCTCGGCACTCACCTGGCCGCTCGAGGAGGCGCCCAGCGAGCGAGAGCGGCTGCGCGCGCTCGCACTCCTCGCCTCCGAGCACGAGGCCGCCGACACGGCCGCCGCGCTCGCGCGCGCGAACGGGTGGGAGCGCCGACTCGAGCGGGCGCGTGCCGCCTTCACCCGCGAGACGCGGCTCCGCCACCCACGTGTGCGCGCCGAGCTCGCCGCTCGCGTCTCGTTCAACGTCACGGAGCTCGAGCGCTTCGCGGACTGCTCGTCTGCGTGGCTCTTCGACCGCGTGATCGACCCGAAGACGATCGACGCAGAGGTCGACGCGAAGCTGCGCGGGCAGGTCGCGCACACCGCGCTACACCGCTTCTACGCGCGGCTGCCGAAGGAGCTCGGGATCGAGCAGGTCGCCGAGGAGCGCGTCGAGGACGCGGTCCGGCTCATGCGGACGTGTCTCGATGAGGCGCTCGGCGGTGTCCGCATGGACACGACCGAGCTGCAACGGCGCGAGCTCGGCGAGGGCCTCTGGCGCGACCTCGAGCAGGTCGTCCGTGACGAGGCTCGCTCGGAGGTCCCGCTCGTACCCCGGCGGTTCGAGGTCGGCTTCGGCTCCGAGCGGTCGGCGCCCGAGCTCCAGCGCGGGCTCGAGCTCGGGGACGGCCTCAGGCTCAGCGGCAAGATCGACCGCATCGACGTCGACCCGTTCAGCGCCCGCGGGATCGTGCAGGACTACAAGGCAGGCAGGCACGCACATTCCGCGCGCGAGATCGAGAAGGAGCTTCGGCTTCAGATCCCGCTCTACATGCTCGTGCTCCGCGACCTGGTGGGGATCGAGCCGCTCGGCGGTCTCTACCGGCCGCTCGCCGGGGAGCGGAAGCCGCGCGGGCTCCTTCGCGCCGACGCGCGCGAAGACGCGCTGCCGGGGTTCGCCGCCAACGACTACCTCGAGGACGACGCCTTCTGGGGTCAGGTCGAGGGTGCGAAGGAGAAGGCGCTCGAGCTGGCCGGGCGGATTCGCGGCGGCGACGTCCGGCACGATCCGAAGGGCGACGAGTGCCCGGCGTGGTGCGACCTGTGGCGGATGTGCCGGGTGAAGCGCGCATGACGGGCGCGACGCGCACGCCGAACCCGGAGCAGGCTGCGGCGATCGCCGCGCGCGGCGACGTCTTCCTCTCGGCGGGGGCCGGAACGGGAAAGACCAGCGTTCTCGTCGAGCGCTTCGCGGCCGCGGTCTGCGACGACGGGCTCGACGTCGAGTCGATTCTCGTGATCACGTACACGAAGCGCGCCGCCGCGGAGCTCAAGGCCCGGATCCGCGACGCCCTGCGAGAGCGCGGCCGCTTCGAGCTCGCCCGCTCGCTCGACGGCGCCTGGATCTCGACCATCCACGGCTTCTGCAACCGGGTGCTCAAGACGTATCCCTTCGAGGCCGGGCTCGACCCGCGCTTCCGCGAGCTGGACGAGGCTCAGGCATCGGTCCTGCGGGGCGAGGCGTTCGACGAGGCGCTCGCGCAGTTCTGCGCGGGTGGGGAGGAGGAACGGCTGCGGCTGCTCGCGACCTACCGTGCGGACGGTCTCCGCCGGATGCTGATCGGCGTCTACGAGACGCTCCGAGCCGCGGGCCGCGACCTCGTGCTCGAGCTCGGCGAGCGTCCGCCGCTCGACGAGCGCCTCGAGCAGCTGCGCGTCGCCGCGCGCTGTCTGGCCGACGACGCCGAGGCGACCGAGCTGGCGCGGGCCAACGCCGCCCGCCTGCTCGACCTCGTCTCCGGCGATCCCCTCCCCGAGCGCCTGCTCGACCTCACCCCGCATCGAGCCCGCGGTGAGCGCGCGGCGACCTACGAGGAGGCGAGGCAGGCCGTGGAGCAGGCCGCGCTGGACGAGCTCGCCGCGCACGATCACGACCTTCTGCAGACGCTCCTCGACGGCTTCGCAGAGGCGTATGCCGCCGCGAAGGCTCGCGAGTCGGCGCTCGACTTCGAGGACCTCCAGCTGGAGGCGCGCGATCTCCTGCGCGACCACCCTGAGATCCGCGCCAAGGAGGCGCTTCGCTTCCGCGCGCTCATGGTGGACGAGTTCCAGGACACCAATCGCCTCCAGTGCGAGGTGATCGACCTCCTGTCCGAGCACGCGGACGTCTTCTCGGTCGGCGACGAGTTCCAGTCGATCTACGGCTTCCGGCACGCCGACGTCGCCGTCTTTCGGGAGCGGCGGGAGGCTGCCGGAGGTGGGCTCGCTCTCGCGCGGAACTACCGCTCGCGGCCCGAGGTGCTCGCGGCCGTCAACCACCTGTTCGGCGGTGAGTTCGGGGACGGGTTTCAGCCGCTGGCGGCGTCCGGCGAGTTCCCCGACCCGGTGTTCGGCCACCCCGTCGAGCTGCTCGTCACCGACAAGACCTCATACGCCGAGACGGGCACCCACTGGCGTCGCGCCGAGGCGAAGCACATCGCCCGCCGCGTGCGCGAGCTGGTCGACTCGGGTGCCGCCGCGCCGGGTGAGATCGTCCTGCTCTTCGCGGCCGGCACCGACGCCGAGTGGTACGAGGAGGAGCTTCGCCGACTCGGTTTGCCGACGTATCGCGCGACCGGACGCGGCTACTTCGGGCAGCAGCAGGTCGTCGACCTGCTCTCCTACCTCAGGCTCCTGCACAACCGCTACGACGACCAGGCGCTCGTCAGCGTGCTCGCCTCGCCGTTCGTCGGCCTCTCCAACGACGGGATCGTCCTCCTCCGCCGCGCCGCAAGCCGCCGGCCGCTGTTCTCCGGCCTCGAGCGCGAGATCCCGCCCGATCTGGATGAGCGCGACTCACGGCTCCTACGGGCGTTCAAGCAGCGGTACGAACGGCTCGTGGCGGCGTCGGTGCGTCTCTCGCTGGAGCGGCTCTGCGAGACGATCGTCGCCGAGCACGACTACGACCTCGCGGTGCTGGCGCAGTGGGACGGGAAGCGCCGCTACGCCAACATGCGCAAGCTGGCGCGGCTTGCGCGCTCGTACGAGGAGCTGCGCGGCGCCGACATCGAGGGCTTCGTCCGCTTCGTGCTGCAGCAGGAGGCGGTCGGGGCGAAGGAGCTCGAGGCCGTGGCCGAGGAGGAAGGGGCCGACGCTGTTCGCCTGCTCACGATCCACTCGGCGAAGGGGCTCGAGTTCAAGGTCGTCGTCGTGGCCGACGCGGGTCGCGACCGCGCCGCGCCGGCCTCCGACGAGATTCTGGCGCTGTCCGACGGCCGTTTCGGCTTCCGCGTCGCCGATCCGGTCACGAGCGCCCGAAAGGGGGCGTTCGACTGGGAAGCCGTACGGGCGGAGCGGCGCCGCGAGGACGAGGCCGAGCGGCTGCGCCTCTACTACGTCGCGATGACACGCGCAATCGACCGCCTGATCGTGTCCGGCGCGATCGATCCCCGTCGCGAGGCGGAGCGTACGACCCCGATCGCGTGGGTGCTCGACCGGCTCGACGCGAGCGACGAGCTCTCGGCCGGCACGCCCGTCGAGCTCGAGCGCGGAGAAGCCCGGTTCCTCCTTCGAGTCGACCGGTTCGCGCCCGAGCCGGCGCTCGCGGTCGAGCCGGAGCTCGTAGAAGAGGGCCAACTGGAGCTCTTCGCCGAGCTGCCGACGACGCCGGCGTTCCGCGCCCCGACGCTGCCGGCGCTCGAGCCCGTGCCGACCCCGCCGCTCCACCGCGCCCGCCGGCTCTCGTTCACGGCGCTCGCGCTCTTCGAGCGCTGCTCGTACCGCTACTACGCCGAGCGAGTCGCGGGGATGCGCGAGCGCGATGCCACGGACGGCGTTCCCGGCCTGGAGGGCCTCGGGGCGACCGAGCTCGGCAGCGCGGTGCACGCGCTGCTCGAGCACCTGGACCTGACGGCTCCGCACATGCCGGCCGACCTCGAGGAGCGCGTGCGCGCGGAATGGCCGGCGGCGACGGACGAGAACCTCGAGCGGATCCGCGAGCACGTCGCCGCCTACTGCGACTCCGAGCTGGCGGCGCGCATCGCGGGGCTTCAGGGCGCGGCAGCCGAGCGGCACTTCACATTCGTGCACGACGGCGTGCTGCTCCACGGGTATCTCGACGTCTTCCATTCCGACGGCGCGCGAGCCGTGGTCGTGGACTACAAGACGAACGTGATCGACGAGCTCGAGCCCGCTGCCGTCGTCGACGCGGACTACCGGCTTCAGCGCCTGGTGTACGCGCTCGCGTGCCTCCGCACCGGCGTCGGCGAGGCAGAGGTCGTCTACCAGTTCCTGGAGCGGCCCGACGAGCCCGTCTCGCAGGTCTTCACGCGAGCCGAGCTGCCCGCGCTCGAGGCCGAGCTGTCCGCCGCGATCGGACGGATCCAGGCCGGCGACTTCCGGCCTAGTCCGAGCGAGTCCGTCTGCGCCGGCTGCCCGGCGCTCGACGTCGTCTGCGCGGGGCCGAGATTGCCGGGCGCGCCGCGGGAGATCTCCGCCGCTGCGCTAGCGTCCGCGTAGCTTGCGGGTCGCTGCGCTGTACGACGTCCACGGGAACCTTCCGGCTCTCGAAGCCGTGCTCGCCGAGGTCGACGCGACCGAGGCGGACCTGGTCGTCGTCGGCGGCGATCTCGTCGCAGGCCCGTATCCCGCCGAATGCCTCGACCTGCTTCGCAGCCTCGAGCGGCGCGTCGAGTTCGTGCGCGGGAACGCCGACCGCGAGGTCGTCGCGGGTGGAGCGGAGGATCGACAGTGGTGCCTCGATCGGCTCGGCCCCGAGCGCGCGTCGTTCGTCTCGGGGTGGCCGCTGACTGTCCGGGAGGAAGTCGAGGGCCTCGGCCGTGTGCTCTTCTGCCATGCGATACCGGACAGCGACGAGGCGCTTCTGACCCCGATCACGCCCGACGACGCCGTGGCCGAGGCCCTCGCCGGCGCCGAGGCCGACGTGGTCGTCTACGGCCACATCCACATCCAGTACGAGCGCGGCGACGCGCCCAGGCTGGTCAATCCGGGCAGCGTCGGCTGGCCGCACGAGGGCAGGCGTGGGGCGTACTGGGCGCTGCTCGGCCCCGACGTGGACTTCCGGCGCACCGAGTACGACTTCGAGGCCGTGGCCGAGCAGGTGCTCGCCGGCGGGTATCCCAACGCGCAGCACATGGCCGAGACGATCCTCGATCCGCCCACGCCGGAGGAGGCG
>Ga0126313_10002720_pt1 | contig 10015 bp, 12 predicted proteins | sample Plot105A_FD_89954 | JGI IMG/M metagenome (GOLD analysis project Ga0126313, IMG submission 89954) | Serpentine soil microbial communities from UC McLaughlin Reserve, CA, USA - Plot105A | ecosystem: Environmental > Terrestrial > Soil > Grasslands | place: USA: UC McLaughlin Reserve, Lake County... | reverse complement strand
GGCCAGCTGCTCCAGCGCGGCGCGGCGGCTGGGCGGCTCGTCGCAGACCTGGACCAGGTCGGCCTTGAAGGCGGCGGCCACCGGCAGGGTGCGGAGCCGCGGGTTCTCGTTGCGGAGCCAGACCGGCAGGTACTGGGCCTCCTCGCGGGACTTGCCGTCGGCGATGGCGGCCTTGACGGCGTCGCCGTCGAAGAACGCCTGGACCACGTCGACGGTCAGGCGGCCGTTGGCCACGTCGACCTTGCGGATCAGGGCGTGGTGGACGCCGTCGGCCAGGACGGCCGTGCCCTTGGCGGTGTCGGCCGAGCCGGAGCCGTTGTCCCGCGAGCCGCTGTCGTCCTTGGCCTTGGCGGCGGCGATGGCGTCGCTGGCGGCGGGGGTGGCGGCCGGCGTGTCGGTCGACGACCGGTTGGTCAGGGCGAGGCTGGTGCCGGCGGCGGCCGCGACCACGACCAGGCTGGCCGCGATCAGCAGGATCCGGGGCCGGCGGCTGCGGGTCGGCGGGGCGGGGCGGGGCGTCGTCGGTGGGCGGTGGAGGGTTGGGGCCGACATGGCTGCTCCTCTTGTTTGCGGCGCGCGCTCCCCTGCGCCGTCGCCGCTCACGTTCCGCTTATCTGGTCACAGCAACGCGGCGTGCTCGGTACGCTCCGAGCTCGAACCTGTCACCGTTCGGCCACATGGTCGCCGGCATCGGGCTCGGCCTGCTGATCGGCAGCGTCCCGCCCTGCGGGCCGCCACCGCCTCGACCATCGAGTTCCTGCGGCCCATCCCTCGATGGCCCTGATCCCGCTGGCCGGGCCGCTGTTCGGCACCGACCTGCGATCCAAGCTGCTGCTGGCTGGCCGCGGCGGCGGCGCGCCGGGCGCTGCTGGTCGGCGGCCTCCTCCTCGCCCTGCTGGCCCGGTGCCGATCTTCATCCTCATCGCCGGGATCGGCACCACCATGAAGGTGCTGGTGATCGTGTCCGGCTGCCTGTGGCCGATCCTGCTCAACACCGTGGAGGGGGTGCGGGGCCGCGACGAGCTGCTGGAGGACACCTGCCGCGCCTACGGCATCCGCGGGCCCGCCCGCCTGCGCCATCTGGTGCTGCGGTCGGCCAGCCCGCAGATCGTCACCGGGATGCGCCAGGCGCTGTCGATCGGCATCATCCTGATGGTGATTAGCGAGATGTTCGCCGCCTCCAGCGGCCTCGGCTTCACCATCGTCCAGTTCCAGCGAGGCTTCGCCATCCCGGAGATGTGGAGCGGGATCCTGCTCCTGGGCCTGCTCGGGGTGGCCCTGTCGCTCGCCTTCCGGTGTGTGGCCGGGCTGCTGGAGCCGACCGCCGGCGAGGTGCCGCTCCAGGGCGACCGCGTGGCCGGGCCCCCGCCCGACATGGCGGTGGTGCTCCAGGAGTACGGGCGCAGCCTGGTCCCGTGGATGACCGTCCGGGCCAACGTCGAGCTGCCGCTGCGGGCCAGGAGGCTGGCCCGCGACCGCCGCGAGGAGCTGACCGGCGAGGCCCTGGAGGCGGTCGGCCTCGGCGACGTCCACGGCGCCTACCCCTGGCAGCTGTCGGGCGGGATGCAGCAGCGGGTGGCCATCGCCCGCGCCGTCGCGTACGAGCCCCACGTCCTGCTCATGGACGAGCCGTTCGCCGCCGTCGACGCCCAGACCCGGGCCGACCTGGAGGACCTGGTGCGCTCGCTGTGGCGCCGCACCGGGGTGACGATCGTGTTCATCACCCACGACATCGACGAGGCGGTGTGCCTGGGCCAGCCGGTGCTGGTGCTGTCCTCCTCGCCCACGGTCGTCCAGGAGGACCTGGCGGTCGATCTCCCCGACGAGCGGGGCCAGCTCACCACCCGCTCCGACCCCCGCTTCACCCAGCTCCGCAGCCACGTCTACGCCCAGATCCAGCAGGCCAAGCGGGGCGGCCACCCGGGCCAGCTGACGGCGGGCCGGTGACCGCCTCCCAGCCGTCGACCCGGGCCCGGCCGGCCGCCGGGCGGCCCGGCTGGCCGCTGCTGATGGCCGTGGTCGCGGTCGCCCTCAACCTGCGCCCGGCCATCGCCGCCGTGCCCCCCCTGCTCGACGCCATCCAGACCGACCTGGGGCTGTCGGCCGCCGGGGCCGGGCTGCTCACCGCCCTGCCGGTGGTCTGCATGGGGCTGTTCGCCCCCGTGGGGCCGGCCCTGGCCCGGCGGGTCGGGCGGGAGGCGGCCGTGTCCTGGGCCCTGGTCCTGGTCGCCGCCGGCACCCTGGCCCGCGGCCTGGGCGACTCGGTGGCCCCGCTGTACGGCGGGACCCTGATCGCCGGGATCGGCATCGCCCTTGGCGGGGTCCTGCTCCCCGGGGTGGTCAAGGCCTGGTTCCCGGACCGCCCGGGCGCGGTCACCGGGCTCTACACCGCCGGGCTGGTCGCCGGGGCGATGCTGGCCGCGGCGGCCACGGTGCCGCTGCTGGACGCCCTCGGGGTCGACTGGCCGGTGGCCATCGCCGCCTGGGGGCTGCTGGCCGTGGCCGCCCTGGTCGCCTGGGTGCCGGTGACCCGGCGCCTGCCGGCCGGGCCGGCCGAGCCGTCCACCGGCCGGATCCGGCTGCCGTGGGGGAGCGGGGTCGCCTGGCGGGTCACCCTCTACATGGGCTCCCAGTCCCTGCTCTACTACGCCGCCCTCACCTGGCTGTCGCCCCTCTACCTGGACGCCGGCTGGACGGCCGGCCGGGCCGGGCTGCTGCTGGGGCTGTTCAGCTTCACCCAGATCTTCTCCGCCCTGGCCGTCCCCGCCCTGGCCGACCGCACCGGCGACCACCGTCCCTGGGTCGCCGTGTGCGTCGGCACCACCACGGCCATGCTGGCCGCCCTCGGCCTGGTCCCGACGGCCGCCCCCTGGCTGTGGGCGGCCCTGCTCGGCCTGGGCGTCGGCGGCATGTTCGCCCTCGCCCTGACCCTGCTGGTCAAGCTGGCCTCGACCCCGGCCGCGGCCGCCCGCCTCTCCGGCATGGCCCTGCTCGTCGGCTACCTGCTGGCCGCCACCGGCCCGGTCCTGGCCGGCGCCCTCTACGACGCCGTCGCCTCCTATCGGGTCCCGTTCCTGGCCCTGGCCGGCATCGGGGTCGTCACCCTGACCCTGGGCGTGTCGGTCCACCCCACGGCGAGGGTCTGACCGGCCGGCCGCTGGCCGGAACACCGTCCTCGCAACTGCGGCCCGATGACGGCTTCCATCCCAGCGTAAGCCGGTTCGGATGCTAAGATTACTGGTAAATGCCAAGCTACCGGATCGGCCAGGTGGCCGAGCTGCTCGGGGTCAGCGTGGACACCGTCCGCCGCTGGGTGGACAGCGGCCGGCTGGGGGCGAACCGGACCGAGGGGGGCCAGCGGATGGTCGACGGGGCCGCCCTGGCCGAGTTCATGACCGGCCTGCGGCACCTCCCGGAGCGGGACGGGGTGATCGCCCAGTCGGCCCGCAACCGCTTCCAGGGGATCGTCACCCGGGTCGTCAAGGACGAGATCGTGGCCAAGGTGGAGCTCCAGGCCGGCCCCTACCGGGTGGTGTCGCTGATGACCAGGGAGGCGGCCGACGAGCTGGCCCTGGCTCCCGGGATGCTGGCCGTGGCCGCGGTCAAGGCGACCAATGTGGTGATCGAGCTGCCGGCGCCGCCACGGGGCGAGTCGAGCGCGAAGTAGAGGAGGCGTCATGCGAAGAACCCGGACCCGCATGGCCGCGCTGCTGGCGGTGGCGGCGCTGGCGCTCGCCGGCTGCGGCGGCGGGGACGACTCGGGCGGAAGCTCGGGTGCCGCGTCCCCGGGCGAGATCAAGGTGTTCGCGGCGGCGTCGCTGACCGCGGCCTTCACCAGGATCGGGGAGCAGTTCACCGCCGCCAACGGCGGGACCAAGGTGACCTTCAACTTCGCCGGGAGCCAGGCCCTGGCCACCCAGATCCAGCAGTCGGCCCCGGCCGACGTGTTCGCCTCGGCCGACCTCGCCAACATGGACAAGGTCAAGGACCTGGTCGGCACCCCCCAGAACCTCGCCAGCAACCAGCTCCAGATCGTGGTCGAGAAGGGCAACCCCAAGAGCATCCAGGGCCTGGATGACCTGGCCAACCCCGATCTCAAGGTGGTCCTGGCCGCCCCCGACGTCCCGGCCGGCAAGTACGCGGCCGAGGCGCTGGGCAAGGCCGACGTGACCGTCAGGCCGGTGTCGGAGGAGGACAACGTCAAGGCGGTGATCACCAAGGTGTCCCTGGGTGAGGCCGACGCCGGCATCGTCTATGTCACCGACGTGACCGCCGGCGGGGACAAGGTCGAGGGGGTCGACGTCCCCGAGGAGCTGAACGTGCTCGCCACCTACCCGATCGCCACCGTCAAGGCGAGCCAGGCCCAGGACCAGGCGCAGGCGTTCATGGACCTGGTCCTCTCGGCCGAGGGCCAGCAGGCCCTCAAGGAGTACGGGTTCCTGCCGCCGCCGACCACGTGAGCGGCACCGCTCGGCGCCGGGGTCGCCGAGCGGCACCCTCCAGCGCCGCCCCGGCCAGGAACCGGGTGCCGGCCCTGTTCGCGGTCCCGGCCGCCGTCGCCGTCGCGTTCCTGGCCGTGCCCCTGCTCGGCCTGCTCGGGCGGACGCCGTGGGGGAGCATCGCCGCGGAGCTGGCCACCCCCCGGGTGCTGGAGGCGCTGCGGCTGTCGCTGGTCTGCTCGCTGGGGGCGGTGGCGGTGTCGGTGGTCCTCGGCGTCCCCCTGGCCTTCCTGCTGGCCCGGGTCGAGTTCCCCGGGCGCAACCTTGTCAGGGCCCTGACCACCCTGCCGATGGTGCTGCCGCCGGTGGTCGGCGGGGTGGCCCTGCTGCTGGCCTTCGGGCGCCGCGGCCTGGCCGGCCAGTGGCTCGACCAATGGTTCGGGATCACCCTGCCCTTCACCACCGCCGGGGCCATCCTGGCCGAGGCCTTCGTGGCCATGCCGTTCCTGGTCATCAGCACCGAGGCCGGGCTGCGGGCCATGGACCGGCGCTTCGAGGACGCCGCCGCCACCCTGGGGGCCGGCCGCTGGCTGACCTTCCGGCGGGTCACCCTGCCCCTGATCGCGCCGTCGCTGTTCGCCGGGATCGCCCTGTGCTGGGCGCGGGCGCTGGGCGAGTTCGGGGCCACCATCACCTTCGCCGGCAACCTGCCCGGGGTCACCCAGACCATGCCCCTGGCCGTCTACATCGCCCTGGAGACCGACCTGGAGGCGGCCATCGCCCTCAGCCTGGTCCTGCTGGCGATCTCCCTGGTCGTCCTGGTCGCCCTGCGCGACCGCTGGTTCCCGACCGCATGAGCGGCCCATGAGCCTGGAGGCCAGGGTCGAGCTGCGGCTCGGGCAGCTCGCCCTGGAGGTGGAGCTGGCCGTGGCCACCGGGGAGCTGGTCGTGCTGCTGGGGCCCAACGGCGCCGGCAAGACCACTCTGCTGCGCGCCCTGGCCGGGCTGGTGGCCCTGGACCGCGGCCGGGTGGCCCTGGACGGGCAGGTGCTGGAGGACGCCGCCACCGGCGACTGGGTGCCGACCGAGCGGCGGCCGATCGGCTTCGTGTTCCAGGACTACCTGCTCTTCCCGCACCTGTCGGCCCTGGAGAACGTGGCCTTCGGACTCCGCGCCCGCGGCGTCGGCCGCGACGAGGCCCGCCGCCGGGCCGCCGCCTGGCTGGAGCGGGTCGGCCTGGCCGGCCAGGCCGGCGCCCGGCCGCGGGCCCTGTCCGGCGGCCAGGCCCAGCGGGTCGCCCTGGCCAGGGCGATGGTCGCGGACCCCCGGCTGCTGCTGCTGGACGAGCCCCTGGCCGCCCTGGACGCCGCCACCCGCACCGAGGTCCGCCGCGATCTGCGCCGCCACCTGGCGTCCTTCGACGGCACCCGGCTGCTGGTCACCCACGACCCGCTGGAGGCCATGGCCCTGGCCGACCGGCTGGTCATCCTGGAGGGCGGCCGGGTCACCCAGACCGGCGGCCCGGCCGAGGTCAGCGCCCGGCCTCGCTCCCGCTACGTGGCCGAGCTGGTCGGGGTCAACCTGTTCCGGGGCCGGGCCGCCGGGCCCGCGGTCGAGCTGGGCGCGGGCGGCGTCCTGGTCACCGCCGGCGACCACGACGGCGAGGTGTACGCCGCCGTCCACCCCCATGCCGTCTCCCTGCACCGCCACCGTCCCGAGGGCACCCCCCGCAACGTCTGGGCCGGCACCGCCGATACCCTCGACGTGGTCGGCGACCGGGTCCGGGTGCGCGTGGCCGGCCCGGTCCCGATCGTGGCCGAGGTCACCCCGGCCGCCGCCAGCGAGCTCCGCCTGGCCGACGGCGGCCCGGTCTGGGCCAGCGTCAAGGCCACCGAGGTCACCGTCTACCCCGCCTGACCGCAACAGGAGACCGCCCATGGCAGCGGCAGCAGACCCACCACCGGACCGGATCGAGCTGCGGCCGATCGGGCGCGTCCGCACCGGCTACCGGCGGCTGGAGGACACTCCCATCCAGACCACCCGCAACCCCGACGAGCCCGGCCGCCTGGTCGTCCTCGACCAGTACGCCGGCGGCCTGGAGGGCCTGGAGGGCTTCGACTACGCCCACCTGGTCTGCTTCCTCGACCGGGCCTGGCAGGCCGACGGCCGCGGCGCCCGGCCATTCACCGGCGACCGGCTGCGGCCGGTCCCGTTCCTGCTCCAGCATCTTGGCCAGCGGGTCGGGGTCTTCGCCACCCGCGCCCCCGTCCGCCCCAACTACCTCGCCCTCAGCCTCATCCGGGTCGTCGCCGTCCACGGCAACACCGTCGACTTCACCGGGGTCGACCTGCTCGACGGCACCCCGGTGCTCGACATCAAGCCGTTCGAGCCCCACCTGGACGTGCCCGGCTACACCCCGGGCAGCGCCTGGCTCGACCAGATCCGCGGCGGCTGGTACCAGCAGCACGACGTCGCCGCCGACCCCCTGGTCCGCCCCACCCGCCAGGGCCTCCACGGCGTCGGCCTCGACCCCCCCAACGACGCCTGACGGGATCCTCCCGCTTCGGGGGACCCTGACCGCTCAGGGTTGCCAGCCGACGCCGGAGATCGGGATGGAGATTGGCCACTCCATGCGCGACGGGTGCATCGTGGCGCGCCTGGCCGGCCACATCAACCTGTTCACGGCGCCGCGGGTCCAGCGGGCGCTGCTGAAGGACCTGGCCGAGCGGCCCTACGGGATCATCTGCGAGCTCTCCGGGGTGGAGTCCATCGACCCGGTGTGCGCGACGGTGTTCTCGACCGTAGCCAACCATCCCTCCACCGACTGGCCGGCGACCAGCTTCCTGTTGTGCGGCGCCCGGTCGGCCGTGGCCGAGGTGCTGGAGCGGGTGGCCGTGCCCCGGTTCCTGCCGCTGTGCGACACCGTCGAGGAGGCGCTCGACCGGGTCGCCGCCCGACCGCCCTACCTGCGGGACGAGCTGTCTCTGGGCCGCGACGGCGACGGCCCCGGCCGCGGCCCGGCTGTACGTGCGCGACGTGTTCCGGTACTGGCGGCTGGCCCTGCCCGGCGACGAGGTCATCTACGTGGCCGAGCTGCTGGCCACGGCCTGGGGGCTGCGCCAGCACCCCGACGCCAAGACCGTCTGGTGCAACCTGCGGCTGTGGCGCCAGCCGGGACCGCCGCTCGGCTCAGGCGTCGGCGAGTAGCCGGGCCCGCTGCTCCTCGAGGTCGAAGTCGGCCTTGGGCCAGGTCAGCTTCATGTCCTCGAGCTGCTCGACCAGCAAGCTGGCGATCGCCCAGTCGCGGTACCACTTGCGGTCGGCCGGGACCCGATACCAGGGCGCCAGGTCGGTGTCGCAGCGCTCCAAGGCGGCCTCGTACGCCTGCTGGTAGTCGGGCCAGAAGGCGCGCTCGTCGACGTCGCGGAGGTTGAACTTCCAGTGCTTGGTCGGGTCGTCGAGGCGGGCCAGCAGCCGCTGGCGCTGCTCCTCCTTGGAGATGTGCAGGAACACCTTGACCACGCGGATGTCGTTCTCGACCAGCCCGGCCTCGAAGCGGTTGATGCTGGCGTAGCGCCGGCTCCAGGTCGACCTCGGGACCAGGTCGTGGACCCGGACCACCAGCACGTCCTCGTAATGGGAGCGGTCGAACACCCCCAGCTTGCCCGGCCCGGGCAGCCGCTTGCGGATCCGCCACAGGAAGTCGTGGGCCAGCTCCTCCCTGGTCGGCGCCCTGAAGGAGGCGATCTCGCAGCCCTGGGGGTCGACCTGGCCGATGACGTGGCGGAGGACGCCGCCCTTGCCCGAGGTGTCCAGGCCCTGGAGGACCAGTAGCAGGCTGCGCGAGCCGCCCTTGACGCCCTCGGCGTGCAGCCGCTCCTGGAGGTCGGACAGGCGCGCGCCGAGGGCGGCCAGCTCGGCCTTGCCGGCCGCCTTGTCGCCGTCGAAGCCGGGGGTGGCGCGGGTGTCGAGCGCGCTCAGGTCGACCGGGCCGGCCGGGACCCGCAGCAGGTCCGACACCCGCGCGGCGGGCTTGGTGCGCTTGGCCATGCGATGCCCTTTCCAGCCGGGGACGAGAGCCGCATCGTCGCGCGTCGGCCCGGCCCGCGCACGCGCGGCGATGCTGGGAGACTCGGCCTGAGCGCTACGGGGTGGGGGCCAGGACCGCGTCGGCGAACCCGCCCACCACGGCCAGCCAACGGTCGGGCAGGTCGCGGTGGAGGCAGTGGCCGCCGTCCAGGACCACGAACCGGTCGGGCGGGAGCTGGGCGCGCACGGCCTCGCGGACCGGGCCCTGGAGGGCGCTGCCGCCGGCCTCCATACCGCGGTCGCCGGGGGCCGCCAGCACCAGCAGCGGCACCCGGACCGCGGCCACCATGGCCGGCAGGTCCCAGGCCAGCCCGGTGCGGAGGCCGGCCGCCATCGCCGCCCAGTCGGCGGCCGCGATGCCGTCGACCGAGTGCTCCACGTCCTCGGTGGCCCAGGTCGGGTTGGCCTCGCGCTCCCGGCGGACCAGCCGGGCGCGGTCGCCGCGGACCAGCCGGGCGTCGGCCTCGACCCCGTCGGCCAGGGCCGCCCGGGCGGCCCCGTCCAGCCGCCCGCTGGCCGGGTCCTCCAGGACCACCGCCCGGGCCGCCGCCGGCCGCCGGCCGGCCAGGGCGGCGGCCACGGCGCCGCCCAGGCTGTGGCCGACCAGCAGGTCGACCGGACCCTCGAGCCGGCCGGCGACCCCCTCGACCAGCATGTCCAGGCCCAGCGGCCGCTCCGATCGCGGCCAGTCGCCGTGGCCCGGCAGGTCGAGGGCGTCGACCACCCAGCCCCGCTCGGCCAGGGCGGGCCCGATCCGCCACCAGGTGGTGGCGGTCGACATCATCCCGTGCAGCAGGGCCACCCGGCCACGGCCGGTCCCGGCGGGCTCCCAATGCTGGTTCACACCACCAATGTAGCCGGTTGGCAGGACGGCCCCGGCGGAGCATCATCGGGGCGCCGGCCATCGCGTGGAGGTTGCCATGAGGAAGCGGTCCGATCCCGCCGCCAGCGAGGACGACGACCAGAAGCTCATCAGCTTGCAGGACAAGCACGACGCCGACCGGCTGCTGCACGAGGCCTACGCGGCCGGCGAGATCGACCGCGAGGAGCTCAAGCGCCGGCTGGGCAGGGTGTATGCGGCCGTGACCCCGCGGGAGCTGTGGAAGGCGACCGGCCACCGGGCCGGGTCGCGGGAGCGGGCCGACAAGGCCGAGATCAGGAAATCCATCCGGCTGCAGCTGGCGATCGTGGTGTTCGCCGCCGTGATCATGCTGTTCGTGCTGTTGGGCACCATCCTCGCCAACCAGGGCGGTACCGCCGGCAGGCGGGTGTTCCCCTGGGAGTGGGGCAGCACCGAGACGACCACCACCCCTTGACTTCGATAGTGAGACTATTATAATAGTCTCGCTATGGCGAAGCGTCGGCTGTCCCGCGCCGAGCGGAGCGCCCAGACCAGGGCCGAGCTGATGGCCTCGGCCCGGCAGCTGTTCCTGCGCCGCGGGTTCCACGCGGCCTCGCTGGAGCTGGTGGCCGAGGAGGCCGGCTTC
>Ga0126313_10002719_pt1 | contig 10016 bp, 11 predicted proteins | sample Plot105A_FD_89954 | JGI IMG/M metagenome (GOLD analysis project Ga0126313, IMG submission 89954) | Serpentine soil microbial communities from UC McLaughlin Reserve, CA, USA - Plot105A | ecosystem: Environmental > Terrestrial > Soil > Grasslands | place: USA: UC McLaughlin Reserve, Lake County... | reverse complement strand
TCGGCTGATCCGACCTAGCGCAGCGCCTCGATGTCGACCATGGAGGCCGTGCCTGACCCCGGCGCGACGTATGCCGGCCCCACAGGCGTCGGCGACGGCGCGCGCTTCGCGAGCGCGCTCGGCGCGAGCGCTCCGGCGACGGCGAGTACGAGCAGGACTCCGGTGAGACGACGTGACAGCCGCATTCCTCCTCCTCTGGTCGACGATAGAGCGCTTTATATCGCGCCTCCCGCCGCCATGTAAGCGCTAGCGCCTTATCAGTCCGACAGTCACGCGAATCCGTGAGCCGGCGACGAGCCGACGGCCCGCACCGGGGCTCTGAGAGATGATGGTTCGCCCCTTCCGGGCGCGCCGAACCATCCCGAGCGAGCAGTGCGCCTTCACGAGAGCGCGGCGCGCCTGCGAGAGCGTCTTGCCGCGGAGGCTCGGCACGACGCAGGTCGCGACGCTGACCTTGCGCGGCAGCGTGGTCGGCGGGGCCCCGAGCATCAGCTTCCCGACCCCGAAGAGCTCGTCGCGGCCGGGAACGCCCAGGTCGAAGGCCCGCGACTCGAGGAACGCGCGAATCGCGGCCGCGTCGAAGCTCGGGTTCGCCTGCTTCACGAGCGCGGCCGCCCCCGCCACGTGCGGAGCCGCCGCGGAGGTGCCCGCAAAGCCGGAGCCCCCACACGCCGTGAAGCCTCCGTAGGTCGCCGACGACACGTTGGCCGGCGCGACGAGGTCGGGCTTCGAGCGCCCGTCGATGGTCGGGCCGCGCGAGCTGTACGCCTCAAATGTGTCGCCGAGCCAGCACACCGCGCCGACTGCGAGCGCCGCAGGCGACGACGCCGGCTCGGTGATGCTCCCGTCCGCGACCTGGTGCTCGAAGTCCGGGCCGGGCGAGATGAAGAGGTCGAGCCGCGGAGAGCCGGTGCCGCTCACGCGGACGATCTCGATCGCGTACGGGTACTTCGCGCCCGGGTTGGAGAAGCACAGCTGCTCGGTCGGCGGCTGCGAGCCGGTCTGAGCGTTGCGCGAGGATGCCACGATCGCGCCGCGGCCCTCGAGCGCGTTCGTGTCGAGGCGGACGAGATGCAGGTCGTAGTCCTGGTCCGACGTCGGCCAGTCGTCCCACTTGAGCCGGATGCAGCCGCCCTCGTACTTGCCGAAGCTGACAGTGTTGCCCTCGTCGCCGGGCGCGAACTCGTGCCAGCCGTCGCCGTCGAGGTCTGTGAACGGCCCGCCCCAATGCTCCTGCCCGCGATTGCCGGCCGAGTTGACCCAGAGGATCCCGGCCGCGCTCGCCTCGGCGACGATCGCGTCGGGTGTCGCAGGCCCGCCGCTCCCGTCGCCGCGGCTCGTGTTGAACCAGCTGACCGAATGGTTGACGATCGCGATCCCCTGCGCACGGGCATACGCGGCCGCTCGCGCGAGGCCGACGAGCGTGTCCGCGCAGATCAGGTGGAGCTCGGCGCCCGGCGCCATCTCGTGGACGATCTCGGCGACCGCCGTGCCGTGCTCGACCGCGATCGGCCCGTCGAAACCGCCTGGCGAGCAGAAGTCGACGCGCTTGGCGGAGCGAGGCAGATCGCCCTCGGCCTGCCGCTTGCCGAGGCCGCCGAAGCCTCCGTCGATCACCGCGACCTTCACGCCGCTGCCCGTGTAGCCGGCGGCGTGCCAGGCGGCCGCCGCCGTGACGGCGACGCCCTGGCCGCCGATCGAGTCGAGCTCGGGCCGTGTCGGCTCCTGTGCGAAACGAATCGCCTTGCTCGCACCGAGGGCGGCGACGCCACCGGCCGGGACGCGCGCCTCCAGGAGGCGGCCGAACGACGACGTGACCTCTCCGCCGGCCGCCCGAACGGCGGCCCGCGCAGCGGCGGGATGGGGTGCGTCGATCTCGACGGCGACCACGCCACGCGTCCCGTGTTCAGGGGCGAGGCTGGAGGCCAGACGCGGCCGCTTCGGCCACGCCAGGGCGATCCGCGGCGCCTGCTCGGCCCGCAGCGGTCGCTTCGGCGCAGCACCCGACGGCGCGGCCGCGAGCAAAAGCATCAGCGCACCTGCGACGAGCAGCGCCGCAGCGCCCTGCCGACCCCCCACCTCGTCTCCCTTCCCCTCGGAAACCCCCTAGGTCAAGAGATAACGCAGTCGGCGTCCCCCGACAAGGGGATTTTCAGCGCTTGGGCGTAGGACCCTTGGAAAGGGTCACCGGGACCCGGGAGCCGTTCGGCAGCCTGGTTCCCGGCCGTTTGCCTGTCTGAGCACGAGGTCTTTCCTGACCTTCGAGAGCTCTTAGCGTCGACCGCGGGAGATCGTCACGACGACCGGCGTGCCCTTGCCGACCGAACGACCGGCCGGAGGACGCTGTGCGACGATCCGCCCCTTGCGCGCGCGCGAGCGCACGCGCTTGACGGGCCCGAGCTTGCAGCCGGCGCGCCTGAGCGTCCCGGCGGCGACCCTCAGCGTCTTGCCCCTGACGTTGGGAACCTTGCAGCGCTGCGGCTGTGGGAGCGCGGCGGGCGCGATCACGAACGGGCCGGCATGCGTCCCCGCGCTCCAGTTCCCGGCGTTGTCGCGCGTGCGGATGTGGAACCAGTAGGTCCCCGGCGCGAGCGGGGCGCTGGTCAACCGGTTGGCAGTCTCCTCAGCGTCCTTGGTCGTGTCGGGAACCGACGCGCCGGAGCCGTCCCAGCTGAACGAGAAGCCGTCGACGCCGCTTGCGAAGTCGAACGCTCCGCTCCACGTCACGTCGACGGTCGCGTCGATCGAGCGCTGGCCGGTGACGTGGCTCGTGCTCGCGACGGCGGGATCGGTCGGCGGCGTGGTGTCGGCGGGAGCGGGTGGAGCCGCCGGCGGCGGAGGAGGCGGCGGAATGTAGACGACCGGCGGCGTCGTCGGAGCGGTCAAGGTCTTCTGCACGTTGAGGCGACCGCCGACGCCGACGACACCGTTGAGCCCGGCCACCTTGTCGACGCCGTTCATGAGCGCCGCGCGCAGCTCGACCGCCGTGAGGGCAGGTCGGTGCGAGGCCAGCAGAGCGGCCGCACCGGCCACCTGCGGTGCAGCAGCCGAGGTGCCGGCCGCCCAAGCCCAGTCATGCGGCGGGTACGCGCTCAGGATGTCCACGCCCGGCGCGGCAAGGTCGACGCTGGCGGCGCCGTAGTTCGAGAACGACGCGAGAACGTCGAAGTCGTCGGTGGCGGCAACGCAGATGATGTTCGCCAAGTCGTACGCACACGGGAACCTCGGCGCGAGGTCGTTGTTGGCGCCGCTGTTCCCCGCAGCGAAGACGAACAGGGTTCCGGGGCACCCGTTGATCGCCGCGCTGACGCCGTCGTCGGCGACGGTGCCGCCGAAGCTGCCGTTGACGATGCGGGCGCCTTCGCCGCAGGCGTACGCGAAGGCACCGATGATCGACGTGCTCGCGAACAGGCCCTGGCTGTTGGCGGCCTTCAGCGGCATCAGGCCGACGTTCCACGCGACGCCGGGAACGCCGTAGCCGTCGTCGCCGCGAGCCCCGACGGTCGCACCGACGTGCGTGCCGTGGCCGTTGTCGTCCTCCGGATTCGCGTTGTTGCCGACGAAGTTCCAGCCGTGCAGGTCGTCGATCTTGCCGTTGCCGTCGTCGTCGACGCCGTTGGCGACCTCCGCGGGATTCGTCCAGAGATTCGGCGCCAGATCTGCGTGGGTCTGCTCGAAGCCGGTGTCGACGACCGCCACGGTCACGGACGGGCTCCCGGTCGTCGTGTCCCAGGCGGCGGGCGCAGCGATCTTCTCCAAGTGCCACGCGTCGCCGAAGTACGGATCGTTCGGCGTCAGGAGGGTCTCATAGAGGTAGTTCGGTGAAGCCCACGCAACGTCGTGATCGCGCTCGAGCGCTGCCTCGGCAGCTCGCACCGAGTCGCCCTGCTGAAGGCGAACGAGCGCAACGTTCCGGAGCGGGAGGTTCGAGCGCACGGCGGCGCGGCGGTGCGCGAGAGTCTCCGCGCGGGCCTGGGCGTCGGCCGAGGGCTTGAAGCGCACGACCAGCTCGCCGGGCACGTAATCCTGCGCCGCGGCGGGTGCGACGAGGACGAGCGCGAGCAGCGCACAGAAGATCGATGCGAAGAGCCGGGGCACTCTCCGCTTGTCGGCCGCTGACGGCGAGGCTTTAGCCCTTTCGAGCTAGAAACGTGCTCCTCGGAGCGCCGTTGCGCACAGATGCTCCTCCGGCTGCAGCGGGATCATCGGGATCACGGCGAACAACAGCTCGCGCAGCTTGGCGTTGTTCTCGTTGAAGACCGAGACGACGGTCTCGTGCGAGACGGGTACCTCTCCCTCGACGCCCACGTCGTGGTCGGTGACCATCGAGATGTTCGCGTAGCACAGCTCGAGTTCCCGCGCGAGCCAGCCTTCCGGGTACGCAGTCATGTTGATCACCTCCCAGTTCATCGTCTGGAACCACTTCGACTCGGCCCGGGTCGAGAAGCGCGGGCCCTGGATCGTGACCACCGTGCCGCCGTCGCGAGCCTTGATCCCGAGCTCGGCGGCCGTGTCGAGCAGGAGCCGGCGCAGGTCGGGGCAGTACGGGTCGGCGGCCGAGACGTGGGTCGTCTCGGGGCCTTCGTAGAACGTGTCGGGCCGCCCGCTCGTGCGGTCGACGAACTGGTCGCAGACGACGAACTCGCCGAGCTCGAGCTCGCGGGTGAGCGCCCCGGAGGCGTTCGGGCCGATAATCCGGCGCACGCCGAGCTCCCTCATCGCCCAGACGTTGGCGCGGTAGGGAATCTGGGCGGGAGGCAGCTCGTGGTTGCGTCCGTGCCGGGGAAGGAAGGCCACGCGCTTGCCGCCGACCTCGCCGATCGTGAACGGCGCCGACGGCTTTCCGTACGGCGTCTCGAGCTCGACCTCCTCGACGTCGTCGAGGAACGAGTAGAAGCCGGAGCCCCCGAAGACCCCGACCTCAGCTGTCGCCATCGCCCTCCGGCGCGTCGGGCCCGGCAGCTTCGCCGACGGCGCTCGCGTATGCGAGCTGCATGTTCGCGATCATCTGGTCGAGGTCGCGCTTCACCTCGGCGGGAATCGCCTCGCCCAGGACGGGCAGGAGCGCCCGCAGCGCCTCGATCGAGAGCTTTGCCTGCTCGAGGTCGCGGTCGGTCGACGAGAGCTTGTGCCAGCCGAGCGACGAGGTCGTGTAGACGGTCTGCAGGAGCACGTCGGAGACCTTCAGGTCGCGCAGCTGCTCCTCGACCTTGCGCAGGAGCTCCTCGTCGTTGGAGGGCGGCGGCGGATTCTGTTCTTCCTGCGGCTCGCCGTTCTCAGCCACCGACCGGCTCCCTCGCCCGGACGAGCTGCTCCGCGTAGACCTCCGCGAACGATGCTCCCTCGGCGCGCCGCGCGATCTGCCGCTCGGCGGCGTTCGCGGCCGGGACAGTTAGGTACGGCGTGATCCCGAGCTCGTCGGCGACCGGCGCCGTCCACTCGATCAGCTCCTCGATCGCCGCCCGCGTGGGCCGCACCTCGTGGGTGCGCAGGTCGATGAAGCTCCCCGACAACCCGTAGCGAATCGCGCGCCAGAAGTTCTCCTCGATCATCCTCGGCGTCGGCTCGGGAAGCGGCTCGCCCTCGTCGATCGCGCGGGCGATCCGGGCGGTGAGCGCGTACATCAGCGCGGCGAGCGCGATTGCCTCGCCGGTCTCTGGTTGCCCGTCGCAGATCCGGATCTCCACGGTCGGAAAGGCGAGATGCGGGCGCACGCTCCACCACATCTGGGTGTGCTCGGTGATCGAGCCCGTCGCGTAGAGCGTCCTGACGTAGTCCTCGAAAGTTGCCCAGTCGCCGTACGGGTCGGGGACGCCGCAGCGCGGGAACATCCGCGTGAAGATCTCGGTCCGCGCGGTGTGCAAGCCGGAGTCGACGCCCTCGACGAACGGGGAGCTGGCGGAGTAGGCGAGCAGCTCGGGGAGGAACGGGCGAAGCCCGTCACAGACCTTGACGACGCGGTCGGCGCCGCGGATGGCGACGTGGAGGTGCTGGCCGAAGCTGTTGTTGCGCCAGACGACGTAGCGGAGGAGCTCGTCATTGCGGCGGTAGTGCGGGGTGTCGATGATCCGCTGCTCCTGCCACGGGCTCCACGGATGGGTGCCCGTCGCTGCGAGGGCGACTCCCTGCGCGTCCGCGAGCGCGGCGAGCTGTTGACGCCGCTCGGGGATGCGGGCGGCGACCTCGGCGAACGTCTCGCACCGCCCCGTGCGCACCTCGACCTCCGATGCAATCAGCTCGCCCACGAGGTGAGCCTGGAGCTCGGTTCCCCGGGCCGCGGCCTGGAGGTCCTCGAATCGGTTCGTCAACGAGAGCGTCTCGGGATCGAGGATCGCGAACTCCTCCTCGACCGCCAGCGTCAGGTCCTGCGCGTTCTCGAAGGCCTCCCGCGCGTTGCGGATCAGCTCAGCCGTCGGCAGCTTCTGCTCGTCGCCCATTGGTTGCGGAAGGCTACGCGAACGGCTGCAGCAGGCGTTCCGCGACGTTGGCCCAGCTCCAGCGGTCGACGACGGCCTTGCGGGCGGCGGCCTCGAGACGCGCGCGTTGCGGTTCGGAAAGCTCGAGGAGCGCCCGGAGCTTCCTGTGCAGGTCGGCGGCGTCGGCGGTCGCGAACGCGGCCAGCGCCCGATGCTCCTGCGGGTACTCCTGCTCGAGCCCGGCCGCGATCTCGGCCAGGCCGGAGTGGCGCGCGACGAGCGGGAGGGAGCCGCCCGCGGCAGCCTCGGCGGCGACCATGCCGAACGCCTCCGGGAAGATCGACGGCACGACCGTGACGTCCGCGAGCGGGATCAGGTGGACGAGGTGCCTGTGCTCGAGCGGGCCCGTGAAGGTGGCACGGTCTCCGGCGAGGGCCTCGAGCTCCTCGCGGTAGTCGCCGAAGCCGACGATCAGGACGCGGGCGTCGATGCCTTCGAGTGCGTCGAGCAGGACGTGGATGCCCTTGTTCAGCAGGAGCTTGCCGAAGTAGAGGATCGTCGGGCGGTCGTCCTCGAAGAACGCGGCGAGGCGCTCGGCGTTGCCCTCATCGGGCAGGCGCTCGTTCGCGTTGCCCGGGTTCGGCGGGTCGGCCTCGGCTTCCTCGATCAGGTCGCGGAGGGCCTCGGCGCGGGGCTGCGGGGTGAACTCGTCGACGTCGACGCCCGGTGGCACCTCGTACACGCGGTCGACGTGGCCGACGACCTCCTCCAGCACGGTCCGGATGTGATCGGAGCCGACGAAGACGGCCTCGGCTCTTGCGAGCGTCTCGCGCCCCCACCGTTGGAGCTCTTCGTTCCCGCGCATCGAGTACTCGAGCTCGGAGCCGTGCGCCTTGACGGCGAAGCGCGCTCCGGCGGCGGCGCCGACCGGCGCACCGAGGAGCACGTGGTTGGCGAAGACCAGGTCGGCGGGGAGCTCGGCCCGCACGGCGGCGGCGTTGGCGTCGACGTAGCGCTGTTTCTCCTCGGACGTCCAGTCCTGGAGCAGCTTCGGGGTCAGACCCTCGTACCTGTCCAGTACGAACACGGGCAAGAGGCCGTCAGGAAGCTCAGGCCGCACGACGCGCGCACCGCCGAGGTCGTGCGCCTCGGGGTGGACCTCCTGGCAGACGACGACGACCTCGTGGCCGGCGCGGCTCCACTCGCGCACGAGCGCGCGCGTGTAGATGTTCGAGCCGGTGCCCGAGAGCAGGTAGCCATGCCAGACAACGATCTTCATCCGTTCGAGTGAGGAGCGGTTTCGGCGCCGATAGCCGTCTCACAGGCGCGCGCCCGCGAGTCTGCGCCCATCTGATCGCGGGAGTGTGAGATGAAGATACTTCAGGTAGCGGTTCTGCTCGCTCTGCTCGGGCTCGTGAGCGCCGCGCTGGCGTTCGGGGCTCCGACGAGCGGCGCAAACGACGAACCGATCGACCAGCCCGACGTCGGCTAGTGCATGCCCGTGCTCGACGACGGTGACGGCGTCGACCAAGGCTCCGACGACGACATTCCGGTCGGCGAGGAGCCGGTCGGCGAAGAGCCGGTCGAGCCCGAGTTCCTCTCCGCTCAGGAGGACGAGCCGCCCCTGGGGACGACGAGCCCCTTGACGAGGACGACCACGTCGACGAGAACATCGCGTGCGGTGACGACGACGACTCGATCGAGACCGGCGGCGGCGACGACGACGTCGACCTCGCCGGCGGCGACGACGAAGCGTCGCTGGGCGACGGCGACGACGTCGCCCACGGCGGTGACGGCGACGACAAGCTCGACGGGATGGGCGGCGACGACTCGCTTTACGGCGAGGCCGGCAACGATCGGCTGCTCGGCAGCGCCGACCTCGACCAGCTCTTCGGCGGCGCGGGTGGCGACGTCCTGCTCGGCGGCGGCGGCAACGACTTGCTGAACGCTGGCGCCGGGAAGGACACCCTCACCGGCGGGCCCGCGCAAGGACACACTTCTTGGCGGCCGCGGCGACGACGCGCTGAACGCCAACGGCGGCACCAAGGATACCGTCCGCTGCGGCCCGGCCAACGACAAGGTCGTCGCGGACAAGACCGACAAGCTCTTCAACTGCGAGCGCGTGAAGCGCTAGGGCGCCGCATCGATTTGTGAGGGGTCTGGCCCCTCACGCGATTTGTGAGGGGTCTCGCCCCTTACGCGCGGTTCGCCGCACCGAACGACCGAGGCTTCGCCCGAAACGGCGGGGCCTTCGTCGTTTGTGAGGGGTCTGGCCCCTGTTGTGAGGGTCTGGCTCCTCCACGCGGCGCGCGGCGAAGTGTGAGGGTCTGGCCCCTCACGTTCGGCGCTTGCGAGGGGTCTGGCCCCTCAGCTTCGGCGCGCGCTAGGTGAGGTGGAAGTAGAGCGCGTAGAGCAGCTCGACAGCCGGGTTCGACGTGTGCACCTGGACGTCGGGAGGGACGTCGAGCAGCGCCTCCGAGTAGTTGAAGACGATCTTGACGCCCGCGTCGACGAGATCGTTCGCAGCGCCCTGCGCCCCGTCCGCGGGCACGGCCAGCACCCCGACGATGATGTTCTTCTCGCGGACGACGTCGCTCATGCGCCCGTAGTCCGTCACCTCGACGTTGCCGATCGAGCGGCCGACCTTCTCGGGATCCTTGTCGAGGACGGCCGCGATGTTGATCCCGTGCTCGGCGAAGATCGGCGAGCTCGCGATCGCTTGGCCGAGCCGGCCGGCGCCGATCAGCGCGATGTTGTGCTGCCCCTGAGTCCGCAGGATCTTGCGGATCTCCGCGAGCAGCCCGTCGATGTTGTAGCCGACCCCGCGCTTACCGAACTTCCCGAAGGCGGAGAGATCGCGCCGGATCTGCGTCGCGTTGATGTTCGTGTAGTCGGAGATCTCCTGCGAGGAGATCCGCTCCTTCCCCATCTTCCGCGCCTGCGTGAGCACCTGCAGGTAGCGCGAGAGCCGGGCCGCGACCCCGACCGTCAGGCGGTCGTTAGCCGAGGATTGAGGAGGAGCTTGTAACGCCACAAGCACATTGTGCCTGCGCGCTCGCCCAACCGTTGAGAGGTGTCACGAACTACGCGTTTCTGCGCGAGCTTGTGCCGCCTCCAAGCGGCGCACGAGAGCTGCCTCGTGCACGTAGTACGTGAATACCCGCTCGCCGTCGATTTCCACCACCGGCAGCCACTCCCGATATCGAGCTTCGAGCTCCGGATCGCCGCCGACGTCGACCTCCTCGAGCTCGAACGGATGCCGGACTCGAACCTCGTCGAGCACCGCGCGCGCCCGCTCGCAGAGGTGGCACCCGACCGCGGAGAAGAGCGTAACGCGAGCGCCTATGGGTAGAGGCCCCGCGTCGTCGTCGCCTCGGCCACGCGCTGCACGGCGAGGCCGTAGGCGGCCATCCGCATCGACACTTCGCTCTGCTCGTACACCCGCCAGGTCTCGTTGAACGCGCGCGTCGTGATGTCGTTCAGCCGCGCGTTGACCTCGGTCTCCTTCCAGAAGTACTCCTGGAGCCCCTGCACCCACTCGAAGTACGAGACGACGACGCCGCCCGCGTTGGCGAGCACGTCGGGCAGCACAAGCACACC
>Ga0126313_10002717_pt1 | contig 10022 bp, 8 predicted proteins | sample Plot105A_FD_89954 | JGI IMG/M metagenome (GOLD analysis project Ga0126313, IMG submission 89954) | Serpentine soil microbial communities from UC McLaughlin Reserve, CA, USA - Plot105A | ecosystem: Environmental > Terrestrial > Soil > Grasslands | place: USA: UC McLaughlin Reserve, Lake County... | reverse complement strand
CGGATGACGAGCTGACACTAGACCGCGACAGCCTGGACATGGATCGCTTCTTCCGGGATAAGAACCTCGAAGAACTCACCCGCAAGACCTACGACAACATGGGCTTGGAGGTGCGCGACGTCCTGGCGAAGAGCGATCTCTACGAGCGGGCCGGCAAGAATCAGCACGGCTTCTGTCTCTCTGTCAGCAGAGAGTACCCCTACGACGTGCGGGTTTTGGTGAACGTGAGGCCGGATTCTTACTGGATGGACACGATGCTCCACGAGTTCGGCCACGCGGTCTACGACCGCTACATAAACCCGAAGCTCCCCTACCAGCTGCGCACCGTGGCCCACACGTGCACGACGGAGGCAATCGCGCTCATGATGGGCTCACTCTCCGAGGAGCCGGGGTGGCTGCGGAGGGTCGCAGGGGTCCCCGAAGAGGAGCTTGAGGGGGACCTCGAAGCCCTCGCCGCCAGGCGCAGGGCGGACCGGCTCGTCTTCACCCGCTGGGCGCTCGTCGTTTTCAACTTCGAGCGGGAGCTCTACGCCGACCCCGAGCGCGAGGACCTGAACGAGCTGTGGTGGGACCTGGTCGAGCGGTTGCAGATGGTGAACCGCCCTCCCGGGCGCGTTGCGCCTGACTGGGCTGCCAAGATCCACGTCGCGGTAGCTCCCGTCTACTACCACAACTACGTGCTCGGACACCTCATCGCTGCCCAGCTCCGCAACTACATCGAGACCAACGTAACCCGCGGCCCGTTCTACGAGAGCGAGGCGGCAGGCCGCTACCTCGTTGAGGCGTTGTTCGGCGCCGGAGCCAGGGAAGACTGGCGAGATACGGTGCTCCGCGCTACAGGAGAGCCGTTGAGTGCCGATCAGTTCGTGGACGCCCTTTCCTGATGGAAAGGTTCGCCTGCGAAGCCGTCCTGTTCGACCTCGACGGCGTGCTCGTGGACTCGACGGCTTCGGTTGAGAGGACCTGGAGGATCTGGGCTGAGCGCCACGGCCTCGACGCCACGCGGATCATAGAGTTCGCCCACGGACGCAGGACCGAGGAGACCCTCCGCTCCTTCGCTTCGCACCTGGACGAGAGCGCGGAGATCAGGGAGTTGGAGCGGATAGAGCTGGAGGACGCCGCTAACGTCCTGAAGGTAGAGGGAGCCTCCGAGCTTCTCGCCGTACTCCCAGACGACGCCTGGGCGATAGTCACATCGGGGACGCGGGCTATCGCTACGTCCAGGATGCAGCATACCGGCCTTCCGACCCCGCAGACTATCGTGAGCGCCGACGACGTAGAAAGAGGCAAGCCAGACCCCGAGTGCTACCTCGAGGCCGCCGCTCTTCTCGGCGTGGCTCCCGAGCGCTGTCTTGTTATAGAGGACGCGCCGCCGGGCATCAGGGTCGCCCGCTCGGCTGGGATGGCCGTGGTGGCCGTAGCGACTACCCATCCGGTCTCGGAGCTCTCCGAAGCGAATGCCGTCGCGCGAGCGCTGAACTGCCTGCGTCTCGGCGCAAGGAATGAAAAAACCGGGCTCGAGCTGGTTGTCGAGAGCGTGCCGACTAGCTGATTCCGAAATGCGCTTCAGCCCCCTCTTACAGGCACTTCGACCCCCTCGAAGGTTCCGTCCCTGGTGTTCCCTGTCCCGACGCGCAGGGTGCCTTCTCCGCTGAAGGGGTGCAGATCCAGGGTCGCCTCGAAGTATCCCCAGGTTGAAGTCCAGTCATTGTTGGTGATGGTCTGCCTGGCTACTACCTTTCCCCTTGGGTCGCTCAGCACAACGGTGGTCGACGCCTCGACGTTGCGCGAATAGCCGCTGACGGTGAGAGGCGTGGAGATCCGGGCTCCCGCCCGCGGCTCGACGAGCACTGTCTCGCCGCCCGCTCTTGGTAGCGGTACCCTGAGGGGCTTCCCCAGCGGCTTGAAGTCCACTACCAGCCGCGCGGGGTCCGAGAGCTCGAGCACCCTGTATGCCAAGGTCTCTCGCGCGAGGATGTCCACGAACATGCCACCCTCGGGAGCGCGCACCACATAAAAGGACTTGAGCAGGCCGTCGCCGAGCTTGCCGTCGGAGACGCCGGTAGCACTCACCGAAGGCAACGTTACGCGCACAAGTCCTTCGCCTGCCGGGCTCACGAGGGTCCACCCAGGCACCGTTTCGGCCGGCTCCTTACCGGTTCCGAGGTCGATGACCACCCTCTCGTATCCCTCGTGCGCCCCGTAGCGGACCGCGAGCATCGTGTCCGCGTCGTAGCCCCACCCCCCACCCGCCTCCGGCTTCGTAACGAACGGAGCTCCGGAAGGTCCTCTCTCCTCCGCCCTCACGGGAGCCACCCCTACAGTCGTCTCCATGGTCTCCCCTATCTCGGCCGACGTCGCCTCTTCTGTGCGGGATTCTCCCGCCGAGGCATTGCCCGAGCCCTCGACCGAGCTCGAGCAGGCCGAAAGGGCGGCCAGCACGAGCAGGAGAGCGATGGCTAGTCTTGCCCTCCTTCTACTCCAGATTCCGTGTGTACCGGATCGTGTAGCCACGCGGCGCAGTATAGGAAGAGACGCTTTGCGAGACGCTTAAGGGGGTGTTTCGTTCTTGTTACAATGACCGGGTGTCTCGTCAGGACTCCCGAAAGACGGATCCCACGCCGGGGAGCCTCGGCGGTCCTTGATCTCCCTCGATGACATAGAGCTGGCCCAGCGCAGGATAGCCGTGGTTGCGCTTCGCACGCCATTGGTTTTGTGCCCGCACGGCGAGGAGGACCGCACTCTCTACATAAAAGCGGAGAGCCTGCAACCGACTGGCGCCTTCAAGCTGCGCGGCGCCCACAACAAGATCTCATCTCTCTCGCCGGAAGAGCGCCGCCGCGGGGTGGTCGCCCACTCCAGCGGCAACCACGCTCAGGCCGTGGCGTATGCGGCCCGCTCCCTTGGCGTCAGGGCGGTCATCGTCATGCCGCGGGGCGCCTCTCGGGTCAAGCTCGCCGCCACCGAGGCGTTCGGGGCAGAGGTCGTCCTGGTCGGCGACGACAGCGCCGAGCGGACGCGCAGGGCCGAAGAGCTGGCCCTCGAGCACGGCTACGTCCCCGTGCCACCCTACGACGACGAGACCCTTATAGCAGGCCAGGGCACGGTAGGGCTCGAGATACTCGAGGATCTCCCCGACGTCGAGACGGTGCTAGTGCCGGTCAGCGGGGGAGGTCTGATCAGCGGCATCGCAGCCGCGGTCAAGCTGAGCCGTAGCGAGGTGCGCGTGATCGGTGTAGAGCCGGAGCTGGCGGCCGACGCCAGGGCCAGCTTGAAGAGCGGAAAACTGGTCGAGATCCCCGCTGAACAAGCCTCCCGCACTATCGCCGACGGGCTGCGGGTGCGCAGGCTGGGCGACGCCCCTTTCGAGCACGTCCGCGCCTACGTCGATGACATCGTCACCGTGAGCGAGGACGAGATCCTGGCCGCCATACGCCGCCTCGCCCTCAGGGTCCGCCTGGTCGCCGAACCGAGCGGAGCAGTCAGCTTCGCCGCCTACCTCTTCCATAGGGATGAGCTGCCGCCATCACGCCTGAACGTCGCAGTCCTCAGCGGCGGCAACGTAGAGCCGCAACTCCTCGCCAGAGCTCTCAGCTAGTCAGCACGCTGGCTACGCCAGCTTGTCAGCCCGCCACCCTGCGGGTGGCTTGTCAGCACGTCGCCTCCTTCGGAGGACGACTTGTCAGCACGCTTCGAGCCTTCGGCTCTCGCTTTCAGCATTTCAGCTTTTTAGCTGACTGGCTGACAAGCGAAGCCCGAAGGGCGGAGCGTGCTGACTAGCTATGTCGCCAGATACGGCGTGGTGCCGTACTGTTCGAGTCCCGCAGGACTGCCGCCCGCTTCGCCCAGCTCCATCCTGAGGCGATCTTTGCGGCCATCGAAGCCGTACTCGAGAAGCAGGTCGTGCGCCGGGCTCTCGGGCTGACCTGAGACGGTCACCTCCACGGGCGAACCGTCGCCGCGGTCCATGGCGCAGGCGAGGAGGAGACGAGCCACGTTCGGGGTGGAGGCCGCGAACGGACCAAGGCGGGTCCCGCGCGCAGAGGAGCTGCGTATCAGGTAGCCTTTTATCCGTCCCGATGAGTCCTTTGCGATGAGACCTCCACCCGGATGCAGCCTGACGGTGGCGAAGATCAAGGCCGACCTGTCTCCCCCATAGGACCAGAGATCCACGCCGTAGAGCTCGGGAAGATCCCCGAACGAGAGCGTCTCGACCCTGTGCCCGTCTGCCTCAGCCCGCGACCGTAAGCCTCGCGGCACCTCATCGAGACGGTACACGGTGCGAGGCACGGCCGGCCTGAAACCTAGAGAGAGGTAGAGCCCTTGGGCCTGAGGTGTCGAGTAGAGCCTGACGGCCTCCGCGCCGCGGGAGCGGAGGTAGAGGACGGCCCAGGAGGAGAGCGTGTAGCCGAGGCCCATGTTGCGGTAGGCATCGTGGACGGCGAGATGGCAAAGGATGCCGGTCCTCCCTAGTGGCACGGCACCGACCATCCCGGCCAACGAACCGTCAGGTGCCTCGGCCACGGCCCAGCGCGCGTCGCGCATACCGCGCAGGAGCTCGAAGGCGTTGGGGTCGGCCGCCCAGCGCACTACGGACCTGAGCTCCAGGATGCGTCCCAGGTCCACGTCGTCCATCTGCCTGATGCGGACGCCCGATTCCGCCAGACCGTCCGCGCGAGACAACAGACGCAGCCCATCCCGAGACTCGGCGCTACTGCGGTCTACTTCTTCTCTTGTCGTGAAAGCCAGCAAGGTATCCCCCGATAAAGTCCATGGTTTAGACAGCGTTCTCCGAGATCAGAGAGGTGCGCGGCCGCCCCGAATGCGCCCCTAGAGGGACGGTCGGGGCAAGGACGGTCGAGGGAGCCGTCCCGTAAAGGAGCAGGTGGTGAACACTGTGTGTACTACGTCCACGCGCACAATGCTACAACAAGTCGCACCGCGATGAAAGGCCTCGTCAGAGGAGATTCCAGACCCCCAACGCGCTGTAACCTGGCTTGCTTACTGATTTGTGAGCGGTTAAGAGCAACTTTATTGCAAGAGCGGACCATTTTGTTACAATGCCATCACCATCGAGAACCTGATCGAGCAAAGGAGCGGCGAAGAGTGCGAGCCACGTTACAGCCCGGCCTCACGAATAGGCTCACCAAGTATCTCAGGACCACGCAGCAACTCATCGAGGAGGGCCGTGACGCGGTCTCGAGCAAGGAGCTCGGCGACTTCACAGGCATAAACCCCGTGCAGGTGCGCAGGGACCTCAACGCCATAGGCTTCTCCGGCACGCGTGGGGTGGGCTACCAGGCCTACGACCTCGTCGAGGCGGTTAGGGACATTCTGGGTCTGAGGCAGACCTACAACATCGCGCTGGTCGGCGCCGGGAACCTGGGGAGTGCTATCGCGGCGAGCACGATCCTGCCCAAGAGGGGCTTTGTGGTACACGACGTCTTCGACAACGATCCGTCGAAGATCGGGCGCACCGTTGGTAACGTCGTCGTCAAGCACATAGACGAGCTCAAAAAGAGCGTGGACGAGGCGGAGGAGATCATCGGCATCGTCGCTACCCCCGCGTCCGCAGCCCAGGAGGTCGCCGAGCTGATGGTCGATGCGGGTATTCGCGTCATCCTCAACTACACCGACGTCCTCCTCCACGTCGGAGGAGATGTAGACGTCCACCGCATAGATCCAACCGCCCAGCTCATGCATACCCTTTACTATCTGACCCAGGCCGAAGGACAGGAAGCTTCTTAGCACGCTGGCTCCCCGCGGTCGCCAGCTTGTCAGCACGGCGCACCGGCTGCGCCGTGCGCCTTTCAGCACGCTTTGGCCGCTGCGCGGCCTTGCTTTCAGCATTTCAGCTGAGAAGCTGACTGGCTGACAAGTGAGAGCCGAAGGCTCGAAGCGTGCTGATAAGCCGCGATAGCGGCGTGCTCTTGCTGGAAAAGGAAGAGCCCGGGACACTCTTAGGGGTGATAGGTGGGGAAAGGGAAAGGAGGAGTGCGCCCCGGGCTCTTTAATTGTGTCGGTTTAGCTTCGCACCAACCGACTGAGCAGAATGATACCTCGCTCGTTACACTTTGTAAAGGTCATGGAACAGGAAAATAGAAACTTTTTGCAAATATCTGCGAATTGCACATATCTGCCGGTAATGTGTGGTCCCGAGGGGACGTTGCACCAGAACTCCCGTCTGCATCGGCCTTGCACATAAAGAGCCGTTTGCACAAACATTTGACGTTATGCACTAAAAGTCCTTCGGGTCCGAAGTCGTCGAAAAGGTGTCCTGCACCAAAGGTCCTGGAGCAAATAGCACACAAAATGGCCCGAAGTGTGTAGGCTTTATGGCCCGAGTTGCCGATGCCCAACGCTTCATTCGTTTCTAGGATGCCCCTTGCACCTACGTTGGGGCGGATTTATTCCTTTCCCTGCCCCACCATTTACGGGCCGGGGTCAGGCTGTCATCCTCTCCGGCCCGCGCTAGTCTCTGCTCCTTGGTGAGCTTCGCGGTGCGGTTCGCGGGTACACCGTAGCCGTGATGGACGGCTGCGTTCTCCGGGTTCAGCCAAGGCGTTCCGCTCCTACTACGACTCTTCCTCTTCGAGGAGTTGCTCGTAGTCCGAGGCTGAGAGGAGGTCTCCCTCGTCCGAGACGCTAAGCTTGGCGATCCAGCCTTCGCCGTAGGGGTCTTCGTTGATCTTCTCCGGGCTATCGTCGAGGCCGGAGTTTACCTCGACCACCTCGCCGCCGACCGGGGTGTAGATGTCTGAGACGGCCTTGACGGACTCGAGGGTGCCCAAGGAGTCGCCAGCGTCGAAGGTGGCGCCCTCCTCTGGCAGCTCGACGAAGACTATGTCGCCGAGCTCCTCCTGGGCGTACTCCGTGATGCCGATGGTAGCGGTGTCGCCCTCGGTGCGGACCCACTCGTGGCTCCTGGTGTACTGAAGCTCCTCCGGTACGCTCACGACATCTCCTCCCTAGCTATCGCTTCTCTCGTTTGTAGAACGGCAGCTCGACGGTGTGGGCCTCGACTGGCCGCTCCCGGATCACCACCTCGAACCTATCTTCCACCCCCGGAGAGACCAGCGCAAGCCCTATTGCCTTGTTCAGCGTCGGAGAGAGGGTCCCGCTTGTGACCTTCCCAACGGTATCTTCCTCTACCTTGATGGGGTAGTCGTGGCGCGCGATGCCCCTCCCATCTACCTCGAAACCGACCAGCTTCTTGCGGAGGCCCTCCTCCTTCTCCTTTTTCAGAGCGTCCTGGCCTATGAACTCCTGCTCCTTGTCCAGGTGGACGGCGAAGCCGATGCCGGCCTCGAGGGGGGTAGTCTCGGGGTCGAGCTCGTTGCCGTAGAGGCACATCCCGGCCTCGAGCCTCAAGGTGTCGCGTGCCCCCAGGCCAGCTGGCGTCGCACCGACCTCGAGGAGCTCGCGCCAGACTCGCGGGGCGTCGTCGGAGGGCAGGTAGAGCTCGAAGCCGTCCTCCCCCGTGTAGCCGGTGCGGGAGATGATGGTCTGCGCGCCTGCTACCTCTCCCTCGGCGAACCGGAAGGGGTTGAGGGCCGAGAGGTCGGTCTCCGTGAGCTCTTGCAGGAGAGCCTCGGCCTCGGGACCCTGCAGGGCGAGGAGGCCCCAGTCTACTGTCTCGTCGGAGATCTCGACGTCGAGGTCCTCCGAGTTCGCGCGGAAGTGTTCGAGGTCCTTCTCGCGGTTGGAGGCGTTGACGACGACCAGGAAGTCGTCGGGCCGACGGTAGACGATAACGTCGTCCACCGTACCCCCGTCCTCGTAGCAGACCGCGGAGTAGCCCGCCTGTCCCTCATCCAGTCGCGACACGTCGCGGGTGATGAGCCGCTGGACGGCCTCTTCGGCGCCGGGGCCGCGGAAGAAAGCCTCGCCCATGTGCGAGACGTCGAAGAGCCCGGCGTGGTTACGGACGGCCTGGTGCTCTGCCTTTATCCCCTCGTACTGCACCGGCATCTCCCAGCCCGCGAAGTCCACGAGGCGGGCTCCAAGGGACCTGTGCTCTTCGTAGAGCGGGGTACGCAGGAGCTCTCCACCCGCCATCTCTACCACCTGGCCTTCAGCTGGCGGGCTGCGCGGGCCTCGTCGAGGCGGCGGGTGGCGGCGTGCGTCGGGGCCTCTTCGAGCTCCTCCGGGTCGCTCTCGGCGAGCTCGAGCATCGCGCCGACGAAGTCGTCGAGGGTCTCCTTGGACTCGGTCTCTGTAGGCTCTATGAGCATCGCCTCCTTCACGACGAGGGGGAAGTAGATCGTTGGCGGATGGAAGCCGTGGTCTATGAGGCCCTTCGCGATGTCCAGTGCCTTCTTGTCCTTCGGCGGCTGCACCAGGACCTCGTGCTTGCACAGCTCGTCGTAGGGGACGCGGTAGGTGCCCCCGAGGCGAGCCCTCACGTAGTTGGCGTTCAGCACGGCCATGTCGGTCACGCTCTTGAGCTCGGGACCGTGCATCTTTATGTAGTTCCAGGCGCGCAGGATCTGGCCGAAGTTCCCGTGAAAGGCTGCCATACGACCTATGCTCTGCTCTGGACGAACGAGGGTGTAGAGGTCTCCGTCTTTCTCCACGACGGGGTCGGGCCTGAAGGGTGCGAGGTCTTCGGAGCAGGCGATGGCTCCGGAGCCTGGACCGCCGCCGCCGTGCGGGGTCGAGTAGGTCTTGTGGAGGTTGAAGTGCATGATGTCGACGCCGGCGTCGGCGGCGCGCATCCTGCCCATGTTGGCGTTCATGTTCGCGCCGTCCATGTAGAGGAAGGCGCCCGCCTCGTGCAGGACCTCCGAGATCTCCTTTATGTTCCGCTCGTAGACGCCGCAGGTGTTGGGGTTGGTGATCATGAGCGCAGCCGTCGTCTCGTCGACCATCTCCCTCAGCTCTCCCACATCGACGCTGCCGTGCTCGTCGAGCCCTACCTCGACGGCCTTGAAGTTAGCCATCGAGGCCGTCGCCGGGTTCGTCCCGTGGGCCGTCTCGGGCACTATGACGGAGGTGCGCCCCTCGTCGCCAGCATCCTCGAAGTACTTCTTGATCATGAGTATGCTCGTCAGCTCGCCCTGCGCCCCCGCCATAGGTTGCAGCGAGACCGCAGGGAGGCCGGAGATCTCGGCGAGGAAGCCCTGCAGCTCGTACATGACGCGCAAGGCTCCCTGCGCCTGCCCCTCCGATTGCAGAGGATGGAGCATGGCGAAGCCGGGAACGGCTGCGGCCTGCTCGTTCACGCGCGGGTTATGCTTCATGGTGCAGGAGCCCAAAGGGTAGAAGTTCGTGTCTATGCCCCACTGGTTGCGCGAGAGGTTGGTGTAGTGCCGGATCACCGTAGGCTCGTCTACCTCGGCGAGCTTCGGCTTCTCTTTACGCCGCGCCCTTTCGGGGAGAACATCATCGAGGTTCGTCTCCTCGACGTCGAGCTTCGGGAGGGTGTAGCCCCTGCGGCCCTCGCGGCCCTTGTCCCGGATCAGGTCACCCAGCATTGGAAACCACCTCCACGAAGGCGTCGAGCTCTTTCTTCGTCCTCTTCTCCGTCACGGCGACGAGCATCGCCCCGTCCCCGAGGTCGAGGCCGCCCACGATCCCGTTCTCCAGCAGTGCCTCGTTGGCCTTCGCCGCATCGGGCAACTCGACCGCGAACTCCCAGAGGAAAGGAGCCTCCGGATACCGGAGCCTGAAACCTGAAGCCTGAAGCCTATCCGCCAGATAATGCGCCTTGGAGGCGGAGAGCTCGGCTACCTCGCGTAGCCCCTCCGGTCCGAGGAGGGCTGCGTAGACGGTAGCGGCGAGGGCTGTGAGCGCCTGGTTGGTGCAGATGTTCGAGTTGGCCTTCGCGCGCCGGATGTCCTGCTCGCGGCCCCTCAGGGTAAGGACGTAGGCGAGCTTGCCGTCCTTGTCCACCGTCTCCCCGGCGATGCGCCCTGGGAGCTGCCTCACGAACTTCTCGTGGGTCGCCATGTACCCTGCATACGGGCCACCGAAGAGGAGGGGCATCCCGAGTGGCTGGGTCTCCCCCACCGCGACGTCGG
>Ga0126313_10002716_pt1 | contig 10024 bp, 7 predicted proteins | sample Plot105A_FD_89954 | JGI IMG/M metagenome (GOLD analysis project Ga0126313, IMG submission 89954) | Serpentine soil microbial communities from UC McLaughlin Reserve, CA, USA - Plot105A | ecosystem: Environmental > Terrestrial > Soil > Grasslands | place: USA: UC McLaughlin Reserve, Lake County... | reverse complement strand
TCGACCACGTACACGAGGATGAACAGGGCGAAGGTGTAGAAGGCGATGTCGACCCCGAGCCTGGCCCCGAGCGCGGTCAGGACCGACCTGGGATATACCTTCAGCACGTCGAGGATCGGGGCCCTGGCCTTGGTGTCCTCCTGCTCCAGCTCCTGGAACAGCGGGGTCTCGGCGATGGTCAGCCGGATCCACAGGCCGACCACGATCAGCACGCCGCTGAGCAGGAACGGGACCCGCCAGCCCCAGGACTCGAAGGCGGCGTCCGACAGCAAGGCCGACATGATGCCGAGCACGCCGGCGGCCAGCAGGTTGCCGGCGGGCACGCCGACCTGGGGCCAGCTGGCGTTCCAGCCGCGCCGGTCGGGCTGGCCGTGCTCCAGCGACATGAGCACGGCCCCGCCCCACTCGCCGCCGAGCCCCAGCCCCTGGACGATCCGGAGCACCACCAGCAGGATGGGCGCGGCCACGCCGATGGCCGCATAGGTCGGCAGCAGGCCGATGAGGAAGGTGGCGATGCCCATCACCAGCAGGGTCACCACCAGCACGGTCTTGCGGCCCAGCTTGTCGCCGTAGTGGCCGAAGACGACCCCGCCGATGGGGCGGGCGACGAACCCGGTGGCCGAGGTGGCGAAGGCCAGCAGGGTGCCGGTAAGCGGGTCGGCGTCGGGGAAGAACAGCTTGTTGAAGACCAGGGCCGCAGCCGAGCCATAGAGGAAGAAGTCGTACCACTCCAGGGAGGTGCCGATCAGGCTGGCGACGACGACCTTGCGGATGGACCGGGGCTGGTGGGAGGTCCGGTCGGCGCTCATGGTGGGCTCCTGTTCACCGCGCCAGTGGTGTCTCGGGTCTGTTGCCGCCGGAACGGCGGATAAACCGGGAGGAGCAGGCGATGGCCGAGGATTGGGTCGAGGACCTCCTCGACCCCGACAGCTTCGTCGCGACCGCCGTCGGCGCCCGCAGCGGCCACGGCAGCGTCGACGGCCGTCCCGTCTGCGTGTACGACGGTCTCGGTCCGGCGGCCGTGGCCGCCCTGGACCTGGCCCTCAAGGTCGGCTGCCCGGTGGTCGGCTCCGCCGGCGGCGACGAGGCTGCGGGCCACGGCCACGCCGGCGCCGCCTACGGGCGGCTGCTGTTGCGGAGCGTGCTCGCGTCCGGGGTCGTGCCCCAGGTGGCGCTGGTGCTCGGGGCCTGCGAAGGAGAGGCGGCGCTGGTCCCGGTCCTGGCCGACTTCGTCGTCATGGTCGAGGGGGAGGCGCGACTGCTGCTCGGCCAGACCGAGGCGATCGCCGCCGTCACCGGCGAGCTGGTCGACGCCGAGGAGCTGGCCGGGACGCGCGCGCAGGTGGCCCGGACCGGGACCGCCCACTTCCGGGCGGCCGACCGGGCCGAGGCGGTGGAGGTGGCCAGGGCGCTGCTCGGGTACCTGCCGGGCAACAACCTGGAGGAGCCACCGGCGCAGGAAGCGGCCGCGGACCCATCGGTGGTGACCGCCCGCGACCTGGAGCTTGACGGGCTGCTGCCGGAGGCGCCCGAGCTGCCCTTCGACGCGCGCCGGCTGGTCGAGCGGGTGGTCGACGACGGCGAGCTGCTGGAGGTGCAGGCCCTGTTCGCGGGCAGCCTGCTGTGCGGGTTCGGGCGGGTGGAGGGGCGGCCGGTCGGGGTGGTGGCCAGCCAGCCACTGGTGCTGGCCGGCGCCCTGGACGCGGCCGCGGCCGAGAAGGCGGCCCGGTTCGTGCGTACCTGCGATGCCTTCAACCTGCCGGTGCTGACCTTCGTGGACGGGCCCGGGTTCGTGGACGATGGCGAGCAGGAGCGCCAGGGGCTGGTTCGGCGGGCGGCCAAGCTGGCCTATGCCTACGCCGAGGCGACCGTGCCCAAGGTCACGGTGGTGGCCCGCCGCGCCGCCGGCCCGGCCGCCGAGGTGCTCGGGGGCCGCCGGCTCCGGGCCGACCTGGTGCTGGCCTGGCCGGACGCCGAGGTGGCCGGGCTGAGCCCGGAGGAGGCGGCGGCCCGTGGCCTGGTCCACGACGTGGTCCGGCCGGCCCAGACCCGCCCCCGGGTGTCGGCGGCCCTCCGACTGCTGCGCGGCAAGCGTGAGTCCCACCCACCCAAGCGACACGGGAACATCCCGCTGTGAGCGGCTCGCGAACCGCGTGCGAGCGCGAGATCGCCGACCCGGTCGGCACGGGTACGACCGACCGCGGCCCCATGTTCCACGTGAAACGGGGTCGCCCCACCCCGGAGGAGCTGGCCGCCCTGACCGCCGTCCTGGCCGCCAGGGCGCTCGCATCAGCTGCGGCCGGGTCCCGCCGCCGGGCCGCCGGCCCACCGCCGTGGGGTTCCCCCACGGCCGCCCACCGCCAGCCCCTGCCGGCGCCCGGCCCCGGGGCGTGGAAGCGGGCGGGCAGAGGTGGGGATCGGCCTGGCGGGGGCGAGGTTGGTCGGCTGAATTGGGCCCGCGGGGGCGGCGATGCGTAAGGTGCTGATCGCGAACCGGGGAGAGATCGCCGTCAGGGTCGTCCGGGCGTGTCGGGATGCGGGGCTGGGGAGTGTGGCCGTGTATGCCGAGCCCGACCTGGATGCGCTGCACGTGCGGTTGGCGGATGAGGCGTTTGCGCTGGGTGGGGCCACGGCGGGCGACAGCTATCTGAGGATCGAGAAGCTGCTGGAGGCGTGTCGGCGGTCGGGGGCCGATGCGGTGCATCCCGGGTACGGGTTTCTGGCCGAGAGTGCCGAGTTCGCGCAGGCGGTGATGGACGCCGGGCTCACCTGGATGGGGCCCGGGCCGGAGGCGATCCGGCGGCTTGGGGACAAGGTGGAGGCCAGGCGGATCGCCGAGGCGGTTGGGGCTCCGCTGGTGCCGGGGAGTGACGGGCCGGTGCCGGACGCGGAGGCGGCGGAGGCGTTCGCGAACGAGCACGGCCTGCCGATCGCCATCAAGGCGGCCTTCGGCGGGGGTGGGCGGGGGCTCAGGGTGGCCCGTACGGCCGAGGAGATCACCGAGCAGTTCGCCTCGGCGGTACGGGAGGCCGAGGCGGCCTTCGGTCGCGGTGAGTGCTACGTGGAGCGCTATCTGGACCGGCCCCGGCATGTCGAGGTGCAGGTGCTGGCCGACACCGCCGGGACGGTGGTGGTGGTCGGGGACCGGGACTGCTCGCTCCAGCGTCGGCACCAGAAGCTGGTCGAGGAGGCCCCGGCCCCGGCGCTGGACGACGGGCTGCGGGACCGGATCCACCGGGCGGCCCGTGACATCTGCGCCGGGGCCGGCTACGCCGGCGCCGGGACCGTCGAGTTCCTGCTCGGCGAGGACGGCACGGTCACGTTCCTGGAGGTCAACACCCGGCTCCAGGTCGAGCACCCGGTCACCGAGGAGGTCACCGGGGTCGACCTGGTCCGCGAGATGTTCCGGGTCGCCGCCGGGGAGCGGCTCGACCCGGCCACCCCGGCCGTGCGCGGCCACGCTATCGAGTTCCGCATCAACGGCGAGGACCCGGGCCGCGGCTTCCTGCCCACCCCGGGCACGGTGACCCGCTGGCGGCCCCCGGCCGGCCCGGGGGTCCGCCTGGACGCCGGGGTCGAGCAGGGCGGCGTGGTCGGGGGTGCCTTCGACTCGCTGCTGGCCAAGCTGATCGTGGCCGGGGCCGACCGGGGCCAGGCCCTGGAGCGCAGCCGCCGGGCCCTCGACGAGTTCGAGGTCGAGGGGCTGGCCACGGTGCTGCCGTTCCACCGGCTGGTCGTGCGCGAGCCGGCCTTCGCCGAGGAGTTCGCCGTCCATACCGGCTGGATCGAGGCCGAGCTGCGGGGCCGGCTCGCGCCGCAGCCGGTGGCGGCCACGCCGGAGGAGGCGGGCGAGCGGGAGCGGGTGGTGGTCGAGGTCGGCGGCCGCCGTCTGGAGGTCACCCTCCCGGCCGGCCTCGGCGCCGCTCCGGGCCCGCCCGCCCGCCGCCCGGCCCGCCGCCCGCCCTCCCCTCCGGGTGGGACCGAGCCCGCCGGTGAGGACGCCCTGGTCACCCCCATGGAGGGGACGATCGTCAAGGTCGCGGTCGAGAACGGCCAGCAGGTCGAGGCCGGCGACCTGGTCGTCGTCCTGGAGGCGATGAAGATGGAGCAGCCCCTGACCGCCCACCGGGCCGGCACCGTCGCCGCCCTGGAGGCCGAGGTCGGCGCCAAGGTCCAGAGCGGCGTCACCATCTGCCGCATCGAGGGCTGAGGCCCGGGCCCCGGGAGCTGAGGGGCCAGGGTTGAGGAGCCGGGCCCGGTCAGACGCCGAGCTGTCCCGGTGCCCTCCTTCGCTTTCCCCGCCGTCCTTCCAGGGCCTCGGCGTACACCGCCGCGTACGCGCTGGCGGAGGCCGCGGTGCCGAACCGGGCCGCCGCCCGCTCCCTGGCGGTCGCGGCCATCCGGGCCGTCGCCTCCGGGTCGGCCAGGACCTCCTCGACCGTCCTGGCCAGGGCCTCGGGCTGGCCGGGGGGGAACGTCCGGCCGGTCTGGCCGTCGTCGACCACGTCGAGCAGGCCGCCGGAGGCGGCCGCGACCACCGGGGCGCCGCTGAGCTGGCCCTCCACGGCGACCAGGCCGAAGCCCTCGTCCCGCCCGGGGACGACCAGGACGGCCGCCCGCCGGTAGCGGTCGGCCAGGTCGGCCTGGGGGACCTGGCCGTCCCAGCGGACGCGGGCGGCCACGGCCAGCTCGCCGGCCAGGCGGCGCAGGGCGGCCTCGTCGGGGCCGCCGCCGACGACCCGGAGGGGGAGGGCGGCGGCCGGGCCGGTCAGCTTGGCCAGGGCGCGCAGGGCGACCTCGGCACCCTTCTGGCGGTCGAGGCGGCCGACGAACAGCAGCTCGTCGCGGGGCCGGCCGGGCGGGCCGGGGAAGAACGCCTGGTCGTCCACGGGCATGGGGGCGACCGCGATCGGCCTGGCCAGGTCGGGGGCGAACCCGGCCGCCTCGGCGGCCAGCCAGCCGGACACGGCCGTCACCCGGGCCGAGGCCCGCAGGACCCTGGCGCAGGCGGCCCTGGCCGCCGGGCGGGAGCGGGCCAGGCGCAGGTCGGTGCCGTGCAGGGTGGTCACCAGCGGCAGGCCGGTCCGGGCGGCCAGGGCCTGGACCCCGGCCGGAAACCACCAGTGGGCGTGGACCAGGTCGGCCCCATGCGCCGCCCGCCGCAGGGCCAGGGCGCCGGCGCCGAGCAGCCCGGCCAGGGCCGCGGCCCCTGACGGGGAGGCGGCCCGGCGGTGCATCTCACCCGCGTAGGCCAGCCGCTGGGCGCGGGCGGGCGCGTACCGGTAGCGGCGGACCGGGATCCCGTCCAGCCGCTCGGCCGCGGCCAGCCCCTCGGCCGCCGGGGCGGCCGCGGCCACCTCCACCCCCTCGGCCCGCAGGGCCGTGGCCAGCCGCAGCAGGAACCCCCCGGTCACGTCGTCGGTGGTCCGCGGGAAGGCGTGAGCCAGGAACACGACCTGCATGCGCTCATCCACGGTCGGCACGGTCGGCGTTCCCCACCAGGGCGTCCGCCAGGGTCGGCCAGAACCCCGGTGGGAGCTCGTGGCCCAGGCCGGGGACCACCAGCAGACGGGCCCCGGGGATGGCGGCGGCCGTGGCCTGGCCGCCGCTGACCCCGATGACCTGGTCCTCGGTGCCGTGGATGACCAGGGTCGGCACCCGGACCTGGGCGAGGGCCCAGGTCCGGTCGCCTGCGGCCAGGATGGCCGCGAACTGCCGCCCGGTCCCCTTGGGATGGTGGGCGCGGTCGTAGCTGCGGGCGGCCCCGCGCCGCACCGCCTCGGCGTCGAACGGGAAGGCGGTGCCGGAGCCGATCGCCTTGGCGTTGACCACCGCCTGCTCGATGAACCCGCCGCGGTCGCCCGGCATGGAGGCCACCAGCACGCTGGCCGCCTCCCCGGTCGGCTGGCCGACGGCCCGGTCCCCGGTGGTCGACATGATCGAGGCCAGCGACCGCACCCGCGCCGGGTGCCTGGCCGCCAGCAGCTGGGCGATCATGCCGCCCAGGGAGATGCCGGCCGCGTGGGCCGACGCCACCCCGACGGCGTCAAGCACCGCGACGGCGTCGTCGGCCATGTCCTCCAGGGTGTAGGCCAGGGTGCTGTGGTCGCCGCCCCAGATGGCGGCCAGGTTGACCGGCCGGGCCTGGTCGAACCAGGTCGACAGCCCGGCGTCGCGGTTGTCGTAGCGGATGACCAGGAACCCGCGTGACGCCAGCTCCTGGCAGAGCCCGTCCTCGACCGAGATGAGCTGGGCCCCCAGCCCCTGGACGAGCAGCAGCGGGCGGCCCGCCGGGTCGCCGACGGTCTCGTACTCGAGCTCGACCCCGTTCCCGTGTGCCCTCGGCATGGCAGGCATCGTAACGTCAGAACGCCGGTCATGGATCGGGGTCGCCGAGGAGGAGGGCCGCATGCGGGTCTGCCTGATGATCGAGGGCCAGGAGGACGTCACCTGGGACCAGTGGCTCGCCCTGGCCAGGGCGTGCGAGGAGCACGGCCTGGAGGGGCTGTTCCGCTCCGACCACTACGAGTCGGTGATGGGCATGCGCGAGCGCGGCTCCCTGGACGCCTGGACCACCCTGGCCGCCCTGGCCGCCAGGACCAGTCGGATCCGCCTGGGCACGCTGGTCTCGCCGGCCACCTTCCGGCACCCGTCGGTGCTGGCCAAGAGCGTGGTCACGGTCGACCATGTCTCCGGCGGCCGGGTCGAGCTGGGCCTCGGGGCCGGCTGGCACGAGGGGGAGCACCGCAGTTACGGCTTCGTGTTCCCGCCCACCCCGGTCCGCATGGAGCGGCTGGCCGAGCAGCTGGAGATCGTCACCCGCTCCTGGACCGAGGACGCCTTCTCCTTCTCGGGCCGCCACTACCAGGTCCAGGACCTGCGCGCCCTGCCCAAGCCGGTGCAGCGGCCGCCGACCCTGCTGGTCGGCGGGGCCGCCGGGCCGAAGAGCCTGGCCCTGGCGGCCCGCTACGCCGACGAGTACAACACCACCGGCGTCGCGCTGGAGGAGCTGCCGGAGCGGCGCCGGCGACTCCAGGAGGCCTGGCGCGAGGCCGGTCGCGACCCCGAGACGGCCCGCTTCTCGCTGATGACCACGGGGGTGGTCGGCCGCGACCGGGCCGAGGTCAACGAGCGGGTCCGGCGGGTACTGGCCGTCACCGGCCGCGACGCCGGCGTCGACGAGGTGGTCGAGGCCCGGCCGAACTGGGTGTACGGCACCATCGACCAGGTGGTCGAGCGGCTCCGGCAGCTCGAGGAGGCCGGGGTGAGCCGGGTCATGCTCCAGCACCTGGACCACGCCGACACCGACATGGTCGCGGTGCTCGGGGAGGTCGCTGCTACCATGGGCGCCGCCACCCCGTAACCCCGACTGGCCTTGGAGGTCGACCCCGGCTGCGCACCTTCCGATCTCTCGACGTGCGCAACTTCCGGTTGTTCCTGTTTGGCCACCTGGTCTCCTCCACCGGCACCTGGATGCAGCAGGTCGGCCAGGACTGGCTGGTCCTGCGGCTGACCAACGCGGCCCTGCCGCTCGGCATCACCCTGGCCCTGCAGTTCTCCCCCATGCTGGCCTTCGGGGCCTGGGCCGGGCTGGTCGCCGACCGGGTCGACAAGCGTCGCCTGCTGCTGGCCACCCAGACCGCCATGGCCGTGCTCGCCCTCGCCCTCGGGGCCCTGACCGCGACCGGGGCGGTCCGGCTGTGGATGGTCTACACGCTGGCGCTGCTGCTCGGCGTGTGCACCGCCTTCGACATGCCGGCCCGGCAATCGTTCGTCAGCGAGATGGTCGGGCCCGACCGGGTGGTCAACGCCGTCGGGCTCAACAGCGCCAGCTTCAACACGGCCCGGGTGGTCGGCCCGGCCCTGGCCGGCGGGCTGATCGCGGCGGTCGGGATCGCCCCCGCCTTCTTCCTCAACGCCGTCTCGTTCCTGGCCATGATCGGCGGCCTGCTGGCCATGGACCCGGACCGGCTCCACCGCCGGGCAGCGGTCGAGCGGGGCCGGGGCCAGATCCGGGCCGGGGTGCGCTATGTCTGGGCCACGCCCGCGCTGCGCTCGACCATCCTGCTGGTCGCGGTCGTGGGCATGCTCGGCCTCAACTACCGGGTGGCCCTGCCCCTGCTGGCCCGCTTCGCCTTCTCCGGCGGGCCGGGCGCCTACGGGGCCCTGGCCGCCGTCATGGCCGCCGGGTCGGTGGCCGGCGCCCTGGCCGTGGCCCGCCGGGGCCGCCCCACCCCACTGCTGCTGACCGGGTCGGTGGCCGCCTTCGGCCTGCTGTCGTTCGCGGCCGCGGCCGCGCCGTCCATGCTGGTCGAGGCGCTGCTCCTGTTCCCGATCGGCGCGGCCAGCCTGGCCTTCGTGGCCACGGCCAACTCGACCATGCAGCTCGCCTCCGAGCCGGGGATGCGCGGCCGGGTGATGAGCCTGTACGGCCTGGTCCTGCTCGGCTCGACCCCGCCGAGCGGCCTGCTCGGCGGGTGGATGGCCGGCCAGTTCGGCCCCCGGTCGATCCTGCTGCTCTCCGGGGTCTCCTGCGTGGCCGCGGCCGCGGTGGCCGCCCTGGCCGGCCGCGGCCGGGTCGAGGCGCCCGACAGCGCCGCCGGCGACGCCGAGCAGGCCGCCTAGCCACGGCGGTGCTCACGCCGAACAGCCTCCTCAGTAGGGCATGCCGGTGCGGTCAGCACGACGCCCGCAGGTCGGAGAGGGCGACCAGCAGCTCGGAGCGGGCCGTCTCCAGCTCGGACAGGGGTTCGGCGATGGCCGACTCGACCTCGGCGGCGACGGCGCCGTCGAGGTTGCCGGTGAGGCGGTCGGCCCAGCGGCGGCCGGCGCGGCGGGCGCTGGCCGAGAGCAGGCGGGACAGCAGCCAGCCGACGAGCAGGCTCCCGATGACCAGCAGGAGCGGGACGGGGACGTTGCGGACCGTCGGCAGGTCGGGGAGGTCGGCCTGGGCCCGGCCGGCCAGGTACAGGGTCAGGTACCAGAGCAGGCCGGCGACGAAGGCCACCGTGACCAGGGTCTGGAGGACGCCGATGAGCGGCCACAGGAACGACCGGGGCGGGCTGGTGTGGTCGACGGTGCCTCTGGCCACGGCGCCGTCGATGGCCTCGGTGAGGCGCTCCTCCAGCCGGTCCGGCCTGGCCAGGCTCATGACCTCGGCCCGCAGGGCCGGCGGGGCGGCCGTGGCCGCCCGGCGCAGCAGGTCGTGGACCGGGTTGACGGTGCGGCTGAGGCTGGACCGGCTCCGCCAGGCGCGGGCGTAGGCGACCGGGTCGATCGAGCGGGCCGAGGCCGGGCCCCGCTCGCCGGCGCCGCGGGCCCGGGCCACGGCGGCCAGCAGCCGGCCGAGGGGGCCGGCCCCGGCGGCCCGGGCCTCGGCCAGGGTGCGGCGCCGGCAGGCCCGGCGCACCCCCTCGACGTCGACGGCCGAGCGGGCCGCGGCCACCGCCCGGCGCCGCGCCTCCCGGCGGGCGTCGCCGCCGACCAGCGGCCGGCCGGCGTCCTGGCCGTCCAGGCCGGCCAGGCGGGCCAGCTCGACCCCGCGCTGGCGGCAGTCGGCGGCCAGCCGCTCGGTCACCACCGCCTTGGCCTGGAGGCGCTCGGACAGCCAGGCCCGCAGGTCCTCCAGCTCGCCAGGGGCGGCCCCGTCGGGCGGGTCGGCCGAGACCACGAACACCGGGCGGCCGGAGATGCCGTCGGCCTCCAGGGTGTGGCGCAGGTCGGCGGTGAGGGCGGCCACCTGGCGGGCGTCGCCGATCACGTCGCGGCGGTTGACCACGAACACGGCCCGGTCGGCGTGGTGGGCCAGCGGTTGCAGGTAGTCCTCGTGCAGCACCCGGTCGTTGTACTTCTCCGGGTCCAGCACCCAGCAGACCGCGTCGACCCTGGGCAGGACCTGGTCCACGGTGGCCCGGTGGGCCGGCTCGACCGAGTCGTAGTCGGGCAGGTCGAGCAGGCACAGGTCGGTGAAGCGGGGGTCGTGGTGGCCGACCACCTTGTCGACCCCGACCCAGCGCAGCAGCGG
>Ga0126313_10002715_pt1 | contig 10025 bp, 11 predicted proteins | sample Plot105A_FD_89954 | JGI IMG/M metagenome (GOLD analysis project Ga0126313, IMG submission 89954) | Serpentine soil microbial communities from UC McLaughlin Reserve, CA, USA - Plot105A | ecosystem: Environmental > Terrestrial > Soil > Grasslands | place: USA: UC McLaughlin Reserve, Lake County... | reverse complement strand
GCGCGAGGGCGAGCGGTCGGTCGGGGGCAAGGCGCATCGGAACGCGGAAGCCTCACACGATTGGCGCGACCGTGCGACTCGGCGGCGCGCTCAGCGCGCGACGGATCCGGCGCCGGCCACCAGCCCCAGCATCAAGGCAGCGGCCTGCCCGTCGTCGAGGCCCTGCTCGAGCGTCAGCGATCGCCAGGTCGTGAACGCCAGCGCGTGACCGAGCGCCGCGCGGACGCGGCGGCGCGCCGCGCCGCGCTCGGGCCGCCCGCGCAGCAGGGTCTCGCGCGCGGCCTCGCGGTAGCCGTGGAAGCGGGCGAAGCGCTCGCGGACGGCCGCCACCGTCGCCTCGTCGCGGTGGAGGTTGGAGAGCATCGGCTCGGTGCGGCGGTAGTAGGCGTAGAGCTCGTCGAGCGCTTGGCGCAGCCGCTGGCCCGGGTCCGTCACCGTCGCCCACTCCTCGAGGCCGGGCCGCGGGTTGGCGGCGGTCCAGTGCGCACTGCAGGCCGCGAACAGGGCCGCCTCGTCCGGGAAGTGGCGGTACAGCGTCGAGCGGCGCACGCCCGCCCGCTCGGCGACCGCGCTCATCGACGTGCGCGAAGGGCCGACCGTGCCGTGCAGCGCGACGGCGCTCTCGGTGATGCGGCGCCTGGTCTGCTCCTCGAGCTCGGCGCGGCGCTTCTTCGTATAGGCGCGCTTTTCGTCAGTCACAGTTGTCCGATGAATATTGACAGACGCCGCCGACGCTGGTAGAGATTTCACGCGACACCGATGTCCAACGAAAGGAGAGGGTCACATGGCGACGACGACGACGACGACGAAGGTGGTGGGCCCGCGGGATGGCAAGGCGGGCTTCCTCGGCAGCATCGGAGTGCGGTTCATGATCGACGGCAGCGAGGCGGGCGAGCGGTTCTCGCTCGTCGAGCACCCGATGGGCCCCCGTGCGCTGGCCGCGCCGCTGCACCGGCACACGCGCGAGGACGAGTACAGCTACGTGACCGAGGGTCGCGTCGGCGCGCTGCTGGGCGACGACGTCGTCATCGGCGAGCCCGGCGACCTGATCTACAAGCCGCGCGATCAGTGGCACACGTTCTGGAACGCCGGCGACGAGCCGGCGCGGCTGCTCGAGATCATCTCCCCCGCCGGCTTCGAGCACTTCTTCGAGGAGCTCGTCGACCTCGGGGGTGTGGCCAATGCGTCGCCGGAGACGCTCGCGAACCTCAACGAGCGCTACGGGCTCGAGATGGACCCGCAGACCGTCCCCGGGCTCGTGGAGCGCTTCGACCTCGTGTTCCCGGGCGAGCCGATCCTCTGAGCGCCTCGAGCACGAGCTCCGCGCCGGCGCCCGCGGCGAGCACCGCCGTGAGCGCCGGCGCGCTGAGCTCGTCGCCGGCCACCGCGACGGCGATCGCGACCGCGGCAAGGGCGCAGCGGCCGGCGACGGCGACCCGGGGCAGGCTCGCCGGCGTCGCCCACTGCGCGAGCGCGAGCGCGAGTACGGCCGCGCCGGTGGCCCCGCCGAGGACCGGCGCCGCGTGCGCCGCCTGACCACCTCCGAGTGCCTCTTCGATGGCCAGCCGCACCCCCACACCAACCGCGGCAAGCGCGGCGAGCAGCGGCAGGTGGCCGTAGCCGAACACGGACGACTGGCGGCGCTCGCGCATCCCGCCGCGCAAGGCCCAGTCGAAGACGCCGGCGTCGAAGCGCCCGAAGTACAGCCACCATCGCCTCGCAGCAGGGCGTACGCAATCACGAAGCGCGCGGTCTTCCCCGCGAAGGCGTCGGGGATGGTGGCGGCCAGGCCGCCGACGAGCAGCATCGCCCCCAGCAGGACCATCCGGAACCGCCCCCCGTCGGCATCGAAGAGGTCGGCGAGGTACGCGTAGTTGGTCCACGTCCACCACACCGGGGCGAACAGTCCGACGAACGCGATGGCGCCGTCGAGCGAGGCGTCGGAGTGCAGCCCCGTGGCCAGCTGCGCCACCGCGACGACGAACACCAGGTCGAAGAACAGCTCGGTCCAGGTCGCGTGGCGTTCAACCCGCTCCTCGCCGGCCTCCTGCAATCGCAGCAATGTCCGTCGCTCGATGTCGTCCCCCTCGACGTAGAACGGGGGCAGAGTAGTTCCAGCCGCCACGATGTCCGTTTCGCTCAAGACATGGCGCGACGGCTCGTCGACCATGCGCCGCATGCGAGTGGGAATCGGATTGCCGGCGGCGGTCCCCGAGGCGGACATGGCCTCGATCGGAGACTGGGCGGCTGCGGCCGAGGGTGCCGGGTTCGCCTCCGTCGGGGTGATCGACCGGCTGATCTACGACAACCTCGATCCGCTGACCGCGCTCGCCGCCGCCGCGGCGCGCACGCGCCGGATCGAGCTGACGAGCACGCTCATCAACGTCTGCTGGCGCGGCAACGCGGTCCTGCTGGCCAAGCAGCTCGCCTCGGTCGACCCGCTCTCGGGCGGGCGGCTGACGGCGGGCCTGGGGATGGGCGGCTGGCCCGCGGACTACAAGGCCAGCGGCGTGTCGCTGAACGGTCGCGGGAAGCTGTTCGACGCCTCGCTGGACGCGATGGAGCAGGCATGGCGCGAGGCCGGTGCCGTGCCGCGGATCCTGATCGGCGGCACGGTGCAGGCGTCGTTCGAGCGGGCGGCGCGGCCGATGAGCGCAGGCTGGGTGTCGCCGCTGTTCGACCTGGCCACGCTGCGCGGCGGCGCGGCGGCGGTCAGGCGGGCGTGGGACGAGGCCGGGCGCCCCGGCCGCCCGCGCGTCGTGACCGGGCGCTACTTCAGCCTCGGTCCCGACGCGGACCCCACCGCGGACGCCTACATCCACCACTACTACGGTGACGCGTACTACGACGCCGCGCGCTCCGAGACGCTCACCACAGGGGAGCAAATCGAGGCGGAGCTGCGCCGGCTGGCCGAGGCCGGCTGCACCGACATCGTCCTGTTTCCCTGTGCCGGCGATCTCGAGCAGGTCGCCCTGCTGGCCGCCGAGGTGCGAGGGATGAACTGGTGACGGTCGACCTCCCAGCAGCGGCCGACTTCATGGCTACGCATGCGCGCGTCCTTGACCGTCGCCGGTTCGGGCTCCTCCAGGGCGGCACGGATGCGGAGGGCGCCCTGGCCGCCCTCGACAGCTACCGCAACCCTGACGGCGGCTACGGCTGGGGCCTCGAGCCCGACCTGCGCTCGCCCGAGAGCCAGCCGGGCGCCGCGGGCCACGCGTTCGAGGTCTTCGAGGAGACCGCTCCCGCCGCCGCGCCGCAGGCCGCGGCGCTGTGCGACTGGCTGCACTCGGTGACCCGGCCCGACGGAGGCCTTCCGATGGCGCTGTCGATCGGGACGACGGCCGGCTCCGCGCCCTGGTGGCAGGCCGCCGATCCTTCGACGTCGTCGCTCCAGATCACCTCGGTGACCGCGGCGGCGGCGCACCGGGTCGCGACGCACGACCGGGCTGTCGCCGGTCATCCCTGGCTCGAGCGCGCAACGGCGTATTGCCTTCATGCCATCGCCGCGATCGAGGAGGCGCCGTTTGCCTACGTCCTGGCGTTCTCGGTGCGGTTCCTCGATGCCGTCTACGATCGCCGGCCCGAGGCGGCCGGACTGCTCCGCCGCGTCGGCGCCTACGTCCCGTCGGACGGAAGGATCCGCGTTCGCGCGGGCACCGAGGACGAGGCGCTGCGGCCGCTCGACGTCGCCTCCTACCCCAACCGTCCGGCGCGAACGCTGTTCAGCCCCGACGTCATCTCCGACGACTTCGATCGCCTGGCCGGCGAGCAGCGCGACGACGGTGGGTGGACCGTCGACTACCGGAAGATCTCGCCGGCAGGGGCCCTCGACTGGCGCGGCTACGCGACGGTCCGCGCGATCGACATCCTGCGGTGCAACGCCAGGCTCTAGGCTCGCGCCGAGGGGCGGCGGCCCACCGCCGGCTGCTCGCCGCCGACGGTGGCGCGGATGAACTCGCCGGCGCGCTCGAGCGCCTCCTTGGCCTCCGGGAGGAAGGACCAGAAGGTCTGGAAGGTGTGCGTCTCGACCGGATAGAGCTCGAGCCGTGCCTCCACCCCATGCGCGCGTGCGCGCGCGGTGACCTGGTGGGCGTCTTCGCGCTGGGCATCGCCCGTCGCCGCCTGGACGAGCAGTGGAGGGAGTCCCGAGAGGTCGGCCCTCAGCGGGCTGACCACGGGATCGTCGATGGGGTGGTCGCCCAGGTAGGACGCGGCGAGGCCGGCCGCCTGCCGACTCAGTACCGCCACCTCCTCGGGTGGGTCGACGAGTGCCCGCATGGTGCTCCCGGTGAGATCGAGCCATGGGCACAAGAGGACCGCTCCGCCTGGTAGCGGCGACTTCTCCTCGCGCAACCGGAGCAGCAGCGACATCACCAGCCCGGCGCCGGATGAGTCGCCCACCACCACGACCTGCTCGGCTGGGGTGCCGCTCGAGATCACCCATTCGTAAGCGCGCGTGATGTCGTCGAGCGCGGCCGGGAACGGATGCTCCGGCGCGAGACGATACTCCGGGGCGACCGCGCCGGTGCCGGCCGCGACCGCGGTGGCGCCGATCAGGGGGCGGTAGCCGAAGGCCGACCCCATCGCGTGGCCGCCTCCGTGCAGGTAGAGGATCCGCCCGGGGCCCCGGCCGTGCGGCGCGAACTCGAGCGCAGGAACGCCGCCCGCGTTGACGTGCAGGATCGCCACTCCCTCGGGCGGCGAGAACTGCGCGTGGAACCGCTCGTAGGCCTGACGGAGCTCCTCGAGGTCGGCATCGTCGTTGGCGAGGTCGAGCAGCGGCGCCCACAGCTGCGCCAGCCGCCCGGCGAGCTCGCCGCCGATGGCGAGCGTCGCGGTGACCGCTTGGTCGACGTCGTCGAGGAGCCGTCGGGCACGGTCGAGCAGCGCCTCACCGGCGACCGTCAGCTCGACCCGGTGCTTCGTCCGTCGCAGGAGCTCCAGGCCGAGCAGCTGCTCGAGGGCGCGCACCTGGCGGCTGAGCGCGGGCTGGCTGATGTGGAGGCGGTCGGCGGCGCGGCCGAAGTTCAGCTCGTCGGCGACGGCGACGAACGCGCGCAGCTGCTTGAGCTCGATCGCCTCCGGCGCCTGCGGAAAGGCCAGCACATGACCGCGACCCTCATCTGCCATGACGCGATTATCGGTGGTCGGGCCGTCCGCCGCGATGCGCGATGCGCACCACCGCGATGCACGATCCGTATTTCGCTCGTCGCCACGTCACGGCAGGATCCGCGCCGTGCCGGAGATCGATGCGTTGCAACGGGTGGCGGACCTGCGGCTGCGGGGCGCGAGCGCGATGCCGGTGCGCGTCCGCTGGCCGACCCGCGCCCGGACGGTTGGCCCGCTCGCGGTCTTCCTTCCCGACCCCGACCCGCGGAACGGCGTCGATCGCGCCGACGACGAGCTGTGCCGGCGGCTTTGCGCGGGCGTGGGCGCGGTCGTCCTATGCGCGCCGTTGCGCTCGGCGCGGCTCGGGTCGGCCGACTCGCCGCTCGAGCGTGCCGCAAGCGTGCTCGAGTGGTCGGCCGAGCACGCGGCGGAGATCGGCGCCGACCCGAACCGCCTGCTGCTGGCCGGCAGCGGCGCCGGCGCAGCGGCCGCGGTGGTGCTCGCGCTCCGGGCACGCGACCGTGGTTGGCCACGCATCGCCCGCCAGCTCCTCGTGCTGCGCGGCGGCGGTGCGTGCCCCGATGACACCTGCGCAGCCGCCCGTTCGGCGATCGACGAGCTGCCGACGCGCGCCGCCGCCGCCCCCGCGATCGTCGCCGCTTCGGAGGGCCGCTGCCGCCCGGCCGCGGAGCGGCTGCGCGCCCGCGGGATCGACGTGGACGAACACCCGCTCGAGGAGCTCGAGTCGGTGTGGCGGGCGCTGCGCCGGGCGCTCGGGGAGAACGCCGCGTGACGCGCTTGCTCGCCGCCGCTCGTGGCGGGAACGACGAGGCGTTCCGCCGTCTGATCGACCCCTATCGCGGCGAGCTTCGGGCGCACTGTGCGCGGATGCTCGGCTCGGTCGACGAGGCCGAGGACGTCATGCAGAACGTACTCCTGCGCGCGTGGCGCTCGAGCGGTTCGAGGGGCGGGCATCCTTGCGCGCCTGGCTGTACCGGATCGCCACGAACGCCTGCCTCAACGCGGTCGGGAAGCGGCGACGCACCGCGCTTCCGGTCGACGACGGGCCGTTTGACTGCCCGTCCCACGAAGCGGACGGCGAGGCCGAGCGCCGTGACCGATTCGAGGCCGCGTTGCGGTCCCTGGTCGATTTGCCGCCGAACCAGCGCGCCGCCGTGATCCTCAAGGACGTGCTCGGATTCTCCGCGCGCGAGAGCGCCGAGGCGCTCGCGACCACGCCGGCGTCCGTCAACAGCGCGCTGCAGCGCGCCCGGGCAGAGCTGGAACGGGCCGCGTCCGCAGATGCGGAGCCGCGGCCACGGGCAAACCGAGACGCGGCGGGCGAGCTCGTCGCCAGGCTCGTCGCGGCCTTTGCCCGCGATGATGTATCCACCGTGCTGGCGATCGCCGCCGACACGGCGCCGCCGGGCGGTCGGGCCTGGGCGTTCTCGCCCGTCCCGGCGTACTGAACCATGGGCGAGCGAATGATCGAGGTAAACGGCGTCGAGCTCTGTACGGAGCCCTTCGGCGATCCCGCAGACCCGCCCATCCTCCTGATCATGGGCACCGGCGCGTCGATGCTGTGGTGGGAGGACGGCTTCTGCCGCATGCTCGCGGAGGGTGGGCGCCTCGTCGTCCGCTACGACCACCGTGACACCGGCCGCTCGGTGACCTACGCGCCGGGCCACCCGGGATACACCGGTGGCGACCTGGTCGCGGACGCCGTCGGCGTGCTCGATGCGTACGGCATCGACGCAGCGCACCTCGTGGGCGCCTCGGCAGGTGGGGCGTTTGCCCAGATCGTCGCGGTCGATCACCCTGAGCGCGTCCGCTCGCTCGTCCTCATCAGCACCTCGGTGGCCGTGCCGGTACAGCGGGAGCTCCCGCCCCCGACCGACGAGTTCGGGGCGTTCGTGTCGAGCGCGCGGGTGGACTGGTCGAACGCCGACTCGGTCGCCGACTACCTCGCTGCGTACTCGCGCGTACTGGCGGGGATGCAGCGACCCTTTGACGAAGCGGCGGCTCGCGACTTCGTGCGCCGCGACATCGCGCGCGCCCGCGACCCGGCCGCGCTGCCGAACCACGATGCGATCGCGGACGACGGCCGGCAGCATGGACCGCTCGCCTCGATCGCGGCGCCCACCCTCGTGATCCATGGCACCGCCGATCCGATGCTGCCGTTCGAGCACGGGCAGGCGCTGGCGGAAGCGATCCCCGGCGCCCGCCTGATACCGCTGGAAGGAGCGGGCCACGGCGTGGCCCGGGTCGACTGGGAGCCGATGGCGCAGGCGATCCTCGAGCACACCGCCGCGGCGTAGCGCGGAACGTGAAGCTGCCTCAGTCGACTTCGGCACCGCAGGTGATGTTGAGCGCCGTGGCGGTCATTGCGCCCGCCTGATCGGACGCGGCGAAGGCCGCGGTGGTGCCGACCTCCGCGAGCGTCGCGCGCCGGCCGAGCAGCGCGTCGGGATCGTCTCCGAACGCCTCGGATACGCCGGTGGACTGAAGCGTGAGGACCCGGATGCCGTGTGATCCGAGCTCGGCCGCAAGCTGCCGCCGCAGCGCGTCAACTGCGCTGAGGGCCACCTGAAAGCCGCCCAGGTAGAAGTCCGTCGGCGGTCGTCCATAGCCGCCGAACGTGAGGATGACCCCCGACCGCTGTTCGATCATGTGTCTGGCGGCGGCCCGGCTGGTCAGCAGCGTGCTCCTGAGCGCGGTAACCACCGGTCGCTCGAAATCCGCCGGCGTGGTCTCGACGAGGGGCGTGCCGAACGCCTCGCCCAGCGAGATCGCCGTTGCAGAGATGTCGACGCTGCCCGAGCGTTCCGCCACCGCATCGACATGCGCATCCACGGCTTCGGCGTCCAGCGCGTCGAGCTGCGCGGTCTCGACCGCCCCTCCCGCTCGGCGAATCTCCGCTGCGGCGGCCTCAAGCGGGCTCGCCGTGCGACCGGCGAGGTGGACCTTGGCTCCCTCACGGGCAAAGGCCGTGGCCATCGCCCGCCCGATCGAGCCGGCCCCTCCATAGACCAGCGCGGCCTTGCCCTCGAGCAGCACCCTGCGCCTCCCTTCCGTTGTACGCCGAGTCGCGTCTGTAATCTGTTAGCTGCATGGCTAACAATACATACCGTGCGTTGGCGCATCCGATCCGGCGCGGGATCATCGAGCGACTCGCCGAGGGCCCGGCGACGGTCGGCGAGGCGACGCGGCAGTTCGGTGTCTCCAAGCCCACGCTGTCGCGGCATCTCAAGGTGCTCGAGGAGGCCGGCGTCGTGGTCAGGGTCGTCGACGGCCGGACGCATCGCCTGCGCCTCGACGTCCGGCCGTTGGACGAGGCCACCGCGTGGCTGGATGTACAGCGCTCGCGCTGGAGGCAGATGTTCGAGGTGGTCGACGAGTTCGTGGCGGAGAAGCGGGAGGGGAGATGACCGAGACCGTGCGCATCGAGTGGGCCTTTCAGGCCTCGGCGGAGGAGCTGTTCGATGCCTGGACGAGCGTCGAGGTGATGAAGCGCTGGTGGCAGGCAGCGCAGGGTTGGGAGACCCCGACCGCGGAAGTGGATCTGCGTATCGGCGGAACGGTCCGCGTGACGATGCGAAATCCCGCGGACGGCACCGAGTACGGCGGCGGCGGCCGGTACACCGTCATCGACCGGCCTCGGCGTCTGGCGTTCAGCTGGACCTGGGACGACGCTCCGACGGCTTCGCCGCAGCTGATCGAGGTCGACTTCATCCCGGCCGGCGGCCGGACCACCGTCGTACTGACGAACCGCGGCCTGCCCGAGGACACCGAGGGCGACTACCGCGACGGCTGGACGAATGCCTTCGCCAACCTCGAGGCCGCCCTGCAGCGGTGAAAGCGGGGCGACGCGAATGGGTCGGCCTCGCCGTGCTGGCGCTCCCGACCCTGCTGGTGACGATGGACCTCTCGGTGCTGTTCCTCGCCGTTCCCAAGCTCACGCGCGACCTGGAGCCCACCAGCGGAGAGCTGATCTGGATCACCGACATCTACGGGTTCCTGATCGCCGCGTGTCTGATCGTCATGGGGACCCTCGGCGACCGCATCGGCAGGCGGCGCCTGCTGCTGATCGGTGCCGCAGGCTTCGCCGTGGCGTCGCTGGCGGCGGCGTTTTCCGCCAGCGCGGGCATGTTGATCGCCGCCCGAGCCGGGCTGGGCATCGCCGGTGCGACGCTCGCGCCATCCTCGCTTGCCCTGATCCGCGGCCTGTTCACCGACGCCGCGCAGCGCCAGACGGCGATCGCCATCTGGGTGAGCTGCTTTGCCGCGGGAGCGGCGATCGGCCCGTTGATCGGCGGCGCCCTCCTCCAGCAGTTCTGGTGGGGTTCCGTCTTCCTCATGAACGTGCCCGTCATGGCGCTGCTGCTCGTGCTGGGCCCGGTTCTGCTGCCCGAGTCCCGCGACCCGAATCCCGGCCGGCTCGACCTGTTGAGCGCCGCCATCTCGCTGGTCGCGCTGCTGGCGGTGATCTACGGCGTCACACGAACGGCCGAGCACGGGCCAAGCCTCCTCGCGGCGCTGGCGGTGTTGGTCGGAGTCCTGAGCGGATACGTGTTCCTGCGCCGCCAAACGCGACTCGCCTATCCGCTCGTCGACCTCGCGCTGTTCCGGTCGTCGATGTTCGTCGCCGCCTTTGCGGCGCTTTTGGTCTCGGTCTTCGTAGTCTCGGGTTCGGATCTGTTCGTCGCGCAGTACCTCCAGCTCGTGCACGACATCGGGCCCTTCGTCACCGGGCTTTGGCTGTTACCGGAGGTGATCGCGCTGATCGTCGGGGCGATGCTCGCGCCGTGGCTCTCCCGCCTGACTCGACCGGGGCTGGTGGTGGCGGCGGGACTTGGCCTGGCGGCGATCGGGTTGATCGTGCTCGCCCAGCTCGGCCCGGACTCCAGGCTGGCGGT
>Ga0126313_10002714_pt1 | contig 10025 bp, 8 predicted proteins | sample Plot105A_FD_89954 | JGI IMG/M metagenome (GOLD analysis project Ga0126313, IMG submission 89954) | Serpentine soil microbial communities from UC McLaughlin Reserve, CA, USA - Plot105A | ecosystem: Environmental > Terrestrial > Soil > Grasslands | place: USA: UC McLaughlin Reserve, Lake County... | reverse complement strand
GCTCGAGCAGGACATCTCGGCGCCCGGTGCGGAGCTGCTGCGGACGCTGTTCGACGGCGTCGATCCGGGCGGCCACCTCAACCCCGGCAAGATCGTCTGACGATCGCGCTTGCCTCCTGGGCCGCGGAGGCGGACCATGGGTCCATGAGCCTTGAAGGTCCCTCGATCCGGATCATCTCCGAGCCGGTTGCGGCTCAGGCGAAGCCCGTGCCGGAGCAGCCGGCCGAGCCCGAGCGCCGACCGCGCGAGCCGGTCGCGGACAGCGAGCCCGCGAGCCGCTGATGGGCGACGCACCGCTCGTCCCCGGTCCCGTCTATGGCGTGCGGGCGTGGACGGTCGTGGGCGGGCACGGCAGCGAGCGGCTCGCGGCGCCGCACCAGGCCGTGACGTGGCCGCCTGGCGGCGCCTGGCTCGAGGCGGAGTGCCCGGCGGGTCACTCGCCGCCCGCCCGCGGTTGTGATTGCGGCATTCACGCCTGGCATCCGCGTCGGCGCTGGGCGCGCCGGATCGTCGCGGGGCGTGGGCAGGTGCCGGGCGTCGTCGAGGCGAGCGGGGCGATCGAGCTGCACGAGGACGGCTTCCGGGCGCAGCGGGCGCGGCCGCACGCGCTGTTCCTGGTTCGCGGCCGCAACCCCGGCCTGGTGCGCCGGCTGGCGGCGGCGTATGCCGTGCCGATCGTCGAGGCGCGCGGCCCGGACGAGATCGTGGACTGGTGCCGCGCGCGCGGCCTCGGGCTCGACGAGCCGGTCGTGACCGAGCTGCTCGGGAGCGCGACGATCGCCGAACGCCGGCGCGCGCGGCGCAGGAAGGCACGGATCCAGCGGCTGCGGGTCGCGGCCGGGCTGGCGGCCGTCGCCGCGCTGCTCGCGATCGGCCTTGTCGCTACGGACACCCCGTGCGGCGAGACCCTGTCCGGCCGCACGGGCAAGGTTCACGTTCATTGCTGACGCGCCGGTCGCCTGGGCGAGCACCGGCGCGGGAGAACGGCAGCACTGAAGGGCGCTCGGTCGCCGGCGCGCCGCCGGTCAACGCCGGTCGCTGCACGGACCGGCGGGCACGACCTGCGTTGACGGCGATATGCGCCGTCAACGCAGGTCGCTCCCGCCGAAAAGCCTCCCGACCGGCGTTGACCGGCGCAACGCGCACCCCGACATCCGGCCCTCCCCAAGATGACGCCCCTCGATGACGAACGCGGACCGGCGAGATCCACACGCACCGCTGACCCGGCGTCAGTTCCACGCGAGCTCGCTACGCGCGGCCCAGTACGCCGCGGGGTCCTCGGCCAGGTCCGCGAGCCGCCGCTCGAGCTCGTCGTCCCACGTCAGCGCGCGCGCCGCCAGGTTGCTCGCGAGCTGCCCGACGGTGGCGGCGCCGCTGAGCACGACGTCCGCCCACGGCCGCGCGAGCACCGCCGCGATCGCGAGCGCGTCCTCGGTCGCCTCCCGCTCGCGCGCCGCGGCGGCCAGCGCGGCGTTGGACCCGCGCGCGGTGAGCCGGCCGTTGGCGAGCGCCTCCTTGACGTAGACGCGCAGGCCGGCGGCATGCGCGCGGGCGAGCGCCGGCCCGGCCGCACGCTCGTGCAGGTTCCACGTCGCCTGCACGGCGTCGAAGCCGCCGACGGCGAGCGCCCGGTCGATCGTCGCGGGCTGGTCGGCGCCGGTCACCGTCAGCCCGATCCGGATCCCGTCCGCGCGCAGCGCGGCGAGCTCCGCAATGACGGCGGCGTCGTCGAGCACGCCGCTCTCGAGCGTGGCCGAGTGGATCTGGTAGAGCCGGACGTGGTCGCCGAGCAGCGCGCGCGTCTGCGCCCACTGGCCCCGCAGCCGACCGGCGGACAGGTCCTTGACCTCGTGCTCCGCGGCGTCGACGCGCCAGGCGGCGGTGTAGGAGTAACCCCACTTCGAGCTCACGTAGACGTCGGCCGGCGCGAGCCCGCGGCGCTCGAGCCAGGACGCGAGGAACGCCTCGGCGGCGCCGTAGGACCGCGCGGCGTCGAACGCGCGCACGCCGGCGTCGTAGGCGGCGTCGAGCACCGCGTGGGCCCGGCGCTCCATCGCCTCGCGCCGCGTGTCGGCGATGTCGGCGCCGTGGCCGAGGTTGATGTAGCCGGGGCGGCCGAGCGCGGCGAGGCCGAGTCCGATCTCCATCGGCCAAGCTTGGCACCATCCCGGCGGTGGACCCGACGACGCGCGTATGCCCGTTCTGCGGCGACCCACCCGGCGACGGCGTGTTCTGCGCCTCGTGCGGACGCAATCTCGCCGCGATCGAGCGCCTGCCGACCGCCGCCGACTGGCAGGCGGGCGGCGCGAGCGCCGAGGAGGCGACGGCCGCCTTCATCGCGGCGATGCGCGCCGCGGGCAACCCGGGGGCGGCCGAGTTCCCGGCCGGCAAGCCGTCCGCGTTCCGGCGTGCACCCAGGCTGCGCGGCTGGGTCGTGCGGCCGGTCGAGCGCGAGGATTTCGAGCAGCCGCGCCGCTACGAGCCCGGCCTGCTCCTCACCGTCGAGGGCCGCTTCCACCGGCTCGACAGCGAGCTGCGCGGCTGGGGCCAGCGCAACTTCCCCCAGTACCACCACACCGCGTCGCCGGAGCCGATCAGGCCGCCGCACGAGCAGCGGCTGCCGGGCGAGCTCACGGCCGTGCTGGCGGCGAACGGCGTCGATCAAGGCTGAATACAGTGCGGGTCATGAGCATCCGCCGCCGGGTCGCGCGCTGGGCCGCGCCCGAGCTCGAGGCCGAGCTGCGCGCGACGCGGCGCAAGCTGCGCAAGGCGCGCAACGAGCTGCGCGAGACCCGTGCGCGGCTCGCCGAGGCGTCCTACGGGCTGCCGGGCGAAGTCGAGCGGACGATCGCGCGGGCGCGCGCGGAGCACCTGACGTACCTGAAGCCGAACAACCTGCGCGAGCTCGCGGCGATCGTGCTGGACGTCGAGGCCGACGGGCTGCCGGGGCTCCTGATCGAGGCCGGCGCCGCGCGCGGCGGCTCCGCGATCGTGATCGCGGCCGCGAAGGCTCCGGAGCGCCCGATGAAGGTCTACGACGTGTTCGGGATGATCCCGCCGCCGACCGAGCGCGACGGCGCCGACGTGCACGCGCGCTACGAGCAGATCGCCGGCGGTCGGGCGAAGGGCGTCGGCGGCGAGACCTACTACGGCTATCGCGACGACCTGCTCACCGAGGTCGCGGAGTCGTTCAGCCGGCTCGGCGTCCCGCCGGCCGAGCACAACGTCGAGCTGATCCAGGGCCTGTTCGAGGACACGATCGACCTCGACGAGCCGGTCGCGTTCGCCCACCTCGACGGCGACTGGTACGAGTCGACGATGACGTGCCTGACGCGGATCGCGCCACTGCTCGTCCCGGGCGGGCGGATCGTGCTCGACGACTACTACAAGTGGTCGGGCTGCCGCACCGCGGTCGACGAGTACTTCAGCGGCCGCGACGGGTTCCGGCTCGAGCAGCGCGCGAAGCTGCACGTGATCCGTGATTAGCCGGCTGCTGCGGCGCCGCCGGACGCCCGACGCCGACGCGACGATCACGCAGGTCCGCGCGCTGCTCGCCGATCGTCAGGGCCACGTGGCGCAGTCGCTCGCCGAGTCGCTGCGCGAGGAGGCGGGCACGCTCGCGCGGATCGCCGCCGGCATCGTCGCGTTCCGGCGCGGGTTCGTCGAGCTCGCCTGGGAGGAGCTCCACCCGGTCGCGCGCACGGACTGGGCGCGGCTCGCCCCCGCCGAGTACGTCCGCTCCGGGCTCGCCGTCGCGCCGGACGAGGCGGCGCGCGAGATCCGTGCGCTCGTGGCCGCCGATCCGCCGGACGTCGGCGCCGACGGCTGGCACGAGATCGTCACGGCCGTCTTCGGCTACGGCGACCAGCCGCTCGCGCGCGCGGCGTTCGCGGCCTTCGACCGCCGCGTGACCGACGACTCGCCGCTGCGGCGGCGGCGCGACACGCTGCGGCCCTGGATCGAGGCCGATCCCGACTCGCCCACGGCCGTGCCGCCCCCGGCCGGGCGCCGGACGATCGCCGTGATGGACTACGGGCACCCCGGCCTGCGCCGCGCGTCGGCGAACCTCGGCGACCACATCCAGACGATCGCCGCCCTGGGCCACCTCGTCCGCCACCAGGGCGTTCGCCTGCACGGTCGGCCGCAGCTCACCGGCCTGCTCGGCCGGCTCCGCGACCGCACGCTCCCGGAGCGGCGCCTCGACGCGGTGCGCGCCGACGTGGAGGTGATGACGGTGCACCGCGACGCCTCGATGTACCAGCCGATCCCGGAGGACACGTGGGTCCTGTGCTTCGGCTGGTACATGCACGCGCTCTTCGAGTTGCGCCACGGCTTCCCGCTGCACCGCAACCTGCGCCCGATCTTCGTCTCGTTCCACTGCAACAAGCGCGACCTGCTGACGCCCGACGCGATCGAGTACCTCAAGCGCTACGGGCCGGTCGGCTGTCGCGACTGGACGACCGTCCACCTGCTGCTGTCGTGCGGCGTGCCGGCGTTCTTCTCCGGCTGCGTGACGACGACGATCGACACCGTCTTCCCGCACCTCGACGCGCCGCCCGCGCCGGACGCGCCGGACGCGTATGTCGACATCCCACCCGACGACGTACCAGCGGGCGCGCCGACCTTCCGGCACAGCTCACCGGCGGTCCGGCGCCGCTCGTTCGTCCGCAACGTCGGCGACGCGCTCGAGCTGCTCGAGACTTACCGGCGCGAGCATCGGGCCGTCGTCACGTCGCGGCTGCACTGCTACCTCCCGCTCCGGTCGCTCGGCACGGACGTCGAGTTCCGGCCGAAGAACGGCGCCGACGTCCGCTTCGACGGTCTGATCGGGATCGACGACGACGCCTTCGACGCGATGCGCGCCGGCCTGCTCGACAGGCTCGAGCAGGTCCACGCCCTGATCCTCGCCGGCCGGCCCGAGGCCGACGTCTATGCGCTATGGCGCCGGCTCGCGGCGGCCGACGTGGCCGCGGCGCACGAGCGCCACAGCCCGGCCCTCGAGCTTCCGCCGGTTGCGCCCGACGCCGCACGAGCGCTGGAGCGCGCGCGCACGCAGACCGTCGCACATGGCGCCCCGGGCGGCCACCCGGTCCACTGTGCGGTCGTGCTGCCGAAGCGCGGTGGGCTGGCGCTGTCCGTGCTCGTCGCCTCGCTCCAGGAGCACGCGGCGCGGCCGCTGCACCTGTGGGTGCTCGCGCGTCCCGGCACGAGCGCGGTCGAGCGGCGGCTCGGCGCGCGCTTCCCGCAGCTGAGCTTCAGCTGGGTCCCTATCCGTGGGCTCGCCCGCGCGATCCGGGTTGTGCTCGCCGACCTGCTCGCCGGCGTCAGCCGCGCGGTCGTGCTGCCGCTCCCGGCCGTGGCGACCGGCGACGTCGCCGAGCTGGCAGAGCTCGACATCGGGGAGCACGCCTTCGCCGCTCCGCGCAAGCCGGGCACCGCCGGCGTCAGCGGCTTCGGCGTGATCAACGCCGCCGCGGCGCGCCTGAGCGACAGGACGGAGGCCGCCGCCGCGCTGCGCCGCACGGCGTATGCCCGCCACCGCTTCGACTTCGACGCGTTCACGGGTGACGTGCTCGTGCTCGACCTCGCGCGGCTGCGTCGCGAGCCGCTCGGCGCGCAGGCGCTTGCGCTGATGCAGGAGTTCGGCCTCAGCGAGCTGGAGGCGCTGCACTACCTCGCGGGCCCCGGGCGCGCCACCGTCCCCGAGCGCTGGGCCGCCGTGCCGACGCGCACGCCGCGGCGCGGTCCGGGCCTCGTCCACTGGGCCGACCGCGTGAAGCCCTGGGAGCGCGAGCTCACGCCCGAGCGCGAGCTCTGGCGCCGCTATGCGGCTCGCTACCGGCGGCAGGCCTGACGATGTCGGTGTCCCACGCCGAGTTCTCCCACGTGAAGCGCAGGCGCAGCCGGGTTCGTGGGTCGTCCCTGAAGCGCGCGCGCAGCCGGAACTCGCCGCCCTTGCGCAGCCGGGCCTTGAGCGGCAGCTCTTCGATCGCCCCCGTCGCGTCGTCGATCGCGGCCAAGCTCAACTGCGCCGACCCGAGCGCGGAGCCGCGGCTGGTTCCCTTCACCCGCAGCACGCCCGCGAGATCGACCCGGCGCAGTCGTGTTCGGCGCATCCGTGTCAGCTCGAAGTCGATCTCGTCGATCTTCGTGCGCAGGTGCTTGCGGTCGACGACCGCTTGCACCACGGTCGCCCAGTTCGCGAGCGATTCCGCCGGCCCGAACCGCTCCGCCGTGCGCCGCGCAGCCGCGCTCATGCGCGCCACGAGCTCAGGGGATCGGAGCAGCTCGGTGACGCGCTGTGCCAGCAGCGCGACGTCGCCCGGCGCCACGAGGAAGCCGTCTTCGCCGTCGGTGATCTGCTCGCGCGGGCCGTACTTGATGTCGTAGCTCACCACGGGGCAACCGCGGCTCATGCTCTCGCTCGTCGAGAGCGGATAGCCCTCGAACGAGCTGGTCAAGAGGAACGCGCTGGACGTCCACAGCGCCTCGGCGGCATTCGGGTCGTAGCCGCGCAGCCTGACCGATGCGCCGAGCTGCCTGCGATCGATCTCGGCCTCGAGCCGCCGCTGCCGGCTGCCTTGGCCGTAGATGTCCAGGCGTGCGCGGGGAAGCTCCTCGACGACCTGCTGGAAGGCGGCGATCGCGTCGGTGAGGCGCTTCTGCGGCTCGAGCCGCGCGAGGATCGTCACCTGGTTCGGGTCGCGCGGTGGCGGCTGGGGCGGCGGCTGCGGCATGGCGACGGGGTTTGGGATCACGAACAGGTTGCTCGTCCGTCCCTTGCGCTCGGCGATGTCGTCGCGCTGGCGCCGGGTGAGCGTGACCATCGCGTCCATCCCGCCGATCCGCGACAGCACGCGCCTGTAGGCGGGCAGTACCTCGGAGTTCCACTGGTACGGAGCGGCCAGGTGCAGGTTGTGCATCTGGTAGATCAGGTGGAACCGGCGGCCGCGCATCGGGACGATATGCGGGACGATGAAGCGCGAATCCATGAACACGAACGCGCGCTCCTCGTCGCCGACCAGTTCACGGAGCCAGCGGCGGAACCACTGGCCGACCGAGTTGAGCTCGCCGACCACGTCGCCCTGCGGGCCGACCTGCTGGATCGTCCCGCGCCCGCGCGAGACGTTGTGCAGCCCGTATCCGGGGATGCGCAGGTAGGGCGTGCCGTCGAAGCGCAGGTAGTCGTAGACGTTGCGCCGCGCGTCCGGCGGGCGGTACACGACCCGCCATGGGGCCCCGTCGGGCGTGAAATCCTCACGGATCCGGTGCGCCCCGAGGTCGGCGAGCCGCTCGCCGGTCGGCTCCTGACCGCCCCAGCCGCGCTCGCGGTAGTGCTCGTAGATGTTGAGCAGCTCGATCTGCTCGGTCAGCAGCCCGCGCTCGAGCAGCGTCTGGCGCCGCTTGTCGTAGTCGGCCGCCGCGCCGAACGTCAGCACGTCCGGCCGCACGCCGCCCTCGAGCGCGAAGATGCGATTGCGCATCAGCAGCGCCCGCGTCTGCCCGCCGGAGTCCGTGGGGACGCTCAGCGCGCACGACAGGTAGCGCCCCTGCGGCATCGCGGTCGGTGACATGCGCGACACCGTACGGGAGCCGGACCGCGTTCGATGAGATCGGGCGGACGGTCGAACGGAATGGCCGCTGTGGATCAGCGCAGCATGGTGGCCAGATCCGCGATCGCCGCGGGTCCGATCCCGCAGCAGCCGCCGATGCCGCGCGCGCCGCGCGCCTGCCATCCGCTCACGACCGCGGCGGGGAAGCGGTCGACGCCCGCGCCGCGCCACTCGCCGTGCTCGGCATCCCACGTGCGCCCGCTGTTCGGGTAGGCCAGGAGCGGCAGGTCGGTGCACGCGCTCGCGCGCTCGAGCAGCGCGCCGACGTGCTCGGGCGCCGTGCAGTTGACGCCGACCGCGACGACGTTGCGCGCGCCGGCGGCAATCCGCACCGCCTCCTCCACGGGCGTCCCGTCGCTCAGCCGCTCGCCGTCGCGGCAGCAGAACGTCATCCAGGCCTCGGCCTGCGGGAGCTCGCCGAGCAGCTCGGCGACCGCGGCGACCTCGCGGACCGACGGGATCGTCTCGAGCGCCAGCACGTCCGGCTCGGCGGCCAGCAGGGCGGCGATCCGCGGCCGCTGGACGGCGGCGAGCCGGTCGGCAGACGTGGCGCCGTAGTCCCCCGTGTACTCGCTGCCGTCCGCCAGCACGACGCCGTACGGGCCGACGGACGCCGCCACGAGGCCGTCCGGGCGCACGGCGTCGCGCGCACGCTGGGCGAGCTCGACGCTCAGGCGCAGCAGCCGAGTGGTCTCCTCGCGACCCACGCCCACCGCTGCGAAGCCCTCGTAGCTGGCCTGGTAGCTCGCGCTGATCGCGACGTCGGCGCCCGCCTCGAAGTAGGCGCGGTGGACCGCCTCGATCGCGGCCGGGCGGTCGCGCAGCAGGCGCGCCGACCACAGCGCATCGCCGAGGTCGTGGCCGCGCCGCTCGAGCTCCGTCGCGAGACCGCCGTCGAGCACGACCGGCTCGCGCGCGAGCCGCGCCGCGAAGCTGCCGGTCGTGGCGCTCATGCGCCGATCGTAGCCGCGCCGGCCCGCGACTCAGGCCCAGCCGCGCGCACCTGCACGGGTGACGGAACTGGCGGCAGCGCGCACCGCCGCCTCGACGGCCCCGCGCAGCTCGGCGCTGCGCGCCAGCTCGGTCGCCAGAACGCCGTTGAACACGTCGCCCGCGCCCGTCGTGTCGACCGCGCGCACGCTCGGCGCCGGGACGTGGGTGCAGCCCTCCACGTCCAGCAGCAGCGCGCCGCGCTCGCCGAGCGTGACGACGACCGGCGCACCGGTCCGCGCGGCGAGGGCCCGCGCGGCCGCCTCCGGGTCGTCCTGGCCGGTCAGCTGCGCGGCCTCGCTCCGGTTCGGGGTGAGCAGCGGCCGCGCCTCACACAGCGCGGCCGGGAGCGGCCGCGCCGGCGCCGGGTTGACGACGAGCGGGCAAACACCGCGCGCGAGCTCGGCGGCGCCGAGAACGGCGCCGTCGAGCAGCTCGAAGCCCGTCAGCATGCAGCCCGGCGTCGGGCTCGCTCCCTGACGGGAGGGCTCGCCGCCGCCCGGGACGACTCGTCCGCCGGGATCGCCGCCCGCGCGCGCGATCGCCGACCGGACGTACGCGGCGGTCACGGCGTGGTTGGCGCCCGAGGCGACCGCGATCTGGTTGTTCCCGTCGCTGTCGACCACGATCAGGGCGACGCCGGTGGCCACGCCGTCCAGCCGTTGCACGGACCTCACGTCGATCCCCTCGGCGCACAGCTCGTCCAACGCGCCCGCGCCGAGATCGTCGTTCCCGACGGCGCCGGCCAGGGCGACCGCCGCGCCGGCGCGCGCCGCCGCGACGGCCTGGTTGGCTCCCTTGCCGCCGCCGGAGCGCTCGAGCCGGCCGCCGGCGACCGTCTCGCCGGGGGCCGGCAGGCGCTCGGCATGGACGACGAGGTCGACGTTGATCGAGCCGACGACGAGGATGCGCGGCGACGCGGTCACGCAGGGGCGGGGCCGTCGATCGCCGGGTCGGTCAGCGCCATCGGCACGGTCCGCGCGATTGTATGCAGGCGGGAATCCAGCGGAGTTCGCCTAGGCTCTGGCGACGATGAGCGAGCTCGACCACAGCACCCCGGCCGTCGAGGTCCGCGACCTCGTGCGCGAGTTCAAGGGCGGCATCCGGGCCGTCGACGGGCTCGACCTCGAGGTGGGGCTGGGCGAGATCTACGGCTTCCTCGGCCCGAACGGCGCCGGCAAGACGACGTGCGTGCGCATCCTCACGACGCTGCTGCGCCCGACGGCGGGGACGGCGCGTGTCGCCGGCCACGACGTCGTCTCCGACGCCGACGCCGTGCGGCGCTCGATCGGCGTCGCGCTGCAGGAGGCTGCGATCGACCCGCTGATGACCGGCCGCGAGCTGCTGCGGATGCAGGGCGCGCTGCACGGCCTGCGCGGCCCTGCGGCGCGCGAGCGGGCCGCGGACCTGCTGGAGCGCGTC
>Ga0126313_10002713_pt1 | contig 10025 bp, 10 predicted proteins | sample Plot105A_FD_89954 | JGI IMG/M metagenome (GOLD analysis project Ga0126313, IMG submission 89954) | Serpentine soil microbial communities from UC McLaughlin Reserve, CA, USA - Plot105A | ecosystem: Environmental > Terrestrial > Soil > Grasslands | place: USA: UC McLaughlin Reserve, Lake County... | reverse complement strand
ACGACGCCGGTGCGCGAGCCGCCGTCGGGCAGCGCGGCGAGCAGCCGCTCCTCGCGCCGCTCGGTCTGGCGGTGCATGTCGGCAATCTCGACGCCCTCGATCGTGCCCGCGCGGGTACCGAGCGAGAGCGCGGCGCCCGGGTCGTCGGTATGCACGTGGATCTTCAGCGCGGTCCGGTCGCCGACGACGAGCAGCGAGTCTCCCAGCCGCTCCAGCTCCGCTTCGAGTGCCTGCGCGTCGAGCGCGTCGCTCTCGACGACGAAGGTCGTGCAGTACCGGTAGCGGGAGAGCTCCTGGTGCACGGCCTCGACGGCCAGCGGCTCTGGGGGCTCCGGCACCGCGACGGTCTCTCCCGCGGCCGCCGCCGCGAGCCCACGCACCAGCTCGACCAGGCCGGCGCCGCCCGCGTCGACCACTCCCGCCTCGCGAAGGACATCGAGCTGCTCGGGCGTCCGCGCCACGGCTTCCTCGCCGGGCCGAACCAGCTCGGCGAGCAGCTCGCGCGTCGGGAGGCGGGCCGAGCGTTCGGCGGCTTCGGCGAGCTCGTGGATCACCGTCAGCATCGTCCCCTCGACGGGCTTGCGCACGGCGCCGTAGGCCGCCTCGCTCGCGCCGCGGAAGGCGTGGGCAATCGCGCGCCCGTCGACCGTGCCCGCCGTACCGAGCTCGTCGGCCGCGCCGCGGACGATCTGCGACAGGATCACACCGGAGTTCCCGCGCGCCGACATGAGTGCCGCGCGCGCGGCCTCGTGCGCGAGCGTCTGGCGGTCGACGGTCGTCGACGCGTCGAGGGCCTCCACGAGGCCACGCACCGTCAGCGTCAGGTTCGTGCCGGTGTCGCCGTCGGGCACCGGGTAGACGTTGAGGTCGTCGATCCGCTCGCGGCTCAGCTCCAGCGAGTCGAGCGCGCCGCGGGCAAGGGTGCGAACGGTCTCGAGCTCGCTCACGCCGTCCGCTTCACGTCCTGGATGTGGACGTCCACCGACGCGACCCGGAGCCCTGTCAGCCGCTCGACCTCGTACGCGACCTGGGAGCGCACCGTCGCCGCCACCTCGGCGAGGTTGAGCCCGTACGCGACGACGACGTAGAGCTCGAGTGCAACCGCACCGTCCTCGTTGCGAACGACGATCCCGCGCCCGGGCCGGCCCTTCGGGAGGAGCTGCGTCACCCGCTCGCGCGCCGGGCCCCGCAGCGACATGCCGACGACGCCGTAGCACTGCGTCGCGACGCGGCCCACGATCTGCGCGATCGCCGCCGGGGAAACGCTGATCCGTCCGAGGTCGGACGGAATGGTGAGGCCACTGCTCTCGTCCACCGACGTCTTAGACGCCCGCGCGAGCGATAGCGGTTGCTAGACGGCTCTGAGGCGCCGACTCGGCGGCGCCGACCAGAGAGGCCGTGCCGGCTTCGCCGGCGCGGCCGTCTAGACGGCTTTCTGGACCTTGCCGCCCTTGAGGCAGCGCGTGCAGACGTTGGCGCGCGTCGCCTTGCCGTCGAGCAGGACGCGCACGCGCTGGAGGTTGGGGTTGAAGCGCCGCTTCGTCGCCACCATCGAATGGCTCCGGTTGTGGCCGAAGGACGGTTTCTTCCCGCAGATCGCGCAAACCTTGGACATCGGCGGCGGAGTGTAGCTGAAGACGTTAGGCGGGCTGAGCGCCGGCCGCGGCGCGCAACTGCGAGAAGACGTCCGCCATCTCGAGGGCCGTGCGGACCGCCTCGCCGGCCTTGTCCAGCCGTGCACGGGCCTGCTCCTCGTCGTTCGTCGTGAGCACGCCGAAGGCCACGGGCACGCCCGTCTCCAGACCCGCCAGCTGCAGGCCGCTCGCCGCCTCGCTCGCGACGTACTCGAAGTGCGGCGTCTCGCCGCGGATCACGGCGCCGAGGGCGACGATGCAGGAGTAGCGGCGCGTCTTCGCCAGCGCCATCGCGGCGAGCGGTAGCTCGAACGCACCGGGGACCGGGATCACCGTGACGGCCTCGCGCCCGACGCCCGCACGCTCGAGCTCGTCCAGGGCGCGCGTCAGAAGCTCGCTCGTCAGGTCGCCGTTGAAGCGCGCGACGACGACGCCCACGGCGCGGCGGTTGCCGCTCGGCTCGCCTTCGATCACGCCGTAGCCGTCCGGGATGCGCAGCTCCCCGGCGGCGTGCTGGCCCATCGCCGAGCGCGGCAGCTCGTCCTCCTCGGCGGGAAGCTCCTCCTCTTCCTCCGGCTCGGGCTGGGTTTCCGGCTCCGCCGCCTGATCCTCCTCGTCCAGCTCCACCCGCTCCGGCAGCACGTCCTCGCGTCCTTCCTGGTGCAGCTCTACGCGCTCGGGAAGGACGTCCTCGCGGCGCTCCTCGTCGGGCTCGGGCGTCAGGCCGAGACGGGGCTGGTCGAGGCCGTCGCTCATGACTCCTCCGCGTCGAACTTCAGGTCCTGATGGTGCAGGCGGTGCCCGAGCCGCTCGCGCTTGGTGGCGAGGTACCGGCGGTTCTCGGCGTTCGGCGGCAGCTCGATCGGCACTTGCTGGGTAACGGTGAGGCCGTACCCCTCGAGCCCGCTGATCTTCTTCGGGTTGTTGGTGAGGATGCGAATCGTCGAGAGGCCGAGGTCGGCGAGGATCTGGTTGCCGATCCCCCACTCGCGCGCATCGGGCGGGAAGCCCAGCTCGAGGTTCGCCTCGACCGTGTCGAGGCCCTGCTCCTGCAGCTCGTACGCTCTCAGCTTGTTCAGCAGGCCGATGCCGCGCCCCTCCTGCGCCATGTAGAGGAGCACCCCCTGGTCCTCGGCGGCGATGCGCTGTAGCGCCTGGTCGAGCTGCTCGCCGCAGTCGCAGCGAAGCGAGTGGAAGACGTCGCCGGTCAGGCACTCAGAGTGAACGCGGACGAGGACGTCATGCGCGCCGTCGACCTCCCCCTTGACGAGGGCGAGGTGGTGCTTCCCGCTCAGCTTCTCCCGGAACGCAACGGCCTGGAACTCGCCGTACGCCGTCGGGAGACGCACCGAGGTCGTTCGCTCGACCAGCTTCTCGTTGCGGCGCCGGTACTCGATCAGGTCGGCGACCGTGATCAGCTTGATGCCGTGCTGCTCGCAGTACGGGACCAGGTCGGGGACGCGCGCCATCGTGCCGTCGTCGTTCATCACCTCACAGACCACGCCCGCCGGGTTGAGCCCGGCGAGCCGCGCGAGGTCGACGGCGGCCTCCGTCTGGCCTCCGCGCCTGAGCACGCCGCCGGCACGGGCGCGCAGCGGGAAGACGTGGCCGGGCTCGACGAGGTCGCCTGGGCCCTTGCTCGGGTCGATCGCGACCTGGATCGTGCGCGAGCGATCCTGCGCGGAGATGCCGGTCGAGATGCCCTCGCGCGCCTCGATCGAGATCGTGAACGCGGTTCCGAACGGCGTCTCGTTGCGCTCGGTCATGGGCCGCAGCCGCAGCTCGTCGCACCCCTCCTCGCTCAGACAGAGGCAGATGACGCCGCGGCCGTGCGTCGCCATGAAGTTGATCGCCTCGGGCGTCGCGAACTGCGCGGCGATCGTCAGGTCGCCCTCGTTCTCGCGGTCGGCAGCGTCGACGACGACCACGAACTTGCCGCGGCGGATGTCCTCGATCGCCTCCTCGACGCTGGCGAACGCGGTTGCACGTTCCGTGTCCATCTCGCGTCGGATCGTAACCCTCAGCCCGAGGCCAGCCGCTCGGCGTACTTCGCGAGCAGGTCGACCTCGACATTCACCTCGTCACCGGCACGGAGCTGGGCGAGGGTCGTGTGCTCGAGCGTGAACGGGACGAGCGCGATCTCGACGCCGTCGTCGCGAAGCGCGGCGATCGTCAGGGAGACGCCGTCGATCGCGAGCGAGCCTTTCTCGACGCAGTAGCGGAGGAGCTCGGCCGGGAGCTCCAGGCGCAGCCGCGCGGCGTCGCCTTCGCGGTCGAGGGCCGCGACCCGGCCGCGTCCGTCGACGTGGCCCTGGACGAAGTGGCCGCCAAGCGGCTCGCCGGCGCGCAGGGCGGGCTCGACGTTGACCTCCGCGCCCTCGCCGAGGCCGCCGAGAGTGGTGCGAGCCAGCGTTTCGGGGACGGCGTCGAATTCGAGCGTCCCGTCCGCGACCGCCGTGACGGTCAGGCAGCACCCGTTGACGGCCACCGAATCGCCGGTTGCAGCTGCGTCCGCGGTCTCCGCCGCCCGGATCCGCAGGCGGACACCGCCGCCGTTCGCCTGCGCGGAGACGATACGGCCGAGCTCACGGACGATCCCGGTGAACATGCTCGAAGCGTAGTCCGGAGTGGTTGTGACAGTTCCGGCGCAAAGCGTCACAGACACGTGAGCCGGCCCCGGATACGCTCGCCTCGGGGAGGAGGCCGGGCGAACCATAGTTACGGCTCTCGTAGGTAACCGGCCAGCAACACCTCGCCGCCGATCCGCTCCACCGACACGTGCCGCAACGGCCGCGACTCCGGAAGCGGGCCGAACGCGACGGGCCCGGCGCCGGCAACCGTCGGCGCCACGAACACCAGCAGCTTGTCCACGACACCCGCCGCGAGGAAGGCCCCCGCCAGCGTCGGCCCGCCCTCGAGCAGGAGCGAGCGCACGCCCTCCCCCGCCAGCTCGGCGAGCTCTTCCTGCAGCGACCCGGACCGCAGCTCGAGCTCCGACCCCGCGGGCAGGGGGCCGCGGCCGAAGGCCAGCCGGCGCGGCTGCCCTGCGGCCTCCACGCCGCGCGCCGTCAGCGCGGGGTCGTCCGCGCGCACGGTTCCCATCCCGACCGCGACCGCGTCCGACGCCGCCCGCAGCTCGTGCACGCGGCGGCGGCTCTCCTCGCCCGAGACCCAGCGGCGGCCGGGAGTTGTCACGCGACCGTCGAGCGTCTCGGCGACTTTGTAGGTGACGAACGGCCGCCCCTGCGCGACCCACACCCGCCACGCCTCGTTCTGCACGCGCGCCTCCCAGAGATCCGCGACCTCGACGTCGACGCCCGCCTCCCGCAGCCGCGCGAAGCCCCGGCCGCTCACCTTCGGGTTCGGGTCGCCGACCGCGGCGATCACCCGCGCCACGCCGGCCGCGATCAGCGCATCCGCACAGGGAGGCGTCGCCCCGTGATGGGAGCAGGGCTCCAGCGACACGTAGAGGGTCGCCCCGCGAGCCCGCTCGCCCGCCGCGGCCAGCGCGGCGGCCTCCGCGTGCGGGCTCCCGCGCCCCGCGTACCACCCATCCCCGACGACTTCTCCGTCCCGGGCGAGCACCGCGCCGACGAGCGGGTGCGTCCCCTCCACCACCCCGCGCCCCCGGTCGGCGAGCTCGAGCGCCCGCGCGAGGCTCACGTCGATGCCTGGACGAGCTGCCTGTACGCGCCCGGCGGGTCGTCGGCGCCGAAGACGGAGGCCCCGGCGACGAAGAGCGTCGCACCGGCCTCATGGAGCTCGCGGATGTTCGCCGCCCCCACGCCGCCGTCGACCTGGACGTGCACCGACTCCGGCAGCAGCGACCGCAGCGCGCGCACGCGCTCGAACGATCCCTCGATGAAGGCCTGGCCCGAGTAGCCCGGGTGGACCGTCATGCAGAGCGCGAGGTCGACTCCGGCCTCGCGCGCGGCGGCCGCGGCCGCCTCCACCTCGGTGTCCGGGTTGAACGCCATCCCGGCCTGCAGCCCGTGCTCGCGCGCGAGCGACGCGACCCGCGGAAGGTCCAGAGCGGTCTCGAAGTGGACGGTGACGCTGTCGGCGCCGGCCTCCGCGAACTGGGGAATGTGCCGTTCGGGCGAGTCGACCATCAGGTGGCAGTCGAGCACGCCGCCGGCGCGGTGCACGATCGGCGCGACCCACTGCAGCACGATCGGCCCCATGGTGACGGGCGGGATGAAGTGCGCGTCGCCGACGTCCCAGTGAAAGACACGGCAATCGGCGCGGAGCAGGGCCTCGACCTGCTCGCCGAGGCGCGAGAAGTCGGCCGCGTAGATCGACGGCTCGATCTCGAGCGTCCTGATCCAGTCGTTCCAGCTCACGCAGTCGATCTTTTCAGGCGGGCAATGAAAAACCCCGACGTGCCGTGGCGGTGCGGCAGCGTGAGCAGGAACTCCGGCCGCCGCGGGTGCGCAAACTGCGGCCACTCCTCGTCGAGCCGCTCCGGCTCGAGGCCGCTCGCGTCGACCACGGCCTCGTTCTCGTCGGCGTTGATCGTGCAGACCGCGTACGTCACGGTGCCGCCCGGTTTCACGCGCGCGGCCGCGGCGCGCAGGAGGTCGCGCTGCAGCTCCGGCAACGGCTTCGCTCGCCAGCGCAGGTCGGGCCGCGCGGCGAGCACGCCGAGGCCGGAGCACGGCGCGTCGACCAGGACGCGGTCGAAGTCGCCGAGGCCCGCGGGCAGCTCGAGCGCATCGGCGTGGACGACCCGGACGTTCTTCGCGCCCAGCCGCTTGCAGTTGCCCATCAGCTCGCGGGCACGTCCTGCGTGCTTCTCGACCGCGACGACCTCCGTGGCCGCCTCGGCGAGCTGCGTCGTCTTACCCCCCGGCGCGGCGCAGAGGTCGAGCACCCGCTCGCCATCCCGCCCGCCCACGGCCAGCCCGGCGAGCTGCGAGCCCCGGCTCTGCGGCCAGACGAAGCCCACGGCGAGGTCGCACTCGTCGACGCGGTCGACCCGCACCGCACCGGGGATCTCGGGATCGGGCTCACCCGCCACCGGCCCGCGGCGAAGCTTGTTGAGCCGGACGACGGTCTCCGGCGCCTCGTTCTCGGCGCGCATCAGCGCAAGCGAATCCTCGCCGCCGAGGTCGCGCCACCAGACCCGCGCCACCCAGTCGGGGTACGAGTGGCGCAAGGCGGCCTCCTCCGACGTGCTCTCCGGGAGCAACTCGACGAGCTCGCGCAGCCCGAGGCCGAGCCGGCGCATGACGGCGTTCGTGAACTTGACCGCGCGCTCGAGCCCTGCGGCTCGCACGAGCTCGACGGACTCGTTCACCGCCGCGTGAGCCGCGACCTCCGAGAACGCGAGCTGGTACGCGCCGAGCCGGAGCGCCGCGCGAACCGGCGGGTCGAGCTTCGCGACAGGCCGTTTGCCGAGCGCCTCGATCCCGTGATCGAGCGTCCGGACGCGCTGAACCGTGCCGTAGGCCAGCCGCTGAGCGAGCGCGCGGTCGCGCGCGTCGAGCCCCTCTGCGGCGCCGCGGAAGGCGCGGTCGGCGTAGGCGTCGTCCTCGAAGACGCGCACGACCGTGTCGTAGGCCGCCTGCCTGGCCGGCGCCACACTCATGCCCGACGTTCTACCGACCAGCGTTCCAGGGCGATCAACTCAGACGGACGCACGGGCAAAGCCCGCGCGCCCTGAAGCCGGCATCGCAAGCGACGCCTCATCTCAGGCCGCGCAGGAACTCGTCGTAGCTCATGCGCCTGCGCCCGTCAGGCTGCACCTCGACCGGGACGAGCTCGCCGTCCTCGACCCGTGCGCGCCAGACCGTGACCGGCCGCCCGTGCAGCTCGCCGCGCGCGCCGATGTGGGGCGAGAGCGCGCGGATGCGGTTCAGCAGCTCGTGCGGCGGGCGGCTCCAGTCGAGCTCGCGGTCTTCGGGGCGGACCTTCTCCGCGTACGTCACCCCATCCGAGGGCTGCGGCCGCAGCTGGGGCTCCGGCAGCGCCTCCTCGAGCAGGTCGGCGGCCAGCTCAGCGGCGCGGGCCGAGACCGTGCCGAAGTCGTCCTCCGGCTCGATCGGAAACGCACGCTGCGCCGCGATCGGCCCCGCGTCGAGCTCGCGCACGAGCTCGATGATCGTCACGCCGGTCTCCTCGTCGCCGGCCATCAACGCGCGCTCGATCGGCGCCGCGCCGCGCCACCGCGGGAGCAGCGACGGGTGGACGTTCAACCAGAGCGCGCGCTCGAGCGCGTCCTCGGGGATCAGCACGCCGTAGGCCGCGACGACCACGGCGTCCACGTCCGGGTCGAAGTCGTCGAGCCGCTCGGGCTGGCGCACCTCGATCCCGAGCCGCTCCGCGGCTTCCTTCGCCGGCGGCGGCGCGAGCTTCCGCCCGCGGCCGCGCGGCCGGTCGGGCCGGGTCAAGACGTATGCGACGTCGTGCCTGGACGCGAGGCGCTCGAGCACGTCCGCCCCCAGCGGCGCGGTCGCGGCGACCGCCAGGTCCATCAGTGCCTCTTCCGGTAATGGCGCCCTGGTTCTCGGTCGCTAGCACCAAGCCAGAGCTCGCACTCGGCCGCAGGCCAGGCTGGTTGCCTGGACAAGGCCGAGGGTGAGGTCTGGCGCCGCGTGATAGCGGGCGAGAGACGGGCGGCCATTGCCGGGAGAGGCACTAGCGGACGACGACGGGATGCGGCCGCAACGTCGCGAGAGCTTCGCGCCGCGCCTCGGGCGTCGTGCGGTCGAGGATCAGCACACCGTCGAGGTGGTCGAGCTCGTGCTGCGCGATCCGTGCCGGGAGCGCCTCGAGCTCGAGCCGCACGTCGTTGCCCTCCGGGTCCTTGCCTTCGATCGTGAGCGAGGCGTGCCGCTCCACGGGGATGACGACGCCCTGCAGCGAGAGGCAGCCCTCGGTGTCGCTCTCCCGCTCCTCCGAGGTCGCCGTGAAGGTGGGATTCACGGTCACAACCGGATCTCCCTCGGGATCGGGCAGGAACGCGAACACCCGCCGCAGGACTCCGATCTGCGTCGCCGCCAGACCGAGGCCGTTCGCCTCGCTCAGCAGGTGCGTCAGCCGCTCGGCAAGGTTGGCGAGGTCGCCGTCGAACTCCTCGACCTCCCGGGCGCGCATCCGCAGCACGGGGTCGGGGTACTGGCGGATCTGGGCGAGTGCGAGCCGCCGCCGCGCCTCGGCCTCGGGGTCGAGCTTCTGGGTCCGGACCTCGCCGGTCTCGTCCGCCACGGCCTGATTGTATGAGCGGTCAGACGGTCTGCGGGTCGACGTCGACGACCGCGGTGACGCCGGCCTTGCGCATTGCCGGCGCGGCTGCGGCGAGCAGCTGCGCCGCGCGCGCGGCGACCCGTCTCGGCTCGGCCGTCTTGGCGACGAGCTGCGCGCGGTAGCGGCCGCGCAGCCGCAGCAGGGGCGCGGGGCCGAGCAGCTCCTCGCCGAGCCCTGCCTTCAGCTCGTCGAGCAATCCGGCCGGAGCCCGCTCATCCAGGCCGGTCGCGACCACACGGACGAGGTGGCGGAAGGGCGGGTAGCCGAGCTCGCGCCGGCGTGCCAGCTCGTCGGCGAGGAAGCGCGGCACGTCGTGGTTCGCGGCGAGCGCGATCGGCCGCGCGTCCGGCTGGAACGTCTGCACGAGCACGCGTCCCGGCGCGTCGCGCCCGCTGCGGCCGGCGAGCTGCGTGACGAGCTGAAACGTGCGCTCCTCGGCGCGGAAGTCCGGCAGGCCGAGCCCGGTGTCGGCGTCCACGACCGCGGCCAGCGCCACTCCTGCGAAGTGGTGGCCCTTCGCCACCATCTGCGTCCCGAGCAGCACCACGCGGTCGGCGTCGCGGAAGCGCTGCAGCGCGGCGGCGAGCTCCTCCGGATGGGAGGCGGTGTCCGCGTCGAGCCTGATCAGCTCGAGCTCGGGCACCTTCGACGCCAGCTCGCGCTCGAGCCGCTGCGTGCCGGCACCGATCCGCGCCAGCTCGACGGAGCGGCAGACCGGGCACTCCTCCGGCCGCCGCTCGACATGACCGCAGTGGTGGCAGTGCAGCCCTTCGTCGCGATGGAGGACCAGCGCGACGTCGCACTGCGGACAGCGGAAGGTCGTGCCGCAGGCGCGGCAGTGCAGCGCGGGCGCGATCCCGCGCCGGTTGAGCAGCAGGATCGCCTTGCCGCCGACCTCCGCGAGCTTGCCCAGCTCGGCGAGCAGAGGCGCCGAGAGCGGGTAGCCGGCCTCGCGGCGGAGGTCGACGACGCGCACCGGCGGCAGCGTCGCGCCGAGCCGCTCGCCGAGCTCGAGGCGGTCGAGCCGCTCCCAGCTCTCCGGGCGGGGCGTCGCGCTGCCGTAGAGCGCCACGGCTCCCTCGAGCGCGGCCCGTTTGGCGGCGACCGTGCGCGCGTCGTAACGCGGGTCGGACTCCTGCTTGT
>Ga0126313_10002712_pt1 | contig 10026 bp, 10 predicted proteins | sample Plot105A_FD_89954 | JGI IMG/M metagenome (GOLD analysis project Ga0126313, IMG submission 89954) | Serpentine soil microbial communities from UC McLaughlin Reserve, CA, USA - Plot105A | ecosystem: Environmental > Terrestrial > Soil > Grasslands | place: USA: UC McLaughlin Reserve, Lake County... | reverse complement strand
TCGCCGCGCCGGTCCGCCGGGGCGGCGGACACGAGCCAAGCCATCCCGGCCGCCCACATGCAGGCGCCGCCCATGCCCTGGACGAAGCGCGCCGCGTCGAGCAGCTGGATGCTGTTCGCGAACGCGAAGACCAGGCTCGTGATGCCGAGCAGGAAGAGGCCGAGCAGCAGCGTGGGCTTCACGCCCCAGCGCGCCGCCAGCCAGCCACCCGGGATGCTGCCCGCGAAGGTGCCCGCCGGGTAGGCCGCCGTCAGGACTCCCGCGGCCGTCTTGGAGAGCCCCAGCTCGTCGGAGAAGTGGGGCAGCAGCGGCGCGACGGCGGCAAAGAACATGGTGTCCACCAGCACGACCGCCGAGACGAGCAGGAACAGGCGGCGCATGACGACGACTTTACTTTCGGCAGAATGCGGCCCGTGCCCACCCTCCGCGAAGAGCTCGAAGACTGGCTGCGCATCCCGTCGGTGTCGACCGCCGGCGGTGACGCCGCCGCGCTCGCCAGCGCGTGTGACTGGGTCTGCGAGCGAATCGAGGCGGCCGGGGGCAGCGCGGAGGCGGTGACCGTGAACGGCGGCCACCCGATGGCGGTCGGTGAGCTGCGGGCCGCTCGGCCCGACGCGCCGACGGTGCTGTCCTACGGCCACTTCGACGTCCAGGCCGCCGGACCGCTCGAGCTGTGGGACAGCCCGCCGTTCGAGCCGACCGAGCGCGACGGCCGCCTCTACGCGCGCGGCGCCGCCGACGACAAGGGCAACTTCCTGCCGCTGCTGCACGTGGCGTGCGAGCTGGCCCGGGCGGAGGAGCTGCCGGTGAACGTGCGGTTCGTCGTCGAGGGCGAGGAGGAGGTCGGCAGCGGCTCGGTGATGCAACGGCTGCGCTCCGGCGAGGACCAGGCCGACTGCGCGATCGTGTTCGACTCGCTGATGGTCGACGAGCGCACGCCGGCGATCACGCTGGGCACGCGCGGGATGGTGTCGGCCGGGATCGAGGTGCGGACCGCGCGGCGCGAGCTGCACTCGGGCCTCTACGGCGGGGCCGTGCTGAACGCGGCGCACGTGCTGATGGGGATGCTCGCCGCCGTGGCACCGGACGCCGAGGGGCGCGTGCGCCCGGAGCTGGCCGCCGGGGTGGCGCCGGTCGCACCTGAGGAGCGAGCGTTGTGGGAGCGGCTGCCGCCGGGCGCCCGCGCCATCGCCGACGTGGGTGGGGTGGAGGTGACACCCGGGGCCGGCGACGATTACTACGACCGCACCGGCGCCGCGGCCGCCGTCGACGTGAACATGATCGAGGTGGGGGAGCCGCGCACGATCGTCCCCTGCCTCGCGCGCGGGCACGTGAGCCTGCGACTCGCTCCGGGCCAGAGCGCCACCCAGGCCGCAGCCGAGCTGGAGCGGCTGCTGCGCGAGGCGGCGCCGGCCGGCGCCGAGGTCGCGATTGAGCTCGAGCTGGCCGACCCGGCGCTGTTCGATCCGGCCGACCCGGCGCTGCGGCTCGCGTTCAGCGCGCTGGAGCGAGCGTGCGGCACCGAGCCGGCGCTGGTCCGCATCGGCGGCACGCTGCCGCTCCTGGCGGTGCTGGCCGAGCGCGGCATCCCGTCGATCGTGAGTGGCTTCGCCCTGCCAGACGACGCCTTCCACGCGCCCAACGAGAGCTTCCGCTTGGAGAGCCTGCGTCTGGGGGAGGCGGCGGCGCGGGAGCTGTACCTGGGGCTCGCGGAGCTGCCGGCTCGCGCGTAGCGTCTGCTGGGCCCCGGCCAACGGCAGCGATAACGGGCGGCCGGTTTCCACGAGCCTGACTTTTGCCCCCTATGGCGTCGTCAAAGTCAGACTCGTGGTCGAGGGGGCCGCTTCGGGCCCCTTTATTGCTGCTGTTCTTGGCTAGCGCAGCCGCAGCCGGTGGATCCGCACACGCGGGCTTCGCCCGCTCGAGGTCGTCCGCACGTGCCAGCGGCCCGCGCACGCTCGGGCGATGAAGTCCTCGGCGGGGCGGCGGCCCGGGTCGGCGATCAGGATGCGGCTCTTCTTGTCGACGAGTCGCGGTAGCAGCTCCAGCAGCGCCTCCACGTTGCGCGGCTCGTACAGGACGTCCGAGGCGATCACCCACGCCCACGGCGCCCGCTCCACGAGCGCCTCCGGGGCCGCCCACGCGACACGCTCGGTCTCAAGCGCGACCCCGTTCAGCGCCGCGTTGGCCGCCGTGGCCCGCACGGCGTCGGTCGACCAGTCCGTGGCGAGCACACGTCCGCCGGCCAGGGCCGCGGCGATGCTCGGAAGGCCCAGCCCGCAGCCCAGCTCGACCACGCGGGCGCCGTGCAGCGCGCGCCGCGAGACGTCGTCGGCCAGCGCGACGGCGCTCGACCACAGCTCCGCCCAGTAGGGCAGGAACTCCTCGTTCTCGAAGCCCTCCTCGGTGAGCAGCGCCTCCGCGTCGCGCGGACGGGCGAGCGCCACCTCTCCGACCGGGAGCGCTATCCGCTCCTCGACCGAGTCGGTCACGTAAGCCGCCCGGCCTCCTCGGCCGCCCGCTCGGCGGCCTCGAGCCGGCGCTCGATCAGGTCGAGGCCGGAGCTCCAGAAGCCCGGATCGGACTGGTCGACGCCAACGATCTGCCCCAGCTCGTCGGGCGCACGCGATCCACCCGCGCGAAGCAGGTCCGGATACGACGACACGAAGCCGTCGCCCTCCTGCTCGTAGCGGCCGTACACCGACAGCGCCAGCAGGTTGCCGTAGGCGTACGCGTACACGTAGCCGGGGGTGTCGATGAAGTGGGGGATGTACGACCACCAGATCGCGTAGTCGTCGTCCAGCTCGACCGCGTCGCCGAGCAGATCGGACTGCGTCGCGAGCCACTCCTCGGCGAACCGCTCGGGTGCCAGCTCGCCGGTCTCACGCCGAGCCGTGTGCACGGCGTGCTCGAAGCGGTTCATCGCCACCTGGCGGAACACCGCCGCCACGGCACCGTCGAGCGAGCCGGCCAGCAGCGACAGCTGCCCGGCCGCGTCGGGCGCGCGCTCGAGCAGCCGCTCGAGCACGATCGTCTCGCCGAAGATCGACGCCGTCTCCGCGAGCGTCAGCGGTCCCGTGAACTGGAAGATCCCCTGCGGCTGGGCCAGTTTCGCGTGCACGCCGTGGCCAAGCTCGTGAGCCATCACGAGCACGTCGTGGGGGCGCGACGTGTAGTTGAGCATCACGTAGGGGTGCCGCGACGGCACCGTGTACGAGCAGAAGGCGCCGCCGCGCTTGCCGGGGCGCGGCGGAGCGTCGATGTACCCGTCGGCGAAGAAGCCGCTCGCCGCCTCGCCGAGCTCCGGCGAGAAGGTCGAGTAGCAGTCGAGCACGATCTCGCGCGCTTCGTCGTAGGGGATCTGCTCGTCGCTCTCGTCCAGCGGCGCCATGCGGTCCCAGTGGGCGAGCCGGTCGAGGCCCAGCAGCCCCGCCTTGAGCCGGTACCACCGCCGCGCCAGGTCGTAGCGGCCGGTCACCGCGTCGATCAGCGCCTCCACCGACTCGTCGCTGGCCTCGTTGGCCAGGTTGCGCGACGCGAGCCAGTGCGGGTAGTCGCGCAGGCGGTCCTTCGTGCCCTTGTCGGCCAGGAGCGTGTTGAACACGTACGCGCGCGTGCGCAAGCCGGGCCGCAGCGCCTCGGTCGTGGCTCGCGCGGCCTGCTCGCGCATCTCGCGGTCGGGGTCCTGGAGGCGGCTCAGCGCGACCTCGAGCGACACGCGCCCGTCGGCGTCCGGCAGCGCCACGTCGATCGACGAGAGCTGCTCGGTGAAGAGCCGCCTGAACGCCGAAGCGCCGGTCACGTCCAGCTCGGTCATCACCCGCTCCTCGGGCTCCGTCAGCTGGTGTGGGCGGTAGCGGCGCAGGTTGCTCAGGTGGTGGCGGCAGAACTCGAGGCCGTCCGCGGCCAGCAGCTCCTCGGCGCGGTCGTCGGGCAGCTGGTTCCACTCGAGCTCGAAGAACAGCAGCTGGGTCTCGATCGTGGCGCCCAGCTCGCGGGCGCGCTGGATCAGGGCGCCGCGGCCGGGATCGGTCGTGTCGAGCGTGAAGCTGAGCATCGCGTACGAGCCGGCCCGGCCGGTCATGTCGAAGATCGCGGCCAGCTCGTGCATGGCGTCGGCGAGGCCCTCCGGACCGAGCTCGTCCACGCGGCCGCGGTGTCCCTGGGCGAACTCGGCGGCGCGGTCGCGCGCCTCGTTGAGCAGCTCCTCGACGCCGGCGGGCCCCTTGGACTCAACCAGCGGCTCGAGGTCCCAGCTGGCCGCTTCGAGGGCGGGATCGACTGTCGCGCTCACAACCGCGAGACTAGAGGAGCAAATGCCCAACTCGCCCACGCCCCTCGAGCCCGCTCCGCCGGCGCTCGCCGCCGGCCGGCAGCTGCTGCTCAAGCGCGAGGACACGCACGAGCTGGGCGCCTTCAAGTGGCGGGGCGCGCTGCCGTCACTGGAGCGCTATCGCGACGCCGGAGCGGCCGCGGTGGTGACCGCCTCCACCGGCAACCACGGCGCCGCGACCGCCTGGGCCGCGCAGCGCACCGGGTTGCGCGCGATCGTCTATGTGCCCGAGCGGGCCAGCCAGGCCAAGCTCGACCTGCTCGCGCAGCTCGGGGCCGAGCTGCGCCACGCGGGCGCCGACGTTGACGAGGCCAAGGACGAGGCCCGCCGCCACGCCGAACGCGACCGGCTGCCCTTCTTCGAGGACGGCGCCGAGCCGGCCCAGTTCGAGGGGTACGCGGCGATCGGCCGCGAGCTGGTCGAGCAGCTCGGGGAGCGCCCGGCGCTGACGATCGTGCCTGTCGGCAACGGCGCGCTGCTGATCGGGGTCGCGCGCGGGCTCGGTGGCGGCGAAGCCACGCTCGGCGTGGTCTCCAAGGCGGCGCCGGTGATGGCGCTGAGCGTGGAGGCGGGCAGGCCGGTCGACTGCGACCGGTCGGCGACCTTCGCCGACGGGCTGGCGGTGCGCGTGGCCGTTCCGCTCGCGGTCGAGGAGCTCGTCGAGCTGGGCGCGCCGTTCGTTCAGGTCTCCGAACGGGCAATCGCGCGGGCCTTGGGCGCCTTCGCGGCCGCCGGGGTCCGCGTGGAGGGCTCGACCGGGGCGGGCTTGGCCGCGCTCGAGGAGGTTGATCCGCCAGAGGGTCCCGTCGTGCTGATCGTGACCGGGCGCAACATCGACGACGAGCTGCACCGGCGCGCCGTCGAGCAGCCCGACAGCTTCGACGACTAGCGCGCGGCCGCGGCCTTCCGTTTGGAAGACGTGCCCTTGCGCTTGCCCTTGCCGTCGCTCATTCGCGCCAGCGTCTCCTCGAGGGCCTCCATCAGGTCCGGCGCGGGCTTCGGCTGCTTCGGTTCCTCCGGCGCCTTGATCGTCTTGCCCTTCTTCTTGTCGCGCACCACGCGCGTGAGCCGCTCGCGGTAGCAGTCCTTGTAGCGCTCCGGGTCCCAGTCGACCGCCAGAGCCTCGATCACCGCCGCCGCCTGGTCGACCTTCTTCTTGGCCGGCTTGCTGGCGCTGGGCGCGATCCCGTCGGTGGACCGCACCTCGTCGCCGAACAGCATCGTGGTCAGCGACAGTAGGCCGTCGCGCGCGCGCACGAGCACGAGGTACTCCTTGGTGCGCATCACGAACCGGCCGAGCGCCGCCCGCTCGGTCGACTCCATCACCTTCACCAGCAGCTGGTAGGCCCGGCGGGTGCCCTCGCTCTCGCCGAACGGCAGCAGGAACCACGGGTGGTCGAAGTAGATCGGGTCGACGTCGGCGAGGTCCACGAACGCCTCGATCTCGACCGTGCGCGTCTTGCGCGGCTGCACGGACGCCAGCTCCAGGTCGGTCAGCACGACCTGCTTCCCGCTGTCGAGCTCGAACCCGCGCGCGACCTCCTCCCACTCGACCTCCACGTCCTCCTTGGAGCAGAACCGCCGCTGCTCGATCGGGGCGCCGTCCTTCTTGTGCAGCTGGCGGAAGTGCAGATCGAGGTCGCGCGCCGCGCTCGTCAGGCTGACCGGCACGTTGACGAGACCGAACGAGAGCGACCCGTTCCAGATCGTGCGCGGCATCGTCAGGACCCCTTGCCGATGCTCGCCTGCAGGGCCGCGGTCAGATCGCTGGGCTCCTCTTCGGGCTCGGGCTCCTCGGGGGTCAGGTCCTCGCCCTTCGCCTTGCGCTTGATCAGGTCGAGCACCGCCTCGCGGTAGGTGTCCTCGTAGTCGTCGGGGTCGAACTTGGTGTGCAGCGACTTCACCAGCTGTCCCGCCATCTCGACCTCACGCTTGCTCGGTCCCTTGCCCGGCTTGTCCACGTCCAGGTCGTCGGCCTCGACGACCTCGTCGTGGAAGCGCATGGTGTGCAGGACCAGTACCCCCTCGATCGCCCTCACCGCCACGAGGTACTCCCGGTTGTGGAACGTGAAGCGGCCGATCCCCACGCGACCCGTGCGCTCGAGCGCGGCGCGGAGCACGCGATAGGCCTCGTCCTCGTCGCGACAGCCCACGTAGTAGGTCTTCTCGAAGAAGATCGGGTCGATCTCGCCCTCGGGGACGAAGTCCTCCAGCTCGATCACCTTGCCGCGCGCGCCCGCCGCGGCGGCCACCTCGTCCTTGTCGAGCACGACGAACTCGTCGGCCGACACCTCGTAGCCCTTCACGATCTGCTTGTACGGCACCTCCCGGCCGTCCTTGGAGCAGACCCGCTTGTGCTCGATCCGGGCGCCGTCGCTCACATGGACCTCGTGGAAGCTGACCGTCTTCGACTCTGTCGCCGAATACAGCTTCACCGGCACGTGCGCGAGGCCGAAGCTGATCGTCCCGTTCCAGATCGACTTGGGCATGCGTCCTCGCTACCCGTAGATGCTGCGACTCACGCCGACCTGGGAGTTCGGCGGATAGGGCTGGAGGTCGTTCACATGCCCTGGAGTCGCCTCAACTCGAGCGATCCAGTCCCGCACCGCCCCGTAGCCGGCTAGGTCGAATCCGGCTTCGCCGGCCACGTGCGCGTAGGCGTAGACGGAGATGTCAGCGATCGAGTAGCGCTCGCCGACCAGGAACGACCGCGCGTGCAAGTGCCCCTCGAGGACGTCGAGCACCGCTTCCCCGGACGCTCGCCGGGCGGCGGCGGCCGGGCTGTCTGGATCCAGCCGCCCGGTCAGCAGCCGGAAGCGCAGGCCCGCGATCGCGGGGATGATCTCGCCCTGCTCGTAGAAGAGCCAGCGCAGCACCTGGGCGCGTCCGGCCCGGTCGCCGGGCAGCAGCTCCGTCCCTTCGGCCAGGTAGACGAGGATCGCGTTCGACTCGGGCAGCAGCTCGCCCTCGTCCGTCTCGAGGACGGGCGTCATGCGCGCCGGATTCAGGCGGGCGAACTCGTCCGTGAGCGTGTCCCCGGCGAAGATGTCGACCGGCACGCGTTCGTAGGGCAGCCCGAGCTGGGCGAGCGCAAGGCGCACCTTGTAGCAGTTGGCGGAAGCCGAGTAGTCGTGCAGTCGCATCAGGTCGCCGCGTAGCTCTCGCTGCCCATGATGTGCAGGGATACGTACGGGTCGTCGCCCACGACCCAGCTGTCGTGCCCGGGCGGCACGTAGAAGAACTCCCCTGCGCGCATCACCCGTTCGGTGCCGTCCTCCATCAGGACCGCGGCCGCCCCGGAAAGCACCAGGCCGACGTGCTCGACCTGGCACAAGCCCTCGCCCACATGCTCAGACCAGCGCCAGCCCGGCTCGTAGGTCGCACGGCCGAGCGTCATCGGCCCGACCTCGTATACCTCGAAGCGACCCTTCTGGAACTCGCGCGTCTCGGTGGGGCGATCGAAGGGGATGAGGGTCAGGTCCATGGCGACGAGGGTACGCTGCCGTCGTGATCTGGACATTTCTTCCGATCGCTGTCCTGCTCAGCCTCGCTCCCGGGCCCGCGACCGCCATGGTGGTGCGCAACGCCCTGCGCGACGGCCCGCGTTCGGCTTTTCTCACGGTCGTCGGCAACGAGCTCGGCGTCATCGCCTGGGCGCTGCTGTCGGTGCTCGGCATCTCGGCGCTCGTCGCGGCGTCGGAGGCGGCCTACCTGATGCTCAAGCTGGTCGGCGCCTGCGTGTTGATCTGGATCGGGGTGCAGTATCTGCGGGGTGGTTGGGAGGCGGCGCAAGCGCCGTCGACCTCGGCTCGCCCGTTTCGCGACGGCGTGCTGACCTCGCTGTCGAACCCCAAGCTCGCGGTCTTCTTCGTGGCGCTGTTTCCTCAGTTCGTCGACGCCGGCACTCCGGTGCTGCCCGCGACGCTGCTGATGGCGACGATGCTCGCGGTCTTCGACTTCGCCTGGTACACGGCGCTGGCGCTGATGGTCAGCCGCGCGCGCGAGAGCTTCATGCGCAGCCGTTTGGCCCGCTGGCTCGAGCGCACCATGGGGGCGCTGCTGATCGCGCTCGGCGCTCGCGTGGCCCTCGATCAGCGCTAGTTGCGCACGAGCTCGAGTGCGTACTCCGGCCACCAGTGGCCGGCGGGCGGCGCGCCTGCCCGGCACGAGCCGTCGCTGGCGCCGGGCTGCTTGACCCACAGGTAGGCGTCCACCTTGCGCTGGCGGGTGCGCGTGGTGGGACTCCGGCCGATCGCCCGTCCCGGCGGGTTGCACCACTTCGGCCCACCCGCGTCGTCCTGGAGGCTCGGCCCGTTGCCGTTGCGGCTCGTGTCGATCACGAAGTGGGCGCCGCCGAGACGGCGAGAGAGAGCGCGGCCGTACTTGATCACGTGACCGGTGCGGTAGAAGTTGCTGACGTTGAGCGCGAAGCCGTCGGCGCGCGCGATGCCGGCCTGGCGCAGCGGGCCGACCAGCCGCCCCACCGGTCGCACCCAGCCGGGGTTGCCGGCGTCCAGGTAAACCGACGTGTTGGGCAGGGCGGCGAACGTGCGCACGGCGTCGCGCAGCAGGGCGTAGCGCTCGGCCTTCGCGCCCTCTGCCAGGCAATCGTCGGCCACCGCCTGCGGGATCGCGTCGGGCTCGAGGATCACGGTGGCGCGGCGCGAGCCGATCCCGCGTGCGAAGCCGCGGACCCAAGCGCGGTACGCGGCCGCCGACCCCGATCCGCCCGCCGAGTAGCTGCCGCAGTCGCGTCCCGGCACGTGGTAGGCCACGAGCAGCGCGGTGCGCTGGGCCTGCGCGGCCTTCTCGGCGGCTTCGCGCACGCGCGCGACGACCTCGGCGCCGTCGGCCATCCAGACGGCGGTCGGGCGCTTCGCGAGCCGAGCCATGGCCGCCGCGTCGGCCGCCCGGCCCTGCTCGCGCCAGCGCCGCGCCTGTAGAGCGGCGGGGCTCTGCGGATCGACGTAGAGCGACCCGCCGATCAACGGATTCGCGCCCTTGGCAGTGGTGTCGGCCTGCTCGGCGGGCTCGCGCGCGGGGGCGCTCTGCTCATCCGAGGAGCAGCTCATCAGCCCGACGAGAATGGGAACCAGCGCGACCGCTCGAAGCGCTCCGCGGCCACCTGCACGTACCGCCCACACCCGGTCGAGCATAGACACGGGTTGTGACAGGCGGTCGAGTCCCGAACTCCAATCTGGCCCAACTGCTTGACGCCCCGCTTGGACCGTTGTACGAAAGACGTGAGCAGTTTTTTCAGTCGGCGCCGCCGAACCTCCTCGCCGTGACCGGCGGGAGCGCCAAAACTCAACCCTCTGGCCACTCGCGATCCCGTGAACTGCGGGATCCGTTTCCTGCTGATCGCCAACAAATCGCCCTCCCTTGTCCCAAAGCACCTACGACTACGAGCGCCACAGCCAGATAGCCGGACCGCTCGCGGAGCCGCCCTCGGACGGGCCATACCGCGTGCAATTCCGCCGGCTCGAGGGCTCCCGTCCGGTTCGCAGCACACTGCTCGTGCTGATCGCGCTCCTGTTCGTCGGTGGGTTTTTGACATGGCTGATGCTGCCGAGCCACTGGCCGCGCTCGGGCGAGGACGTGCTGGTCAACATGGCGTCGATCGTGGTCACGGCGACCACCGGGATCATCGGCTGGTTCGCCTTCCTCAACGTCGCCACGCTGTGTCGCGCGAC
>Ga0126313_10002711_pt1 | contig 10028 bp, 12 predicted proteins | sample Plot105A_FD_89954 | JGI IMG/M metagenome (GOLD analysis project Ga0126313, IMG submission 89954) | Serpentine soil microbial communities from UC McLaughlin Reserve, CA, USA - Plot105A | ecosystem: Environmental > Terrestrial > Soil > Grasslands | place: USA: UC McLaughlin Reserve, Lake County... | reverse complement strand
CGTCGCCGGAGGAGATCAGGGACGCCATCAAGAGCTCCCTGACGCTCAAGAAGTCGCCCGGCATGAGGCCGACGTTGCTGTAGGCGGGCGTAGCGTAAGCGGCTGCATCCCTCGAAACCGTGACCCCCTCGTCGAGGTCGGCGTTCTCGAGGACGACAAGCACCTCCATGATCTTGGTGGTCAACGCTATTGGCAGCTCTCTGGAGGCGTCCTCCCCCGCCAGAAAGTCGCCGCTCTGGAGGTCCGTCAGGACCCAGGCCCGCGCCGCCACGTCGGGCTCGCCAACCTCCCTAGCCTGCTGGGCCGAAGCCGCGCCGGTTCCCGTAAAGACGAAGAAGACGAGGGCCACGGCGAACGTCGAGACGAGCGTCACGACGAGGCCTGTGGTCCGGGTTGGCGGGGATCTATACACGGGGTTATAGAAGCTACGATGATTCTGTCCCGACGACAAGGCCACCGACAGCGGATACAATCTCTTTGTCGTGCTTTCTTCGAGTCCAGGTCCGGAAGCCTCGTGAAACGCCTGGCCGTCGTCTTCTTCCTGGTGCTGGCCACGGCGTTGTTCTACAGATCCTTCGGCAGTGCCGAGACCGGAACGGGCTCGCTCACGCTGCCGGAGCCTGCCCCGAACGAGGGCGACAAAGCCCCCGCATTCGAGGTGAAAACCGTCGCTGGCCGCGACTTCGAGCTCCCGGACCACGGCGTCTACGTGCTCACGTTCTGGAGCACCCTCAACAAGGACTCCAACGAGGCGGAGCACGGTTTCGAGAAGCTTGCCAGAAAGTATGAGAACGAGGGGGTCTCCTTCGCGGTCGTCTACGTCAACAGCGCCCCGAACGACGACCACGTTCCCTACACGATGCTCCTTGATTCCACCGGGGAGCTGGTCTCCAAGTACAACGTCAAGAGGGTGCCCCGACTGTTCGTGATCGAAAACGGCACGATAGAGTACGCCCAAGACGTCTACTACGAAAGCTACGAAAAGGACCTCAAAGTAGCCGTCGAAGAGGCCCTGGCAGACGAAAAAGACCAGGGACCTTCTTCAGCGGCCGGAGGCAACCAAACCCGCTCCGAGAAAGGATAAGAGATGACCAGAGAGAGCCTCGTTCGGATTTTCGCGGTGGTCGTCGCAGCCGCGACCGTACTCGTGACGGTCATCGCCGTCACCCACCTCTTTTCGGCCTAGAGAATTGACAATAATTGCGAACTCGGGGTTAGGAGTTCGGAACTGGTTGTCGCATAATCCTCTCCAAACTCGAAACTCATAATGCAAAATTCGTTACAGATGGGCTCCTGCCGTGCGTAACTCGTCCCGCGTTCGGCGGGCAGCTTCCCTGGCGGATCTCCTGTAATCCGTATTCGAGACTTCGTAGGCGTAGAGGATGGACCTGCTACTGTTGACCAGAACGCCGCCGCCCTGGCGGTCGAGCAAGGTGCGGACGCCGGAGGTGTCGCCACCCTGGGCGCCGTAGCCGGGGGCTAGGAACAGCGCCTCCGGCAGGAGGTCTCTTGCGCGGGCCCCGATCTCGGGCCGCGTCACGCCGACTACGGCGCCCGCGTCGGGATAGTCGCCGTCCGACTCCCCGAGCTTCGCGACCAGCCGGGCAGCCAGCTCGAAGAGGGGCGGGTCTGTGGATTGCTGGAGCTCGCTGGCGGAGGGGTTCGAGGTCGCGACGAGGACGAAGACGCCCCCGCCCTGGTCTTGCCTGCGGGCCTCTTCGAGGAAGGGGAGAACGGCGTCCTCTCCCATGTAGGGGTTGACGGTGACGCAGGTGGCGCCATAGACGCCTAGATGTGCCTCGGCGTAGGCGGCCGCGACGGGGCCGATGTCCCCGCGCTTCACGTCCGCTACAACCGGCAGGGCGAGGTCTTTGGCAGCGTAGATCAGGTCCTTATAGATTCCCATTCCGGCGGGGCCGAGCCGCTCGAAGAAAGCAGCTTGAAGCTTTACGGCGGCGGCGTAGTGCTCCACGGCCTCGAGGATACCCGTGCAGAACTGCCGCGTGGCATCGGCCTCGGGCAGTACGCGCAGCTCCTTCGGGAAGCGTGAGGGGACGGGGTCTATGCCGGCGACGAGCACGCTGTCCTTGCGGCGAGCAGTGTCTGTCAGCGCCCGCATCGTGGTCCGTGGGTTCGGGATCCGAGGAAAAAGAAAGGGGACGCGGAGAAGACCCCGCGGCCCCCGAAACGCACTCTCTTTGCTACTTGATCTGGTCTTTCAGGGCGTTGCCAGCGGTGAACTTGGGGACCTTCGAGGCGGGGATGTTGATCCGTTGCTTGGTCTGCGGGTTGATCCCCTGCCTGGCGTCGCGCTCCTGCACGTAGAACTTGCCGAAGCCCGTGATCTGGACCTGCTCGCCGTTCTTGAGGCTGTCGGTGACGACCTCGGTGAACGCGTCGAAGAACCTCTGGGCGTCACTCTTCGAGGCGTTTGCCTTGTCTGCGATCTCCTCGATCAACGCCGTTTTGTTTAACGCCACCTGTTTTCCTCCCTACTTCGCTTTCACTCTTGTTCCCCCGATATCCGAGGGAATATACCAGAGACACTATAATGCCTCAATTCGTTTTAACTACCCGTAAATCTTCCATCCTAAGCAACGCCCGGAAGGAAAATCCTTCGAGTTCTTCCCTATTCTCTTCCCTGCGGTCGAGCACCGCTACTATCGCCGCGACCTCGACCCCCGCCTCGAGCAGGGGCCCGGCGGCCCTCACGGCCTGCGTCCCCGTGGTGACGACGTCCTCGATGAGAACGACCGTTTCGCCCCTGTTCAGGTTGCCCTCGATGCTGCTCCCGGCGGAGCTGCCGTGCTCTTTGGCGGCCTTACGGACGATGACGTAAGGCAGCCCCGTGACGAGGGCCGTGGCCACGACCAGGGGGACGGCGCCGAGCTCCACGCCGGCGAGCCGATCTACGCCTTCGGGTATCTGCTCCGCCAGGGCGCCGGCCACGTCGCGCAGGAGGTCGGGCTCGGTCGAGAAGAGATACTTGTCGATGTAGAAGCTGCTGCGCTGCCCGCTCGAAAGCACGAAGTCCCCTTCTAGGAGCGCCGCCTCCCTGATGCGCGGCGCAAGGTCAGACACCGGGCTCGGTCCGTTCCCTGGCCTCGTGCTCCTCGAGGGCCTCGTCGAAGGGGCCGAAATCTACCCCTCCCAAAAGGTCACCGATCTCGCGCGACTCCTCGCCCGCGGCGTCGAGCCTGTTCTCTATGCGAGCGTTGATCTCCGTTATGAGCTCGACAGCCTCGCCGAGGGTTTCGACCAGCTCTTCGTCCGGCACCTCGTTCAGGGAGTCGGTGAGCTTCTCAAGCTCCCCGACTTTGGCTTCCAGATCTTCCTGTTCTCTCCCGCGTTCCTCCATAATTGAGGGACTATACACCATCCCGGCCACGCCTTCGGCCCTCCGAAGACCCGTCCCCACCGCGGCCGATCCGCGCGGCCCGGCTCAGCAAGAAAGAGATCGCCGCGACCGTTAGCAACGAGGCCATGAAAGGCACGATGCCCCAGACTAGAAAACCGAACCCGGCCCTCATCAAGAGAAAAGCCGCCACGCCGGCACCCGCTACGACCAGCGGCACTGTGCCTAGCAGAAGGAACAGGAAGGTCTCTGGGCGCATACGGCTCACGACCTTACCCTACTTCGTGACCCGGTCGATGGCTTTGATCAGGTCGTTTATCATCTCTTCTGAGGCGCCGTCCTTCTCGGCCCGCTCCTCGACGAAGTCTTTGAGGAGCACGGTGTTTATCCGTCTTATAGCGGAGAAGATAGCATTGGTCTGCTGGACGATGTCCGCGTACGTGACGTCTCCCTCCTCGACCATCTTCTCGACGCCCCTGACGTGTCCTTCTACGCTCTTGAGCCTGCGAATTACCTCGCTCTTGGTCTGTCTCTGCAAGGCCCGCACTACCTCCCTCGTTTCCCGATCTCCGCCAGTAGCTCCCCGACCACCGTGGCATCGTGGAAGGGGATGTCTCCTCCTGGTAGATGCTGGACGGTCTCGTGGCCCTTGCCCGCCACCACCACCACGTCGCCGCCCCGCGCCGCCTCGAGCGCGAGTCGGATCGCCTCCCGCCGGTCGAGCTCGACGCGCGTTCGCGAAGGGTCGGCGCCAGCCTCGACCTCCCTCGCTATCTTCTCCGGGTCCTCGGAATAGGCGTCGTCCGTGGTTATGATGCTGAAGTCCGCCAACCTGGAAGCGACCCGGCCCATCTTCGGGCGCTTGGCCCCGTCCCTGTCCCCGGCCGCCCCGAAAACGCAGACGATACGCCCCTCTCTGGCCTCCGCCACGCCCCTAGCCACCCTGAGGACGGCATCCAACCCCACGTCGGTGTGCGCGTAGTCGACGATGACCTCGAAACCCCGCTCCCCCGACGCCGCGACCCGCTCAAAGCGCCCGGGAACCTGCCCCATGGCCCACACCGCTCGAACTACAGCATCCTCTTCGGTCCCAACGGCGAGCGCGAGCGAGGCCGCGCCGGCGACGTTGAGGACGTTGTAAGGCCCGAGCAGCGGCGTCCGCAGGCGCAACACGCCGCCAGGGTGCCGGAGATCCAGGCTCGTGCCGTCCCGCATCGTCTCAGCATTGGCGACCCTGTAGTCAGCGTCGTCTGCGCTCCCGTAGGTGCTGACGCTTTCGAGCTCCCGAGCTAGACGACGTCCGTGGGCGTCGTCGGCGTTGGCGAGCTTCGGTCCCTCCGTCATATGGAAAAGCTCCCGCTTGGCAGCGTAGTAGGCCTCCATTGTGCCGTGGAGATCGAGGTGGTCCCTGGTCAGGTTCGTGAAGATGGCGCCGGCGAAGCTCGTCTCAGCGACGCGCTTGAGGGCTACGCCGTGCGAGGAGACCTCCATGACGACCCTGCTGACGCCGGCCTCGAGCATCGCGGCGAGCGTCCCCTGCACCTCTGTAGCCTCTGGCGTCGTCCGGACCGCGGGACGGCGCTCGCCGCCCGTGATGGTCTCGGCGGTCGTCATGAGCCCGCACTCGCCTTCTCCGTGGGCCCCGGCCAGGATTCCATACAAAACATACGACGTGGTGGTCTTGCCGTTCGTACCCGTGACGCCGTAGACCCGCATGCTACCCGAAGGGTCTCCGTTTACCTCCCTGGCAAGCGCCGCGAGAGCGGCCCGCGCGTCCCCCACGACCGCGGTCGGGACACCGGGAACGTCACGCTCGGCGACCACGAGTGAGGCCCCGCGGCGGACGGCCTCGGGCGCGAAGTCCGTACCGTCGCGCTTGAAGCCGCGGACCGCAACGAAGGCGAATCCGTCCTTGATACGGCGGGAGTCGTGCGTCACGTTACGCACGCCCCATACGGAGGAAGGGACCTCGACACCGAGAACTTCGGTAAGCTTTGCCCGGTCCAGGAACATCGCCCTAGTGTAGCAAGAGCCGTGACGGGAGCGTTCCAGGGAGTTCCCAGGAGACAGCGAAACCCATCGAAACAGGGCCGAAACATCGCTGAAACAGGGGCGAAATACCCTTCGGTTTCCAGCGGGATGAAACGTGGTAAAAGAAAACACATGAAATAGGGCCTAAATACGGTGACTCACCATATATGGTGTGCTACCCTACGCGGGTCATTTTCACAGGAATTTCACAATTGTGTCTCTGGGTATCGGGCGGGCGATGATGGCTGATGCACGGGAGCGCAGGAGAGGAGATAAATGGCGACCCAGAACTCCATGATGCTGGCGGAGCGGACTGACGAGCTCTTGAATCGGGGGCGAAGTCAGGGCTTTCTCAGCACGGAGGAGGTCGCCAACCTCCTGCAGGAGGGTGACCTCTCGGCTGCGGAGATAGAGGAGTTCTACGCAGCGCTTGAGGAAGAAGAGATCACGCTGGTAGACGGTGAGACGGCCGAGGTCGCGGGGGGGCAGGCGACCGTGTCTACCCTCCACGTCTCCCAGGCTCCCGCGGTCCAAATCGCACACGCGGTCGCGACGGGCGACTCCATCAGGATGTACCTCGCGGAGATAGGCAGGGTGCCGCTCCTTACGCACGCGGATGAGATCAGGCTAGCCAACGGCATAGCCCGCGGGTGCAAGAGGTCTAAGGACCGTCTCGTCGAGGCCAACTTGAGGCTCGTCGTCTCGATCGCCAAAAAGTACCGCAACCGTGGGGTATCCTTCCTCGATCTCATTCAGGAAGGCAACCTCGGCCTCATAAGGGCGGCCGAGAAGTTCGATCCCTCCAAGGGCTTCAAGTTCTCGACCTATGCGACGTGGTGGATCCGCCAGGCAATAACCAGGGCCATCGCGGACAAGGGACGGACCATTCGCATACCAGTTCACATGGTCGAGAAGGTCAACAAGTACTACAGGACCCACAGACGCATGATCCAGACCCTGGGGCGTGAGCCTTCGGAGGAGGAGATCGCGCACGAACTCGGCGTTTTCGTCGAGGAGATCCAGCGTCTGCAGGAGATCAGCCAGCGCTCCGTCAGCCTCGCAACGCCCGTCGGCGACGACGATTCTTCTGAGCTTGGCGACTTTCTGGAGGACGCCGCCTGCACCACCCCTACCGACGCCGTCTCCGAGTCGCTGCTAAAAGCCCACCTGCGTGAGGCCCTCGACGAGCTTCCGGAGAGGGAGCGTCAGATCATCGAGCTCCGCTTCGGGATGAAGGACGACCGTCCGAGAACCCTCGAGGAGGTCGGCCGCGAGTTCGACATCACGCGCGAGCGGGTGCGCCAGATCCAGATGAAGACCCTGAACCTTCTTCGCGAGCAGCGCCGCACCCAGAACCTGCGCGAGTACCTCCACTAAGATTACCCTGAAGACTTCGCAAGACCTCCACGCGTTCGTCTGCGACGTGGCGCGCAGGGCGGGAGAGCTACAACTCTCCCGCTACCACAACCCAGGCGAGGTAAGGGAGAAAGCCCCTAAGGACTTCGTGACCGAGGTCGACCTCCTGTGCGAAGAGTTGATGGTGAATGCTATCCGGGAACGCTACCCCGACGATGCCATCCTCTCCGAAGAGCAGGGTGGGTCGGTATCAGAGTACGGACGAACCTGGCTACTAGATCCCGTGGACGGCACGGCCAATTTCATGAAGGCAAACCCTATGTTCTGCGCCTGCGTCTCCGTGATCGAAGACGGCAACGTGACCCACGCCGCCGTCGCCGCGCCGCGCATCGGAGACCTTTACCACGCGAGGGCCGGGGGCGGAGCCTTCAGGGAGACCGGTGGCGAAGAGATCCCGCTGCGCGTCAGCGACACGCGGCGTCTCGAATACGCCGTCGTCGGCGCTGACCTCTCGCTGCGCGGCTGGGGAAGGCAAGACCCCGGACTGGAGAAAGTCCTATTCGGTTCCTGGCAGCTTAGGGCGTTGGGCAGCGCAGGCATCCGCGGCGCCTGGCTCGCGGCCGGGTACCTCGACGTCTCCCTCGGCACCCGCAACACGGTCTGGGACTACGCCCCGACGGTCCTCCTCGTCTCAGAAGCCGGAGGACGCCCCACGGACCTATCAGGCGAGCCGTGGCGCCTCGCCTCAGAAGGCCTCATCGCCACCAACGGCGCCTTGCACGACGAAGTCCTGGAGACGTTGCACAGCAGCTGAAGCGGGCTTCGGGTTTCAGGATTATCCTTGAAACGGAGCTGATGCCAAGTTCGTCCGGCCGGCCGCGCTATATGGCCACAGGCACCCACCAAGACCCCTCCACTGTCATTCCCACGCAAGTGGGAATCCACGTCTAGCGCAAGATGTAGGCTCGTATACCACGGCGTTTGTATCCACCCGGACTCGGTAAGAGATTGGTTCTTGGCCGCTGGTCAGGCCGACGCCCGGCCTTTTCGCCCCGCGACGAGCGCCAGCGTCAGGGCGGCGAGGAGCATGGGGCCGACGATGCCGAAGGCGATACTTATGCCGGTCCGATCGGCCAGGGCTCCGAGGACGAAAGGGGCAACGAGGATGGCCCCGCCCGCCCCGACGGCGAGCCTCGCTGCCGCAGCGTCGGTATTTTCCGGCGCCGAGGCTATGGCCGCCGAGACGCCTAGAGGGTAGACGCCGCCGATGCCGAGCCCCGTCACGAAAAGGCCGGCCAGGGTCAGGGCGCTCCCCGGCGAGAAAAGGAACAGCGGGAACCCCACGAGCGCCGCGCAGAGTGTCACGGCAAGCAGGACCGCGGGAAGTAGAACGCGTGCGAGGTGGCTGCTCGCGATCCTACCGACCAGCATCGCCGCGAAGAAGGTGGTCAGGGAGGTGGCCGCGGCCGCGCGGGAGAGGCCGGTCCCGTCAGCAAGGAAGTCCGCCCCCCAGAAACCGACGCACCACTCCGAGGCGACCCCCAGCGTCACGAGCGCCCAGAACGCCCAGTAGCGTGGGGGCAGGGCTCGGCCGCCGGCATGTTCGTCCTCCTTCGACACGTCCTGCGGAAGGTCGGGGGGTCTGAAAAAGTAGCTGGCGATGAGCAGGATGAGGGCCGCTGCGGGTGCGGCGAGGGCCGCCCGCCAGCCGAGGTCCGAGGCGACGGACGCGCCTACGAGCAGCGGGGCCGCGATGGCGCACGCGCTCGCGGCAACGTTCGACTCGGTAACGGCGACGGCACCGTACACACCGTGTTTATCGGAGAGCACCGCCTGAGTGCAGACAAGCAGCAAGGCGCCGCAGAGGCCCATGGCCAACGCCGCAGGAACCGTTCCCCAAACGCTGGGGACCACGATCAGGAATACACCGCCCGCGGCCATGCCGAACGCCCCACCCCAGAGGGCCGCCCACCTCCCCCAGAGGGACAGAAGCCTGTCCCCGGACAGGCCGATTACGATACCGCCGAGGGCGAAGGCGCTGAAGTGGAGGCTCGCCGTGGTGTAGTCGAGGTCAAGCTCCGTCCTGAGGAACGGCATGATCGGTCCGAGCGCCGTCTCCATGAAGGCGAAGTATCCAACGAGCCCATAGGTCATCCACGTTGCCTGGTCCCTTGCGAAACCATCGCGAGCAGCATCGCCGCGGGCCTGCTTCACGCCCTCGTCCTTTTCGATAAGGTTTTATCCCCCGTCCGGTGCCGGCGAGGCTGAAGACGACGCGGGAGGGGCAGACGACAAAGAAGGACTCGCCGGAGCCTGTCGCGCGGGCTGCTGACGATCCCGACCCGTTCCGGACGGTGCCTGCCGGGCCCTTGGGGCATCGGATCCTTCGGGTTGGGCCGCGGCGTCCCCTGAGCCGGGTTCTTTCTTCTGCTCGTCTCCTGACTTCTCTTCCGTGGTCGTTTCTGACGGTTTCGGGGGAGGTGGTGGCTTCACGTAGGAGCGGCCGTCGGTCTTCACCTCAAGGTTCAGGTCGGGGCTCGGGGTGTCGAACTGCTGCACGGGATACTTCTCGGCGGCGCTTTGCATGTAGAGCGACCAGATATCCAGCGGGTAGTTCTCGCCGTTGACCACCTCGAGGCCGTTGATATTCACCATCGAGCGCCGCTCGTTCGGGTAACCTACCCAGACACTCGTGGAAAGCTGCGGGATGAACCCGATAAACCAGGCGTCTATGAACTCGTTGGAGGTTCCCGTCTTGCCCGCCGCGGGACGTCCTATCTCGGCGTCGAGGTCGTGGTAGTAGCTCGCCGTTCCGCGGGTAATGACGGCCCGCAGGGCTTCCGTAACGACGGCCGCCTCGTCCTGGCTGAGGACTTCCTCGCCGATTGGGCGGTGTTCCTCCAGCTGCACTTCTTTTCCGTCCTGATCTTCTGTCACCTTCTGGACCAGGTACGGTTCCATGTGCGTGCCCCCGTTGGCGAAGGTCGAGTAGGCCGAGGCCATCTCGAGCGGCGTGACCCCGATTCTCAGGCCGCCGATGGCGGTCGATGGGTAGGCGTCGATCTCGCTGTCTATCCCGAGCTTGCCCGCCATCTCCACCACCTTTTGCAGGCCGAGGTCGAGGGCGAGCTGGACGAAGACGGTGTTGTCCGAGTCGGCGAGGGCCTTCTCCAACGTGATCGGGCCGCGGTGGATGAAATCGTAGTTGTCCACCTCGTAGGGCTTGGCGTTCTTGCCCATGTCTATGCTCAGGTGCTTGGAGACGTACATGGACTCGGGCGAGATG
>Ga0126313_10002710_pt1 | contig 10029 bp, 7 predicted proteins | sample Plot105A_FD_89954 | JGI IMG/M metagenome (GOLD analysis project Ga0126313, IMG submission 89954) | Serpentine soil microbial communities from UC McLaughlin Reserve, CA, USA - Plot105A | ecosystem: Environmental > Terrestrial > Soil > Grasslands | place: USA: UC McLaughlin Reserve, Lake County... | reverse complement strand
TCGATCCACCGAAGAGTGTCGAGGCCGTCATCGCGCTCCTGGCGGAACGGGTCGAAGGTGCCGCCGGAGCCGTCCGTCCCGCGCACGCCCTGCAGGAGTACCTGGTAGCCGCGCTCGGCGATGGTCCTCCCGAAGAAGCCGCCACCACGCCGCCCGTACGGACCTCGGATCAGGACCGTCGGCAGCCTTCCCTCCCCGCCACGTGGCGCGTAGTGATCGGCTAAGAGCATCACGCCATCGCGCATCGGCACCCGCAGGTCTTTCCTAACAACGACGTCGCGGGTTTGCGCCGGAGGGAGCTTGAGGACCCGTCCGAGGATCCGGCTAAACAGGGTCATTTCGCACCTTCCTTTTCTCCTGCCACCTCTCGAGCGCACCGGAGAGTTCCTCGTCTCGGTAAGCGTAGAACTCCCTCATCTGCTCCAGGCTCCGACGTGCCCCGGGCTCGTCCGAACCGAGGAGATCCAGGCCCCTCTCGGCCATCTGCAAGAAGATCCGGTTGGACTCCAGGTCGCGGCGCATCATCTCATCCCACACCCTGGGCGTGATGCGGAAGTAGTCCCCGCGCTCCCCGCGCCTGCTAATCCGCCGAATGAAACCGAGCTGCTCTAACACCCGCGTCGCCTGGCTTACGGCGCCCTTACTCGCGCCCAGGGACTCCCTAAGCTCCTTGGAGGACACCTCCGGTGGATCGGCGATCATCAGCGCCCCGAAGACCCGACCCACCATCCGTGGTTGCCCGCCGAGCTGCTCCCACAACAGCCCGAAGTCTTTGATGAACGAAAACAGCGTCGTGGGCTACCCTTGCCCACAAGGTGCGTCGTTCGATCACCGCCGCTCAGCTGCCCTTAACGAAAGGTGATGCCCCGTGGAACTCGAGCTTTTCCTCATTCGGCTATACGTACTCGTCGACGATTGGTGTGGAGGCAATCCTGCAACCTTGCCGAACCCTCCCACGTAAAGACCCCTTGCGGGGATTTCTGAGGTGTCAGGAGCGGCCAGTGGTGATGCCTCGGTAGATCTCCAGGACCCGCTCGGCGAGGGCGTCCCAGTCGTAATCCTTCGCCCGCTCACGCGCCGCCTCGCCCAGCCGTTGGGCCAGAACCGGGCTCCGAAGGAGGCGATCGATCGCCACGGCAAGTGCTTCCGGTCTACCGGGCGAGACCAGCAGCCCGTCGACCTCGTTTGTGATCACATCGGGGATGCCGCCCGTCCGGGAGGCTACTACGGGGAGACCCATCCACATCGCCTCCAGCAACACGGTGCCCAGCTCCTCGTAGACCGAGGGCAGTACGAGGAGGTCGGCGTGAGAGAGGACCTCCGGGACACCCTCGTGTGGGACGAATCCCAGAAAGTGCACACGGTTGTTGATCCCTAACCGTCTGACCTCCCGCTCGAGGGCCGACCGCTCAGGTCCGTCGCCGATGAGGAGTACCCGTACGCCCGGAGTCTTTAACGACGCGGCCGCTGTGATCAGGAAGCGTAGGCCCTTCTGGGCAGCGAGCCGGCCGACGAAGACGACGCGGGGCCTCCCTATCAGAGGATAGGGATCTTCGAATGACCTGGCGAAGAGCGCCGCATTCACGCCCGGAGGCACGATGTGGACGCGTTGTGGATCGACACCCTCGGAAACGAGCAGCCGGCCCAGCCGTGGCGTGATGGCGACCACCGCCTCAGCCGAGCGCTCCCCCCACCGCTCTATCGGGCTCCCCAGCGCCTTGAGGACGGCCGAGCGCAGGTCGGCAACGATGAGCGTGTGGCGGAGACTCAGGTGGACAGTTAGCATGAGTGGGAGGCGGTGCAGCTTGGCGGCAGTCACCCCGATAGGGAGGATGGCGAGGTCCTCGCCGAGATGCACGTGCACCAGGTCGGCCCGAGCAGCCAAGATAGGGGCAGAGACGGCTGCCTGGAGGCCGTAGAGTTGCCTGAAGCGTCTTAGGGGAAAACCTAGACGTATGACGCGGGCGTGGTCGCCGAGGCGCTGCAGGTGCGGCGCGGTGGGCGGGCGGGTGGTCAGCACCGTCTGGCGCACGCCACGCCGGTCGAGCGCGCGGGTCAGCTCGGCGGTATGGTTCTGCATCCCCCCGATGGGGTCGAACCTCGCCCCCTTTCCTTCGATGGCCGAGGCTGGCGGCTCGAAGACCGAGCAAAGCCTGAGCACTCTAATCGGTGTCCGATCCCCTCTCCTCATTGTCCTTGACGGCTCCTAGGACTCCCTTGCTGGGCCTGATCCGTAGCCCCATGTTACCCTTGAGAGGCTTCTGCTGACTCAAGCGGGGGGCGACAACAGCGGAGCAACCCTTCCGCTGCAAGACAGGGAACCACGATCGCCAACGGGGGTATATACACGGCATCCGCGTCGGCGTCCACACCCATCTCCGCTCACCTACTATGCTTTACGTCTCCCTGCGTTCCCTCCCGATACGGGCCAAGGAATTTAGGGGTAGAGGCGAAAACATCTCACTGTAGACTATGCGAGCTCATGTACCTACCGCCCTACTCTCCTGGCCTCAATCCGATTGAAGGAAGCGTTCTCGAAGGTCAAGGGGTTGTTGAGAAAAGCGGAAGCTCGCAGCCCTGAGATCTTGATCGAGGCGATGGGTGCGGCGCTTAGTTAGGTATGTCCTGAGGACGCCCGAGGTTTCTTCAAGCATTGGGGATACCGCTTGCTCCTTCAATATCCATGACAGACGCTTTAGAACACCGACAGGGTCGGGAAAGACCCGACCCTGTTGATATTCTTGAGCTTACACCAGCCTTAGGGACCGAACCTTCTGAAGTAGACGCTGGCCGGATCGGTGCCCTCGGTCTGCGAGAAGAGGGACCCGAAGTCCGACCCGGCGTTGGCCAAGCCCTCGTAGTCGCCCACGAAGTAGCCGCGCGCTACCGGAGCCTTCTCCATGTCGAACGACGCGTCGGTCAGCCGGATCTCATCACCGTAATCATCGGCATCGGAACAGCCGCCGATGGAAGCCGGGTGGCAGTGTACCGCCCAGTAGTCGGTAAGCAGCGTGTCCGGATTGTTCGTGTTGTTGCGGAAGTCGTAGTAGGTGACGGACACGGTCCCGTCATCCGCCACGTCCACCGAGGGGGTGAACGCCTGCTGGTTACCTGTCGAGACGTTCGTTGGGGTCTTGTTGACCTTGACCGGCTGTGACCAGGTGAAGCCACCATCGGTGGAGGTGGACAGGGCGACGCTGTCGTACTGACCGCCGCTGAAGCTGGCGTCCTGCCAGACGATGTAGAGCTGGCCGCTATTCGGGTCGACCGCAACTTCAGGGATGATGTCGCCGGTGCGCACCGGGTCATCGTCGTCGGGGTCGCTCACCCCGATGGTGAGGAGCTTGGAGACGATGATCGGCCTCTTCGACCAGGTCTGGCCGTTATTCTCCGAGCGAATCAACGCCACGTTGAGCCCGCGCACCTTGTGCGCATTCTTTTTGCTATAGATGAGGTCGAAGACGTCGACGAGCTCGTCGCCCTCGAACGTCTCGTTTTCGGGGAGCACCACGATCTGGTTGCCGATCGTCTGGTTTAACGTGCCCGGGTCGAAGATGATGCGCGCATCCTCCCAACTACGCCCGCCGTTCGTGGTCCGCGTGAACAGCGTCGGCCCCCGAAAGGCGATCGCGTTCTCGCCAGCCGTCGGGTTCGGAGTACCTGAGGGAGGTGTGACGAGGCGATCCCAGACGGCGTACACGTAGCGGGAGTCGTTCGGGTCGGCGGTCATCGAGTTCTTGTCGTTCAGCCTATTCGGGTTGGTGTCCTGGATGAGGGTGATCGGGTCACTCCAGTGGAACCCGCCGTCCGTGGACTTAGACACCAGCATGGCGTCGCGGTTGAGGTCAAAAACGCTGTTGGGATCCCAGTCTGCCGACAAGCTCATCAGATAGGCAGCTCCGTTCGGTGAGATTGTCACCCACGGGTCGGTGGCACGCTGGTAGTCGCCGCCGTTTTCCTCCGTGCCGCCGGTGCAAAGTGTGTTTTTCGTCTGGCTCACCACGGTCCACGTCGCACCACCATTACGGCTTGCGCCCACAACGTTGCCGCGCGAAGCGCCGTTGGACCACCTGTCCTGCTGCCAGGCTCCGATGATGTTGTTAGTGTCAGCCGGATTGACGTCGACCCACGGCTCGACCTCACTGTTTCGGTAGTTGGTGCCTGGTTGCCCCGCAAGCCCGCAGTCGCCCGCAAACGGGCTCGCCCCCGACACCTGGACCATGGGGCTTGCCACGTACGAGCTTGCCCATGCGACCTGCGGGATTAGCAGCAGCACTGCAACACACAAAACCTGGATGAGCCGCCTTCGTCTCAAGATGTACCTCCTATCCTAAAACCCAATGCCATTATCTGGCATCAGATTCAAGTTTCACCCTGAGCAGCATGATAGGCACGTTACGAAGTTCTACGCAACGTGAGTTTTTCGGGCTTATAGTTGTTGGAGGGGTGGAGTTCTCGTCGCCGCCGAGTCAGAACTGAGTCAAGAGCAGCGGAGGCGAGGGGTTCCACCTCTCCCAGCACCAGTGGTCCGTAGCCGAGGAGTTCCACAGCAAGGGCGTGGAGACCAATACGCGGTGCAAGTCGTCCGCCGGTGGACAGCCGGTAGCGTCCCCGCCGCCATGGATCTTCTCAGCGACCCAGTGGTCCTCGTGGACGCTGGACACCTCCGCAGGTAGGTCGACGGCTACCAGATTGTCTACCGCACCAGTGATTCGTAGCACCCACCATTCGTTGAGCGGTCCAGCCGTCTCTGCGGGAAAGCGTCCAAACCTGCCCGCACGATCGGCTGACTGTTCTCCGATGGTCCCTGGCAGGGCCTCCGGCCGTCGAATATCCTGGCCAAGCGAAGTAAATGGCCAGAAGCGAAGTTCCGCGCAGGGTCTCGCTCTTGGCCCTCATGGGACTTCCGCGACGACGCTCATGGGGAGGGAGAAGCCCAGGGTTGAGAGGCACTTGAGTGATTAACCCGTTTATCATCTATAACAGCTACAAAAATTGGAAGGCGAGAAACTACCTTTATGAGTGGCCGGAGACCTCGCAAATAAGTTTGACATCGCCACTGGCTACAGACACGTACAGGATGCCCAGCGGGTCCATACGCAGGATGAGAGCAACGAGGGGCCACAAACAGTTGCCGCTCTACGCCATCACATGCAGGGGGGTGTGCATTGAATAACTCATTCCTGGACCAGGTCGATGCGCGCAAGGCTAGATGGCGCGATCCCGAGTCGGAGAAAAAAGGCATCCGTCCTGCCTACCACTGGACCGGCCCCGGCAAGGATGGACTCGAAGTCGTCTTCGGCACGACCGGGACGAGACCGAGCACGACAGTGGTCCGCGAGGTTTGGAAGCAGCGGCATGAATACCGCGCAGCCCCGCTCCTGATCGTGGTCGCCTACCCCGAGGAGCGGCCGAACCGGGCAGTGGTCTGCGGCCAGACGGGCGACGATCCTCGCGTGGTGGACCTGGACTACGGACAGGCCGAAAGACTCGCCGCCGCCGCTCTCGACGAACCCGACCGCCACCTCGCGATCCGCTTCCTCGCCGAAGCTCTGGAGGGCGAACCCGACGAACATCCGGGTCTTCGCAACAAGGGACTGCTTGCGACCCACGAGCTGCTGTACGGCGTATCGCAAAGACCTGACTGGGACGCTGCCACGGCCCGGTCTGCGCCGCTGCTGAAAAAGCGCGGCCAGGACCTCGTTCGCGGTCTGGGGTACGAGATCGAGAAGAAGGTTCAGCATAGTGTATTGCGCTCGTCTGAGAAGGCGCAGGCGGTCGCCGTGTTCCTGCAGGAGAGCGAGCAAGCCGATCTGCCTTCATCCCGCTTCGAGAACCAGACACCGGTCACCTACGCGCTTGCCCACGCCAACCGCGACAACATTCCGTGGGTCATTGCCGAGAGGAGCGGAGCGATCCGTCTGTACTCGACCTCGACCTCAGGTGCCTCCGGTCAGCGCGGACGGGCCGAGACGTTCGTGGAGTTAAACCTGCCGCTGTTGCCCTCGGATCAGGCGGGCTACCTGGGCCTGCTGTTCTCCTCCGACGCTCTTGCCGAAGGCGGCACCATATCGCAGATACTGCAGGCGTCGAGCATCTACACCAGCAACCTCTCCGAGCGGCTGCGCGAGCGCGTCTACAAGCAGGTTGTGCCGAGGCTGGCGGTCGCGGCCGCAGATCAGATGGGGGGAACCGGCGAGGAAGATCTCGAACGTCACTATCGGACGGCGCTCACCATCCTGTTCCGGCTGATGTTCGTCGCCTACGCCGAGGACTCGCGTCTGTTGCCGCTGAACGTCAATGGCGAGTACACTCGCCACGCGCTCAATACCATCGCCCGTGACTTGTCCAACGCTATAAACGAGGGCCGCGATCTCGGCTTCGACAACCCGCTGACCGAGGAGGTCGAAAGCGGCGCGGATAACCAGACCGACCTCTGGGATAGCTGCAAGGCACTCTTTCACGCTGTCAATGAGGGCCACGTGCGGTGGAGTGTTCCTCCTTACGACGGCGGCCTCTTCTCTACCGATCCGGACGTCAACCTGGTTGGCGGGATCATCGAGGAGCTCTCCCTGACCAACGCCGACTTCGGACCGGCGCTCACCTCCCTGATCGTGGACAAAAGCCCCGACGACGTCATCGGACCGATAGATTTCCGCTCGCTCTCGGTGCGCGAGTTCGGCACCATCTACGAGGGTCTGCTCGAGTCTGAACTCTCTGTCGCGGAAGGGCCATTGACGGTCGACAGCGACGGCGTGTACCTGCCAGCCAGAGACGCGGATAGCATCGTCGTCGAGGCGGGGGAGGTGTATCTCCACAACCGGTCCGGCGTGAGGAAGTCCATGGGCTCGTACTTCACCAAGCCGTTTGCGGTGGATCACCTGATCTCCCACTCCGTTGACCCCACCCTCGACGAGCACCTGAAGCGCATAGAGGCTCTGCTCGACAACGGCAGGGAGACCGACGCCGCCGAAATGCTCTTCGACTTCCGCGTTGCGGACATCGCGATGGGCTCCGGTCACTTCCTGACCGCCGTCGTGGACCGCCTCGAAGCCCGCTACACGACCTTCCTCGCCGACCATCCTGTCCCTCACGTTACCCGCGAGCTTGACGGGTTGCGAAAGGCGGCGAACGAGGCCCTCGGCCAGCTCGCCGACACCGTCGAGATGGAGAACTCCTCGCTGCTGCGGCGCTTGATCGCCCGCCGCTGCGTCTACGGCGTGGACCTCAACCCGCTCTCGGTCGAGCTTGCCCGCGTTGCGATGTGGATCCACACCTTTGTACCCGGTCTTCCCCTGTCTTTTCTCGAGCACAACCTCACCGTTGGTGACTCGCTGACTGGTATCGGCACTATCGAGGAAGTGACCGCAGAATTGGCGAACAGCAACGATGGACAGACCTCACTGTTTGACGAACCGTTGCGCGAAGCGTTACGGGAGGCCGAGGAGTCGCTGCGGCGTTTAGCAAGAATAGCAGACGCGACGCTGGCCGATATAGCCAGGGCGCGCCAGGCAGCCACCGAGGTCGAGAGGGTCGTCGCTCCGGTCACTAGGCTGTTCGATCTGGTTGTCGCAGCGCGCATCGGAGAAGCGGTGCTGCCAACGATTCTGTCTGCCGACGAGCTATTCTCCCTCAAAACCGGTCGCGCTAGCGAGGTAATAGAGGAGATGCACGCACTCCACTTTCCAGTCACGTTCCCTGAGGTGTTCCTTCGCGATCGTCCCGGTTTCGATGTCATCGTCGGTAATCCGCCCTGGGAAGAAGTTGTCGTAGAGGAGCTGGCCTTCTGGGCGCTTCGCTTCCCTGGCCTCAACAGCTTATCAGCAGGCGAGCAGAGGAGCGAAATTGCACGGCTTCAACAGAGGCGACTGGACCTCGCCGAGCAGTACAAACAAGAGCGTGACACTACGGAGCAGCTCCGTGCAATCCTACATGCAGGACCATACCCGGGGATGGGTACCGGCGATCCTGACCTCTATAAAGCGTTCTGCTGGCGTTTTGCCCATCTCGTGCGCCGTGGTGGTGCCATAGGTGTGGTAGTCCCGCGCAGTGTCTTCACCACGAAGGGTTCAGGAGTCTGGCGCGCCGAAGTGCTATCAGAAAGTGAAACCTTCGTCACTACCCTGCGGAACACTCGCGAGTGGGTATTTGACAGCGTTAACCCCGGCTACACTGTCTGTCTCGTCGCTCTTCGAAAATTCGCGTTCGCAGACACACCGCGTCTCCAGCTGTATGGTCGCTACGGGAATCTTTCCTCCATGCAGGCAGGGTTGGCTGAAGGTGGGGCTGTGTTGACGATTGATTCGCTCGTTCAGCGAGATGAATCTCTGGCACTGCCCGACTTAGGATCAGACGAAGAAAGCAAGCTATTCGCGAAGCTGCTCGCTGCACAAGCATTCGGCGCGTCCGAACGGAGCGATTTTAGGGCTCGAGCCCTTACTGACTTCCATGCAACAAACGACCGCAAGAGGGGGTTCCTCGAGCCTGGTGCCGACTATTCCGTCTACAATCACCTCAATGTTGGTCACTTTCGGTTCGAATCAGAAGAGGGCGCGTTTACCTACTGCAACTTTGACCGAGCCATCGAAGAGCTGCGTCGCCGTCAGCTTGTCGGCGCCCGTAACATGCGATCTGCGTTCTCTGAGATGTACGCTGCGAAAGGTCAGGCATGGCTTGATGAACAGGGAACCTTACCGGCTCGGAACCCGCGCATAGCGTTTCGCGACGTCGTACACGCCAGCAACAAACGCAAGGTGTGGGCGGCTCTTCTCCCCGCCAACACCATAGTTACGAATAAGGCGCCCTATCTCGTGTTCCCTCATGGTGACCTTCGCGCTCAAGCGTTTGTGCTGGGAATGCTCAACTCATCCGTGTGTGATTGGTACGGCCATCTGTTCATTGGACTTAATCTCAACTACTTTATCCTCAACGGTTTACCAATCCCTACCTATGACCCTGAGGATGAGCGCTGCGTCCGGATTACTCGGATCTCCGCTACCTTGGCCGTACGAGACGAAGGCGACTACGGCGACTGGTGTGACCTCGCCCTCGAGCAAGACAACGCCTGCGATGAACTTCTTGCTGAGCTCGATAGCATCGCTACGTTACTCTACGGGCTGGACGACGCCGACCTACCGCTTATCTGGAACGACAACCAGACACTTCGTCCCCCACTTGACAACATTAAGAAATACCGAGCGTCATGGAGTCACACATGAGTCTTAGACCTGAGTTCGTCACCAACAAGAAGGGCGAGACGGTCGCGAAGGCGCTCGCGGGTTACTGGCAGGGCCTTCTCGACGCGATGAAGGAGCCGCCGACGATTGCGATCTCGACCGCCTACTTCAACCCCGGGGGCTTCACCCTGCTCGCCAACCAATTGGAACAGGCCGGTCATGTCCGCCTGATGATCGGGGCCGAGCCGGACGTGGCCGAGGACCTGAGCCGCCTTTGCCACCTCAGTGGTAACCACCTCCCCGAGGACGACGGCCACATCCGGCTCTCCAAGGCGCTCACCTCATCGCCTTCTCCCGCAAAGCCGACGAGCGGATACTGCGCATTATCGACTGGCTCCGCTCCGAGCGCGTCGAGGTGAAGCTACTCCGAAGAAGATTCCTGCACGGCAAGGCGTTCATCGTCGAGACGAACCACGACGGGGTCCTGACGGGCTCCTCGAACTTCACCTACGCGGGGCTCGCCCACAACGTCGAGTTGAACCTGGGCCAGTACCAGCCCGGCGTCGTCGGCGCACAGACTCCTTGACACCATCGAAGCGCCATACGACACGCGCACCCAGCGTATGATGCGTAAGACTCTTGATGAGCACGAGGACATGAGGGAACGAGTGGCAGCAGTCATCGCACTGATACCGATCAGACTCATTGGTGTCATGATGCGTTGAGAGCCTCTTCGACGGCTTCCACCCACCAGGAGTAACCGGTGAGCCGCCGCAACAGGCTCGGGGGTTCCCAGTAAGACTCCAGCGTCTCGGTGAGCGCCTCTTGTAGCACCTCGATGGTCTCGAAAGCC
>Ga0126313_10002709_pt1 | contig 10030 bp, 7 predicted proteins | sample Plot105A_FD_89954 | JGI IMG/M metagenome (GOLD analysis project Ga0126313, IMG submission 89954) | Serpentine soil microbial communities from UC McLaughlin Reserve, CA, USA - Plot105A | ecosystem: Environmental > Terrestrial > Soil > Grasslands | place: USA: UC McLaughlin Reserve, Lake County... | reverse complement strand
TCGCCGGCATGTGCGAGCGGGTCAACGTGATGTACGCGGGGCTGTTCATGGAGACCGGCACCGCCGACCAGCTGTTCGCGCGGCCCCGGCACCCGTACACCGTCGGGCTCCTGCAGAGCATCCCGCGACTGGATGCTGCGCGGCGAGAGCGGCTCCATCCGATCGAGGGCACCCCGCGCGACATGCTCCGGTCGCCCTCGGCGTGTCCGTTCCAGCCGCGCTGTCGCTACGCGGTCGAGCAGTCGGGCCAGGAGGTCCCGCCGCTCGAGCAGATCGAGCCCGGCCACAAGGTCGCCTGTTTCAACCCGGTGCCCGTCGAGGAGTGGGAGCGGATGAGGACGGCGGTGGTCTCCTCATGAGCATGAACGGGGCGCTTGTCGAGCTCGAGCATCTGAAGGTCTACTTCCCGATCAAGAGCGGTCTCGTCATGGACCGCCACATCGGCGACATCAAGGCAGTCGACGACGTCACCTTCGAGATCCGCCGGGGCGAGACGCTGGGCCTCGTCGGGGAGTCCGGCTGCGGCAAATCCACCGTCGGCCGGGCGATCCTGCGCCTGAACAAGGCAACCGAGGGGAAGATCATCTTCGACGGCGAGGAGATCACGGGCCGCAGCGAAGGTCAGCTGCGATCGCTCCGCCGGCGGATGCAGATCATCTTCCAGGACCCTTTTTCGTCGTTGAACCCGCGCCACAGCGTCGGCCGGATCGTCGGGGAGCCGATGCGGACGCACGGCCTGGCGCGCGGCCGAGGCCTCAACAGGCGCGTACGAGAGCTGCTCGAGACAGTGGGTCTTCCGGGCGATGCCGCAGGCCGCTACCCGCACGAGTTCTCGGGCGGGCAGCGCCAGCGCATCGGCATTGCGCGCGCGCTCGCCCTGAACCCTGATTTCATCGTCTGCGACGAGCCGGTGTCGGCCTTGGACGTCTCGATCCAGGCGCAGATCATCAACCTGCTCGAGCAGCTCCAGTCGGAGTTCGCGCTTACCTACCTGTTCATCGCCCACGACCTCGCGGTCGTCCGGCACATCAGCGATCGGATCGCGGTGATGTACCTCGGCGTGATCGTCGAGATCTCGCCGGCGGAGGAGCTCTACGAGAACCCACTCCATCCGTACACGATCGCGCTCCTCTCGGCGGTGCCGATCCCTGACCCCGCGGTCGAGTCGAAGCGAGTGACGATCCTGCTTCCCGGCGACCTCCCGAGCCCGGCGAACCCGCCGCCGGCCTGCCGCTTCCACACGCGGTGTCCGTACATCCAGCCGACGCGCTGCACGACCGACGTGCCGGAGCTGCGCAAGCTCTCCGACGGGCACGTCGTCGCTTGCCACTGGGCGGAGGACATCAAGGCCGGGAAGATTCAGCCGCAGGAGCGCGAGGCCGTCTTCGAGCCGGGCAGGCCTGAACGGGTTGCCGAACCGCCGCCCGTCTAGCGGGCGCACAGCGGCCAGACCACCCAGGCACTGACCCAAGCAGCCGACTTGACGCTTCGTGGTGTCGGACCCCAGAGGGCGTCAAGACCAACGAGTGCCGGGACTGTGACCAATTGGTGCCAAGTCGTCGCCGGCCTCCCTTGACGCAGTCGCCGAGGCCTACTGTCGTCTCGTGCCTCGACGGCCGCGCGCATTCACTGAAGGGATCTTCCATCTCTGCCCGCACGCGAGCGACACCCGCGACCTCTTCGTGAACAACGAGGACCGGGAGCGTTTCCTCGATCGACTGGCGCTCGTGTGCCGGCGCTTCGAACTCGGCGTCCTCTCCTACGTGCTGATGGGAAACCACTACCACGTGATCTTTCGGATCCCCGATGCCCACCTCTCGCGATCGCTCCAGCGGTTGCACACGGACTATTCTCGCGACCACAACCGTCGCCACGGCCGTGGCGGGCACCTCTTCCGTGCTCACCCCGTCGCCCGCGAGATTGAAAGCGACGATGACCTTGTCGGCGCCTGCCGTTACGTCGCAAGAAACCCAGTCGCGGCACACCTCGTCCGCGACCCGCTCGATTGGCGGTGGGGAAGCGCCCGGGCCCACGCTGGGCTCGAGTTGCCGCAGATCCCCCTCGACGAGCATCCCCTTCGAGCCGCCTTCGGCGGCACCACCAGCTGGCGCGAGCGCTACCGCACCTACGTCCAAACCGTGCCGTCGGGGCAGGTGCACGTCACCGAGATGTTCGAACCGTCGCCTGTGTAACCTCGTAGTCCTGGCGATTCCAAAGAATTAAAGGAGGCAGAGGTGGGTCGGACTCTGAGGATCCTGCTCGTTATCGCGGCTGCGTTGCTTCTTGCAACCGGCTGTGGGGGGGACGGCGGTGGCGGCGGGGGCGAAGGAACAATGGTCTTCGGCGCCGAGGCCGATCCCGTCGTCCTCGACGGAGCACTGGTCTCCGACGGGACATCGATCCGCGTGCTGTACCAGATCTACGAGGGCCTGACCCGGCTCAAGGCCGGAACCTCGGACGTCGAGCCGTCGCTGGCCACCTCCTGGGATACGAGCGCCGACGGCAAGACCTGGACGTTCCACCTCCGCGAGGGCGTGAAGTTCCACGACGGCGAGCCGTTCAACGCCGAGGCGGTCTGCTTCAACTTCGACCGCTGGTACAACTTCCCGGCCGCATTCCAGAACGCCAACGTCTCCTATTACTGGCAATACGGCTTCGGCGGCGGCTTCTCCAAGCCCGCCGAGGGCTCGCCCGGTCCGTCCGACAGCCTGTACAAGAGCTGCGAGGCAGTCGACGAGAAGACGGTTCAGCTCAACCTGAACCGGGCCTCCTCGACGGTGCTCTCGACGCTGACGCTGCCTGCCCTCTCGATCGGCAGCCCGAAGGCGATCAAGGACTTCGGCGCCGACGAGGGAACGGTCGACAAAGAAGGCGTGCTGCGTCCGTCGGGCACCTACGGCACGGAGCACCCGACCGGCACCGGCCCGTTCAAGTTCGACTCATGGACGCGCGGTGATCGGCTCGTGCTTGTCCGCAACGACGACTACTGGGGCGACGAGGCCAAGCTCGAACAGGTCATCTTCCGTCCGATCTCCGACAACGCCGCCCGCCTCCAGGCGTTGCAGACGGGAGAGATCCAGGGCTACGACCTCGTCGAGCCGCAAGACGCCGACACGATCACCGGTGACAGCGATCTCCAACTACTCGACCGCCCGCCGTTCAACGTCGGCTACATCGGCTTCAACCAGGCGAAGCCGCCGCTGGACAAGCTCGAGGTGCGGCAGGCGATCGCGCACGCAATCAACCGCGAGCAGGTCGTGAGCTCCTTCTACGGCGGTCGCGGCGTCGTCGCCAAGGAGTTCATGCCGAAGGAGATCTTCGGCTACGCCGACGACGTCATGACCTACGACTACAACCCGGCTAAGTCAAAGCAGCTGCTCCAGCAGGCGGGCCTGACGATGCCCGTGAAGCTCGACTTCTGGTACCCGACCGACGTCTCGCGCGACTACATGCCGGATCCGAAGCGGAACTTCGAAGCCTTCGCCTCGGACCTAAACAAGGCCGGCTTCAAGGTCACGCCGCACAGCGCGCCATGGAGCCCGGACTACACCGACCTGGTCGACGGCGGCAGGGCGCAGATCTACCTGATCGGCTGGATCGCGGACTTTGCCGATCCGGACAACTTCATCGGCACGTTCTTCCAGGACCCTGGCCCGGACTGGGGCTTCAAGAACGCTGAGATCTCCAAGCTGCTCGACGAGGGCGAGGCCGAGCCCGACGAGGCCAAGCGCACCACCATCTACCAGGAGGCCAACCGGAAGATCATGGAGTTCCTGCCGGGGCTGCCGTACGTGCACGCCAAGGCGGCGCTTGCCTTCCAGGCCAAGGTTCAGGGCTATGCCCCAAGCCCGGTGGGGGCCGGCGGCGAGTCCTTTGCCTCGGTGACCCTGGGGGACTAGGCGACTGAACTGAGCCGGCGGGCGTCGGGTAGATGCTGAAGTTCGTCGTCCGCCGGCTCTTGCTCCTCATCCCGATCCTGATCGGGCTTTCGATCCTGGTCTTCTTTTGGATCAGGGCGCTGCCGGGTGGGCCCGCACAGGCGCTCCTCGGCGAGCGCGCAACGCCCGAGACAATTGCTCAGATCGAGCGGCAGTACGGGCTGGACGAGCCTGTCTACGTTCAGTACTGGAAATACGTCCAGCGGACGGCACAGCTCGACTTCGGGGTCAGTACCTCCAGCCGAAGGCCCGTCACGGAAGAGCTCTCGCAGCGATTCCCGGCGACGATCGAGCTTGCACTTGCCGCGATGGTCTTCTCGGTGGTCTTCGGGATCCCGCTCGGCTTCATCGCCGGCAAGCGCTACGGCACCTGGTTAGACCACTCCAGCCTGCTTGCGTCCCTCATCGGGATCTCGATCCCGATCTTCTTCCTCGCGATTCTCCTCAAGTACATCTTCGCGGTGAAGCTCGGGCTGTTACCGACGGTCGGCCGGATCTCCGTGCTGATCAGCATCGACCACCCGACGAACTTCTATCTCCTCGACGCGATCATCGCGGGCGACCCGGAGGCGTTCTGGGACGTCTCAGAGCACCTCATCCTGCCCGCGATCGCACTCGGGACGATTCCGCTCGCGATCATCGCGCGCATCACGCGCGCCGCGGTGCTCGACGTCCAGAACGAGGACTACGTGCGCACCGCGAGGGCCAAGGGCCTGCCGCCCGGGGTCGTCGACCGCCGGCACATCCTGCGCAACGCGCTGCTGCCGGTCTCGACGATCATTGGGCTGCAGACGGGGCTGCTGCTCTCCGGCGCCGTCTTGACCGAGACGGTCTTCGCCTGGCCGGGCATGGGCACGTGGCTCGTCAGCGCGATCGACAACCGCGACTTTCCCGTCCTCCAGGGAGGGATTCTCTTCGTCGCCCTCGTCTTCGTACTCGTCAACCTGTTCGTGGATATCTCCTACGCGTTCATCAACCCGAGGATCAGGCTGAGCTGATGTCCGTCGCCGAGCTCGAAGCCCGCGAAGTTCAGCTCGAGGCGGCGACCGGTGGACTCTTCCGCGAGGCCTGGACGCGGCTCAGGAAGAACCCCGCCGCGATCGTCGGCTTCGTGATCGTGCTGGTGCTCGTGACCGCTGCGGTGCTCGCCCCGCTACTCGCGCCGTTCGGCCCAAGGGAGCAGAACATCTCGCTCGTTCAGGACGGCTGCTGCCCGGGGCCTTCGGCGGAGCACCTCTTCGGAGTCGACCAGCTCGGCCGTGACGAGCTCTCCCGCATCCTCTACGGAGCCCGCTACTCACTGCTGATCGGCGTGGTCAGCGTGACGGTAGGCCTTTCGATCGGGCTCGTGCTGGGTGCGATCGCCGGCTTTGCGGGGGGTGTGCTCGACTCGCTGATCATGCGAGTGATGGACGTGATGCTCGCGATCCCGGGCTTGCTACTTGCGATCGGGATCGTTGCGGCGCTCGGCCCCGGGATCGTCCAGATCATGATCGCCGTCGGGGTGACCCAGATCCCGATCTTCGCTCGGTTGTTACGCGGATCGGTGTTGGCGGCGCGCGAGTCGGACTACGTCGTGGCCGCGCGTGCGGTCGGCGTGCGCAGTCAAGTGATCCTCGCGTCCCACATCCTCCCGAACTCGATCTCGCCCGTGATCGTCCAGGGGACGCTCGCCCTCGCGACCGCGATCATCGACGTCGCGGCTCTCGGCTTCCTCGGCCTCGGCCCGCAGGATCCGTCGACGCCGGAGTGGGGGACGATGCTGACCGACACGACGCGCTATCTGCAGTCGGCGCCTCACTTGGCGCTGATCCCGGGGATCGCGATCGTGATCTCCGTGCTCGGCTTCAACCTGATCGGCGACGGCCTTCGCGAAGCGCTCGACCCGAAGTTCCGGGGGCGCGCGTAGGACATCCCTCAAAAGGGGGAGTAAGAGTTGTCCACAGGCGGCCGATACGTGGGTCGTGGACGCTGCTGAGCGCAAAGACATCCTCTCGCGCTACATGGACCACTCCCGGCGGTTCGAGGCGGTCGCCCAGCGGCGGACGTCCAACGGCGCCGGCGAGGTCATCCCTTTCACGGCGCCTCTGAAGGAGCTCGAGCAGGAGCCGACCGCCCGCGAGATCGAAGTCCTCCAGCTGATCTCCGAGGGCCTGGTCAACCGTGAGATCGGCCATAGCCTCTTCCTCTCGGAGGAGACGGTCAAGTCCCATGTGCGGCATCTGCTCGCCAAGCTGCAGGCACGCTCACGCGCCCACGCGGTGGCAGTGGGCTTCAGGCGCGGCCTGATCGCCTAGCTGGCGAAAAGCGCGAACTCAATTCCTGGCTTCCGGCGAGTCTCGCTGTGAGCCTTTCCACAAGCTGTGGAGAGATCCCTCAACAGGGGGATGCCCCTAGCTGTGGAAAATTGGAGACTCCGTCTCGGCTACCAGGGCTTCAGGGTTCCGCCGAGAAACGCAACTGCGAGCGTTGCGAATGCGGCGGAGAGGCGAGTCGCGAGATGCAGCATCTCGACAAAAACCTCCAGGTTGGGGAACTAACGGCAGCGCGAGCTTATACCCCTTTTGGGTGAGATTCAAGAAGGATTTCTATATCTAGTGGATACTCTGCGGCCCCCAGTCGCCCTATCCCTTCGGCTCAAGGTCGCAGCCCGCCTGTCGGGCGTCGCCGACTCGGGTGGTCTTCTTGCGTTTAGCGTCGCGATCGCAGCCGTCGCAGTCGGACTCGTAGTAGCGCTCCTAGCGGCTGGACTTCGGCTTGAGGGGCCGCTGTGGCAGTTGGCGATTCTCGCGGCTGTTGCGCTCGTGGCGGAACGTCAGCCCGTTCGGATTGCGCCGAACACGGAGATCACTGTCGCAGTACTCCCAATGCTGTTTGCGGCCGTGGTATATGGCCCGGTAGACGCCATCGCAGTCGGAACGCTTGGTCTCTTAGCCGACTTCCGATCGCCATACATTCGATGGCTCATCTGGACAGCGATGCGGACGATCGGTGGCGGTCTTGCCGGCGTCGCCGTGATCGCGCTTCTTCCGACGCAGCCGACTGTCGGTGAGCTCATCCTCGCCGTGGTTTGTGCGGCACTGATCGAGGCGCTCGTAGATGCGAGTCTCGGCGGCGTGACAGTCGCTCTTCGCGGCACCGGATCCCTCGGAGGCTTCCTCCGCTCGGTACAGCCGCTCCTGATCTCAAGCTTCGCGGTTTATGTCCCAGCGATTGTCGTACTCGCCTACGCCTACGGACAGGCGAGCGAATGGACTGTCCTGCTGTTCTTTGCGCCGGGCTTCGCAGCCCACAGTCTTTACCGGCTTTACCGAGAGCAACGGCAAGCAGCTGAAAAGCTCGCAGCCGCCAATATCCGGCTCCAGCGGGCGAACCTTTCGTTTGCTACGGCACTCGTCGCGACCCTCGACGCTCGTGACCGATACACAGCCGGCCACTCCGCCGCGGTTGCGATCTACGCACGTGACATTGCTGCTCGCATGGGGCTAAGCGCTGATGAGCAGGACCTGGCGCATCTTTGCGGATTGGTCCACGACATTGGCAAGATTGGCCTTCCGCCGGGTCTCCTAGAGAAGCCGGGCGCGCTCACACTCGATGAGCGACGACAAATGGAACGTCACTCTGAAATCGGCGAGCGCATCCTTGCGAAGGTCGACGACTACGCCGAGATTGCGAAAATCGTCCGCCATCATCACGAGCGCTTTGACGGGCAGGGCTACCCCGACCGGATTGACGGAGAGGAGATTCCACTGCTGTCGCGCATCATTTCCGTCGCTGACGCCTATAACGCGATGACATCGGATCGGCCGTACCGCGACGCGATGCCGAGTCGGGTGGCGAGACTAAGGCTCGCTCAGGCGGTTGGCGCGCAGTTCGATACGACCGTAGTCGCCGCGTTCGAGGCGATTCTTGCGACTGCGACCGACGATTATCGCTCGGGCACGAGACTCGACTTTGAACTAGAGGCTTCGCGCCACGAGGAGCTGCATCTGCCCGTGGCTACCGTCGCGTAAGCCAGCGGCTTACGGCGTCTGACCGGCGCCTCGCGCCGAGCTTTTCATAGGCGTGTCGGAGGTGCACCTTCACCGTGGCTTCGCTGATGAACAGCGTTTTCGCGATCTCCCGGTTCGATAGGCCAGCCGCAGCGAGGTCCATCACCTCGGTCTCTCGAGCCGTCAACGCCGTGGCTTCGGATCGTCCTCCGACATTGATCGGTACGGAAAAATTGCGCGCAAGGTCGAGATCGTTGGCTGTCACCAAAAGCTCGCTCAGAGCTTCGGTGTCGACCACATTGTTCAACGACGCTAGTAGCTCGGGGAAAGCGCGATAAGCAAAGACGATCGCATTGAAGTTTCCAGTCGCAAGCGCTTCACGCCACGCCAGGTCGACGAGCTCCTCTCGCTCTGGCAGCGCCGTCGTACAGACCGCTTGAACAGCGGGACCTAAGACACGAACCTCGAGTGTCTGGCCCGACGCGTCGCACGCTTTCGCAAGTGTCTCCAGCGCTAAATGGGCCTCAGACGCACACGCATACGCGAGGGCGCGAAGGGCAAGTATCTCAGCCAGCAGTGGCGCCGTCGGGCGCCCCGTAGCGAATACCGTTGTGGCAGCATCAGCAGCTTCGACCGGACGTCCCAAGGACACGAGCAACCGGCACTGAATAGCGGCTAGGTTGCCTTCAATGTGGACATCGCCGTCCGCAGCGACGGTCTTGTGAGCGGAGCTTAAGTCGCGGCTCGCAGATGAAAACTGACGGAGGCCCATCCGCGCTACTGCCCGGTCGATGAGCGCAAAAGGTCGAGCGAAATCTAGCCGGTGCTCCGCCGCGAGGGAGTGAAGTCTCTCAGCCGCCTCGAGCGATCGGCCATAACGCCCGGCTGTCGTTAACGCGCTAGAGAACGCATGGAGGAAGGAGGTGCGCTTTAGTGGGTCATGGACTCGATCTAACAAATGAATGTGCTCTTCGCATGTGGCGACGGCCTCCAGGACTCCACCCGTCCGGACCGCTCGCGTCAGGTTGATCGCGTCACTCCTGATCACATCCTCGGGAGTCTCCGGGACGAGCGACTCGACTCCGGCGAGGGCGGAACCGGCGTCGGGGTGATCGAGTTCTGAAAGGGCGGAGTAGAGACCAAAAAGTGCCTCTCGCCGCTCGCGCGCGGTAGGAGCCGCCCTATCGGCGCTTTCAAAGTAGTGAATGCTTTGAGCTTCGCGATTCGCAAGGAGAGCCGCATGGCCAGCGCGAACGTACGCCCGGCTTAAGAGGTCGCTGTTCGAATCGAGCCTCACCGCTGCTTGCGCCGCCAGACCTTCCGCCCTGCCGTGGTCACCGTCGCGGAACGCCAGTTCTGCCTCGGCAAGATCCAGAACGGCGGAGTCGCAATGAAGCGTTGCTGCCACGTCAACCCACCGTCGGACGCTCGCCGTCCTTCCTGCGTCAATGAGTTCGTTGAGTGCGCGCTCTATCGCCTGCACGACGACGTCCGGCATCGCGAAACGGGACGCAAGCTCGACGGCGTCGTCCCAGCGACCCGCGCTCATCAAGGCGTGGCCGGCCGCAGCAGCCGCCTGTATCCGCTCGTCTCTTGATGGGAAGCCGCGCTCCTGCAATACGCGCGACAACAGCGGATGTATCTCAAATGAGTCGACCTCGATCTGCGTTAGCACCCCGACGCGTGTTCCTGCCTCGATAGCCGCGGGCGCCGCGTCGCCAAGAAGTACATGAGCCATGCGGCGGTCGAAGTGCGTCGTAAACCCAAGTGCCGCAAGAGATCTCCGGTCCCCCGACGGAAGGGCGTCGTATAGCTCCTGGCCAAAATAGTCGTAAAGCTGATCCGGGAGCGCCTCGGGCCGGACACTGATCTGGGAATCCAGGCGAATTAGGCCAATCACGGCCGGCCATCCGCGCGCAATTTGGAGGACCGCACGGACGTCCGGCTCGTCGCGCCCGATTACGGCTCGTGCCTCTGCGTCGTCCATAGCAAGAAGTCGGCGATCGATCTCAGAGAGCTCGCCGTACAGGATCCGCCGAGCGGTGGCCCAACTTGGACGCCGCCGGCTTGTGATCAGCATCTGGATTGGCGTCGTCTGCG
>Ga0126313_10002708_pt1 | contig 10031 bp, 9 predicted proteins | sample Plot105A_FD_89954 | JGI IMG/M metagenome (GOLD analysis project Ga0126313, IMG submission 89954) | Serpentine soil microbial communities from UC McLaughlin Reserve, CA, USA - Plot105A | ecosystem: Environmental > Terrestrial > Soil > Grasslands | place: USA: UC McLaughlin Reserve, Lake County... | reverse complement strand
CGGCGCCGCGCCACGGACGGAACAGATCCCGGGCGCGAGCAGATCCGCGCTACAGCCCGCCCGGCGAGCATGATCTTGTGCGTGACGAGCCCGCGCAGCAACAGCGCCGCGAACGGGCGCGCGCTCGCGTTGCCGAGCGCCCCCCGGCTGCCACCGCCCCTCGAGCGCGCGTCGCGGCGCGATGACGACCCGCTCGGCGAACCGCAGCTCGTCGGGCGGAACGGCCTCGTGCAGCCGGCGCGTCACGCGCAGCAGCGCGACGGTCGACGCCGATCCGTCCGCCGTCGTGTCCGCGCGCCGGCACGGGTGCTTGCAGAGCGCTCATGCGATCCTCCGGGCGTCGTCGAAGTTCAGCGGCGAGTCGGTTGGGTGAGCTCGAAGAGACGATCGACGGTGCTCGGGCCGCGCACGAGCGACAGAGCGCACCTGCGCGCGTCGGCGGAACGGTGCCGGTCATCAGCGTGTGACTGCGGCGGAGTTGAGGAATGTGAGGTGCCGCAGGTCGATGACGATCCGCGCGAATCCCGCGTCGAGGAGTTTCGTCGACGGTCCTTGCGACGTGCCGAGCGACACGGAGGTGCATTGACCGCCGACTCGCATGACGACGCGTCCGCGGTCGGCGCGAACCTCCTAGACGAACTCGGGCGAGAGCGCGGACGGCTGCATCGGTCCTCTAGAACACGGTTGGAGTCCCTCACGTCTCGTGACGGAGACCTGAGATCCTGACCGTCGTAGGCGATGAATCGACGGCCTCGCGATCCGGTCCGCCGTTGGCCAAGCGCAGCGTCCGCCAGGGGCGGTCACCGACGCCTCGCAAAGCCCCGCCGACAAGGCGCGACCCCGACCGCCGTTGCAGCCGCTTGGGGCGCGTAGGGCAGGCGCTAAGCTGAGTTCAGCGCTGCCGTCGGTTCTTTGCTCCTCCGCCATTCGCGCAGCCGCCTCCTCAGGGGAGCAGAGAGCAGACGGTGCACATGACGTCCTCGCAGATCCAGCGAAGCGACGGCGACGGTCGAGTAAGCGTCCTGGCCGCCATCTCCGACTACAAGGACCAGTTCGGGCGCGGACCCAACCGCGTACGCACCTACTGGTGCGGCGACGACGTCCTGACCAGCGTCCTTGAAGAGACGCTCACGCCCGCCGAGCGCAACCTCGCGACACTCGGCGAGCATCAGCGCCTACGCGATACGCGGATGTTCTTCCAGTACGCGACCGTGCGCGAGTTCTGTGAACCGGTCGAGCGCCTCACCGGGCGGACCGTCAAGGCGTTCATCAGCGGCATCGACACCGCCGTCGACGGCCTCGCGATCGAAACGTTCGTGTTTCACCCCGAAGGCTCCGACGCACCGTCGCGGATGGAGCTGGCTGAAAGCTAGCCGCCGGCCCACGCGTGCTCGCGTCCGCGTCAGGCCGGCCTCCCTCCGAGGTCCCGAGACAGCCAGCCGCGCGAGCGATGCTGCAAGCGCGACGCGGTCCCGACAATCCTGGTGTGTGGCAACGAGAGCGAACTTGTGACCTGTCGCTCGAGCCGAGACCGGTGCGGCCCCGCGCGGCGGCCGACGTCGACCTGACGCGCCGCGAGACGACCGCTCGAGCCGCTGCTGCGTCAGCCGCCTGGCGCGGCCGGGCGGCTTGCGATCGGCAATGTCCGCTGAAGAACACGCCGCTTGACGCGATTCGGAGTTGGCGCGACGCCGTTTGTGTTCCGCTGGGAAGGTGGTAAATCAACCACGGCAGGGCGCAAACAAGCCAGGGGAGCCGGCACGAATGCTGCACCACGAGGAGAGACCGGCCACCACGCTCGCGCGCGGCCCAGCGAAATCCGACGACATCGAGCGTGTGCGGCGCGATGTCGGAACAGCGGAGGCATGCGACACGTCCGAGCCGCGCGTCGAGCGGGTGCTGGGCGAGATGGAAGCTGCCTGCGAGACCCTTCGCGACGATCTCGGCGAGCTGAAGCGCGCGATCGGCTCCGAACGCCTTCCCATACCGCAAGCGCCCGAGTAGGCGCGTAGTGGTCGAAGACGAGGCCTAACCCAGTCGCGAGGATGCGCAGATGAGCGACATGTTCACGTTCCGTGATTCGCTGGAGCCGGAGGGCTCCACCGCCCTGCCGAAGGAGTCCGGGGGCGGCGCCGGCAGGACGGAGGCGCGCGACGTGGTCGACTACAAGGTCCACGCCACAGACGGATCCATCGGTCGCGTGATAGACGCGACCTACCAAGCTGGCGAGAGCTACCTCGTGGTCAACACCAGCGGTACCATTCTGAGCAAGCGGGTCCTGCTGCCGGCGGGGATCATCGACCGCGTCGACCGCGACGACTCCACCATCTACGTCGACCGCTCGAAGGATGAGATCAAAGGCGCGCCCGAGTTCGACGAAGAGCGCTATCGCGAAGCCGCGTACCGCGACGAGCTCTCGCGGTACTACAGCCGATGAACGGCCGCTGGAACGACTGCCCGGCGTGCCCCGAATTCGAGCCAGCGAGCGGGGCGACGTGCCCGGGACCGTCGGTGGTGAGACTCAAGCCGCCGAGCTGACGTCCGATCACCGAGAGGGCAACCGGCAGCTCACGATTGCGCCGGTGTGGCCTTCTCGCCGCCCGGGCCGCCGCGCTTCTGGCGGCGATTCTCCCCGCAGCTCGCGTGTATGTCGCGCGAACAGCGGGAAAGAGTCAAACCTTCGCGAATGTCGCTCGTCTAACAACTGATGGAGGCCTCCGGGCGGCACGTGCCGTCTGCTACCACTCGCGGCCAACGGGTCGCGCGGCGCTGAAGATCGACGGAGCCGCGGGGCGGCGCTGCTGGATGCTCGTCGCGGTCGGGGAGACGCCCGTCGCTGCGTGGACATGCGTCTCCGGTTCCGATCGTCAATGGAGGCTGATATGAGGGTCGTTCAGTTCAGTCAGTACGGGGGTCCCGAGGTTCTCCATGTCGGCGCAGCGGAGGAACCGCATGCCAGCGCTGGGCAGGTGCGGGTGGCGGTCAGGGCGGCGGGGGTCAACCCGATCGACTGGAAGGTGCGCAGTGGGGCGATGGCACAGGTCATGCCGGTCGAGTTTCCGAGCGTCCCGGGCGTCGAGGTCGCCGGCGTGGTCGACGAGATCGGCGATGGCGTGACCGACGTGGCCGTCGGCGATGAGGTGTTCGGGTTCTCGGTGGGCGGCGGCGCGGCCGAATACGCACTGCTGGACCACTACGCCGCCAAGCCCGCCGGGCTCTCGTGGGCCGAGGCCGCCGCGCTGCCGGTGGCGGCCGAGACAGCCGTGCGCGCACTCGACCTGCTCGGCGTCGTGGCGGACCAGACGGTGCTCATTAACGGAGCCGCCGGCGGCGTTGGGACCGCGGCGGTGCAGTTCGCCCGTGCCCGCGGCGCGTACGTCATCGGCACCGCCAGCGAGGCCAATCACGACTTCCTGCGCACGCTCGGCGCCGAGCCGACGACGTACGGCGAGGGCATCGTGGACCGTGTTCGCCAGCTTGCCCCGAACGGCGTCGATCGCGCACTGGACACCGCCGGACGCGGCGCGCTGCCCGACCTCATCGAGATAACCGGAAGCCCGGACAACGTCCTGACGATCGCCGACTTCAGCGCCCCCGAGCACGGCGTGCGCGTGACCACCGGGGCGGACGAACGTGCCTGGCAGGCGCTCGGCCAAGCCGCCGAGCTCCACGAAGCGGGAAAGCTAAGCGTGCCCGTCGAGCAGACCTTCCCGCTCGACCAGGCGCCCGAGGCCCAGCGCAGCAGCGAAGCCGGACACGTCCGCGGCAAGCTCGTCCTCATCGTCGACTGAGGCCCAACCACCTCCCCCGACCGCCACGCCCTGCTGCTACAACGGACGGAGAGGTCGATGAGCTTGGCGGCGGCGCCGTCCGCGACGGCGCGGGATGGCTTGACGTCGAGGTGCAGGATGCCCTCGCCGTGCAGGTAGCGCAGGCCGCTGGCGAGCTGGACCCCGGCCACGCGGCGGTCGGGGCGCGGCGTTTTGAGAACCCGGACGCTCAGCGTGTCATCGCCGAGCGCGTGCGAGGAGGTCCGGCAGGCTCCCGTCCGTCAGAGGGCGGGATCGAATACACCGGCCAGCTGCGTTCGTTCGCGCCCGCGTTCAGATGGGGCGGGCACGATGCTGCGACGCGCGGCGGTTCGTCACGCCGGTCCGCGACATGGTTGGCGACGCGCGTGTGGGACCGCGCCACGATCGGCTACTTGGCACGAGCGGTAGGTGGCGCCGCCGAGCGGTCAGCATCGACTGAGGAATGCGGCTTCCGGCATAGCCGTGTGCGCGTAGTGCTCACCGTGCGGCTCGTGACTTGGGCCACGATAGGTCGGAACACCAACGCCTCGGAGGGCAAGGATGTCCAGCATTACCGAAACAAGGGCGCGCGGCGGTCGCAGGCGCACGCGCGCAGTGATCACTGCGGCCGCGGCGATGGCCGCAGCAGCGGCACTCGCCGGTCCGGCACAGGCGAGCCTGTCGGCCGTCAGTCCGGTGCTTTTGCAGAGCGGCCATCCGTTCTCCTACACGGACCCCTCGGGTCTGTCGCTGGAGCTGTGCGTCAACGACCCCGGCTGCCCGGCCTCGCCTCCGGTGCTGGAGAACGCAGTCCCCAACGACGAAGCCTTCTACCAGCTCGCGTCCGCGACCGCGAGCGAGGGCGGCAAGTCCGTCACCGTCGACTTCAACCTCGAAGCTGCGTACCTGGCATCGGCCATCACGTTCGGCCGCATCCAGGCCACGCTGGAGGGTCTGGAGCCCAACGGCGTCTACACGATTACGCATCCGTACGGCACGACGACGTTCACCGCTGACGAGAACGGGGAGCTCGTGGGCGGCGACCGCGCCGGCCAGCGGGAGGAGATCGGCGGTGTCGAGGGCAACTTCGGTGCCACGCTGGCCACATCGATCGGCCCGTTCTTGAGGTGGACCGGCACCGACGCGCCCGCCGGATACATCGGCGACGGGACCACGCCGCACACCGTCGTCGGCAGCCCGACCGGCACCAACTCGATCCGGGTGTCGGGACCGGGCCTGCCGGACGTCGTAACCGACCCGCTCACGGGCGAGGTGTCCGGCGGGCTCTTCACCGACCTGTTCACGGTCGAGGGCAAGATCGCCGGCCCGACGCCGGCGCCGGCCGCGTTTGCGTCGCTGAGCGCCACGTCGCTCGCCTTCCCCGCGCGCCGTGCCGACGAGACCAGCGTCACTCGTAACGTCGTGCTGCGCAACACGGGCCAGGTGCCCCTGGCGGTCAACAGCGTGTCCACCAGCAGCCCGGACTTCAGCGCCAGCGGTTGCGCGGGCCCCGTCGCTCCCGGCGGCTCGTGCACGGTGACGGTCGGATTCGTCGCCAACCGCGCGGTCGGACTTCGCTCGGAGACGTTGAACATCGCCTCCAGCGCCGCCAACAACCCGAACCTGAGCGTCGCGCTGGACGCGTCCATCACGGGCTCGGCGACCCAGGTCATCGATAACACGCAGCCCACTCGCACGGTGGTCCAGCAGATTCCCGTCGCCGGCCCGACGGTCGTCCGGACCATCACCGCCCCGAACCAGGGCGTTCTGGCCTCCACGGCCCGGTCGCCCGCCGGCACCGCGGTCAGCCGTCTCTCGCTCGCCCGTCGCATCAGCAGCACGCGACTGCGGCTGCAGGGACTGCGCGCGAGCATGCGCCTGGCGGCCGATACGAAGCTGGTCCGGATCGCGATCTACAAGGCGCGCAACGGCAAGAAGACCGGCAGGGCCCTGTACAGCACCCAGCGCGCGCCGCGCGCCGGCGGCCTGTACCGAGTCACGCTGCGCAGCCGAAGCCTGTTGTCCAAGCTGCGGGCCGGCTCGTACGTGATGGAGATCCAGGCCGGACGCAGCGCCGCCACGATCGGCGCCGCCCGCCGGATCACCTTCACGGTCACCCGCTAGACGACCCTGGCCACCGAGCAGCACCAGCCCCGCCCCGCGGCGGACCGGTTCAGCAGACCGGTCCCCCGGGCGGGATCCTTGGCCAAACGCTCGCCGATCCATCCTGCCGACCCAATCGGCTCGAATCGCACGACCGCGCCGCCGTAGCCGTCGCCGGTGATCTACGAGCCGCCGTCGTCGACCGAACTCGGCGCAGCCTGAGTCGGACAGGCCGACGATCGCCGGTCTGCCCGCCGGCCTCGGCCAGCTCGTGATGCGGCCGACGTGCGCGGTAGCGCGTCGATCTCCGCGTCGAGTGGTCGCTACGCGCGACCGAGATCGTTAGAGCGGTCGGCCACGGCGACATCGCGCCGGCCACCGACGCCGGCCGCGGGCACCCGCGCGAGCGGCCTTCTGGTGGGTGACGGGCCGCGACACGGGACCGTCGGACGGGTTAAGCGCGGCGGACCCACGTCGAGTTTCGCCGCCCTTGACCGCGCGCTCGATGCTGAGCGTGGTCGCCCTGCTGTCGTGGCCGAACGTGAAGCCGAGTTGATCGCCGCGGCGTTCGAGGAGGCGATCGCGGATGAGGCGATCCCATACGAGCGGAGCGGCCTCTCGCTCAACGACGCCGGCGTCTATCGCCATCTTCGCGATCTGCGCCGTCTCCTTCGTCGAGGCCATGTAAGCCATGACCTCGACGCTGTCCACAGGCGCCGACTCGTCAAGCGCCGCGGCCCGCCTACGAAACTCGTGCGTCGCCCCCACCGCGAGGCGCACGCACAGCGCCATGGCCGACAGCGGGTCAGTTTCAGCCTCGACGCCAAAGGCCTGAGCCCGCGCGACGACTGCCAGCCGAGCGCCGTGCGCCCGACCGGACGGCGTGTTGCCCGCGTGCAGCCGGCATCGACCGAAACCCACGTGGTCAGTGCCATGCCCGGCCGCCAGCCGGCAGGTCCCCCCACTGCGCGTACGGGCATTTGCACAGAGTCACGGGGGCGCCCAATGCCTCGCGCTCAGGCTGACGGCGCTTTCGGTCTGCCGCTAGCTCACCTTCGATGTCACGGTCGATGGCCGCGTCACCATTCATGGCCGGGGATTGTAGATGCGCCTCGCGCTCCCTGCCCGACTGCCCGGAGTAAACGTCTCCAGCACGGCCGCGAGGAGGTTCTGGGCTTCCTCGGCGTGTTCTGGGACGCATTTCCGGACGGGCGTCTTGAGACCTCGTGCCTGCTGGCCGAAGGATCTGTCGCCGCCCCCGAGGGCCGGTTTATCGGCACGCACACCGGCGTCATGCGCACGCCCGAAGGCGAGGTCCCAGCCACGGGACGGCACGTCGACTTCCGCTGGATGTCGAGCTACGACGTTCGCGGCGAAGAGCTGGCCTCGGAGCATCTGTACTTCGATCAGGCGGAGCTGCTCGGTCAGCTCGGCCTGATGCCGGCGCCGAACTCGACCGCGTAGCCTCAGGTTTCGCAGCCGACGCCGTCGCCGTCGGCATCCAAACCGTAGTGGTCGTCGCCCTTGACGGTCACCGGGCCGGTATACAGCGGGCCATCTCCGCTGCCGCCACGACAGTCGTAGTCGCTGGCGTTCGGATTCAGGCAGCCGCTGTAGTTGGGGTCACAGTTGGGACCCGGCTGCGGACCGGGCCGGTCGGGAGTACTCGGCGGGGACGGGCGCGGCCGCCTCGGGGCCGCGCACTGGGATCGCTGCAAGCGAGGCGTCCCGCCGCCGATCTTGCGTGCGGTCACCGTAGTTGCCACCCATGACCCCTCGCGCGGAGAAAGCACCCAGCGCACCCGGAAGAACTGCCGGACGACGCGTCGGTTGCATGCGTCGCGGTCACGGGCGCGGATTGCAACGCGGACCACGGCCTTGCCGCCCGCGAGCGACACGCTGGCGGAGTTGATCCGAGTACCGACCGTGCGGCGAAAGCCGCCGCGCCGGCTGGCGTACGGCCCGAACCTGCGCCGCAGACCCGGCGAGAGCTTGGTCCATGCGGTTGAGAATCGCCGCTGGTTCAGCAGGAAATAGTACCGTCGCACGAAACGCTCGGCGGACTCACTGCGCGATTCGGAGACCGCGTCCTCAGACTGGGTTTGCGGCGTGTGGAAGTTGCCGTCGCATTGCTCCCATACGCCTCGACTGGCCCCGCTGGCCTCGGCCTCGGCCTGCTGATAGACCGCGAGTCGGGCGAAGGGGCGCTGCTGGAAGACGAAGACCTCGCCGTGGCCCGCGCGTACAACGGCGAGTCCGACGTCCGTGGCGCCCGCGTCAACGTAGGCCAACAACCGCCCAAATCTGTCCGTGCGGTCCTGCGACGGGTCGGTGGTCAGCAGCACGTCGCGGCCTTCAACGAGGCGCGTAAGGAACGCCGACGCCTCCTCGCCACCGCATTCCACGGGCGTTGCCGGAGCGACCGACTCCGGAGCGTCGATCCCGAGCAACCGCACCGTCGTCGACGCTCCAGTCGCGAGCCGGACCTTCACGGTGTCCCCGTCAACGACGCGCGTGACGGTCGCGTTGAGCACCTCCTGAGCGGGAGCGCTGACCGGAAACGCCAGCACTCCGGCAAGCCATACGATCGCGCTCACAGACGCAATGCACCGTCGGTTCCGCATGTGCCTTCCCCCATGTCGGCCTTGACGGCGGGGATCGTACCTGGGGACGCAAAGGGTCACCGCGTGACGCCTGGCGGAACGCGATGGGGTCCCTGGGCGGAGCGGTCAGCGCGGCTCGGACCCGCAGCCTCCTCAACCGGACGATCGCCCGGGCGATGGCAACCGCGTCTGAGCCCTCATCGCTGCCGGAGCCGGATACCGAGGATTCGGCCGGATGGCCGACACCGCCAGCATGAGCGCCGCGCGGCGTGAGTTCGTGGCGGCGGTCGCAAGCGCCCGACATCGAGGGCCACAGCGCGCGCGCTCAGTTCGCGCCGGCCGAGGCCCCCGACGTCGAGGCCCACGGCAGGTACCGCGGGCCGGTCGCGGGCGCGGAGACCGAGGCGCACGGCGTCCCGGGCAAGGTGACGTTCTGGCGCATGACGATCACGCGGGCCGACGGCGGCGTGCCGATCGTGCTCGAGCCCGCCGGCCCGGGCGCCGACGGCGAGCTCATCTACCGCGCGGTCTCCGGACTGGCCGACGTCAAGGGCCGCATGTACAAGCACTGGTAGGAGGCCGTCCACGCGTTGCGGTGCCCGGTCACCGGCGGCCGGGCACCAGCGCGTGCTCACGCGTACCCGCACCACGCGGCGTCGTTGTGCAGCGCCGTCCGTGTTGTCGACTCATCGTTAGAGAGATATTGGTCTCGTTCCGGGGAGCGTAGAGGCCTCCATCTCGGCGGGCGGGATTGTCGCCGAGCGCTTCGTGGAGTCTGGTGTGTGGTTGAACCAGCCGATGTACTCGACGACGGCGATCTCGAGCTGTGATCTGGTCTGCCAGACGCGGTCGGCGATGAGCTGGGTCTTGAAGCTGTCGACGAACGATTCGACCAACGCGTTGTCGAACGCATCGCCGACCGAGCCGCCAAGGCGAGCACGCCGTGGTCCGTGAGGCGAGGTTGTCCCGTAGTCCGTAGAACTTGAAGGCGGCGGTCCTCCCGCCTCGTCCGGTCCGGTTGGGACCGTGGCGAGTGCGAAGTCATCCATCGAGGACAGGAGGACCAACCGCATGAGGACCGTATCGGCCGCGTCGGTCGCGGCCAACGACGAGGGCATCGAGGGGCTGCCCGAGGCGGTGCTGGAGGTGCTCGGCGAGCTCGCTGGCGCCGCGAAGGCGGGCCTGCTGGCGTTGAGCGTCGGCGTCGGGCTCGGGGTGCTGCACGAGTTGCTTGAGGCTGAGGTCGACGAGGTGGTGGGTCCGAAGGGCAAGCACATCGCGGATCGCGCGGCGGTGCGCCATATGGCCACCAGGATGGCGAGGTCACGCTCGGCGGGCGGCGCGTGCCGGTCAGCCGGCCGCGGGCGCGCAGCGCTGATGGCGAGCGGGAGGTTGAGCTGGGCATCTACGCGCACTTCGTGTCGCGCGACCCGCTCGCCGACGCGATGCTCGAGCGGATGCTCGCCGGCGTTTCCACCCGGCGCTATGCGCGGACGGGCGAGCCGGTCGGCGAGGAGATCGACCAGGTCGCGCG
>Ga0126313_10002707_pt1 | contig 10031 bp, 5 predicted proteins | sample Plot105A_FD_89954 | JGI IMG/M metagenome (GOLD analysis project Ga0126313, IMG submission 89954) | Serpentine soil microbial communities from UC McLaughlin Reserve, CA, USA - Plot105A | ecosystem: Environmental > Terrestrial > Soil > Grasslands | place: USA: UC McLaughlin Reserve, Lake County... | reverse complement strand
GGGGGCATTCGGCGCCGGAGAGCTGACTTGAGCGAGGTGACCAGGCCCCGTATCAGCGTCGAAGCGGCGCTCTAGGCCGAAGTTTGCTCGAACGAATCGCGGCTCTCGGGCCAGCGGTACGCGCCACTCCAGGCCGCGACGGCGGCGACAGCATTGCGGGTTCGGGCGATGTTCCCCCCGAAGGGCACCGCCGTCGAGACAGCGAACGTGTCAACGTCTTAGACCGCCCCATCGCGCGGCATCGTAGCCTTTCGAGAAACCGGCAAGCGGCCGTCTGCGTCACGGCTTCGTGAGGTTGCGCACCCAGGTCAGGCGACTGACTCTGCTCAGCCCCGACCGTGGTCGAGCGCCGAGAAGCGCGCTTGTCGCCTCGCCGCAGAGTTGGAGCCGGTGCGAGCAGATCGGAAGGAAGCGACTGCAGACCGGCCGCGGGGGCTCCCCGGAAGCGGCCCATCATGAAAATCAGCCCGCGTTCCACCTAGCGTCCCGGGCGAGCGTCACCCAGCCGTTGAGACCGTAAGCCGGATCTTGGGTGCCGAGTGTGCCCGACGTAGCCATCGCATCTGTCTGGTTCGAGTCGATCCGCGAGTCCGAGTTGTTCTCCCCGACGATGTACTGGTCGAAGACGCTCACACCGATCAGGTTCGGCATATACCGAGCCGTATCAGCTGGATCTTTTGCCTTGGCAATGTCCGCATACCACGTGTTCTTGCGCCCCGGGATGGCCGAGTCGTAGCGGGTGCTTGTCTCGCCGACGAAAAACGGTTTGCCGTTCGCAACGGCGAACTGGTCGTGGAAGTTCTGCTGTCCGCACTGGCTGATCGGGTAGTTGAAGATCCGGTAGAACTCGACCCAGCCGTTCACGGCGCAGCCCGAGAAGTGGATCAGCGACGCGCTGTTGTAGCGGTCGGAGCCAACCCAGTCGACGTATGCGTTGCCGGGGTAAGACAGACTGACCAGGCTGCGCGAGCCGCCGCCCTCGTCAGGCGCCCAGAAGAAGCCGACGTTGTTCGCTCCCGCAGCCTGGAAGCGCCCAACGAGGTAGCGCCAGACGTCGATGAGAGCTTGGCGCTGCGCGGCTTCGGTCGCGTAGTCGAGCGTGCCGTCCCCACGCCGGTGATACTGCGCGCCCGCGTCGTTGAACTCGTGGAACGGGCGCAGCATGATCCGGACGCCCTTGTCGCGCAGCTTGGCGGCCATCGCATAGATGCACGGGTCACGGACGCCGCTGAGGATCTGCCGGATTACGGACTCGCCATTGCCGCTCCAGCGATCCGGCGTCCAGGTCAGGTAGACCGCGGACCCGTTCGCGATCGTCCATTCCATCGTCACGTCATCGTCCGTGAACGCGCACTGCGGCTGACCGGCGAACGTGCCGCCGCCCGCGTAGTGGTGTCCGACCACGTCAATCCTCCGACCGGCAGCCGTCTGGAGCGCCTGGAGCCGCGCGATCTTCTGCGCCGGTCGGACGCCGGTCCCGCCCGTCCATACGCCCAGCAACGCCCCCTCGGGACGCCTCGGAAGAATGTTATCCGCCCCCAGCGGTCCGCTGTAGTACGACGCAGGGAAGCCGGTGTGGGGTGCAGGCGTCGGCGTCGACGTCGGCGTCGCCAAGAGGATTACCACGATCGCGGTGGCGACCATCCCGACGAAGTGCCAGGAGAGCGGAGGGCGTGCATCTCTCAACCAGTCGCCCGCCCATGGGGGCATCTGACGCCAGCGAGCTGACTTGAGAGAGATGACGAGGCCCCCGTATCAGCGTCGACTCGGCGCTCCAGGCGGAAGCTTGCCGGAACGAATCGCGGCTCTCGTGATAGACCGGCCCATCGAGCGACATCGTAGCCTTCCGAGCAGCCGGCAAGGCGCCCTGCTGCGTCGCGGCTTCGTGCGGTTGCGCACCGGGTCAGGCGACTGACTGCGCTCAGCCCGTGGCTTGACCCCAGCTGGTTGATCCAGGTCGTTTGAGAGTCTTACGGCCCGCGACAAGCGGCGGCGCCCGCACGCGCGGGCGCCGCCGATATTCGGTCGGGGAAACCTACGGTCGAGTTCTGAAGAACGGGTCGAGCGCGAGGTCGCGGAACCCTTCGAGCGCAGAGGACGACGTGTCGAGCCTCCAGTTGAAGCCTTCCGTCTTCGTGAGGTCGACGTCGAAGTAGTCGATCCCGCGAAGGTTTGGGCAGCACGATTTGATCTGATCGCGGGCGTTGCGGAACCACTGCCCCTTGCGACCGGGTGACAGCGGGTCCTCGACGCTCCCGTCCTCACCGAGCATGAACGGCTTCTGCCCGCTATAGCGATCGTAGATCGTCGGGTACTTCACGGGGTCGTGGCTCAGGACGTGCGCAAGCTCGCACCAGGGACCGGAGTCGTACGGGCTGCACCACGTGCCCGCCTTGTTCATGTTGTAGAGGCTCATGCCCACCCAGTCGACATAGTCGTCGCCCGGGTAGCTCGCGAACGCCTTGTCGCGATAGCCGCCGTCCGGTGCCCAGACGAACCCGACGTTCGTCGCGCCTTCCTCTCGGAAGAGGCGCACCGTCCGCCTCCAGGCGTCGATGAACGGCTGGCCTGACCCCGACCAGCGGAACCAGCCTCCGTTGAACTCCCAGTAGATCCGGAGCAGATGGCGATATCCAAACGCGGCAGCGCGTCGTGCCACCGCCCGGATGCACGCATCGGCTGCTCCGGCGTTGACGGCGTCGATCGTCCACCCGTGCGTCCAGTTGATGACCGGAATCCCCCCGTGGTTCACGACCCACGCCTCGCGGCCGCCGGTGTAGGGAGCGACCGTGCCGCCCCAATCACAGGTGTCGTTGGGCGCCGCGTAGTGCAGCCCGTACAGGTCGTACTGCCGACCGAGGTAGGCCTCGCGGCTCAGCCACTGGTTCTTCTGCTGATCCCACGTGCCGTCGGCGAACGTCCCGAGTAGCGCTCCGGTCGTCTTGCCCGGAAGGATGTTCCCCGCCCCGAGCGGGCCGGTGAAGAAGGACGCAGGGAACCCTGTCGGCGTCGGCGTCGGCGTCGGCGTCGGCGTCGGGGTCGGCGTCGGGGTCGGGGTCGGGGTCGGCGTCGGGGTCGGCGCAGGAGCGGACGCGCCGATCACGACGGCTGTCTGGGCGCTCGTCGCGCTCCCCGAGCCGACTGAGTTCGTGGCCGTCACGCGCACCCGCACTGTCGAGCCGACGTCGCTCGAGCCGAGTGAGTACGTCGTCGCCGTCGCGCCCGAGATGTCGACGCAGCTCGAACCGGCGCTGTTGCAGCGTAGCCACCGATAGGCGTACGTCGTCGGCGAGCCGAGCCAGGTTCCCTTGTCGGCGGTCAGCTGCCGATCCTGCTGCGCCGTGCCGCTGATCGATGGGAGCCTGCGCGACCGCGGCGCCCCGTTCCCCTTGGACGAAGCCTTGACGAGCAAGTGGCGATGCCGGGAGCGCTGCATGCGGCGTGCGACCCTGCGGCGGGCGCGGGCGGCACCGTCGCGCGCCTTTCGCGACTTGCCCGCGCCGGTCGCGTCGTGTCGGTGCACGTGAGCCGCGGCTGCGCGGCTCTTGCCGAGGGTTGGGGCATCAACTCCAACACTGGCGGATGCGGGTTGGCTGACGGCGACTACGACGACGGCGGCGGCGGCGGCGATCAGAACCGCAGCGCGACGCATCGGGGTAGCGAGCAGGGGCTGCATAGTCTCCGATTGCGATTGCGGGACGAACGGGGGCACTCCATTTCGTCGGTCGCCCGCGTCTTGGCATGAGCGGCCGTGCCGATCCATGGACGTAGGTTTGACGGTCCGTGGCGCGCCTCTCATGCCGTCGCCGACCTGATCACGGACCTGTCGATACACGGCGATCCCGGTTTCCGCGCACTGGGGCTGCGGCCGGCCGATGCGACAGGCATCACGCCCTCGATGCGTGCCTCGATCACGGTGCGCCGATTGACGCCTCCGACGGATTTCTTCGACGGCCGTGTCCGCCCGTGCCCCCGGTAGGGACAGCAAGGGCGAGCGCGGCAGCGCATATCGCAACCACAGCATTCGGGCACGCGAGTAGCGCGCCGTTGAGCGAGCAGCATTCCGGGCCTATCTCCTTTTTTCTTCGTGCGCCTACGGGGTTAGCTGTCGGGCTCGCGCGCACAGACGTCGCGTTACGCCGCACTCTGGCGGCGATTCGCCCCTGGCCCGAAAACGAGCCGTTGGGTCCCCCGTTCCCCCCCTCCGTGTGGCGGGGACTCGGCTACCAAGCGGTCGGGGACCTTACATCCGTGGTCCGGCGAGTCAAGTACTGGATGTTGTGCACCGGCACGAGAATCGCAGTCGCTGTTCGTCCGGCGGCGCGCGTAGCGTCGGCGCTGTTGCGGGACAGGGACTCTGGGACAAGATGGTCGGACAGGCCGATGTCACGGGTTCCACGTGCCTCGCGATTTCGTCAGGTAGCGATCGCCCGGATCCTGGAGCCGCATGTCGCCGAGGTCGTGCTCGCGCATGCCAAGCAGGTGGGCGCGAACAGCCATGCGCGCGTCAAGACCGACAGGGAGACCTACGCAGGGGTCTTCTGCCCGGGGTAACGGCTGCCAAGGTACCCGTACCCGCTCTCGGTCTCGGCGTCGGTGGCGACGAAACCGAGTTTGATCGCCGGGGACTGCCGCAGGATGCGCTCGGCCTCGTCGAGCATCGGTCGGCGAACGTGGTTGACACGCGTCACCATGAGAAGCGCATCGATCCGGGTGCTCGCCTCCAGGGCGTCGCCGGTCAAAAGGAGCGGCGGCCCATCGACTATGACGAGGTCGCTCTGCTGCCGCACTTGCTCGACGATCGAGCGGAACGCGTTCCGGACGATCCACGCCGGATCCAAGGCCGGGGCGCCGGAAGGGATCACCCGAAGCGTTCCGATCGACCTATTCGGACTGTCCCTCCGTTGCACGGAGAACGCGGAGACCTGCCGCCGCCCCTCGGCCTCGACATCCTGCGGCGATACCCCGACGTCGACGGGCTGAAGTGCCTCTTCGATGGTGATCTCGCCGGTCGCCAGCTCCGTCAGCCCGGGCGTCTGGTCAAGGCGGAAGAAGTGATGGATCCAGGAATTTCGAAGGTCGAAATCGACGAGAATGACACGGTTGCCTCCTCGCGCGAATGCGACGGCGAGGTTCGCGGCGGTCGTGGACTTGCCTTCCCGCTCGACAGCGCTCGTCAGCAGGATCGATTCCGCACCATGCTCGAGGTTGACCAGATCGATGTTCGACATGAGCATGCGGACCGCCTCGGCGTGTCGGCCATGCGGATCGGTGACCGTTACAAGACGGGGAGACCGGCGGAACGCCCGCGGGGGCCGGGGCAGCCGCCCGAGGAGGGGCATGCGGAGTCGATCGGCGATCACTCGCGTCGAACGGACGCGGGTGTCGAGAGTCTCGCGGAGGAATGCGACGCCGAACCCGAGCGCGATCCCGAGCAGAAGGCCGAGCACGCCCGCCCGGGCAGGGTTCGGTTCGACCTGGCTGGCGCCGCCCGCTTCCCTCACGACCTTCGCGCGTGCGGTCTGAAGCGTGCTCAGCGTGTCGAGGGAATCCCTTCGGTCGGCCATGCTGGCGTACAGCGCGGAGTTCTTTCGTCCGGCTGCTGCGAGACGCTCCATCCGCAGCTCGACGGCCGCAATCGCCGCCTTCAGCGCGTTAGTGTCCAGTTCGAGCCGATAGAGCGTGAACTGTCGCGCGTACTCGTTGACCAGCGTCGCCGCGGCGGCCGGTTCGCCGGCGCGCACGGTGAAGGTCATCACGTCGCTGTCCTCCGTCGACGTCACCGTCGAGGCGCCCAGCAGATCGGCGCCGGACCAGTCGTCGAGCCCTGCTCGCTTCACGGCGCGCCGAGCGATCTCCGGCACGCGTGCGAGCTCGACTTGCGTCCTCAGAACGCGCGGTGCGTCCAGCTGCGTGGGGTCGTTGATGCCGGACAGGTTCGCCGCGACGTTCTGGGTGTTGACGAGGACGCTGGCGGAGGCCTGATAGACCGATGGCTGCCGTGAGGACCACAGCACGGCCACCTCCGGGACGAGGATCACGGCCAGGAGGATGATCCACTTGCGACGCCATAGGATGTCGAGGTAGTCCCGAAGCGTCGAGGGCGAGCTGTCGTCGAATGCCAAGGAATCTCCATCTCCCCGAGCGCGCTCAGAGAGTCGCCGACGTCACCGACACAGAGTAACCGAAGGTCTGGAGACGGGCACCTTCTGCTCCCCTCTTGGCGGCGTCGAGACGGAGCCGCCCAAACGCGTACCGGTTTCCGGAAGTTCGGTCACGCGGCCGCTTTGTCGACGAGACGGTCGAAGCCCTCGCCCTCGGCGCTGGGATCGAGGACGGGTCGTCGGCAGGCGTCGATCTCGCAACAAGCCCATGAGCTACCCAGCCAGGTCGCTTAGGCACGTTTGACTACGGCCGTTGGCTCCGACGTCGCCGAGCCCGAGCCGGTCGCGTTGGTGGCCGCGACTCGAACCCTGATCTTCGACCCAACGTCAGTGCCGGTCAAGACGTACGTCTTGCCCGTCGCGCCAGCGATGCTCGTGCAGTTTCCTCCAGACTTACTACAGCGGAGCCACTGGTAGGCGAAGGTCATCGGCGTCGTTCCCGACCAGGCTCCCTCATTAGCCGTGAGCGTCGCGCTTACACGAGCAGCCCCCGAGATCGTGGGTGCCGACGTGTTGACGGGCGGGGCGGCGCCCTGCATGTACGTCGCTCTGTACGTTGCGGACGCGTTCGCCGTGATGTTGTGGCTCTGCGCTCCGCCGTCGGACCACGAAGAGAAGGCGTACTGTGTCCCGTTCAAAGTCTGCGGTGTAGGGGCACTGATCGTGTTCGTCGAGCCCGAGATGACAGTGTGGGGGAAGGGCGCCGTCCCACTGATCCCGTTGAGGACGAGCTGAAGCCCGCTTGGGCTCGACTCGAACGAGAGCGCAACCGTCTGGGGATCGAGCTGGACGCTGCTCGTGCCCGTCAGCCCCCCGGAGTCGGTCGCAGTCAGTCGAAGCTCGAGATGCGCGGGGTACTCGTGGTCGGGCGCGGTGACAGACCCGGTCGCGACACCAGCGAAGCTCTGGACCGTATGGGTGTGGCAGGTGGAGGGGCAGTGGTGGAGGATCAGCGTCCAGGAGAGCGCGGAAGCAGGAAGTGACCCATCTTCAGGGTCCGTCGCCGACCCGGAGAACGCGATGACGTCGCCGACCTTCCAGGTCGTGCCGGGCTTCGGCGCCGCGATCGTCGCCGTCGGCGCACCGTTCGTGGTCGTCCCACATTCGACGCGCGCGCCGGCCCAGTCGGCGTGGTCGTAGTCGATCCAATCACCGCCGTCCGCAACGATCAGCTGAAGCTCGCTCTTGCCGCTCACGTCGACGTCCAGAGTCTTCGTCGCCGCCGTTGCGGTCATGAGTCCCGAGTCGTAGAGCTTGGCCCCGTCGGCGAAGACCTGGAAGACGACGCTCCCATTCGAGCCCGCCTCGTCATCGATCCCGACGTCGGCGCGGAAGCGCGTGCAGGCGCCCCCGAGGCCGTACCGCACATCTGAGACAGCGTGCGTGCCCAGGCCCTTGGCATAGGTCGTCCCGTTCAACGTGATCGTGCGCCCGTCGCCCGCCGCCGACTCGCCATTCGACATGTCCTTCTCCACCGGGCCCCAGCCGTTCGTCGCCGACGTCCACGTGAGATCACTGAGGTACGTCGAGGCGCTCGGAGGAGGCGGGGGCGGCGTCGAGCCGGTGTGTTGGATCCGCCTGACCGTGCCGCCGTCGAGGTCGACATAGAACAGGTCGCCGTTCGGACCCGCCTGGAGATCCACGGGCCCGGCCGCGCCGGCGGCAAACGCAACGGTCGTCGACATGTCCGGCAGGCCATTCGTCCCCTTCCGAGCGACCCAGATGCAGTCGCGTGAGTAGTCGGCGAAGAACAGAGCGCCGTTGAACTCGGCTGGATAGGCGGACCCCGTGTAGAAGGCGAGGCCGGAGCTGGACGTGCTCCCCGAAGCACAGGGGTCGCCGGTATAGAGCCCGGTGAAGTGGGCGTAGGAGTAATACGGCGTGATGCCCGTGACCGCTCCTTGTGCATAAAGCGTCTCGCACAGGTTCAGGTCGATTGGGTCGTAGCCCGGCTGGCGATTGGGTCCCTCGTAGCACGGCCAGCCGAAGTTCTCGACCGTCGCATCGGTCGGGCTCACGAGCCTGTTGACCTCTTCGTAGTTGCCGGTCCCGACGTCGCCGATCCAAAGCTCGTTCGTCCCGGGTCGGACGATCATCCGGAAGGGGTTGCGAAGGCCGTACGCGACGATGCGACGCTCGTTCGGATCGTTGCTGCCGGCAAGTGGGTTGTTCGGAAGGGCCGCCCCGCTGATCGGATCGATGCGGATGACCGTGCCGTCAAGCCCGGCCGGGTCGCTCTTCGTCCGGATGTCCTGTGCCCGCAACGCGCCCCCCTCCGCTGTCGGCGGGGAGAGCTGGGCGCCTACCCCACCCGGAGGATCGCCGCACGGGTTGAGCGGGTTCCCGTCCTGGCCCCAGTCGGTGAATGTGAAGCTCGAGCTCGTGCCGGCGGTGGCGTAGAGCGCCCCGTCGGCGCCAAACACGAGAGAGCCGACCGACAGGCTGGGATACTGTTGGCAGAAGTCCTCGACCAGCACCTGCTCTTGGCCGGTCATGCTGTTCCCAGAGGCTTGGAGGCGGGAAATACGGCCGCTTGCGACGCAGCCGTCGGCGTTTGGTCCCGGAGGCGTCGGGCACGGATCCGACAGGACGCCCGGTGTACCCCAGCGCGGAGCGGTTCCGCCGATCGGCGCATCGTAGGTGTAGAGGACGTAGACGTAGGGCGTCGCGGGGAAGTTCGGGTGCAGGGCAAACCCGAGCAGGCCGCGATCCCAGTAGTTATGGACGTTGACGTTCAGATCGGCGAAGAGCGTGGGACTCGTGTCGGAGAGCCCGTCGAACACCTTGATGAGGCCGCTCTTCTCCGCTACGAAGACGCGTCCATCGGAGGCGAAGCGGACGGCGGTTGGATTGGTGAGACCGCTGAAGATCACGGACTCCTGGAAGCCCGAAGGAAGCGCCGCTGCCCTCGCGTCGGGTGCAACCGGACTGGTGAGGACCCACAAACACACGGCGAGAAAGCAGACGACGCGACCGGCTCGAGCGGGCAAGCGTCGGATATGCCCTGGCCACAGCCGGTCGCGGACCGGCAGGCCTTGCCGTCGGGACCCTCCGCCTCGTTGACGCATGATTTGACGGACCTTGGAGAACCTTCGATGTCGCGGAAGCCCCCTTCTTCACAGGTGCCTCCACTCGTCGCAGCGGCATTACCCGCAACCGACCGACTATCGCGGGCTCCAGAGCTCGTGTCAACGTCGTCCGCCATCGAGGCCGATGCACCGAGCTTGTGGGTGGCGTCAGTCGAGCTGGTCCAGCGTGCAGGCGGCGGGCGCCTTGTCGTCGCGCCAGCCAGCACCTTGGCGGTTGTGGCGGATGCGCCCGTTGCTCATGTGGTCCAAGGTGATCTCCACGACCGGCTTCGGGGGCCGCAGGGCGATGCACTCGACGTCGCGCCGACCAGCGGCTCGGCTCGCCCGAGCCGCGCTCGCCCGTCTTGTACGGCGCCGGCCGCGCCGGCAGCTCGCGCTTCTCCTTGGCGGTGAAGCCGGAGGAGTGAGCGATCTCGCGCAGCGTGCCGTCAGGCCAATCCGGCCGTGCAGGCCGAGCGCGAGCGGGATCTGCCGGTGTTCCTGCAGCTGCACCGGAGCCTGCGCGAGGCCGGGCTACTGGTGGGCGTCGGGCGCCTGCGTTCGGTGGAGAGCGCGACGTCGGTCCGCGTGCGCGGTGCGCAGACGGAGATCACCGACGGTCCGTTGGCGGTGACCAAGGAGGTCCTGGCCGGCTACTACGTGCTGGACTGCGCCGATCTCGACGAGGCGCTCAAGCAGGCCGCGCGGCTGGCGGTCGCATGCGGGGGGACGGTGGAGGTGCTCCCGGTGATGCCGGCCGATGAGTGGGCGAAGATGGCGCGCGACCCGCGGTCGAGCT
>Ga0126313_10002706_pt1 | contig 10032 bp, 9 predicted proteins | sample Plot105A_FD_89954 | JGI IMG/M metagenome (GOLD analysis project Ga0126313, IMG submission 89954) | Serpentine soil microbial communities from UC McLaughlin Reserve, CA, USA - Plot105A | ecosystem: Environmental > Terrestrial > Soil > Grasslands | place: USA: UC McLaughlin Reserve, Lake County... | reverse complement strand
GCGGAGGACAGCTCGATCTTGGCCTTCTCGGCGGCCTCGTAGAGGCGCTGGAGAGCCATCTTGTCCTGCGTCAGGTCGATGCCCTGGTCACGCCTGAACTCCGCCGCGAGCCAGTCGACGATCGCCTTGTCGAAGTTGTCGCCGCCGAGGTGGTTGTCGCCCGAGGTGGACTTGACCTCGAAGACGCCGTCGCCGATCTCGAGGATCGACACGTCGAACGTGCCGCCGCCGAGGTCGAACACCAGGATCGTCTGGTCGGACTCCTTGTCGAGCCCGTAGGCGAGCGACGCCGCCGTCGGCTCGTTGATGATGCGCTTGACGTCCAGGCCGGCGATCCGCCCGGCGTCCTTCGTGGCCTGGCGCTGGTCGTCGTTGAAGTACGCGGGGACGGTGATGACCGCGGAGTCGACGGTCTCGCCGAGATATGCCTCGGCGTCCGCCTTGAGCTTCTGCAGGATCATGGCGGAGATCTCCGGCGGCGAGTGCTGCTTGCCGCCCGCGTCCACGCGCGCGTCGCCCCCGGGACCGGCGACGACCTTGTAGGGGACGATCTGCTCCTCCTCGCGCACCTCGGCCTCCTTGCGGCCCATGAAGCGCTTGATGGAGAAGACGGTGTTCTCGGGGTTGGTGACCGCCTGACGCTTGGCGACGGTGCCCACGAGCCGCTCGCCGCCCTTGCTGAAGGCGACGACCGACGGCGTGGTGCGACCGCCCTCCGCGTTCTCGATCACCGTGGGCTCGCCGCCCTCGAGGACGGCCATGCACGAGTTCGTCGTGCCGAGGTCGATGCCGATGGTCTTGGCCATGTGTGGTGAGGCTCCTTGCTGCGACAAATCTCAGTCGGGTTGACGAAGATCTTAGCGCTCGACCTTGTAGGGCTCCAGGCCCCGGGCCTGGTAGTTGGCCAGGGCGTGCGGGCCGTCGAGCGTGCACGTGTGGACCCACACGCGGGATCCGAGCTCGAACCCGCGGCGCAGCGCGTGCTCGAGCAGCGCGCCGCCGAGGCCGCGGCCGTGGAACGCGGGCAGCAGGCCGAAGTAGGCGATCTCGACGTCGTCTCCCACCGGATGCAGCTCGTAGTAGCCGGCGTCCGGGATCACCCACGTCTCGACCTCCTCCGCATGCGCCTGCCACCACGCGTCGCTGCGCCCGCGGTGCAGGGTCCATTCATAGTCGGCGCCGACCGTCTCGTAGAAGCGGCGGTTGACGGCGCCGTCCGGCGGGTCGACCTTCACGATCTCGGCGCTGCCGCGCGCGGGCCGGATCCTCGCCGGGTCGCTGATCTCTAAGTAGGTCGTGACGACTTCCACCACGGGCACATCCTCCTGAGCGCGCATGCGCCGCAGTCCGGCCGCTGCGCGTGGCAGGTGCGGCGGCCGTGGCGGAGCAGGTTGACGTGGAACTCCAGCTCCTGGCCGCGCGGGGTGAGCGCGAGCATGTCGTCGTGCAGCTCCTCGAACGGCGCGCCGGGGCGGAACAGGCCCAGCCGGGTGCCGACGCGGCTGACGTGCGTGTCGACCGGGACGTCGGCCATGCCGAACGAGAACAGGAGCACGCAGGCGGCGGTCTTGCGGCCGACGCCGGGGAGCGCGCACAGCTCGGCGCGCGCGGCGGCGACGTCCATGTCGGCGAGGTGGTCGAGAGAGGGCGGGTCGTCGAGCGCGCGCAGGATGTCCTGGATCCGCTGCGACTTGACCTTGCTGATCCCGCCGGGCCGGATCGCCTCCTCGATCTCCTCGACCGGCGCGTCGCGCACCGCGCTCCAGCTCGGGAACCGGGCGCGGAGGCGCAGGAACGCGACGTCGCGGTTGCGGTCGTTGGTCGACTGCGAGAGCACGGTGAGGATCAGCTCGTCGAGCGGCTGGCGGTGCGGGGGCGCGCTCGGGCGGCCGTAGACGAGCCGCAGGCGGTCGCGGAGGGCGAGGACGCGCCGGCGGGAGGGCGGCTTCCAGTCGCGGCGCGGGATCGTCTGCATGGCGCTCCGGGACGATACGAGGGCGCGGGCACCGGGCGCTCGTGAACGGCGCCCCGTCCGCGCCCGGCTTCGATGCGGCCGTCGACGTTCGCCGGCCTCGCGTGAACGCGTCGAGCTGATCCAATACGCCGCCGATGATCGAGACGCACCACGCCGAGCTCGACGGCCTGCCCGTCGTCTGGCGTACGGCGCCGGCCCCGGACGACCCCCCGACCCTCTACATCCACGGCGTCCCCGACCACGGCGAGCTATGGACGCCCTTCCTAGAGCGCACCGGCGGCGTCGCACCCGACCTGCCCGGCTTCGGCGCGAGCGCCAAGCGCGGCGACCTCGACTACTCGATCGGCGGCTACGCCGACTGGCTCGAACGCTTCTGCGAGCTCGCCGCGCTCGACCGCGTCCGGCTCGTCATGCACGACTGGGGCGCGGTGGGGCTCGCGTTCGCGCAGCGCGCGCCGGAGCGGATCGAGCGGCTCGTCGCGATCGACACGGTGCCGCTCCTGCCCGGCTACCGCTGGCATCCGATCGCCCGCGCATGGCGCACGCCGCTGCTCGGCGAGGTCGCGATGGGGATGGCGATCCGGCCGGTCGTGCGGCGGCTGCTGCCCGCCGGGCGCGTGGAGCCGGTGCTCGCCGCGTTCGACCCCGGCACCCAGCGCGCGATCCTCAAGCTCTACCGCGCCAGTCCCCCGGACGTGCTCGCGGCCGCCGGCGCGCGGCTCGCCGACGTCGACGCGCCCGCGCTCGTCCTGCACGGCGCCCGCGACCGCTACATCCCGCCCCGCTTCGCCGACGGGCTCGCCGCGGCGCTCGGCGACGGCCGGGTCGAGCACGTCGCCGATGCGGGCCACTGGCCGTGGCTCGACCGGCCCGAGCTCGTCGAGCGCGTCGCGGCGTTCCTCCGCACGCCGTGAAAGAATCGTTGCGTCAGGAGCGTTATGTGGCGCGGGGCGCTAAGGTGCCGCGCTTCGCGTGAGCCGGAGCACGCTCATCCTCGCCGCGGCGCTCGTCGCCGCACTCGCTTTTGCCCCCCCGGCACGGGCGGCCCCTGGCCTCAACGGCTTCGAGCGGCAGGTGATCGCGCAGCTCAACGACGCCCGCGCGCAGCATGGCCTCGCGCCGCTGCGCGCCTACCGCCCGCTGAACCGCGCCGCCGACCGCCACTCGCGCGACATGCTGCGCAGCGACTTCTTCGACCACCCCTCGAGCGACGGCACCCCGTTCGACCGCCGCGTGCGGCGCTTCGCGAACGCCAGCGTGATCGGGGAGACGCTCGCGGCGCTGCCGCAGCGCCGCGGCGGCGCCGACATGGTCGTGCAGCTCTGGCTGGACTCCGCCGTGCACCGCGACATCGTGCTCGGTACCGGCTTCCGGCGGATCGGGGTCGCGCGCCGCTGGGGCAGTCTCGGCAACGCGCAGAACGCCGTCGTGACGGCCGACTTCGCCTCCGGCGACTGACGCGCGCCGGGCCGCGCGGTTCGCTTCGAACCGACCGCCCCACTACGCTCGTCCGTCGTGGTGCGACGCGATCTGTCCCATCCGCTCGTCCCCACGCTGGCCGCCGCTGCCCTGGGCGTCGCCTACCTGATCGCCGCCCCCGAGACGGCCGACATGGCGGCGCACACCTACCGGACCTGGCTCTGGCACCAGGTGGGGTTCGCGACGTGGAACGCCCAGTGGTACGGCGGCCATCACATGGCCGGCTACTCGCTGCTGTACCCACCGCTCGCCGCGCTCGCGGGCACGCGGCTGGTCGGCGTCGTCGCCGCCGTCGCGGCGGTCGGGTTGTTCGCGGTGCTCGCCCGGCGGATGGCGCCGACGCCCGCCGCCGGCGCGCTCGCGGCGTGGCTGTTCCTCGGCGGCGTCATGAGCAACGTCGTGATCGGGCGGATGCCGTTCACGCTCGGGATCGCGCTCGCCGTCGGTGCGTGGGCGTGCGCGCGCCGCTCGCGGATCGCCGCCGCCGTGCTCTCGCTCGCGAGCGTGTGGGCGAGCCCGGTCACCGGCGTGTTCCTCTGCGTCGCGGCGGTGGCGATGCTGGCGGGCGCGAGGCTGCCGGGCGACGCGGAGGCAGAGCCCGCGGACTGGCGCACGGCGCTCGCGCTCGGCGGGCCGGCGATCGCCGGCGGGCTGGCGATGGCGGCGCTGTTCCCGGAGGGCGGGTCGGACCACTTCGTCGGGACCGCGTTCTGGCCGATGCTGCTGGTCTGCCTCGGCGCGCTCGCGCTCGTCGACCCGACGCGCCGCACCGCGATCTGGGCGGCCGGGATCTACATCGTGATCCTCGTGGCCGCGTTCGCGATCCCCAACTCGCTCGGCCAGAACGCGCTGCGGCCGGGCGTCGTGCTCGGGCCGGCCCTGCTGGTCCTCTTCGCCCGCCCCCGGGCGCCGCGCGTCGCGCTGATCGGGATCGCGGTCGGGCTGCTCTACCTGCAGTGGCTGCCCGCCGTCCGGGCGGTCGAGGAGGCGCGCGGCGATCCCTCCACGCACGCCGCGTTCCACGACGAGGTGCTGCGCTTCCTGGCGCCGCGGGCAAAGCCGGGCGAGCGGCTCGAGGTGCCGCTGACCCGCAACCACTGGGAGGCGACGTACCTCGCGCAGGACTACCCGCTCGCCCGCGGCTGGCACCGCCAGCTCGACCGCAAGGTCAATCCGATCTTCTACGACAGCAAGCATCCGCTCACCGCCGACGGCTACGAGCGCTGGCTGCGCGAAAACGCGGTCCGCTGGGTCGCGCTTCCGGCGGCGCCGCTGGACTTCTCCGCCGAGGCCGAGAAGAAGCTGCTGCTCGGCGGACTGCCGTTCCTCAAGCCGCTGCACGCGTCGGCCGACTGGCGCATCTGGGAGGTGCGCGATCCCGAGCCGCCCGTCTCCGGGGCGGCGCACCTGACCGCCGCGGGCGCCGACGGGTTCGACCTCGAGGCGAGCAAGCCGGGACCGGTGATCGTGCGCCAGCACGGCACGCCCTACTGGACGGTCGCCGCCGGCGACGGCTGCGTGTCGGAAGATCGCGCGACGGGCTGGACGCGCGTGGACGTCCGGCGCGCCGGGACGGTCCAGGTGCGGGCGCGGTTCTCGGCCTCCGGCGCGCTGCGGCGGGAGCCGCGCTGCGCCGACACGCCGACCGGTCCGGGTGACCCCCTGCGCACGAGTGCGGTCAGCCCCCCTGTTGGCGAGAAGTGAACGAGGGGTAGCCTTGTGCGGGTGATGCGGACGCTCCCCAACCGGTTCGCGGCCCGCTTCCTCCCCAAGGGCTGGCCCGATCTGCTCCGCCAGCTGCTGTTGTTCTGCGGCGCGTACTGGCTCTACCGGTTCGTGCGCGGGTTCACCGACGGCCGTGTCGCGCAGGCGTTCGACAACGCGCGCGAGCTGATCAGGATCGAGCAGGGGCTCGGCCTGTTCATCGAGCCGGCCGTGCACGCGTGGGCGCGCGGCTCGACGTGGATCATCGACGGCGCGAGCTGGATGTACATGAACTCGCACTTCACCGTCACCACGCTCACGCTGGCGTTCGTCTACCTCCGGCGGAACGCGAGCTTCTACTTCATCCGCAACATGTTCATGGTCGCGATGGGCATCGCGCTCGTGCTCTACGCCGCCTACCCGACCGCGCCGCCGCGCTTCATGCCGGAGTACGGATTCTCCGACTCGGTGGCGCAGTTCACCGGCATCACCGCGGACGGCTCATCGGCCGACGCGCTCTACAACCCGTTCGCGGCGGTGCCGTCGATGCACGTCGCCTTCGCGCTGATGCTCGGCATCCCGATGGTGTCGATGTCGCGGCGCGCATGGGCGAAGGCGCTGTGGATCTTCTATCCGGCGCTGGTCACGTTCGTCGTCGTCGCGACCGCGAACCACTGGTGGTTCGACGCGTTCACCGGCGCGCTGACGGCCGGCGTCGCGGCGCTCGCGGCGATGGCGTTCGCGCGCGCCCGGCCCGCCGCCTGGGCCTGGGTTCCGGCCGCTCCCGCGGCTGCCGCGCAGCGCGCCCTCTAGCATTCCCCGGCGTCCATGCCCTCCCCGCCGCTCGATCGAGCGCGACCGTCCTCGGCGCGCGAGTACCAGGCGCTGGTGCGCAACCGGCTGATCGAGTCGCGCCTCACGCCCAACGCGATCTCGCTCACCGGACTGGTGCTGTGCGTGATCGCGGCGGTGCTGATCTTCATGGAGTACTACTTCCTCGGCGGGATCGCGTTCATCGTCGGATCGGTCTGCGACACGCTCGACGGGCGCTACTCGCGGATGTCGGGCAAGGGCACCAGCTTCGGCGCCTTCCTCGACTCCACGCTCGACCGCATGGAGGAGGGCATCGTGCTCGCCGCCGTCGCCTACCAGTTCTCCGAGGCCGGCAACGACGCCGCCGTGGCCGCCGTGGTGATCGCGGTGCTGGCATCGCTGATGGTCTCCTACACCCGGGCGCGCGCCGAGGCGCTCGGCGTGGAGTGCAAGGTCGGCATCGCCGATCGCGCGGTGCGCGTCGTGATCCTGTCGGCCGGCCTCGTCCTGGCCAAGGGGGCGTCGATCGTGGACGTGGAGCTGCTCGAGCCGGCCGTCTGGCTGCTCGCCGGGCTGTCGGTGATCACCGTCGGCCAGCGCATCTTCCACGTCCGCAAGGAGCTCACGCGCGCCGCCGTGCTGTAACGCCGGGTCTCCGGCGGGGTCTAGTCAACGCGATACCGAATCTCCCGCGACCACGAGGTACGAGAACTTGAGCACCAACGGCAAGGGGCGTTACCAGGAGGACAAGGTCCGCGTCGCCATCATCGGCGTCGGCAACTGCGCATCCTCCTTCGTGCAGGGCGTCCAGTACTACAAGGACGCCGACCCCGCCGAGCAGGTGCCGGGCCTCATGCACGTCGACCTCGGCGGCTACCACGTCCGCGACATCGAGTTCACGGCGGCGTTCGACATCGACGCCGACAAGGTCGGCAAGGACCTCTCCGAGGCGATCTTCGCGGGGCAGAACAACACGCTGAACTTCGCCGGCGAGGTCGCGCCGCTCGGCGTCGAGGTCATGCGCGGGATGACGCACGACGGGCTCGGCAAGTACCTCTCCCAGCGGATCCAGAAGGCGCCCGGCTCGACGGTCGACATCGCCCAGGTGCTCAAGGACACGCGCACCGACGTCGTCGTCTCGTACCTCCCCGTCGGCTCCGAGCAGGCGACGAAGTGGTACGTCGAGCAGATCCTCGAGGCCGGCTGCGGCTTCGTGAACTGCATCCCGGTGTTCATCGCGCGCGAGGACTACTGGAACAACCGCTTCATCAAGGCGGGGCTCCCGATCGTCGGCGACGACATCAAGTCCCAGGTCGGCGCGACCATCGTGCATCGCACGCTCGCACGCCTGTTCCATGAGCGCGGCGTCAAGCTCCTGCGCACGTCGCAGCTCAACGTGGGCGGGAACATGGACTTCTTCAACATGCTCGAGCGCGAGCGGCTGGAGTCCAAGAAGATCTCCAAGACCAACGCGGTCACGTCGGTGATGGGGCACGAGCTGCCGGCCGACGACGTCCACGTCGGCCCGTCGGACTACGTGCCGTGGCTCACCGACCGCAAGTGGGCGCACATCCGGGCCGAGGGCCAGGCGTTCGGCGACGTGCCGCTCCAGCTCGAGCTCAAGCTCGAGGTCTGGGACTCGCCGAACTCGGCCGGGATCGTCATCGACGCGGTCCGCTGCTGCAAGCTCGCGCTCAACCACGGCGTCGCCGGCCAGCTCGACGGCCCGTCGTCGTATCTCATGAAGTCGCCGCACAACCAGCGCCCGGACGACCAGGCGCGCGAGGCGACCGAGGAGTTCATCGAGAAGTACGCGCGCCTCACCAAGGCCGCCAAGGCGGCGAAGGAGAAGAAGGCGGCGGCTTCCGGGGAGTCGGTCTCGGCGTAGCCGCCGGCTCGACCGCCGGCGAACGACCGGCATCGAGCGGCGCGGGCCCGGTCGCGGGTATCGCCTGACCGCACGGAGGACCGACCCGCCTATGCTTCCCCGCTGTTGAGCGAGTCGTTCGCCATCGCGCAGGTCACGCCCCATCCGTGGGAGGACGAGCACGAGCTCAACGCGTTCGTGCGGTCGCTCGCGGAGGGGCTCGCCGCGCGCGGGCACCGGATGGTCGTGCTCGCGCCGTCGCGGTCGCCCGAGCTGGTGCGCGAGTCGCGGCGGCTGATCCGGGCCGGCGACTTCTTCGCGCCCGCCGGCGAGGTGCGGGTGCTGGGGGTCGGCGAGCTGCTGCCGCTCGCGCCGTCCCGGCGCGGGACGCCGCCGGCGCCGCCGCTCGACGTGGCGCGCACGCTCGACGACGTGCTCAGCAGCGCGCGGTTCGACTTCGTCCACGTCCACGAGCCGTTCGCCCCCAGCACGTCGTCGGTCGCGCTCCGGCACTCGCGCGCGCTGAACGTCGGCACGTTCCACGCGCCGGCCGAGCGCATGATCTCGACGCAGGTCGCGCGGCGGTTCGTCGAGCGGTTCTTCGGCCGCCTCGACGCCCGCACGGCGTCGTTCGACGCCACGCGGGAGCTGATGGAGCGCGCGTTCCCCGCCACGTACCGGGTGCTGAGCCCCGGCGCCGACCTGGTCCGGCGGGACGAGCCGGCCCCCGGCGGGGCGCACGCGCCGCTCCACATCGCGTTCATCGACCATGAGGACCGGCAGGCGCTGCGGCTGTTCCTGCGCGCCCTGCGCCGGCTGCCGGCCGAGCCGGCCTGGCGCGCGACCGTGTTCACCCCGGTCGGCGCGCGCACGAGCGCGCTGCGCAGCCGGGTGCGCGACCGCGTCGAGGTCGTCACGGCCGAGGAGGGCTCGGAGGCCGCCGTGCTGGCGTCGGCCGACGTCGTCGTCGCCGCCTCGGTCGGCCAGGCGCCCGCGCCCGGGCTGCTCGTGCGCGCGCTCGGCGCCGGCGCCGTGCCGCTCGCCGCCCGCCTCCCGGCCTACGAGGAGGTGCTGCGCGACGGGGAGCTCGGCCTGCTGTTCGAACCGGGCGACGCCGAGACGCTCGCCGCCCAGCTCACCCGCCTGATCGGCGACGCGCCGCTGCGCGAGCGGCTCGCCGGCGCCGTCGCGGCCGCCGCACCCGGGCTGGCATGGAGCAGCGTGGCGGAGCGCTTCGAGGCGCTCTACGCCGAGGTCGCCGCCCGCCGGCATGCGCCGCGGGCGGACGGCGCGGTCCGCGCCCGGCTGGCGGCGCGCAAGCTGATCGACGTCGACCTGCACATGCACACCGACCACTCGTCGGACTGCGCGACGCCGGTGGACGTGCTGCTGGCGACCGCGCGCGACGAGGGCCTCGGCGCGATCGCCGTCACCGACCACAACGAGGTCTCCGGGGCGCTCGACGCGCGCGCCAAGGCGGAGGAGTACGGCGTCAAGGTGATCGTCGGCGAGGAGGTCATGACCGCGCACCAGGGCGAGGTCATCGGCCTGTTCATCGAGGAGAAGATCCCGCGCGGGATGACGCTCGGCGAGACGATCGTCGAGATCAAGCGCCAGGGCGGGCTGGTCTACGTGCCGCACCCGTTCGACCGCATGCACTCCGTGCCGGACTACGAGCACCTGCTCGCCGTCGTCGAGGAGGTCGACGCGATCGAGGTCTTCAACCCGCGCATCGCGATCCCCGCCTACAACGAGGAGGCGGTGCGCTTCGCCGGCAAGTACCGGATCGTCGGCGGCGCCGGCTCGGACGCCCACGTGGCGCAGGGGCTCGGGTCGCTGCGGATCCGCATGCGCGACTTCGACGGCCCGGACGAGTTCCTCGCCTCGCTGGCCGACGCCGACATCGTCGGCCGTCCCTCGTCGCTCTACTACGCGCAGGTGCAGGCGCTCAAGTTCCTCCAGACCCGGGCGACGCCGCCGGGCGCGCGCCGGGCCGCACGGGAGCGAAAGATCCGGAGGGCGACGTCGGGTCGCAATCGTTGATGCAGGGACAAGGGGAACCTGGGCGCACGGACAAACCTCTCGGTGGGATGCCGGCCACCGACGACGAGATCCGCGAGAAGTACCTGGAGCGCGCCATCCGCGAGCTCAACCACTTCACCCGCGACCTGCAGAGCTGCACCGCCTGTCCGCG
>Ga0126313_10002704_pt1 | contig 10041 bp, 9 predicted proteins | sample Plot105A_FD_89954 | JGI IMG/M metagenome (GOLD analysis project Ga0126313, IMG submission 89954) | Serpentine soil microbial communities from UC McLaughlin Reserve, CA, USA - Plot105A | ecosystem: Environmental > Terrestrial > Soil > Grasslands | place: USA: UC McLaughlin Reserve, Lake County... | reverse complement strand
GCCGAACGCTCCACCAGAGCTGCGTGTGCTCCGTCATCGAGCCCGTCTCGTAGAGGAAGCGGACGTAGTCCTCGAACGCCCGCCACGACTCGAAAGCGTCCGGGACTCCGCAGCGCGGGAAGAAGCGGGTAAAGATCTGGGTACGCGCCGAATGGAGGCCCGTGTTCACGTTCTCGACGAACGGAGAGCTGGCGGAGAGCGCGAGAATTTCGGGAAGGAAGTTGCGGAGGCCGTTCGTGACCGCGATCGCGCGATCGGCGCCGCGGATGCCGACGTGCACGTGCAGCCCGAAGGTGTTGTTGCGCCAGACGACGTAGCGGAGCAGCTCGTCGTTCCGGCGGTAGTGCGGCGTGTCGATGATCCGCTGGTCCTTCCAGTCCGCCCACGGATGGGTGCCGGTGGCGGCGAGGCCGATCCCGAGCGTGTCGACGAGCGCATCGAGCTGCGCGCGCCGCTCCGCCATCGCCGCCGGGATGTCCGCAAACGACTCGCAGCGGCCCGTCTTGATCTCGACTTCCGAGGCGATCAGCTCCCCGACGAGGTTCGGCTCGAGCGGCGTCCCCTGGGTCGCCGCCTGCAGCTCCTCGAAGCGGTTGACGAGGCCGAGAGTGACCGGATCCAGGAGCGCGAACTCCTCCTCGACCGCTACGGTGAAATCGGTTCCGTCCTCGAACCCCTCACGCGCCGCGGCAAGAAGCTGCGCGTAACCAAGCCGTTGCTCGTCACCCATCCGCGTGAGGGTAGTCGAACGGCTCGAGCAGGCGCCGGGCCACGCCGGCCCAGCTCCAGCGGCTCTCCGTCGCCCTCCGCGCCGCCTCGCGCAGCGCAGCGCGGTCATTCACGGGCAGCGCCAGCAGCTCACGCAGCTTCGCGGCCAGCTCGGCGACGTGGCCGGTCGTGAAGCTCGCGAGGTGGCGCAGGTGCGCAGGGTACTCCTCCTCGAGCCCCTCCGCGATCTCGGCGAGGCCGGAGTGGCGCGCGACGAGCGGCGGCGACCCCGCGGCCGCCGCCTCGGCAGCGACCATTCCGAACGCCTCGGGGAAGATCGAGGGCACCACCGTCGCGTCGGCGAGCGCGAGCAGGTGGACGAGATGGCGGTGCTCGAGCGGCCCGGTGAAGAGCGTGCGCGGGCCTGCCGCGGCCTCCAGCGTGTCGCGGTAGTCGCCGAAGCCCACGATCACTGCGCGTGCATCGAGCTCGCGCAGCGCATCGAGCAGGACGTGGACGCCCTTGTTGTAGAGGAGCTTCCCGAAGTAGACGACCGTCGGCCCGTCCCCGGCCAGGAACGCAGCCAGCCGCTCCGCGTTCCCCTCGTCCGGGAGCCGCTCGTTCGCGTTGCCCGGATTCGGCGGATCGCGCCGCGCCTCGGCGAGCAGGCCCTCGAGCGCCTCGTTGCGCGGCCGCGGACGCCACCCGTCCACGTCGACTCCCGGCGGGACCTCGTGAACGCGGTCCACGTGGCCCACGACCTCCCCGAGCACCGCTCTGATGTGGGCGGAGCCGACGAAGACGGCCTCCGCCTGCGCCAGCGACTGTCTGCCCCAGGCGCTCAGCTCGTCGTTCCCCCGCATCGAGTACTCAAGCTCGGAGCCGTGAGCTTTGATCGCGAAGCGTGCGCCGGTCGCCGCCGCGACCGGGCCGCCGAGGAGGACGTGGTTTGCGAAGACCAGGTCGGCCGGCAGGTGCTCCCTCAACGCCGCGGCGTTCCGCTCGACCCACCCATCCAGCTCGACGCGCGTGCAGTCCTGGACCCGCTTGACCTCGTACCCCTCGTAGCGGTCGAGCACGAACACGGGCAGAAGGCCGCCGACGTCGGGGCGGACCACGGCCACGCCGCCGAGGTCGTAGTCCTCGGGATGCGGCTCCTGGCTGAAGACGGTCACGTCGTGCCCGGCCCGCGCCCACTCGCGAGCCAGCGCCCGGGTGTACACGTTCGAGCCCGTGCCCCCGAGGAGGTAGCCGTGCCAGAGAAGGATCTTCCGCCGGCGGCCGCCGAACGAGGGATCGGACATCGCCGCATCCTGCCGATATCCATCTCGTGCTGCGCGCGGTCATCCTCTTGCTCAACGTCGTCATCGTGCTCGCCTGGGGTGCGACCGCATCGAGCTCTGCGGTCGATCCCAAACCCGCGGCAACCGGCGTCATCCACGCCCGCCACTGAGCCTGCGCGCGCCGACGGGCGTCTACGTCAGGTGGAAATAGAGGGCGTAAAGGAGCTCGACGGCCGGATTCGAGGCGTGCACGGCGACGTCCCCGGGGACGTCGAGGAGCGCCTCGGAGTAATTGAAGATGATCTTCACGCCTGCGCCGATCAGGTCGTTGGCGGCCTGCTGGGCCCCCTCGGCGGGGACCGCGATCACGCCGACGATGATGTTGTTGTCGCGCACCGCTTGGCCCAGCTGCGAGTACGGCTGGACCGCGAGGTTGCCGATCGAGCGCCCTTCCTTATCGGGATCCGTGTCGAGGACTGCGGCGATGTTGATCCCGTGCTCGGCGAAGATGGGCGAGCTCGCAATCGCCTGGCCGAGCCTTCCGGCGCCGACGAGCGCGATGTTGTGCTGGCCCTGCGTCCGGAGGATCTTCCGGATCTCGCCCAGGAGCGAGTCGATGTTGTAGCCGACTCCCCGCTTGCCGAACTTGCCGAAGCCGGAGAGGTCGCGGCGGATCTGGGTGGCGTTAATGTTGGTGTAGTCCGAGATCTCCTGCGAGGAGATCCTGTCCTTGCCCATCTTCTTCGCCTGCGTCAGCACCTGCAGGTAGCGCGAGAGCCGTGCCGCAACCCCTACCGTCAGCCGATCCGCCAACTCGTCCCCCTCGTCGCTTGTAACACCATTCGTGACATTGTGCCGACGCGCTCCAGCGACCGGCGCCGGAACCGTCAGCGGCAGGCCTTCAGCCTCTGACGCAGCGCGTCGGGCTGCACGAAATACGTGAAGGCCCGCTCGCCGTCGATCTCGACGACCGGGATCGACTCGCGGTAGGCAGCTTCGAGCGCTGGGTCGCCGCCGATGTCAACCCGCTCGAAACCGCCGGCACAGACCTGCTCGACCACCTCGAGCGCGCGCTCGCAGAGATGGCAGCCGGCCGCGACGAACAGCCGGACTCTAGGGATAGAGACCTCGCGTCACGGTCGCCTCGGAGACGCGTTGCACCGCGAGCCCGTAGGCGGCCATCCGCATGCTCGTTCCCTTCTGCTTCTTCGCCACGATCGTCTCCTGGAAGGCGCGGGTGACGATGTCGTCGAGCCGCTCGTTCACCTCTTCCTCCTTCCAGAAGTACTCCTGGAGCCCCTGCACCCACTCGAAATAGGAGACCACGACGCCGCCCGCATTCGCGAGCACGTCCGGGAGGACGAGGATGCCCCGGTCCTCGAGGATCTCGTCGGCGGTCGGCGTGACCGGGCCGTTCGCGCCCTCGCAGACGATCCGCGCCTTCACGTCGGCCGCGTTCTCGTCCGTGATCACCTGCTCGAGCGCGCACGGGGCCAGCACGTCGCACTCGAGCAGCAGGAGCTCGTCGTTGGTGATCGCGTCGGCGGACGGGTACCCCTCGAGCACGCCGTGCTCGGCCTTCCACGCGAGGACCGCCGGCACGTCGAGCCCCGACGTGGCGTGGACGCCGCCGCGCGAGTCGGAGACAGCGATGACGACAACGCCGCGCTCGTGGAGCAGACGCGCGAGGTTGCGGCCGACGTTGCCGAAGCCCTGGACGACGACGCGCAGGCCATCGAGCTTCTTGTCCTCCTCTGCGAGCGCGTCCGCGATCACATACAGCGCGCCGCGGGCGGTCGCCTCCTCGCGTCCGAGAGAGCCGCCGATCGCGAGTGGCTTCCCGGTGACGACGCCGAGGACCGAGTGGCCCTTGTTCATGGAGTAGGTGTCGAAGATCCAGGCCATGACGCTCGCGTCAGTGCCGACGTCGGGCGCCGGGATGTCCTTCTCCGGGCCGATCTCGTTGATGATCTCGGTCGTGTAGCGGCGTGTCAGGCGCTCCAGCTCGCCCCGCGAGAGCCGCTTCGGGTCGCACACCACGCCGCCCTTGGCGCCGCCGAAGGGCAGGCCCATGAGGGCGCACTTCCAGGTCATGTACATCGCGAGCGCCTTCACCTCGTCGCGCGTCACCGCCGGGTGGTAGCGGATGCCGCCCTTCGAGGGGCCGCGCGCGATGTTGTGGGTGACGCGGTGGCCGCGGAAGACACCGACGGAGCCGTCGTCCATCGTCACCGGAATCGAGACCTCGACGGCCTTCTTGCACTTCTCGAGGATGCGGATCAGGTTCGGGTCGATCCCGAACGTCTGCCCGACGCGGCGAAGCTGCTGGCGCGCGAGCTCGAGCGGGTTCTCACGAAGATGTGTGGGGGCTTCGGCCGTGGACATCGCAGTCTCCTTCTCTCGAGGCCGGGCCGGAGTCTACCCCTCTGCCATCAGCGAATCCGGAAGGCGACCGTCTCCGCCTCGGCAGGCCCATCCGGCGGCTTCGCAACCACGCGGAGCCGGTACGGCCCCTTCGCGAGCGGCGCGCCGCGAGGGCCGCGGCCGGTCAGCCCGAAGGCGTACCGCCCGGGCAGCACGTCGCGGAGCCGGGCGACGAGTCCGAGCCGGTCGCGGCCGCGCCACAGCTCGACGTCGAGGAGCGAGACCGGACGCAGCTGGCGGCGCCCCGCGAGATCCCGGACCTGTCCCGCCTGGACGGTCAGCACCGCCGGCGCGCTGTCCGAGGCGCGGAAGGCGCGAGCCGAAAGCTGGACGCCGCCGATCAGGGCAGAGCCTTTCAACGGGAGCGCCACGGCCCACGGCACGACGATGCGGCCACCGCCCGCCACCTCGAGCCGACCACGGCCCTGGATCGCGCCGACCCGGCGCGGCAGGAACGCCAGACGGGCGGTCAGCTTCACGGTGGCGCTCTTGCCCGGAGCGAGGCGCACGCGCGTCGGTACTGCTGTGACGGCCAGACCGGCGATCCCCTCGGTGGCTGCCTCGACATCGACGCGGATGCGGCGTGAGGAAACGTTGCGGAGGGTGATCCGACGTGCGGCCGTCCAGCCGGCCTTGTCCGCCGCACCGAAGGCGACCGCCGCGGGCTCGGAGACGACCTCCGCGGCCGCCGCGGCCAAGCCGTCGAGCGCGCCCGCACCCTGCGCCGACGGAGGGCTGATCGACGCCGGAACGCTCGTGCCGACAAGGGCGCCCTTGAGGGCGAGAGCGTCGAGCTCCGGCCTCGCCTGCGCGAGCGCGGCCGCAGCGCCACCGGCGAGTGCGGCAGCGGCGCTCGTGCCGCTGATCGTGGCGTAGCGGGCGCTCTTGTCCGTGTTCCGCCCCGGGTCGGCCGTCACGAGCTCGATCCCCGGCGCCGTCACCTCCGGTTTGATCCCACCCCCGAACGCGAGCCCCTGCGAGGAGAACGGTGCGATCGCCGGCCGCCGCTCGTTCGTGCGCCACCCGGGCGCCCCGAGGGCAACGCTCACGTCGATCCCACGGGCCAGTGCCGAGCGAAGGGCCGCCGCCGTGTGGCGCGGGATCCCGATCACGGGCACGTCGAGCCGGTCGTCGAGACCGAGCGCGCCTGCGGGAACAACGCCGTCGACGACGATCGCGGCGGCGCCGGCGAGCACCGCAGAGCGCGCCTCGTCGGCGGGGCCCGAGGATCTGGAGAGCAGCGCCGCGCGGCCGGCGACGAGGCTGTAGCCACGGTCGTCGAAGTAGCGCGCGAGCGGGGTGCCGCGCGGACCTGCGGCCGCGTCGCGGCGGGGCCTCGCCACCGTGAGCGAGAGCGGACCTCGCGGAGCTGCCGCGCCGGCGAGGGCGACCTCCCGGTCGAGGAGCGTGTGCAGCCCCGCCCGCACGACGACGCGAACCGTCGACGTCAGCCGGCGGACGTCAGACGCGCCGACGGTGAGCGCCGCGGGGGCGCCTCCCGGGCCGCCGACGCTGCCGTAGCTGGGGCCTGCCGGCCCCTCGTTCCCGGCCGGCACGACGACGAGCGTGTCGAGGCTGGCCGCGCCCTCGATCGCCCGCGCGAGCGGGCCGTCCGAGAACGATGCGAAAGGCTCGGTCACGCCGACGACCGCGACGCGGGCGGCGTCGAGCACATCCCCGTCGGCGTCGGGATCGACGGCGCGCTCGATCCCGGCGAGCAGTTGGTCGGTGCGCCCGTAGACGGCAAAGCCGCCCTCGGCGCTGGGCTGCCAGCCGGCGACCCTGATTGGGAGGATCGAGGCTCCCGGGACGGCGCCGCGCATCCGGCCGGGGCCGCCGCGGCCTGCGATCAGCCCCGCGAGCTGGGTGCCGTGCCGCTCGACCTTCGTCGGCTCGTCCGGGTGTGCCCGCGCCAGCCCGTGCCGCTCCGGATCGAGCATGTCGAGCCCGTCGAGCAGCCGCTCGCGAATGAAGGGATGAGTGACGTCGACGCCGGTGTCGAGCAGGGCGACGGTGATCCCGCTCCCATCGAATCCGGGGACTCCGAGCTCTGCGCGGCGGCCCGCGCCTGGAGCGAAGGCAGCGCCGCGAAGCTCCGCGGCGGAGAGCGCCGCCGGATACGCAGCGCGCACCGGATAGACGCCGAGGACGTCCTCGTCGCGCTCGAGCAGCGCCAGCGCCCTGCCGTCGATTGGAGCGGAGAAGCCGTTGAACGTGCGCGTGTAGACGAAGTCGGGAACGAGCTGGATTCCTTCGCGCGAGAGGCGCGCGGCCACCTGTTTCTGTGCCGCCACGGCGGTCGCCGTCCACTGCCGCATGGCCGGCTCGGTCGCGGTCCCGCCCGCCTCGGCGACACGATCGGCGAGGGAAGGCGTCCGGAGCACGACGACCATGCGCTGGCCCACGGCGATCGCCGCGCGCTCACCGTCGACGAACCCGCGCCATGCTGCTGCCCCCTCCTCCGGCGCGATCGGCGCCTGCGCGCCCTGGCCACCACCCGCCGCGAGCAGCGCGACCGCGATCACCGCGGCCGCGGCGAGGATCCGGTGGTCAGGCGCGGGATGCGTACGCGTCGAGATCAAGGTAACGAGGATAGGGAAGGCGGCTGCCGTACCTCCCGGCCGACGCGATCATCGCGGCGTTGTCGGTGCAGAGCGGCAGCGGCGCGAAGCTCGCACCTGCGAGTGAGTCACGGAGCTCCGAGTTGGCGGCGACCCCGCCGACGACGGCGATCCGGTCGTGGTCGGCGCGCTTGGCTGCAGCCCGCGCCCGCTCGACCAGCGCGCGCACGATCGCGCGCTGGTAGGAGGCGGCGAGGTCGGCCTTGCGCGCCTCCGCTTCGTCGCCGAGCCGGCGCACGGCGTAGAGCAGCGCGGTCTTCACCCCCGAGAACGAGAAGTCGAGCCCATCGACCCGCGCGACGGGAAACGAGAACGCCTCCGGATCGCCCTCCTGCGCGAGCCGGTCGATCTCGCGGCCGCCGGGGTAGCCGAGCCCGAGCAGGCGAGCGCCCTTGTCGAACGCCTCGCCGGCGGCGTCGTCGATCGACGTCCCGAGCACGGTGTAACCGGCGCGGTCCCGGACGTCGAGGAGCAGCGTGTGGCCGCCGCTCGCGAGCAGGCAGAGGAACGGCGGCTCCACCGGGTCGGGCTCCAGGTAGAGCGAGGCAACGTGCCCGTGCAGGTGGTCGACTGGTGCCAGCGGAAGCCCCCGCGCCCACGCGAGCGCCTTCGCAGCGGAGACGCCGACGAGGAGCGCGCCGACCAGCCCCGGTCCCTGCGTGACCGCGACGGTGTCGACGTGGTCGAGCGTCGCGCCCGCCTCGCCGAGCGCCTCCCGCACGACCGGGCCCACGAGCTCCAGGTGCCGGCGCGACGCGACTTCGGGAACGACACCGCCATAGCGGGCGTGGAGCTCGGCCTGTGAGGAGACGACGTTGGCACGGATCTCGCCTTCCTCCGTCACGAGCGCCGCGGCGGTCTCGTCGCAGGACGTCTCGATCCCGAGGATCATCCCGCTTCGGCCTGCTCGGGCTCGGCCTTCGGCTCCGAGACCGGGTCGCGCCACATGATCAGCGCGTCCTCTCGGTTGTCTGTGTAGTAGCCGCGGCGGACGCCCCGGGCGACGAAGCCAATCCGTTCGTAGAGCGCGATCGCGCCCACGTTCGAGACGCGCACCTCGAGCGTGTAGCCCCGTCGCTCGTCCGAGGACGTCAGCTCGAAGAGCCGCTCGAGCAGCGCGCTGGCGACGCCCCGGCGACGGTACGCGGACGTGACGGCGACGTTCATCACGTGCCATGCGTCCACGTAGCGGGAGATGACGAGGTAGCCGACGAGCTCTGCGGTCTCACGGTCGAAGGCGCCGAGTGAGAGCGAGCTCGGCTTGGCGAGCTCGCCGGCGAACATCGAGCGCGACCACGGGGTCGGGTACGACTCGCGCTCGATCCGCTCGATCGCGTTCAGGTCGTGGAGCTCGAGCCTGCGCATCTCGAAGCTCATCGCGCCGCCTCCAGCGCGTCCGGCGACCGGACGTAGAGCGGCTCGATCTCGTCGACCGCGCCGAAGTCTCGAGCGAGGGCGGCATGGAACCGCGCGTGCGGCAGGTGCCGCTCGTCGTCGTCGCGCGGCACCTCCCCTCCCGCCTGCTCGAACAGCTCGCGGTAGCGGATCGCCCCGTCGCCGACGTAGACCGCCCCCTGCTCGATCTCGAGGTCGGCGGGCCTGACTGCGCGCGGCCCGCGGACGAAGACCTCGCGCCGCTTGGCGTCGATCACCGGAGTCGCGCCAGGCGCGCCGGCCGCGAGCGCGTCGAGGGTGGAGACGCCCGCAGCCCGCACGTCCAGCGCGAGTGCGAGTCCGCGCGCGGCCGCGAGCCCGATCCTGATCCCGGTGAAGCTGCCCGGGCCGATCCCGACGGCGAGGCCGGTCACGTCGCGCGGGTGCGCACCGGCCTGCCGCACGAGTGCGTCGACGTCGGCGAGCAGCGTCGAGGCCCGTGAGACGCGTTCGCCGAGCACCTCGCCGTCATCCACGAGGGCGCTCGTGGCTCGGTCAGTCGCCGTGTCGAAGGCCAGGATCAGCGCCATGGGCGAAGGTTACGTCGCCCTCGATCACGATCCGCCGGGTCTGTTCGTCGACGTGCTCGAGCCGCACGGCCGCCCGCACGGCCGGCAGGCCGCCGGCCGCAGCTTCGGGCCACTCGACGAAGACGACCGCGTTCTCGAAGTACGGCTCGAGATCGCCCCACTCCGCCTGCGAGACGGCGGTGAAGCGGTAGAGGTCGAGGTGGGAGACGTCGGGCTCGCCTTGGTACCGGTGCCCGATCGTGTACGTCGGGCTCGTCACAGGGGCCGTAACGCCGAGCGCGCGGCAGGCGCCGCGGACGAACGTCGTCTTGCCGGCGCCGAGGTCGCCGGAGACGGTGACGACGTCCCCTAGCACGAGCTCCGACGCCAGGCGCGCAGCGACCACCTCCGTCTCCGCCGGCGACGCCGACTGCAGCTCCATCGGCGCGACTAGAAGAGGCCGAGCTGGACGGCCGGCTCGAGCGGGCGCCCGGGCTCCGGCTCGGGCTCCAGCTCGAACGACACCGGCTCCGGCACGACCGTCGTCAGGCCGAGCAGCTCCGGGATCCGGCGGAAGTCCTCCTCGAGCACCGACAGCATCGAGCGCGTGTAGAGCGCCGCAGCCGGGTGGAAGAGCGGGTAGAGCGTGACCTCGTTGCCTCCGAGCGCCACGTGCTGGGGCACGCCGTGAACGTGGGTGATCCCGGTTGGCTTGCCGGAGAGGAGCTTCGTGGCGAAGTTGCCGAGGGTCGCGACGAGCGTCGGCCGGATCAGCTCGATCTGGCGGAAGAGGTGGGACTCGCACGCCTCGATCTCCTCCGGCTGCGGATCCCGGTTGCCGGGCGGCCGGCACTTGAGCACGTTCGCGATGTAAACGTCGGTGCGGGAGAGGCCGATCCCGTTCAGGAGCGTCTCCAGCAGCTTCCCGGCCTGGCCGACGAACGGGAGGCCCTGCTCGTCCTCGTGGCGGCCGGGGGCCTCGCCGACGAACATGAGGTCGGCGTCGGCGTCGCCGGCCCCGAAGACGACGTTCGTGCGCGTCTGATGCAGGGGGCAGCGGCG
>Ga0126313_10002703_pt1 | contig 10041 bp, 10 predicted proteins | sample Plot105A_FD_89954 | JGI IMG/M metagenome (GOLD analysis project Ga0126313, IMG submission 89954) | Serpentine soil microbial communities from UC McLaughlin Reserve, CA, USA - Plot105A | ecosystem: Environmental > Terrestrial > Soil > Grasslands | place: USA: UC McLaughlin Reserve, Lake County... | reverse complement strand
TCGCCCGCGAGGCGCGCACGACGCGCCCACTAGGATGCCCGGATGCCTCTGATCCCCTCGGTCGTTCAGCGCAGCGCGCGCGGCGAGCGCGAGTACGACATCTATTCGCGCCTGCTCAACGAGCGCATCATCTTCCTCGGCACCGCGGTCAACGACCAGGTCGCGAACCTCATCGTCGCGCAGCTGCTGCACCTGGAGTCCGAGGATCCCGAGAAGGACATCTCCCTGTACATCAACTCGCCCGGCGGGTCGATCTACGCGGGCCTGGCGATCTACGACACGATGCAGTTCGTCAAGCCCGACATCCAGACGATGTGCATGGGCATCGCGATGTCGATGGGCTCGCTGCTGCTGACCGCGGGCACGGCGGGCAAGCGCTTCTCGCTGCCCAACAGCCGGATCCTCATCCATCAGCCGTCGGCCGGCTTCGAGGGCCAGTCGACGGACATCGAGATCCACATGAACGAGATCCTCAAGACCCGCAAGCGCATGGACGAGCTCTACGCCAGGCACACCGGCCAGCCCGAGGAGACCGTGCGCGCCGACATGGAGCGCGACCGCTTCTTCAAGCCCGACGAGGCCGTCACCTACGGCCTCATCGACCGGGTCCTCGACAAGCACTGAGGTCGCCTGGCCGGTCGGCCGGTGATCCGGCACGGCCGGGCCTTGCATCCGGCCTCGCCGGAGTCATGGCTCGCGGGCGCGCGGGCGCAGATATGACGGATCGATTGGCCGCGGCGGCGCGATCCGGCACTGGTGCATGACACCCGTGCGTCGTCGACGGATCGCCGGCGCGGATACGAAGGATCCGTCATTCGTGCAGCATCGGCGTACGCGCGGTTTCGGCGCATGATCGAGCGACACCTCATTGCCCTGGCGGCTCGTTGGGTGTCGCCGAATCACGTATGTGGTGATCCACCGACACCTGCGGCGGCAGCCGACGCTTCAGGTGTCACCCGTTCACGGCGTGGTGATCGAGCGGTACGGCAACGCCGACTCCGTCGGCCGGTCGCGCTCGAGCACGATCGAGCGGTACGGCAACGCCAACTCCGGCGGCGCCCGCACCGCTCGAGCACGGGATCCGCGCCTACAGGTCGTACAGCGCGCCGTACTTGGCTCGCAGGTGGTCGAGCATCGGCGCCGGGTCCAGCGGCCCGCCGACCGCGCGCTCGATCAGCTCGGGCGGCGTGTAGAGGCGGCCGTGGCGGTGGATCTTCTCGCGCAGCCACGTGCGCAGGGAGCCGAGCTCGCCGCGGCACAGCTCCTCGTCGAGCCTCGGAATCTCAACCTGCGCGACCTGCCACAGCTGCGCGGCGAGGACGTTGCCGATCGCGTACGTCGGGAAGTAGCCGATGATGCCCTCCGACCAGTGGATGTCCTGCAGCACGCCGTGCAGGTCGTCGGGCACGTCGATGCCGAGGAACTGCTTCATCTTCGCCGCCCACGCGGCGGGCAGGTCGGCGGCGTCGAGCGTCCCGTCGACCAGGCCCAGCTCGAGCTCGAAGCGCAGGATGACGTGCAGCGAGTACGTCACCTCGTCGGCCTCGACGCGGATCAGCGTGGGCCGTACGACGTTGATGGCGCGCATGAACGCGTCGAGGTCGACGTCGCGCAGGCTGAGCGGGAAGCGGTCGCGCAGGCGCGGCAGCCAGTGCGTCCAGAACGCGGGGCTGCGGCCGACGAGGTTCTCCCACAGCCGGCTCTGCGACTCGTGCACGCCGAGCGAGACGCCGGTGTCGAGCGTCGTGCGTTCGAGCACCGGATCGACGCCGTGCTCGTAGAGGCCGTGGCCGACTTCGTGCAGGAGCGCGAACAGGCCGGTCAGGCTGTGATCATCGAAGCGCGACGTGACGCGCACGTCGTCCGGCGCGGCCGCCGCGGCGAACGGGTGGACGGCGTCGTCCAGGCGCCAGCCGCCGGGCTCGAAGCCCATCGACCGGACCATCTCGAGGCCGATCTCGCGCTGCGCGGCGACGGGGAAGTTGCCCGGCAGCGCCTGGCGAGCGGGCTGCATCGCGATCGCGGAGATGAGCGGCACGAGCCCCTCGCGCAGGCGCGCGAACAGCGCCGAGACCTGCGCGGCGGTCGTGCCGGGCTCGAAGCGGTCCAGCAGCGCGTCGTAGGGATGCTCCTGCTCGGGAAAGCAGGCGGCGTAGCGCCGCGCAAGCTCGATGTTGCGCCGCAGCGCGGGCTCGAACATCGCGAAGTCGTTGGCCTCGCGCGCGGCCAGCCAGGCGGTGTAGCCGTCCGAGCCGGCACGCGAGATCTCGGCCGTCAGGTCGCCGGGCACGCGCCGCTCGACCTCGTGGTCGCGGCGCACGGTCCGCGCGATGAGCGGCTCGGTCTCGGCGGCCGCGTCGAGCAGCGTGCCGAGCTGCGGGTCGACGAGCATCTCGTGGTAGAGGCGCCGGATCGTGCCGAGCGCCTCGCCGCGCGCCGACGCGCCGCCCGGCGGCATCATCACCTGCTGGTCCCAGGCCAGCACCTGCCCGGCGTGGCGCAGGTCCGACAGCTCGCCGAGCCGCGCGGCGAGCGCCGGGTCCAGCGCGCTAGGCGATGGCATGTTCGATCGCGCCGAGCGACTCGATCTCGATCCGGACGACGTCCCCGGAGCTGAGGAACCGGCGTGGGTCCATCGACATGCCGACGCCGCTGGGCGTGCCCGTGAGGATGAGGTCGCCGGGCTCGAGCGTGCACGTCTGCGAGATGAAGTCGACGAGCTCCTGCGGCCCGAAGACGAGGTCGCTCGTCGACGAGTCCTGGCGCAGCTCGCCGTTGACGTGCGTCGTGATCCGCAGGTTCTGCGGGTCCGGGACGGCGTCCTTCGTGGTGATCCACGGACCCCACGGGCAGAAGCCGTCGGCGCCCTTGGCGCGCGTCCACTGCGGCTCGCGGCGCTGCAGGTCGCGCGCGCTGACGTCGTCGGCGACGGCATAGCCGGCGATCGTGCCGCCCTTGCCGATGACGACCGCGAGCTCGCCCTCGTAGTCCAGGCGCTTGACCACCTCGGGGCACGTGACGGGCGCGTTCGGCGGTGCGCTGGAGCTCGGCAGCTTCATGAACACGATCGGGAACTCGGGCAGTTCCTGGCCCTGCTCGGCGGCGTGGGCGGCGTAGTTCAGCCCGATGCCGAAGATCGCCCGCGGCCGCGGGACGGGCGCCAGCAGCGTCACGTCGGCGAGCGGGTAGGCGTCGCCGAGCGCCGGGTCGTGGTCATCGGTGCGCAGCCGCTCGAGGACGGTCTCGCGCTTCATGACGAACGAGATCACCTCGTCGTCACGGATCTGCCCGGCGCGCGGCGTGTCCGAGCCGGGTGGGAGGAACGTCGTCAGGCGCATGCGCGCGAAGGTTATGGGTCAGGGCACGAGCAGGTGCACGTCGCCGAACTCGTGCCAGCGGTAGCCGTCGCGCCGTGCCGCTTCGTAGGACGCCGTGACGAGCGCGCGGCCGCCGACGGCCTCGAGCATGAGCAGGTGCGTCGCCGCCGGCTCGTGCCAGCCGGTCAGCAGCCCGTCGACCGCGCGCACGCCGCCCTGAGGCGTGACGACATGGTGCGTCCAGCCCGCGCCGGCGCGCACGCTCCCGTCCGGCTGCGCCACCGTCTCGAGCGCGCGCACGGCGGTCGTGCCGACGGCGACGACACGGCCGCCGCCCGCGCGGGCGGCGTTGACGAGCTGCGCCGTCGGGGCGGGGACGGCATAGCGCTCGGGGTAGGGCAGCTCGCCGGCCTCCTGCGAGGAGACGCCGGTGTGCAGCACGACCGGCACGATCGCGATCCCCCGCGTGACGAGCGCCGTCACGAGCGCGGGCGTGAACGGCCGGCCAGCGCTCGGCATCTCGGCGCTGCCGGGCTCGGTCGCGAAGACCGTCTGGTAGTCCGACAGCGGCCACCGCCGCTCGACGTAGCCGTAGCGGATCGGGGCGCCGTGCTCGGCGAGGACGTCCAGCAGCGGGCGCGCGCCCGTGTCGAGCTGCGCGAGCCACAGCCGCGCCCCGGTGAGGTACGGCGCGAGCAGCGTCGCGCGCGCGCCGGCGGGCAGCGCGAGCATCTCGCCCGTCCGACCGCCGCCGAAGCGGCCGCCGCCGTCGCGCAGCTCGACGACCCAGCGCCCGCCCTCGCCGCACGGCGTCGAGAGGTGCAGCCGCAGCTCGCTGCCGTCGGCGCGCCGGGCGGGCAGCGCGGCGGGCAGCGTCGCCGACGTGTTGACGACGAGCACGTCGCCCGCGCGCAGGTGCTCGGGCAGGTCGCGCGCGCGGGCGTGCGTCAGCCCGCCGGCGCGCGACGCGACGAGCATCCGCACCGCGTCGCGGGCGAGGCCGCGTGCCTCCGGCGGCTCGTGGGCCTCGCGGCGCGCGGGCGCCACCACGGGGGCCGCGCTGCTCACGCGCGCGCCGGCGCCAGCTCGGCCGCGCGGTAGCGGCCGCTGGGCACCCCGCCCTCGGCGAGGACGAGCAGGCCGGGCACGCTGTCCGCGGGCGGCGGGCAATCGGAGATGTCCTCGCCCGGAAACGCCTCCTGGTGCATGCGCGTGTTCATGTCGCCGGGGTCGACGGCGTACACGCGCAGGTCGGGGCGCTCGGCGGCGAGCACGCGCGAGAGCTGCTCGAGCGCGGCCTTCGACGCGCCGTAGCCGCCCCAGCCCTCGTAGCCCTCGACCGCCGCATCGGAGGTGACGTTCACGATCCGCGCACCCGCGGGCATCCGCGGCAGCGCGGCCTGGGCGAGGGCGAGCGGCGCGATCGCGTTGACGCGCAGCACGTGCTCGAGCACGTCGAGGGGGTAGTCGGCGAGCGCCGGCAGCGGCGACGCGCCGAGCACGCCGGCGTTGTTGACGAGCAGGTCGATCCGCTCGCCCGCGGCCTCGACGAGCGTGCCGCGATGCCAGGAGTCCGCGATGTCGCCGGCCACGGCGGTGACGTCGGCGCCGGCGTCCGCGAGCGCGGCGCGCGCCGCCTCGAGCTCGTCCGCGCCGCGGGCGTCGATCACGAGGCGCCAGCCGCGCCGGGCGAGCGCGTGGGCGAGCGCGCGGCCGAGCCCGCGCGAGGCGCCCGTGACGATCGCGGTGGGATGCGTGGCGCTCATGCGCTCACTTCCTCGCGCGAGGAGCGCGAGCGCGCGGCGACGGCGCGCTCGTAGCTGAGCCGAAACAGCTCGACGATCGCCGCGACGTCCTCGGGCCCGCGCACGCTGCGCGTGACCCAGCCCGAGTCGGGCAGGACGTGGTGGGGCTGCGCGCGCCCGGCGGCGACGAGCTCGTCGCGGATCCGGCGCGGGAACGGCAGGTCGGCCATGCGGTCGCCGTGCAGGTGGCCGAGCTCACGGCGGCCGAGCCGAAACTCGATCCCGCCGAAGCGATGGGGGCTCTCGGTGACCTCCGAGCGCACGAGCAGCTCGCGCCGCACGGCCTCGGTCAGTGACGGTGTGTGCATGGCGCGACACTACGTCCGCGCCCGCCGAGGGCGCCATCGGCAATTGGTCCTAGGACCGCACCGGCGGGCGCGGCGCGGAGGGCGTGGCTGCCTCCGCCCCCGGCGCCGCGGCGACTGCTCCGGCGCCGGCCGAATCCGCGGCCGCGTGCGTCGTCGCGCGCAGCGGCACCTCCTTGAGCAGCAGCGCAAGGAAGAACGTCAGCGCCGTCAGTGCCGCGCCGACGAGGAACACGGGCTGGAGGGCGTGCACGAACGCGAGCAGGAAGTCGCCGCGCACGGCGGCGGGCAGCGCGTGCACCTGGTCGGGCGAGATGTTCACGCCGCCGCCGGCGAAGCGCCTGGCCGCCTCGCCGGGCACCGTCGCGAGCTCGTTCGTCAGCCGCGACGCGAAGATCGCGCCGAGCAGCGCGACGCCGAGCGAGCCGCCCAGCGAGCGAAAGAACGTCGCGGTCGCGGTCGCGACGCCGATGTCGCGCGGCGGCGCGCAGTTCTGCACGACGAGCACGACGACCTGCATCACGAGCCCGATCCCGACGCCGACGACGAGCATGTACGCCGACGCCACCCACGGCTGCGTGTCGACGTCCAGCCGCGAGAGCAGGAACAGGCCGATCGTCGTGATCGCGGTCCCCGCGATCGGGAACGGCTTGTAGCGCCCGATCCGGGTGATGGTGCGCCCGGAGATGACGCTCGCCGCCAGCAGGCCGGCCATCAGCGGCAGCATTCGCAGCCCCGAGCTCGTCGGGCTGACGCCGTAGACGAGCTGGAGGAACAGGGGGATGAAGATGATCGCGCCGAACATCGCCAGGCCGATGAGGAATCCGACCGAGGTCGCGACGCGGAACACCGAGGAGCCGAACAGGCTCAGCGGGATGATCGGCTCCGCGGCGCGGCGCTCCTGCATGACGAACGCGACGAGCAGCGCGACGCTGCCGAGCACGAGGCCGACGATGACCGGCGAGTCCCAGGCGTACTCGTTGCCGCCCCACGTCGTGACGAGGATGAGCGCGCTCACGCCGGCGGTCAGCAGCGCGGCGCCGGCGTAGTCGATCGCGTGGCGCTGCTGCGGCGTGTGCAGCTGCAGGCGAAACACGACGACGAGCACCGCGAGCACGCCGATCGGCATGTTCACGTAGAAGACCCAGCGCCAGGAGATCGTCTCGACGAGGAAGCCGCCGAGCAGCGGCCCGGCGACGGAGGCGATCGCGAACACCGAGCCGATTAGGCCCATGTAGCGCCCGCGCTCGCGCGGCGGCACGATGTCGGCGATGATCGCCTGCGCGCCGACCATCAGGCCGCCGGCGCCGATGCCCTGCAGCGCGCGAAAGGCGATCAGCTCGCCCATCGACCGGCTCAGGCCCGACAGCATCGAGCCCGCGAGGAAGATGAGGATCGCGGCGAGGAAGACGGGCTTGCGCCCGTACATGTCGCCGAGCTTGCCGTACAGCGGCGTCGACGCGGTCGACGCCAGCAGGTAGGACGTGACGACCCAGGACAGGTGGTCGAGGCCTCCCAGCTCGCCGACGATCGTCGGCAGGGCGGTCGAGACGATCGTCTGGTCCAGCGCGGCGAGGAACATGCCGAGCATCAGCGCGCCGAAGACGGTCGCGAGCGCGCGGCCCGTCGGCGCGGTCTCGACGGCGGCGGCCTGAGCGCCGTTCGCGCGCGCCGCCATCGTCAGCCGGCGTCCTGCAGCGTGTCGATCACCGGATCCAGGACGGCCAGCAGCTCGTCGATCGGGGTCTCCGCGAGCGCGGGCAGCGTGCCGCTGGCGCGCGTCAGCGACAGGCCGATCGCGAGCGCGACGAGGATCTCCGCACGCAGCTCGGCGTGCGGCGCGCCGCGCGCCGCCATCTGGCCGGCGAACGGCTCGACGACGCGGCGGCCGATGATCTGGCAGATCCGCGCGCGCACGTCGTCGCTCAGGGTCGGGCTCACCATCGCCAGCGGGATCGGGCCGCTGCCGCGCTGCTCGGAGCGGCTGAGCATCTGCTCGATCGCCCGCGCGAAGCCGGCCGGCATCGGCGTGCGCGGCTCGCGCTCGAGCGTCGCGAGGTACAGGCCCTCCTTGCCGCCGAAGTAGCGCGCGATCAGCGCGGCGTCGACGCCGGCCTGCTCGCCGATGTCGCGGACGGTCGTGGCGTCGTAGCCGCGCTCGTGAAAGAGCGCGTCGGCGGCGTCGAGCAGCGCCTCGCGGCTCGCCTTGGCGTCGTAGCGCCGGCGCGGCGTGCTAGCTTTGTCAGCAAGTGATGACATCACCTGCTGACATTAGCACCACGGCTGATCGTGCTCCCGAGCGCCAGCACTACGGCCTGACGTTCGCTGTCCTCGCGCTCGCGGCGGCGACGTTCGCCGTCCTGCAGTCGCTCGTCGCCCCCGCGCTGCCGGAGATCCAGCGCGACCTGAACGCGTCCGCGACCTCGGCGACGTGGATCCTGACCGCCTACCTGCTGAGCGCCTCGGTCCTGACGCCGATCGTCGGACGCCTGGGCGACATGTTCGGCAAGGAGCGCACGCTCGTCTGCTCGCTCGCGGCGCTCGCCGCGGGCACGCTGCTCGCGGCGCTCGCGACCGACGTCAACGTGCTCATCGCCGGGCGCGTCATCCAGGGCGCCGGCGGCGCGATCTTTCCGCTCGCCTTCGGGATCATCCGCGACGAGTTCCCGCGCGAGCGCGTGGCGACCGGCATCGCGATGATCTCCGCCATCCTCGGCGTGGGCGCGGGCCTGGGCATCGTGCTCGCCGGGCCGATCGTCGAGACGCTGTCCTATCACTGGCTCTTCTGGTTCCCGTTCTTCCTCGTCGTCATCGCCACGATTGCGACCGTCTTCTTCGTGCCCGAGTCGCCGGTCAAGGCGCCCGGGCGCGTGAACTGGCTCGGCGCCGCCCTCCTGTCGGGCTGGCTCGTCTGCCTGCTCGTCGCCATCAGCGAGGGCTCGACGTGGGGCTGGAGCGACGGTCGCGTCCTCGGCCTCCTCGGCGCGGCCGCCGTGCTGCTGGCCCTGTGGATCCGCAACGAGCTGCGCGCCGCCGAGCCGCTCGTCGACATGCAGATGATGCGCATCCGCGGCGTCTGGACCGTCAACGCGGCGGGCTTTCTCATCGGCGCCGGGATGTTCAGCTCGTTCGTGCTGATCCCGCAGTTCACGGAGATGCCGAGCGCGGCGGGCTACGGCTTCCACGCGTCGGTCACGCAGGCCGGGCTGTTCCTACTGCCCTCGACGGTGATGATGCTCATCGTCAGCCCGCTCGCCGGCCGCCTCGCCAACCGCGTCGGCTCGCGCGTGCCGCTCGTTCTGGGCTGCTGCGCGACGTGCGTGGCGTTCCTGTTCCTCGCCGCCGCCCACGACCACCCGTGGGAGTTCTACGTCGCCTCGGGCCTGCTCGGGATCGGGATCGGCCTCTCGTTCGCGTCGCTCGCGAACCTCATCGTCGAGGCGGTCCGGCCCGACCAGACCGGCGTCGCGACCGGCATGAACACCGTGATGCGCAGCCTCGGCGGATCCGTCGGCAGCCAGGTCGGCGCGAGCATCATCGCCGGCACCGTCGTCGGCGGCGCGCTGCCGACCGAGCACGGCTTCACGGTCGCGTTCGTCGTCGCCGCGATCGCCTGCGGGCTCGCCGCGGTGGCGAGCCTCGCCGTCCCGCGGCCCGACCGGGCGGTCGCCCATCCCGCCGGATCGCTCGCCACCGAGGCCGCGTAGGGAGCCGCCGTGGGCTGCTATCGGACGATCCTCGCGGCCATCGACGGGTCGCCGGACGCCGCCGCGGCGCTGCGCCACGCGACGTCGCTCGCCCGTGACCAGCACGCCCGGCTGATCCTGCTGACCGTCGTGCCGAGCGGGCCGCCGCCGACGATCGGCCCGGCGGGCGCGGTGCCCGCGCCGATCGACGCCGAGGCGATGTTCGCGCAGATCCTGCGCGAGGCCGTCGCGTCCGTGCCGCAGGACGTCGGCGTCGAGTCGCGGCTCGTCCACGGCCGCCCGGCGAAGCGCATCGTGGAGGTCGCGCAGGGCACCGGCAGCGACCTCATCGTCATGGGCTTCCACGGACACGGCCGCCTGCATCACGCGCTGATCGGCTCGGTGTCGGACAGCGTCCTGGGCGCGACCGCGCTGCCGGTGCTGCTCATGCGCGGCTGCTCGGATGCGCCGCGCCTCGCGCCGGCGGCGGGCGCCGGCGCGGACTGACGCTCGTCAGCCGTCCGCGAGCCCCTCGCGGACGGCGTACAGCGCGGCCTGCGTGCGGTCCGACAGCCCGAGCTTGGCGAGGATGTTGCCGACGTGCGTCTTGACGGTCTTCTCCGCGACGCCGAGCTCGAAGGCGATCGCCTTGTTCGCGCGGCCGCGCGCGACGAGCGCGAGCACCTCGCGCTCGCGGCCCGTCAGCGCGTCGTGGCGCTCCGCGCGGGCGGGCGCGCCGTCGGGCGCGACGAGCTCCTGCAGCACGCGCGCGGCGACCGCCGGGTGCAGCAGCGCCTCGCCGCGGTCGACGGTGCGGATCGCGTCGACGAGCTGCGCCGGTGCGACGTCCTTGAGCAGATAGCCGGCGGCGCCCGCGCGCACCGCCGGAAGGACCGTGTCCTCGTCGAGGAAGCTCGTCAGGACGATG
>Ga0126313_10002702_pt1 | contig 10042 bp, 9 predicted proteins | sample Plot105A_FD_89954 | JGI IMG/M metagenome (GOLD analysis project Ga0126313, IMG submission 89954) | Serpentine soil microbial communities from UC McLaughlin Reserve, CA, USA - Plot105A | ecosystem: Environmental > Terrestrial > Soil > Grasslands | place: USA: UC McLaughlin Reserve, Lake County... | reverse complement strand
TGCGCGGTGAACGGGATCGGCGAGGCCTCCCACGCCGACTTCGGCATCACCGGCGCCAAGAACGAGGGTCTCGTGTTCGCCCACGGCAAGCCGCTGCGAAAGGTGCCCCAGGAGAGGCTCGTGGACGAGCTCTTCGCGGAAATCGACAAGTCCCTCGACGTCGGCGACGTACTCGTGGATGACCGGAAGGCGGCGGAGGGCGCCGCCTGGCTCCAGCGGATCGAGGAGGAGAACGCCGGCGAGCTGACACCGGAGCGGATCGCCGCGATGGAAGCCGCGGCCGCTTCCGAGGATGCCCTCGCCGACGGTCAGGCGCTGCCGATGGCGACACCGAAGGCGGAGCGGCGCCGGGTGGAGGGCCGCCGCTTCACGCGGGCGTAGCCACCGTTCCGAGCACTTAGACTCGGGCGCCCCGATGACGCGGCTCTCCGCCTACCTGCTGCCCACGGTCAAGGAGGCACCAGCCGACGCCGAGGCCGTCTCGCACCGGCTGATGGTGCGCGCCGGGCTGATTCGCCAGTTGGGGGCGGGGATGTGGACCTGGCTGCCCGCCGGCTGGCGCGCCCACAGGCGCGCCGAGCAGATCGTGCGGGAGGAGATCGACGCGATAGGTGGCCAGGAGCTGCTGATGCCCGTGCTTCAGCCGGCGGAGCTCTGGCGCCGCAGCGGGCGCTACTGGATCGAGGAGCTGTTCAAGCTGAAGGACCGGCGCGAGGCCGAGCTCGTGCTCGCAATGACGCACGAGGAGCCACTCACCTGGCACTTCGCGCGCGAGGTCCGCTCCTACCGCGACCTGCCGAAGATCCTCTACCACATCCAGGTCAAGGAGCGGGACGAGCCGCGACCTCGCGCAGGGGTGCTCCGCACGCGCGAGTTCATCATGAAGGACTCCTACAGCTTCGACCGCGACGAGGAGGGCCTGGAGCGCTCCTATGGGCTCCACATCCAGGCCTACGACCGCATCTTCGATCGCTGCGGACTCGAGTGGTACCGGGTGGAGTCGGACGTGGGGATGATGGGCGGTCTCGGGGCCCACGAGTACATGGCCCCCTGTCCCGCCGGGGAGAACCAGATCGCGCTCTCCGATGCGGGCTACGCCGCCAACGTCGAGATCGCCAGCGCCTCGGCGGCGCCCGTCGAGGGGCTCCCGGAGTCGCTCGCGGCGCCCGAGCCGGTGGAGACACCCGCCGCTACCACGATCGAGGAGGTGTCGAGCCTGCTCGGCGTGCCTGCCGGGGCGCTGATCAAGGCCGTACCGGTGGAGACAGAGGGCCATGGCCCCGTGCTCGCGGTGGTCCGCGGTGACCATCGCCTGAACGAGATCAAGCTCCAGAACGCGGTGGGCGCCCCGGTCATGCCGGTGGAGCAGGAGGAGGTGCGCGAGGTGTTCGGCGCCGTACCCGGCTTCATCGGCCCGGTCGGCGCCCGCGTCGAGGTGATCGCCGACGAGGCGCTCCGCGGCATGGGCGGGCTCGTGGCGGGCGCCAACGAGCCGGATCTGCATCTCCGGGGTGTCGAGCCCGGCCGCGACTTCGAGCCCACCTGGGCCGACATCCGGACGGTGGAGCCCGCGGACCGCTGCCCGAACGGCGGGACCATCCGGATCGAGCCCGCCATCGAGGTGGGCAACATCTTCAAGCTCGGCACGCGCTACTCCGAGCCGCTCGGGGCGAAGTACCTCGACGAGAATGGCGACGAGCAGCTCGTGGTCATGGGCTCCTATGGGATCGGCCCCGCTCGCATAGTCGCAGCCGCGGTCGAGCAGTTCGCCGACGAGCAGGGGATCTCGTGGCCGCGCGCGCTGGCGCCGTTCGACGCCGAGCTCGTGGGCCTGGGAAAGGAGGGGGAGGAGGCCCGTGAGGTCGCCGAGCGGCTCTACGGCGCGCTCCGGCAGGCCGGCCTCGAGGTCCTCTATGACGACCGCGCGGCGAGTCCGGGGGAGAAGTTTGCGGACGCCGAGCTCGTGGGCTGCCCGCTGCGGCTCACCGTGGGGCGCAAGAGCGTGGAGGCGGGGCAGCTCGACGCCCAGGTCCGCCGCGGCCGGGAGGAGCGCTCGCTTCCGCTCGAGGGCGCGGCCGAGGCCGCCGTCGAGCTCTGGCGGAGCCTGCCCTGAGCCGCCAGCGACTGACCAGGCGGCGCCTTCTGGGGCTCGACCGCTCGGGCCCACCGCCGCCCGAGACGGTCCGCAAGCAGCCGCTTCACCCGTGGACGGTGCCGAACGCGATCGGCTTCGCCCGACTCGCGCTGCTCCCAGTCTTCCTCGTGCTCGCCCTGTCGTCGGGCGACGGGCGCGACCCGCTGGCCACCCTCCTGTTCACAGTAGTCGCCGCCAGCGACTACCTGGACGGCCTGGCCGCGCGGCTCACGGGCCAGTACAGCCGCCTGGGGGCGCTCCTCGACCCGCTAACCGACAGGCTGCTGGTGGTCTCGGGCGTGATCGTGGCCTGGCACTTCGAGCTGCTGCCGCGCTGGGCGCTGGCGGTTCTCGCCGCCCGCGAGGTCCTGATGGTCGGGGTGACCCAGGTGGGGCTTCGCGCCGGCGTCGATCTCAAGGTGAACATGATGGGGCGCTGGGCGGTGTGGCCGACCATGTCGGCGCTCGGTCTCGCGATGATCACGGAGACCTGGCTCTCCGAGGTGCTCCTGTACGTCGGGCTGGCCATGACCCTTGCGGCTACGGTCTTCTACCTGCGAGATGGCTGGGCGCAGCTGAGGCGCCCGGGGTGACGCCCGCGGGTCCCACGCCCACCATCTGGGCGCGCTGGGCGCCCGTTGACCCTCAAGGTCTACTTGACGGCCGCGCCTATACTGGCGTGACTCCCGACGGGAAGTCACCCTGATGGACACGCTCCCAGACCTCGGCGCTCTCTCGGATCAGCAGCTCAAGGAGCTCATCCAAGAGCTCACGGAGGAAGAGCACGAGGTCTCCTACAAGCGGCGCATCCTCCACGGCAAGATCGACACCCTGCGCGCGGAGCTGGTGAACCGCCTGCGGAAGAAGCAGGAGGACGGCGACGCAGTCCTTAGCGGCGCGGACGTTCAGCAGCTGACCGACATCCTCGCCGGGAGAGGCATCCCCGACGCGGACGTCGAGTAGGGCGCCGTGCACTGCCCCGAATGCGGCTTCGTAAATGCGGAGGGCGCCAACTACTGTCAGAAGTGCGGCGCTTTCCTTGCTGAGGCCGCCGAGCGTGAGGGCGACACCACCGAGGTCTACCAGGTGGATGAGGCCGGAGACTTGAAGCCGGTCGATCTCGAAGAGGTCACGGGAGAGGGGGCCACGCTCGTCATCCGGTCCGGGGGCGGGCGCTCCGGCGAAGTGTTCAACGTCAGCGGCGAGCGCCTGACCATCGGCCGCAGCCCCGAAGCCGAGATCTTCCTCGACGACGTGACGGTCTCCCGCAACCACGCGCTGCTCGTACGTCGCCGCGACGGCCTCTACATCGACGATTTGGGCTCGCTCAATGGTACCTACGTGAACCGGCGGCGCATCGAGTCGCACAAGCTCCAGAACGGCGACGAGCTCCAGGTCGGGAAATACAAGCTCACCTACCTGGACAAGTGAGCACGGAAGTACAGGAGAGCCCTCCGCGGCAGAAGGCCCTCACGATCGGGGCCGTCTGCAAGCAGCTCGAGCGCGAGTTCCCCGACATCTCGATCTCGAAGATCCGCTACCTCGAGGACCAGAAGTTGCTGGCGCCCCGCCGGACGGCCGGTGGCTACCGGCTCTACTCGCCGGGCGACGTACAGCGGCTGCGGACGATCCTGCGCCTCCAGCGCGACGAGTTCCTCCCGCTCCGCGTGATCCGACAGGAGCTCGCGGCCGGACGCGCCGATCCCGAGGTGGCGGACAAGGCCACCCCGGAACCACGGGCGCTCCGCCGGTCGAGCGTCGCCGTCCGCGGGCCCGGCGCGCTCTACGGCTTGGACGAGGTGCTGGAGGACACGGGCGCGGACAGGGCCCTAGTCAAGGAGCTCGAGGACTACGGCGTGATCAAGGGCGAGCGGCGGGACGGCGAGGTCTACTACGACGACACCGAGCGGGAGATCATCCGTGCGGTCACCGAGCTCAAGCGGTTCGGGGTGGGCGGCCGCAACTTGCGGGTCTTCCGAACCTCGGCCGACCGCGAGGCGGCTCTGCTCGAGCAGATCCTCGCGCCGGCGCTGCGGTCCCGCAACCCGGAGCGCCGCAAGGAGGCTGTGGAGGCGCTCGAGAACCTCGCCGCGATCGCGTCCCACCTGAAGCACCTTCTCCTGATCCGCGACCTGCGCAAGCTCGCGAGGTAGCCGCGGATCTAAGGGCGTACATCCAGGACATCCCCGACTTCCCGAAGCCGGGGATCGTCTTCAAGGACGTGACGCCGCTCTTCCTCGAACCTCAGGCGCTGGCGCACACGGTCGGCGCCGTGGCCGACTACGCGCGGGGGCGACGGGTCGATTACATCCTCTCGGCAGAGGCGCGTGGCTTCGTGCTCGGCGGGGCGGTGGCGACCGCTGTGGGCGCCGGTTTCGTCCTCGCGCGCAAGCCCGGCAAGCTTCCACGCCAGGTCGCCTCGGTCGAGTACCAGCTCGAGTACGGGGTGGACGCGCTCGAGGTGCACGCCGACGCCATGGCCGGTGGCTCGCGCGTGCTCGTGCACGACGACCTGCTCGCCACGGGTGGAACGGCGGAGGCCCTGTGCGGGCTCGTTGAGCAGGCGGGCGGCGTCGTGGCAGGATGCGCGTTCGTGATCGAGCTTGCGTTCTTGGGTGGCCGCGAGCGTCTGCGCGACTACGACGTCCACAGCCTGGTCGTATACGAGTCGGAGTAGTGCGGTGCCCACCGTGTCCCGGACGCGCAGCGTGCGCGCCGCGCCCAACGAGATCTGGGCGATCTTGAGTCAGCCCCGGCGTCTTCCGGAATGGTGGCCCGGCGTCCAGCGGGTCGAGGACGCCTCGCGGGAGGCCTGGACCACAGTGCTGTCCTCTCCTCGCGGCAAGTCCGTTCGGGCCGATTACACGCTGGTGGAAGTCGAGGAGAACGCTCGTCTCGTGTGGCGCCACGAGGTGGAGGAGTCGCCGTTCGAGCGCATCCTCCGCCAGTCGGTCACGGAGCTGGAGCTCGAGGCCCAGGGCGCGGGACTCACGAAGGTGACCATCACGGCGCGCCAGAGGCCCCGTGGCTTCGCCCGCTTCGGCTTCGTTCAGCTTCGGCGCGCAGCTGTCCGGCAGTTGGACGGGGCGCTGGACGGCCTGGAGCGCCTGCTGCCGGCTGGCGGGTCAGGAGGCTGAGGGTGCGCTGGTGGGGCTGGGGAGAGGACTCGCGGTCACCTCCTTTGCCCCCGACGGCCGTGGACGTCCTGCGCGCCGAGCTGGGCGCTCCCGTCACCCCGAGCCCCCGAGTGGCGCTGGAGGAGGTGCGGCTGCCGCAGCCGGGCCTCCCGGGACGGGTGCGCGAGCGGCTCGTGGAGGCCGTCGGGAGCGAGCACGTGCGCGAGGACCGCGAGAGCCGGGTCTCCCATGCCGTCGGCAAGAGCTACCCGGACCTGGTTCGCGTGCGCTCGGGCGACGGCTCGAGCGCGCCGGACGCGGTAGTGGTCCCGGGGTCGCGCGGCGAGGTGGCGAAGGTACTGCGGGCCTGTTCAGGGGCCGGCGTGGCCGTCGTGCCGTTCGGCGGGGGGACGAGCGTCGTCGGCGGCGTCGAGCCCCTACGGGAAGGCCACCCCGCCGCGGTGTCGCTCGATCTGCGGCGGCTCGACGCCGTCTTGGCCGTTGATCGCGCCTCCCTGACGGCCACGTTCGAGCCTGGCCTGCTGGGGCCCGCCCTGGAGGCGCGGCTGGGCGGCCAGGGGCTGACGCTCGGGCATTTCCCTCAGTCGTTCGAGTTCTCCACCGTCGGCGGCTGGGTGGCCACCCGCTCGGCCGGTCAGGCGTCGACGGGCTACGGCCGTATCGACGAGCTCGTGGAGGGCCTCACCTGCCTGGCGCCCACTGGAAGGATCGACGCGCGCGCGCTCCCGGCATCGGCGGCGGGGCCATGCCTCCGCGAGCTGCTGGTCGGCTCCGAGGGGGTGCTCGGCGTGATCTGCTCCGCGACCCTGCGCGTCAGGGTCGCGCCGGAGGTCCGCCGCTACGAGGGCTGGTCCTTCCGCTCGTTCGCCGAGGGGACCGAGGCCTTCCGGGTGATGGAGCAGGCGGACGCCTCGCCCGACGTCACCCGGCTCTCCGACGAGGAGGAAACCCGGCTGGCGGTAATCCTGGCGTCCAGCGGAAGTACGAGCGAGCGGCTGGGACGCACCTACCTGCGCCTTCGTGGCCACGAGGGAGGATGCATCGCGATCGCCGGCTACGAGGGCGAGGAGGAAGACGTGGAGCGCCGCCGGCTCCGGGGGTCGGCCCTGCTGCGAGCCGGGGGCGGGCTCGCCCTCGGTCAGCGGCCGGGCCGGACCTGGCTGCGCAGCCGCTACGCCGCGCCATATCTCCGCGACGAGCTCCTCGATCGTGGCGTGCTGGTGGAGACGCTCGAGACGGCGAGCCCCTGGAGCCGCCTGGAGCGGCTCTACCGCGCCGTGGCCGCAGCGCTGCGCGGCGCGCTCACGGCTCGCGGCACGCCTCCTCTCGTCGTGTGCCACGTCTCCCACGTCTACCGCTCGGGCGCCTCGCTCTACTTCACGTTCTTCGCGCGCCAGGAGCCCGGCGAGGAGCTCGACCAGTGGCGAGCGGCCAAGTCGGCCGCGTCCGACGCCATCGTCGCGAACGGCGCCACGATCACGCACCACCACGCCATCGGCCGGGACCACCGGCCCTGGATGCGGGCCGAGGTGGGCGACAAGGGCCTCGATCTGCTACGCGCGGCCAAGGAGCAACTGGACCCGGCCGGTGTGATGAATCCCGGCAAGCTGCTGCCATAACCGGTACGCGCGGTCGCCGTGCCGCCCGGAGGGCCCGGCGGGGTTCGCCTCGGGGGCGCCGGTCTTGCCTCGGGGACGCCGCAGGAATAGGTCTCCTCGAGAGCTCCCGCTGGCCCCGGACGGGGGGGTCGCTGGTCGTGTATCTGCGCTCGGCGGGCCAAACACAGCAGTTCTGGCGTCACACAGGGAAGCTGGCCGCCCCCACAGGCGGTGACGACGGGCGAGCAGTTCATCAGGGGCTTCACTCCTTCGCGCGACAAGACCGTCGGCTTCACGGACCTCCACTTCTCGGTCCCCGTCGAGGACCTCAAGGAGTCGACGAAGAAGGCGCTGGAGCGCGTTGCGGGCCCGGCGCGTGCGGCAGGGCTGCAGGTCGAGTTCTCGGGCGGCGTCGTCAGCACGAGCGAGAGCGAGAACTCCGCGGGCGAGCAGATCGGCGTCATCGTCGCGTTCTTCGTGCTGCTGATCTCATTCGGGTCGCTGCTCATCGCCGGCGTGCCGTTGGTCACAGCGCTGATCGGCGTCGCGCTCGGGCTGTCGTCGATCTTCGCGCTGACCAGTGTCATCGAGCTCAACTCGACCGCTCCCACCCTGGCGACGATGCTCGGCCTGGCCGTAGGCATCGACTACGCGCTGTTCATCGTGTCGCGCCACCGGCAGCAGCTCGCGGACGGGCTGGAGCCGGCCGAGTCCGCGGCGAGGGCGACAGCCACGGCCGGCAGCGCGGTCGTGTTCGCCGGCATGACGGTGCTCATCGCGCTCGTCGGGCTACTCGTGGTCGGCATCCCCTTCCTCTCCGTGATGGGGCTTGCCGCGGCCGGGACGGTGGCGATCGCCGTGCTGATCGCCCTGACCCTCCTGCCGGAGCTGTTGGGCTTCGCCGGGAAGCGCGCCGGGAGGGGCCGGCGCCCGGCCACGGGCGCCACCGCCGGGTTGCGTTGGGGACTGCTCGTCACGCGGCGGCCGCTGATCGCGATCGGAGGCGTGATACTCGTCCTCGGCGCGGCCGCTCTGCCGATCCTGGACCTCCGCCAGGGCCTGCCCGACGACGGCAGCAAGGCCAAGGACACGACGGAGCGCAAGTCCTACGACCTCCTGACCAAGGCGTTCGGGCCCGGCTTCGCGGGGCCCCTGACGACCGTGGTCGACTTCGGGAACACGAACGACCCCAAGGCGATAGCCGTGGCAGCAAGGGATGAGCTGCGCAAGTTCAAGGGCGTCGCCGCGGTCTCCAATCCGGTCTTCAACAAGAGCGGGCAGGTGGCGATCATCATCGTCATGCCGAGCGGCAGCCCCTCGTCACAGGCGACGAAGGACCTCGTCGCCTCGATGCGGGACGAGGACGCCAGGATCCGGAGCCAGTCCGGCATCAACGCGATGGTGACCGGCCAGACCGCGATCAACATCGACACCTCGGACAAGCTCACCGCCGCGCTGCCGGTGTTCCTGATCCTGGTCGTCGGGTTGGCGCTGCTGCTTCTGACGCTGGTCTTCCGGTCGATCCCCGTCCCGCTCAAGGCGGCAGCCGGGTTCCTGCTCACGATCGCGGCCTCGCTGGGTGCGGTCTGTTGGATCTTCCAGCAGGGCAACCTGGCCGATCTGCTCGCCGTTTCGAGCACGGCGCCGATCGTCAGCTTCCTCCCGATCCTCATGGTCGCCATCCTGTTCGGCCTCGCGATGGACTACGAGGTGTTCCTCGTGTCGCGCATGCGCGAGAGCTACGTCCACACGGGCAAGGCGCACGACGCGATCGTCAGTGGCTTCCAGGCGAGCGCCCGGGTAGTCACCGCGGCCGGGCTGATCATGATCGCCGTCTTCTCCGGCTTCATCATCAGCGACGACGTCGTCATCAAGTCGATCGGCTTCGCGCTCGCATTCGGGGTGCTCGTCGACGCCTTCCTTGTCCGGATGACGCTCGTCCCCGCTGTGCTCGCGCTCCTCGACCGCCGCGCCTGGTGGCTGCCCGCCGGGCTCGGCCAACGGATGCCCAACCTCGACATCGAGGGGGAGAAGCTCGTGCACGAACTCGAGCCGCCCGTGGAGCCCCGGCCGGCGCACCCGGCGACGCCGGTACGGGACTGATGGCCTGGAAGGTGGTGGTGGCGGGAGGCGGCTTCGGCGGCCTCTACGCGGTGCGCGCCCTCGAGCGCAGGCTCCCGCGGCACAGCGCCAAGATCACGATCGTCAGCGAGTCGAACTTCCTCCTCTACTCCCCGCTGCTGCCGGCCGTGGCGGGAGGCGCGGTCAACCCGCGGCACGTGACGCTGCCCATTCGCGAACAGCTCGGGGACGCGCACCTCCTGCTCGGCCGCGTGGGCGATTGCGACCCGGAACGCCGCAGGCTTGGCTTCGTCCCGGTCGAGGGGGGTGCGGTCGAGCTCCCGTACGACCAGCTCATCGTGGCGCTCGGGTCCGTGTCCAGAAACCTGCCGATCCCAGGGCTGGGCGAGCGGACCGTGGGGTTCAAGAGCATCATCGAGGCGCTCCACGTGCGCGACACGCTGCTGCGGAACCTCGAGATGGCCGAGACCGTCGACGACCCGGTCGTCCGCGAGCAGCACCTCACCTTCGTGGTCGCCGGCGGCGGCTACACGGGAGTCGAGGCGATCGCGGAGGTGCAGGATCTGGCGGCGGAGATACTCCACCTGTACCCGCGCTGCGCCGCCCAGGGGACCCGCTGGCTGCTGGTGGAGGCGAACGACCGGATCATGCGCGAGGTACCCGAGGACCTCGCGAGGTTCACGGCCGCCGAGCTCCGGCGGCGCGGCATCGAGGTGCGGACGGGAACGCGGCTGGAGGGGGTCACGGAAACCAGCGTCCAACTCTCCACCGGCGAGGAGGTGCCGACGCGGACCGTCGTTTGGACAGCGGGGGATAGCCCCGGCCCCCGCGGTGGCACAGCTGGGGCTCCCGCTGGACGAGCAGGGCCGGATCAGGGTCGACCAGTGCATGCAGGTCGAGGGACGCGACAACGTCTGGGCGATCGGCAACTGCGCAGCGGTCCCCGACCCGGCCAACCCCGACGGCTGGACCGCCCAGCACGCCATGCGCCAGGGCCACCACGTCGCGGGCAACGTGGCCGCCGCGCTCGGGCAGGGCAAGCGGCGGCCGTTCACCTTCAAGACCCTCGGCCTCGTGGTCGACCTCGGTCG
>Ga0126313_10002701_pt1 | contig 10042 bp, 7 predicted proteins | sample Plot105A_FD_89954 | JGI IMG/M metagenome (GOLD analysis project Ga0126313, IMG submission 89954) | Serpentine soil microbial communities from UC McLaughlin Reserve, CA, USA - Plot105A | ecosystem: Environmental > Terrestrial > Soil > Grasslands | place: USA: UC McLaughlin Reserve, Lake County... | reverse complement strand
CCGACGAGCTCGTGGCGCTCGCCCACGAGGTGTCGACGCGCCCCCACCCCCGCGAGATGGACATGCTGCTCTCGACCGGCGAGCGGGTCACGTGCGCGCTCGCCGCGATGGTGATCAACGACCTCGGTCACGAGGCGATCTCCCTGACCGGATCGCAGGCCGGGATCGTCACGGACAGCGGCCACACGAAGGCGCGCATCCTGGAGGTCAAGGCGCACCGCATCCGCGAGGCGCTCGACGGCGGCAAGGTGGTGCTGGTCGCCGGGTTTCAGGGAGTGTCCCAGCGGTCGCTCGACGTGACCACGCTCGGGCGCGGAGGCTCGGACACCACGGCCGTCGCCCTCGCCGCTGCACTCGGAGCCGAGGTCTGCGAGATCTTCACCGACGTCGCCGGGGTGTTCAGCGCGGATCCCCGCATCGTGCCCGAGGCGCGCAAGCTGCCCGTGCTCACGTTCGAGGAGATGCTCGAGATGTCGGCCTCCGGCGCGGGCGTCCTCCAGCTGCGATCGGTCGAGTACGCCCGCAACCACGGCGTCACCATCCACTGCCGATCGAGCTTCGACGACGGACCGGGTACCGTGATCCAGGACGAGGAGCTGACGATGGAACGCCCGCTGGTCACAGCCGTGACGCACTCCACCGCGGAGGCGCGGATCACCCTCCTGGGCCTCCCGGACAAGCCCGGGATCGCGGCCGGCGTGATGGGCGCGCTCGCTCACGCCAACGTGAACGTCGACATGATCATCCAGAACGAGCCGGCGAGCGATGGCCACCTCGCCGACATGTCGTTCACCGTCCCGCGCGACGACCTGCCGATCGCCCGCGAGGCGCTCGAGCCGCTCGCCGCCGAGCTCGGGTTCGGCTCGATCCAGACCGACGAGTTCATGGGGAAGGTGTCCGTGGTCGGCGCCGGAATGAAGAGCCATCCGGGCGTCGCCTGGAAGACGTTCAAGGCCCTCGGCGACGTCGGCGTCAACATCGAGATGATCTCCACCTCGCCGATCAAGATCTCCTGCGTGGTGCGCGAGGAGCACGTGGCGACCGCGGTGCGCGAGCTGCACACGGCCTTCGGGCTCGGCGCCGATGCTGTGCTGCCCGAGGACGTGGCCGGCGATCACCGGCCCAAGGTGAGCTCGTGAGGGTCGCGGTTGTCGGCGCGACCGGGGCCGTCGGCTCCACGATGCTCGGCGTAATGCGCGAGCGAGCCTTCCCCGCGGACGAGATCGTGCCGTTCGCCTCGGAGCGCTCGGCCGGCCGGACGATCGACTACGGCGACCGGGACCTGACCGTCGCGCCGCTTGCGGACGACGCCGTCGAGGGCTTCGACCTGGCGCTCTTCTCGGCCGGCTCGACGATCAGCGCGGAGTGGGCTCCGAGGTTCGCCGACGCCGGCGCCGTCGTGGTCGACAACTCCTCCCGGTGGCGCACCCACGAGGACGTGCCGCTCGTCGTCTCGGAGGTCAATCCCGAGGCGCTCGAGTCGCACCGCGGGATCGTCGCGAACCCCAACTGCACGACCATGCAGATCGCCGTCGCGCTCAAGCCGATCCTGGACGCCGCCGGGATCGAGCGGGTCGTGATGTCGAGCTACCAGGCCGTCTCGGGGACGGGCCAGCGGGCCGTCGACGAGCTGCACCGCCAGGCCGAGGCGGTGATCGAGGCACGCGAGCTGCCCGCGCCGGCCGTGTACCCGCACCAGATCGCGTTCAACGTGCTGCCCCAAGTCGAGACCTTCAAGGACGGCGACGACTACACGACCGAGGAGCGCAAGTGCATGCGCGAGCTGCGCAAGATCCTCGGCCGGGAGGACATCGGCGTGTCGGCCACGTGCGTCCGCGTGCCGGTCTACACCGGGCATTCCGTGTCCGCCAACGTCCAGACCCGCGAGGCGCTCTCGCCGGACGAGTGCCGCGAGCTGCTGGCGGGGGCAGCCGGCCTCGCCGTGCTCGACGACCCGGCGGACGGCCTCTACCCGACCCCGCTCGACGCGGCCGGCCGGGACGACGTGCTGGTCGGCCGCATCCGCGACGACCCGTCGCACGGGCGCTGCCTCAATCTGTGGATCGTGGGGGACAACCTCCGCAAGGGCGCGGCGACGAACGCGGTGCAGATCGCCGAGCTCCTCAACGTCCGCGGCCTGCTGCGCGCGCAGCACGCATAGCCGTCGCCTGGCGGCGTCCTCGGTCGCGGACGGGCGGAGCCCTGTCCGCTCCCTGCACGGGGGCTTCACGCCCCCTCGCCGCTCCGCGGCTCCCCCGCGGGCTTGGCTCTGCGCGCCGGGCGCGCCTAGCCCTTCCCGACGGGCATCCTGCGCGCTACCGTGGGTGCCGCGAGATGGCGCGGCATCACCTTCTCAGGGCCTCGGACGCCGATCGCGACGCGGTCGTGGATCGGCTGCGCGAGGCCGCGGGCGAGGGCAGGCTCGAGCCGGACGAGCTCGAGGAGCGGGTGGCGGCGGCGCTGCGGGCGCGCACCTATGGCGAGCTCGAGTGGCTGGTCGCGGACCTTCCGGCCGGCGCGGCCGCGCGGCGGCGGCGTCACCGCTCGCCGGCCCGATCCGCGATGCTGGGCGCGGGCACGCTGGCCGGCGTCGCCGTGGCGGTTGCTGCGGTCGCTCTTGTCGTGATGCTCGTCGTCGCCGTGGTGGCGTTGACGGCGGCCTGGTGGGTCGCCTGCATCGCGTTCTGGATCGTGTGCCGCGCCGCCAGCCGGCGACACCTTCGGCACACGCGAACCGTCTGATCCGCGGTCAGGCCGCCGCCAGCTCCGCGAGCTTGCGCTGCACGCCGCTCGTCGAGACGACGTGCTTGCCCATGCCCAGCTCCTTCGGCTCGAGGCCGAGCGCCAGGCCGATCATCTGCGGGAGGTGCAGCACGGGCAGGTCGAGGTCGCGCTCCACGAAGCCCGCGGCCGCCGGCTGCTGCAGGTCGAGGTTCAGGTGGCAGAGCGGGCAGGGGGTGACCAGGCAGTCGGCGCCCGCGTCGATCGCGTCGGCCACGTGCCGGCCCGCCTGGCGCAGCGAGGTCGTCCGGTTCATCGTGATCACGGGGAAGCCGCAGCACTTGCGTGCACCGGCGTACTCGACCGGCTCGGCGCCGAGTGCTGCGATCACCTGGCCGAGGTACTCGTCGCGCTCGGGGTGCTCGTCGAAGCCGAGTCGCCTGCTCGGCCGCACGATGTAGCAGCCGTAGAAGGGCGCGATCCGCAGCCCGGTGAGCGGGCGCACCACCTTCTCGGCAAGCGTGCCGAGGCCGATCTCCTCGACGAGGATCCAGAGGAGGTTCTTGTTCCACCAGCCGCCGCCGGCCTCGTACGAGAGGCCCTCCGCCTGGAGGTGGGAGTTGACCTCGCCCCGGTACTCGGCGCTCGCGTCGAGCCGCTCCTGGCACTCCGACTGGGCGCCCTGGCAGGTGGAGCAGATGTTCATCATCCCCGCGGCGCCGTCGACCCCCTGGGCCATCGCGAAGGTGCGGGCGTTGAGCGCGTCGACCATCTCCTGGTTGTGCTCGGCGATCACGCCCGCGCCGCAGCAGTTCGCGCGATCGAGCTCGACGAGCTCGAGGTCGAGCAGCGGCGCCACCTTCGCCGTCGAGCCGTGCAGCTCGGGGGTGAAGCCCCGGGAAACGCACCCGGGCCAATACGCGAGCTTCACGCTTCCTGGCTCCCCTCGGCCATGGCGCCCTCGGTCTCCTCGCCCTCCTCGCCGACGATGTACAGGTTCAACTCGAGGCGCTCGTCCTTCGACTCGATCTCCTTGATGATCCGCCGCACCTGCTTCTGCTCGGGCAGCTTCGGGTGCATCAGAGCCTTGTTCACCCTGACCTTGCCCGAGCGGAGGCCGCGCAGCACGGTCGGGAGGTTCTCGGTCAGCTGGCGCGCGCCCTCGGGGGCGAGCTGCCCCTTGATCAGCGAGCCGTCGCCGAACGAGCGCGGCAGGAGCTGCGCCTCGAACAGGGTTCCCCACTTCTGGATGATGTTCACGAACGCCTGCTCGTGGCCGTAGCCGTTGTTCGAGTCCTTGATCTCGAAATCGTCCGTGGCCCGCCGGCGCAGGCGCATGATCTGGTTCATCGGCGCCACGTCCTTCGGGCAGACCTCGACGCAGGCGAAGCAGTGCGTGCAGTCGTAGATGCCGTGCGGGTCTTCGGCGAGATCGCGCAGGCGGGCCTCGTGCTCCCCGTCGCGGGGGTCGCCGACGAACCGGTAGGCCTTGGCCAGGGCGGCGGGGCCCATGAAGTCAGGGTCGACCTCGAGCGACAGGCAGGCCGAGACGCAGACCCCGCACTGGATGCAGGCCATGGCCTGGGTCACGTCGAGCATGGCCTCGGCGGGCACGATGTACTCCTGGTTCTCGGGCGGCTCCTCGGCCGGGAGCAGCCACGGCACCACGCGGTGGATCTTCTTCCAGTGGACCGCGTCCATGTCGGTGACGAGGTCCTTGATCACGGGCATGTTGCCCATCGGCTCGACCGTGATCGCGCCGTCTCGCGCCCGCTCGGCGGCCTCCCCGATGCGGGTGTTGCAGGCGAGCGCCGATCGTCCGTTGATGCGCACCCCGCAGGAGCCGCAGATCGCAGCCCGGCAGGAGCAGCGAATCGCGATCGAGGCGTCCTCCCGCTCCTTCACCTGGAGGATGCCGTCGAGGACCGAGCGCTCGGGGGGGAGCTCCACGCCGTAGTCCGCCCAATACGCGGGCTCGCCCGACTCAGGGTCGAAGCGCCGGATCTTGAGCGTGAAATCGGGCACCGGGCTAGTACGTCCTTTCCTGGGGCTCCCACTGCGTCACCGTCACCTGGGAGTAGGAGATCTCGGGCTGCACGCCGTTCACCGCGACGTCGATGTGCTTGAGCCACTCGTCGTCGTTGCGCTCGGGATAGTCGGTGCGGTACTGGGCGCCGCGGCTCTCCCGGCGCTCGATCGCCGACACCACGATGCACTCGGCGTTGTCGAGCATGAACTGGAGCTCGAGCGCGCTCAGCACGTCCTGATTGAACACACTGCCCTTGTCGTCGATGCCGGCCTCGTTCGCCTCCTCCTTGAGCCGGCGCACCGTGTCGAGCGCGATGCGGAGTCCGTCCTCGTCGCGGAACACCGCCACGTACCTGTCCATGGTCGCCCCGAGCTCGGCCCTGACCTCCGAGACGCGCCGGCCGCCCGCGTCCCGCCGGACGATCGCCGCCACCCGCCGCTCCTCGTCGCGCAGCTGGGCGTAGCTCGGCTCCCGCGGGAGGAGGCCCTTGACCGAGAGTGCCGCGTGAGCGCCGGAGCGGCGGCCGAAGACGAGCGTGTCGAGCAGCGAGTTGGCGCCGAGCCGGTTGCCGCCGTGCACGGAGACGCAGGCGCACTCCCCCGCCGCGTAGAGGCCGGGGATGTCGGTCTGGCCGTCGTTGTCGGTCTTGACCCCGCCCATCACGTAATGGTTGCCGGGCTTGATGTGGATCGGCTCGCGGGTGATGTCGACCCCGGCGAAGTCCCGGCCCACGTTCACGATCTCGCGCAGCGCCTCGTGGATCCGCTTGCGCGGCACCACGGTGATGTCCAGGGCCACCGTGCCGTCGGGGAAGCCGCGCCCCTCGTCGATCTCCGTCTGCTCCGCGCGCGAGACGACGTCGCGCGAGGCCAGCTCCATCTTGTTGGGCGCGTACTTCTCCATGAAGCGCTCCCCCTGCGCGTTGTACAGCTGGGCGCCCTCGCCGCGGGCGCCCTCCGTGATCAGGAGCCCCAGCCCCGCCAGCGTCGTCGGGTGGTACTGGATCATCTCCATGTCCATCAGCGGGGCGCCCACGCGGTAGGCCATGGCGATCCCGTCCCCAGTGCAGATCAGCGCGTTGGTGGTGGGCGTGTAGATCTGCCCGTTGCCGCCGGTGGCCAGGATCACCGCCTTGGCGGAGAACAGATCCATCGAACCGTCGCGGATGTTGCGGGTGACCGCGCCCGCGATCCGCCCCTCGTCGTCCTGTACGAGCGCCGTGGTGAACCACTCCTCGTAGCGATACACCGTGTCGTGCTTGAGCAGCTGCTCATAGAGGACGTGCAAGATCGCCTGACCCGTGATGTCCGCCACGTAGTAGGTGCGGGCCGCCGACGCGCCGCCGAACGCCCGAGTCCCGAGGCGGCCCTCCTCGTTCCGGTGGAACGTGACGCCCTTGTGCTCAAGGTCGAGCAAGGCGCCCGGTGCCTCCCGGCACATGATCTCGATCGCGTCCTGGTCGCCCAGGTAGTCCGAGCCCTTGATCGTGTCGAAGGCGTGCGACTCCCACGAATCCTCCGGGTTGAGCGCCGCGTTGATCCCGCCCTGGGCCGCGTTCGAATGCGAGCGGACCGGATGGACCTTGGAGATGATCCCGACGGACGCCCCCTCCTCCGCGGCGGCGAGGGCGGCGCGCTGGCCGGCGAGGCCGGCTCCTATGACAAGGACGTCGTGGTGGGGCATCTCAGAGTGAGGCGGTCAGCGATTCTATGGAAAGGCATCGCGGCGCAGCGGGCCAAGCCCGCTGCTTGCGCAACGGCACTCACACCGACACCGCACCGCGAAGGGCCCGCCGCACCTGGTCGATCGTGACGATTCCGCGCAGCACGCCCTCGTTGTCCACCGCCATCACCGCACCGAGGCGGGCGAGGCTCTCCTGGCTGAGGAGCGACTCGAGCGGGTCCTCGACCCCAGCCCGCAGGCCGCTGTCCCCGTCGGCCCGAGCCATGATCGCCGCGATCGGCCGCCCCGCCCGGACCTGATCCGGGACGCTTCCAAGCGCCTCCCGCGAGACCACGCCGACGAACCGGCCGGAGTGGTCGACAACCGGGAACCAGGGCCAGCCGTAGCGCAGGAAGTAGTCGGTCTCGGCCCGGTCGAGCGGCAGCTGCTCGGGGATCGCCACCGGCTCGGCGTCCATCACGTCGGCCACGCGCAGGTGCTCGATGCGCCCCGAGAAGTCCGCCTGCGCCTGGGCCGAGCGGGCCGCCTGGGCGAGGAAGATGCCGATGAACGCGAGCCAGAGGCCGCTGACCGGGTCCCAGGGGATCGCCCCGATCAGGATGAGCCCGCCCAGGGCCACCATCGCCCAGCCGGCGGCCCGGCCGAGCCAGGCCGCGAAGCGGGTCGCGCGGTTGCGGTCGCCGGTCACCCGCCAGGCGATCGCGCGGGCGATTCGCCCGCCGTCGAGCGGGAAGCCGGGAATCAGGTTGAAGACCAGCACAATCACGTTGATCGACGTGAGGTAGCCGAGCACGGCGGTCGCCTGGCTGCCGACGTTCGTGTCGTACCTCGTCGCGTTCAGCACGTCGTGGGGGCTCGAGATGAGCGTGCCCAGGGCGAAGCAGACCACCGCGATCGCGAGCGTGACGAGCGGACCGGCGACGGCGACCTTGAACTCGACGCCCGGCGAGTCGCTGTCGCGGCCGAGCTTCGCCACGCCCCCGAACATCCACAGGTCGATGCCTAGGATCGGGATGCCGTTGCGAATCGCGACCAGCGCGTGGCCGAGCTCGTGGAGCAGGATCGAGAGGAAGAAGAGCAGGGCGCTGACGGTCGCGAGGAGAAAGGCGCTGGACCCGAACCCGACGTCGTCGTAATAGCCCGACAACTGCCAGATGATCAGGAAGAGAACGAGGAACCAGCTGAAGTCGACCCCGATCCGGATGCCGAAGATGCGAGTGAGAGGGATCGAGCCGCCGCCGAACACACTGTGGATGGTGGCAGAGTCGCGACTAGCCCCGGGGCCGAATGGAGACGACTGAGCCATGGCCTCGAAGTGGTGGACGCTCCTCGCGGTATGCCTCGCCATCTTCATGCTGCTGCTCGACATCACGATCGTGAACGTCGCGCTGCCCAGCATCAGACGCGAGCTCGGCGCCAACTTCACCGACCTGCAGTGGGTGGTCGACGCCTACGCGCTGGCCCTCGCCGCGCTGCTGCTGGCCGTGGGGTCGCTCGCCGACCTGCTCGGCCGCAAGCGGATCTTCGTCATCGGCCTGCTCCTGTTCGTCTCGGCCTCGCTTCTCTGCGGCCTGTCCACCACGCCCCTGATGCTGAACCTCGCCCGCGGGGTCCAGGGGGTCGGCGGCGCGATGATGTTCGCCACCTCGCTGGCGCTGATCGCGCAGGAGTTCGCCCCGAACGAGCGGGGCACCGCGTTCGGCATCTGGGGCGCGACGACGGGGTTCGCCGTGGCGGTCGGCCCCTTGGCCGGCGGCATCCTGACCGAGGGCATCGGCTGGGAGTGGATCTTCTTCGTCAACGTCCCGATCGGCCTCGCCACGGCCGCGATGACGGTCGCCCGCGTGCCCGAGTCGGAGCGCGACCGGACCGCGCGCATCGACTGGGGTGGGCTCGTCAGCTTCAGCGGCGCACTCTTCTGCCTCGTGCTGGCGCTCATCCGCGGCAACGACGAGGGTTGGGGGAGCGCCCTGATCGTGGGGCTGCTGGTCGCGAGCGTCGTGCTGATGCTCGTGTTCGTCCTGATCGAGCTGCGCGTGTCGCAGCCCATGTTCGACCTCGCCCTGTTCCGCAAGCCGGCCTTCTGCGGGGCGTCGATCGTGGCCTTCTCGCTGCACGCCTCGCTGTTCTCGATGTTCCTGTACCTGACGCTCTACCTGCAGAACGTCCTCGGCTACTCGCCGCTCGAGGCGGGGCTGCGCTTCCTGCCCGTCTCGCTCCTGTCGTTCCTCGTTGCCCCAGTCGCCGGGAAGCTCGCGGAGCGCCTGCCCGTGCGCGCCTTCCTCGGCGCCGGCCTGATCCTCGTCGGGGTCGGCCTGCTGCTCATGGGCGGGGTCGACCCGGCGGACGACTGGACGACGCTCCTGCCCGGCTTCATCCTGGGCGGCATCGGCATCGGCTTCATCAACCCGCCGCTCGCCAGCGCGGCGGTCGGGGTGGTCGAGCCGCGCCGGAGCGGGGTGGCGTCGGGGATCAACAGCACGTTCAGGCAGGTGGGCACGGCCACCGGAATCGCGGCGCTCGGGGCCGTCTTCCAGTCCCGCGTGACGCACAAGCTGACCGAGTCGCTTTCCACGCTGCCGCTGCCGGCCGGGGCGCGCGACCGCGTGACGGAGGCGGTCACGTCCGGGAGCGCCCCACCCCTCGCCGGTACCGGGCCGGGCATCCGCCACGCGTTCTTCGTCGCGTCCCGCCGGGCCTTCATCGACGGTCTCAACGAGATCCTGATCGTCGCCGCGGTGGTCGCGTTCGCCGGGGGCATCCTCGCCCTGGTCCTGGTGCGCAGGCGCGACTTCTTCGTGGCGCATGGTCCCGCGCCCGCCGAGGCGCCCGCCTGACCGCAGCTCCGGTCCACTGGAAGAATGCGCGGCCGACCAGCGAGAAAGAGGACCATTTGACCCATCGCGTCACCTTCATCCCGGGCGACGGCACGGGACCCGAGCTCGCGGAGGCCACCCGTCGCGTGCTCGAGGCCACCGGCGTCGAGTTCGACTGGGACTTCCAGGACGCGGGCATCGACGTGTACGAGGAGAAGGGCAACCCGCTGCCCGAGCGGACGCTCGACTCGATCCGCGAGCGCGGCGTCGCCATCAAGGGCCCGACCACGACACCCGTCGGATCCGGCCACCGCTCGATCAACGTCGCCCTCCGCAAGGAGTTCGACCTCTACTCGTGCATCCGCCCGTGCAAGGCGTACGAGGGGGTGCGCACCCGCTTCCCGGAGACCGACCTCGTGATCGTGCGCGAGAACACCGAGGACCTCTACGCGGGCATCGAGTTCGAGGAGGGCTCCGAGGAGGTCGAGAAGCTCCGCCGCTTCCTCGCCGACGAGCTCGACTCCCCGACCCGCGACAAGTCCGGGATCTCGATCAAGCCGATCTCCGTGTTCGGCTCCGAGCGGATCGTCGAGGCGGCCTTCAAGTACGCCGAGGAGAACGGCCGCAAGAAGGTCACCGCGGCCCACAAGGCCAACATCATGAAGTTCTCGGACGGCCTCTTCCTCGAGGTGGCCCGCGAGGTGGCCGAGCGCCATCCGGACATCGAGTTCGAGGACCGCATCATCGACAACCTCTGCAACCAGCTCGTCTCGCGGCCGGAGGAGTACGACGT
>Ga0126313_10002699_pt1 | contig 10043 bp, 11 predicted proteins | sample Plot105A_FD_89954 | JGI IMG/M metagenome (GOLD analysis project Ga0126313, IMG submission 89954) | Serpentine soil microbial communities from UC McLaughlin Reserve, CA, USA - Plot105A | ecosystem: Environmental > Terrestrial > Soil > Grasslands | place: USA: UC McLaughlin Reserve, Lake County... | reverse complement strand
TCATCCTTGCAGACGACATGCGCAAAGATGATCTCACGTACATGCCAAAGACGCGCGCGCTGTTAGGGGAGCAAGGCATGACCTTCTCAAACGCCTACGTCTCCAACGCGCTCTGCTGCCCCTCTCGGGCAACCATAATGCGCGGCCAATACGCTCACAGCACCGGCGTCTGGGACAATGTAAACGACACGGACGGTGGGTGGCAGGGCTATGAGAGCAACAACGGTAACAACGAGAATGACAATGTTGCCACGAGCCTCCACAATGCTGGCTACAGGACCGGTCTCTTTGGCAAATACCTAAATGGCTACACCAACACCACCTACAAACCCCCAGGATGGGATAAGTGGTTCGCCACTTTTACCTTTGACTACTTCAACTACGACGTGAATGACAATGGCACGATAAGACACTTCGGTACAAGAGATAGCGACTACCTCACTGATGTGCTTAGTAGGCAGACCCAGAACTTTATCGGTAACAGCGTCGCACAGAGCAAGCCGTTTTTCGCTTACGTAACGCCCATCGCCCCTCACACTCCCGCCAAACCAGCGCCGCGTGACCTTCACACCTTCGACGGCGAAAAGGCACCGCGCCTGCCCTCCTTCAACGAAAAGGACGTCTTAGATAAGCCCCCCTGGATACAATCGCTGCCTATCCTAACAAGCACGCAGATCGCCGCTATAGACAAGCGTCACGAGAAACGGGTGGAGACCTTGCAGGCCCTCGATGACCTGGTGGAGGGAGTAGCAAACAAGCTCCAGAGCAGCGGGCAGTTGTCTAACACATACATAGTTTTCACCTCTGATAACGGCTATCACCTTGGCGAGCACCGCATACCCCAGGGGAAGGCACGCCAATATGAGGAAGACAACCATATGCCGCTCCTTATCCGTGGGCCCATCGTTACAGCAGGCTCTAGCACGGACAAGCTTGTCCTCAACACCGACTACTTCCCGACCTTCACTGATCTAGCGAGCATACCGACCCCAAGCTACGTCGACGGACGCTCTTTGCAGCCAGTCCTCAAAGGGACTGCAACCGACTGGAGGAACGCCATCTTGCTGGAGGCCCACCAATCGAACGAGGGAGGTGAGACTCCTACGTACTCGGGCATCCTTACCAGTAGTGGCAGCAAGTACATAGAGTTCGAGGGGGGCGCTAGGGAGCTGTACGATCTGGGAGTAGACCCCTACGAGCTTACCAACAACTACACCCCTGCCACACCACCAGACGCTCTTGCAACACGCCTGCAAGCGCTCAAGAGCTGCGCTGGCCTAACGTGCCGCCAAGCTGAGGGTGGACAGTAGCAGAAGGTTGCGCAGATGATCATAGGTCGGTTACGAGAGGGGACGGAGCCCTGATGGTCCGGTACCTCCTTCCTTATTCCCTTATTCACCCAAGTGCGTGGAAGGTGAATTCTCGGAAGTTCGCTTGCAGGATCTCGCATAAATCTCCCCTCTAAGGCGCCAGAATGGTCTGAGAGCCCATCAACCGCGGAGACCGGGGTTCTACATGTTGTGGCACCGCATAAAGATTCGAGGATGTGAATACGCCCCGGCCCGGAGAGCCTCCCCCAGGAGGCAATAATACGTCCCGTGGGTATCATTAGTTTCTTATGTACAGCAAGCTAGGGGGCTATGCCGATCTCTACATAAGACCGCCGAAGGCATAGGACCGGCTCGACCCGGTCCTCATCAGCAAGCTCTTCACTCTATGCGTTGCTCCGGCTTCGCCGCGGTGTTCTCCGGCGCCGGGCCAGCTCCGAGAAGTGACGGCGGCCGTAGCGGTGGAGCGTAGTGCGGCCCCCGAGCCGGCCCCAGGCGCTCCGGACCTCTTCGAGGGTTTCGGCTGCGGCCCACTCCCTGAGCGCCTCCTCGCGGATCTCGAGCAGCGCGGCGCACCGGCGCCCTCGCTTCTGGCACATCGACCTAGGCCTCCCCAGCCTGGAGCTCGTCGTAGGCGAAGATCGGAGCAACCCTCCGGGCAGTCGCGCGAAGCCACGCCCGGTAGAGGGTGGCGGCGTAGATGTGCTTGCACGCCTTGCGCCGGCGGGCGTAGTCGGGGCAGCTGCAGGCCTCCGCGTCGAGGTCTGCCAGGTACTCTCCCCCGGAGCAGCTGGGGACGATGAAGAGGTCGCGGCCGATTCGCTCGATGCCGCCACGGTGGAAGATCTCGAGGCCCTTGAGTTCGCGGGACGGGGCGCCCGAATGGGCTACACTGGTCCTGGCCATGGAGCGATACCTCCTGGTCCGGCCCCGGGGTGTTCGCGCACCGCTGGGGCGTTTGTATTGTCCGCACCCCGCTTCCCTAGGCGGAGCGCAACGTGGGGGCTCTGGGAGCGCCGGCACCAAGGGAGCGCAAGGGTGGGTCCCGGAAAGTTTTCGCGTAGCGAAACCCGGAGGGCGGGCGTCACAGCCCGAGTTTCGGGGTGCCCTTGCGTGGACGACTGCCGGTGCTACGCTGCCGCCCCTTTGCGCGCTCTTCTTCGGACCTACACGTCGATGCCCCGAAGATTCCCGGGAGACGACGGGCTCGGGCTTCGCCAGCATCGTGGCCAGGGTTGCTTATCGGCGTTGCGCTATTGACTCTTGGCAACGATCCTAAGATAATACCGACAGCAACCCGAACTCGGAGGTGCAGGTGGAGCAGCTGAAGGCAATCAGGGAGGAGCGTGGCTTCTCACGTGCGAGGGTGGCGGCGCTATCTGGCTTAAACCCCGCGACTATTACCCGCATAGAGAACGGTCAGCGCAGCCCCACGGTCGAGACCCTGGAAAAGCTGGCGACAGCTCTCGATATAGAGGTGGCCGACTTCTTCCCAAAAGTAGTTCAAGCCTCGCTGTTTGAGGAAGTGGATGCACCCAGAAGGCGAGCCTCTGGCAGATCTTCCAGCGAAAAGGTGGCCGGGGCCTACGGCGATGATTTCTACGGCGACGAACAGCCTCCGGGAATGGAGATGGAGTTCACCGAGTACGTGTTCCGCCTGGAGGATCTCATCAACGAGTGGTTCAAGACGGTCGTTTCCTACTCACATCCAGAGGCGCCAGCGGATACGTCAGTTGAGAGGTTGCAGACGGACTGGGTTACCTACCACCTGGAAGAGACCTGCCGGGACTTCGGGCGCTACCTGGAAGAGCATCGCGCTGGAAGCAGCCCGCAACGTGACGGAGTTTCGTCGGACCTCGCGCCGGCCGAGCAACCGTCTGAGAGGGCAATCGAAAATCGCAGCGATTCGGCGGCGCAAGCCGAGGAGATACGGAGTGATTCGTAGGCCAGAGAGCAGAAAAAGGAGGCCCGTCACGCTTGGCGGCTGGCCGGACCTCCAGCACCCCCTAAGAAAGGATGCTTATGGAATCTTATCATCGTGAGTCTACGTCCTGCCTCTCATCGTCACACCGCAAGATGCTTTTCGACGAGTCGGGTATCTCCCCGGAGATTGCCGCCCAGCGAGGCTACCGCACGGCCAGGCGGCGCTCCGAGGTGCCGGAGGCCTTCGCGGGCTACCAGCGCCGGCTGGGTCTCGTGGTCCCCGTCTTCTCACCCGACGGCGCGACCATCGGGGCGCAGCTGCGTCCGGACAGGCCGCGCAAGAACAGGAAGGGCAAGCCCCTAAAGTACGAGACGCCGGGTGACTCGAAGGTGATCCTCGACGTGCATCCAGGGATGCTCGAGGAGGTCCGCTCCGGCGACGGGGACCTCTGGATCACCGAGGGCATCAAGAAGGCCGATAAGCTCGCCAGCCTGGGCCTGCCGACTATCGGGGTTACCGGGGTCTGGAACTTCCAGAGGGACGGGGAACTCTTGCCCTGCTGGAATCACGTGCGGCTCGCCGGCCGACGGCTCTACGTCGCCTACGATTCCGACGTCACCCGCAAAGAGGGCGTGCAGCTCGCCCTGGAGCGGGCCGCCCGGCTGCTGGGGGCCCGCGGCGCCGAGGTGTTCGTGGTCTACCTGCCCGACGCGCCGGACGGGTCGAAGTGGGGCGTGGACGACTACCTCACCGCCGGCCACACCGTGGCGGAGCTCAAGGCGCTTGCCCGGAAGTTCGAGCCCGAGGACCTCGGTCGGATCCGTCTCACCCGAGACGAGCAGCTGCGCGCGGCCGTCGAGGACCTGGAGGATAGGTTCTGGGCCGAAAAGTGGAAGGGCACGGGGGGATACTCCGACCGCGACGTCGCCCTCAAGCTCGTAGAGGCCGCCAGGCGGTACGGCAAGGTCGTCGAGGACGGGATCCGGGTCGAGAAGTCCTGGGGGTCTTTGGAGCTGGAGTCTAAGGTCTCGCGGCGGACGCTCGCCAAGGCAATCAAGCGCCTGGAGGTGAGGGGGTTTTTGCGCCGGGACAACGAGGGCCGCAAGGTGGATAAGGCTGGGGCCTTCGTCTTGCGCGCAACTGTAAACCACTATGGAGGGGGCCACGCCGGCGGGGGGAACGTAACTCGGGAGTTGCAAAGATGTGCATCGGGTGGTTTACACCTGCGCGCCGCCCTCCACGAGCATATCAACAGCGGGGGCGACGTGGGCGAGAAGGTGCGGGTTCTGCCCATGCCGGCGTCCGCTCGTCCCGTCGACGGTTACGCTGGCGGTTTACACCTGCGCGCGCCGCGCCTGCGTTGGTCTTCGCCGGCGCACAAGCCCCTGCTGGGGACAGTCGAGGGGACTCGCAAGGTGCGTCATGCGGTGCGCGAAAAGGCCAGGCCCGCCGTAAAGCGGCTCGGGAAGACCCGCGGCGCCGTGCTCGACGTGCTGGACGACCTCGGCGGGGTGGGAACTCTCGGGGAGCTCGCCGCGTCGCTGCACTGCAAGCGGCCGCGCGATATCAGGCGGCGGGTTCTACCCATGCTCGAGGAGGCGGGGATCCTCACCGTGGAGGACGACCTCATAACCCTCGCCGACAACTGGCCTGAGGCGCTCGACGTCGCCCGTGAGATCGGCGGCGAGATAGCGGCCGAAAAATCCGCCCGACGGGACCTGAAGCGCAGGCGCAAGGCCTACCACAGGCGCCACAAGGTCGTCCCCGACCACCACCCCGCGAACCATGACGCCGACGGCTGGGCAGAGGAGCTCCAGAAGCTGCCCGATCCTCCTCGGATCGAGGAGATCTACCATCTCATAGGCCGTCGGATCGACACGGTCCGGGGGTCGGGGGTGTTGTGGGACGCCAAGGGAGGCGAGGCACGGATCGTGCTGGATACGGACACGTCCCGCTGGGTCGCGCTAGATCCGGCCGAGCTGCTGCTAGAAGGCTACGCCGCGTGATGTGTCGTCGGGAACCAGCGAAGCTGATCGGGTCGAGAGTGACGAACGAGAGAGAAGCCAGGAGGCACGAGTATGCAAGATCTGCAGGGAGGCCAACTAATCCCGGACACTCGCCGGCGTGTTATCGCCCGCGTGGGTGCGGCCCGGTCTACGATCGAGGCGCTCCGCACGAGGATCGACCGCGTATTGAGCGATGGGCGCTTGAGCGCGCAAGGGCAAGAGGAGGACGTGAAGAAGATCCTCGACGAAGGGCGCCCGGCGGTCGAGGCGGAGCTCTACGCCGCGAGGGTTGCCATAGACGCCGGCGTCTTCCAGGCCGAGCGGCGCCTCTCCGAGCTCACCGAAGTGGCGCCGGAGGTCCTGGCCGCACGTGCCGCCGTGCTCTCCCCGGTCCTCAACGTTGCCATGGAGAGGCGGGAGGCGCTCCTGAACGCCTACCGCCGGCGCTTCGGTGATCCTACCGATCGTCGCCTGCTCGAGGAGAGCGCGCGGGTCGTCATAGACGGCCTCGCCAGCTCCGACGGGGGGCAGTTCGAGTACGACTTCAACGCCTTGCAGGAGGAACTCTCCGCGCAGAGGCCGCCCGAGGAGCGCCAGGCGCTCTCAGACCGTGCCGAGCTCTCAGAGCTGGCCTCCTACATCGAGAGCGCCGAGCGCATTGTGCAGATAGACCTCGACGCACTGAGGATCGAGGGGGTCTCCGACGCGCTGCTCATAGCCCGCGAGAACGCCGTTGCTGAGGTCAACCGATACGAGAGCCTGCACGCCTCCTCGTAGGGATACTAGAGGTTGTACGCGATCTTCTCCTTTTCCATCGTCTCCAGCAGGCCCATGGTTCGCTCGTGCAGGGCCTCCGATAGCTCTTTCTGGATCTCGAGGTATTCGATGCCGAGCCTTACGAAAGTTTCGTGGCGCATCCTCTTCGGCTTCGTGTGGCCGTCTCCGAGCTTGGCCCTCAGCTTTGACGACTTTCGTTGGAGGCGTTCGGCCGGGTCCTCCAGCTCGACCTTGTAGCAGAGGTTCAGGCACCCTCGGCAGGCCCACCCGGGGTGCTCGTCCGTCTCCGTGCGACCGTAAAGGATCGCCACCCGCTTGCCGCACTTCTCCTGGCTTCGCCCCGGGCACAGAAACCACGGTCTTAAGAAGCCCACCTTGCTGCCGAAGCCGGCGGGGATCCACTCGATGCGGGCCACGCCCGGGATCTCCTCCGGCATCGCCTCGGCGTCTATCAGGCCGAGGCCCTTGACCTCTCGTACGTCCAGCGCGAAGTAGTCCTCGGTGGTCTCCTTGCCGCGGTTGATGCCGAAGTCTCTCGGCCACCTGCCCGATCCCGGTCCTCCCACGTCGCTCCTCACTCTCTGCCGTCTTCGGTGTGTTTTTGGGATTTACTACCCTGATTTTATTTCCAAATCAACGATGGGAACTGCATAGAGAAATTCCTTGACGGGGCTCTAGTAAGGGGGTGAAGATGTGCGGACAGAGCAGAAGGCCGGGCGAAGCCCTCACTTCCCCGGCGCGGCCAACCTAATTCCAAGCGTGGGAGGTTGACGGTTTGATTGTAGACGGGGACGGCTCAGAGGATCGGACGGAGGATACCTACACCACCGGCCAGGCCGCCCGCATCCTCCGGATCACCGACCGGGGCGTGCGTAAGATGATCGACCGCGGCGAGCTGGAGGCCTCGACCGACGAACGCGGCCGTCACCTCATACCGCAGCACGCCTTACATGCCATGCTCGAGGAGCGGCGGGCCAGCTCCGCTGCGTCTGCGGCGGAGATCTCCGGCGAGGAGGCCTCCAGGAGCGCCGAGGAGGCCAGGGAGCTTAGGGAGAGGGTCGAAGGCCTGCAGCGCGAGCTAGGGCGTCTGGAGGGCCGTCTGGAGCTCACGGAGAGGACGGAGAGCACCATGCGGGAGGAACGCGAGCGTCTGGAGCAGCTCCTCGAGGAGGAACGGGCGGAGCGCCGGCGGCTGCAGGAGGAGCTCGACGAGGCTCGCCAGGCCGCGGCCAGGCCGTGGTGGCGCAGGATGTTCGGGGGAGCATAGCTCTGTGGATTACCCGGACCAGGTAGCTCAGCGGCGCATGCTGGAGCTCCTACACCAGCGGCTAAAGGAGACCTACGACGCCGGCGAGCTCCGGCTCCTCCTCACCGTGGACCAGGTGGCCGCACTGGCCGACGAGGTAGGGGTGAGCAGCGAGGCCGAGGCCGTGCAGCTCTTCTTGAGGCTGGGCCAGGAACGCTACTTGAGCGCCACCGGCCTGGACAAGCCGATCCACTCCGGATTTCAGCACCTGCCGTTCTCTATAGCCCGCGTCGACAGGCTCACCGGTCGCGGTCTCATGGAAATAGGGCGGCTCCCCAACCCCGGCGAGCGCATGTTGCAGAGCCTCGACGCCATAGAGGCCGCGATCGACGTCCGCGATGATCTGTCCTCCGATCAGAAACGCGCCGCCAGCCAGGCACTCGAGGAGCTGAAGCACTTCTTACGTGGCCTACCGCCCGGCGTCGCGGTGGAAGTGGGTTCCTCGTTCATCCGGGGGCTGTTCAGCTGACCTTGGGACCTTCCGTTCCGGCGAGTTCCGCAATAGTTCCCATCATGGCGGATCCACGGATCCCTTTTGTCAAAGGCCATTGAACTTCCGAGAATTATGATTATGCGAAGTTGGTACCTTAGCCGTACCGGAACATTCCGGTACGGTTCCGGTATCGTTCCACTGCATTACGGTCTTCGTGAACTTCGCTTTAACGGAGTTCTCGGAAGTAGCCATAGCCCGGTCCGCCGAGACCGTTAGCCTTAGAACGGCCTAGAGAAACGGCTCGCCCTGAGTATCCTTGCGGGATGGAGCCCGAACCCCAGCGGTCGGCCGCTCCAGCTGCAGGAGAGCGTTCGGAGGGCGAACGGGAGCGAGCTTTGAGCGAGGTCTACGACTTCTTCATCTTCTACAGCCAGTTGATCGTCTCCGATGAGGCCATCGCGCCCGTTCCCCTCGACTGGACCGAGCGGCACGTCGCGCAGGGCTTCATCTGGCGTCCCGGCACCGTTTCCTTCGGCACGCTCGGGGATGTCGGCGACCTTAGGGTGGAAGTGCGGGTAGCGGGTGACCCGGAAGCGCTGCCCGACGCGGCGCGCGCCATCGTCGTCCCGTTCTCCGTTTCGCCGCCGGGCCACGTGACGCTCTCGGACTGCGTGAACGAAGAGACCGTCGGCGTACCGGCGGGCGAGTACGCGCTGCTGTGCGAGATGGGATACTCGAGCGTACGGAGCGGCCAAGAGGCAGAGTGGTGCCGCCTGAGCTTCGTTCCCGGTGGAGACGTGCAGCCTGAGATACTACGAGCAGACGCCGAGCTGTCCCCGCAGTATCCGTTGCTGATGGAAGCCGCCCAGGTATGGCAGCCCTCCTAGGAAGAACCTATTCACCGGAGTGCGTGGAAGGGGGGTTCTCCGAAGTAGGCATAGCCCCGGTCCAACACCTTAAAGCACCCCCGGCTGAGATCGGCTGCGCTCGTCGAAGAGTTCGATACCCTGGAGCCCAAAGTTCTAGCAGCAGTCGAGAGGGTCAAAGAGGAGAGCAAGGTACGTAGGGTTGAGTATCCGATGAAGTCGGAGCACGGTTCCAGAGGGGTAAAATTGCCTGGATGAAGATCTTGAAGATCGCATTGGGTGCCCTGCTCGTTGTTGCCTTTCTGACGGGGATATTGCTGCTAAATAACTTTCCGTTGACGCCGTCCTCGCCAGCGGGTTGGGCGATCTTGGTTCTCGCCGGAGTGCCTGCTTACCTGCTTGTGCAGATGCTCGGAGAGTACGTTATGGAGAAGGTCAACGCCAAGGTAGAAGCCAGCCGAGAGCGCAAAGGGATAAACGCCACAGGCTCGCGAGCACTAGTCATGTTGGTAGTGGGACTGTTGGTAGTGGTACCACTTGTCTACTTTGGGTTGGTGTTCATGCTATCGCGGTTCTAGGGGGTTCTTGGAACTTCGACCCGGACGCGCACGAGCGGCCGTGCGAAGGTCTCAGCCGCTTAGGTGCCTTCTCAACTCCCCCACCAGCTTCCGGGCGTCCCCCTCCTCCAGGCGCGCCCGCAGCCGGTGCGTCCCGCCTCCCACCTCGAACTCCACCGTCCCGTTGCCCGGGCCCACGGCCCGGAGGTCCTGTACCTCCTCCGCCCGGAAGGACGCGCTCAGGGCGAAGACGAGGTAGTTCCTCTTCAGGGTCAGCTTGCCACCGGCGACAATCAGCGTCTCCCTGACCACGTAGTCGCCGCTCACGTAGCAGATCAACAAGCCGCAGAAGGCCCAGAACGGGACCCAGAACATCAGCACGTCACCACGCGGTAGCTGCCGTGCGAGCAACGCGGGTACGATGACCATCCCCCCGATGAACGCCCAGAACGCGAGGATAAAGCACAACCAGGCGACCGAGTATCCGAACCACCCGGGCCTGACACGCGCCTCGAGGCCCTCGCCCAGATCGTCGAGGTCGAGGTGGCCCGCGTGGGTGCCCGTGCGGACCTTGCGGGCGCCCGCGAACACCCAGAACGCCCGGCGTACGCCCGACCACCGCTCAGCCAACTCGTAGCCCCACCGAAGCGTCCGGGTCGAGGCAGCCGCCCACCACAATCAGCGGCAGCCCGGCGAACGTCTTCTCCATAACCCTCCATACTAGGCTATTCACCCACCTTCGGGGAAGGTGAATTCTCCGAAGTTCGTACTAGGTTGATGGTGCTTAGCGTCCTTGCTCTAGGTTGATCAGGCGTGAACACGGCCCGAGGCGTAGGAGGGGGAAAT
>Ga0126313_10002698_pt1 | contig 10044 bp, 9 predicted proteins | sample Plot105A_FD_89954 | JGI IMG/M metagenome (GOLD analysis project Ga0126313, IMG submission 89954) | Serpentine soil microbial communities from UC McLaughlin Reserve, CA, USA - Plot105A | ecosystem: Environmental > Terrestrial > Soil > Grasslands | place: USA: UC McLaughlin Reserve, Lake County... | reverse complement strand
GGTCGGGCCCCCGGCGCCTAGACTCGAAGCGATGCAACCGATCCCGCCGAGGCCCCTGTGGGCCGGTCGAACCCTGGCGCTCGTCGGCATCGTCCTCGTCGCGTTCAACCTGCGTACCGCGGTCGCGTCGCTCTCGCCGATCCTCGGCCAGCTCGAGGCGGAGATCCCGCTGAACCCCACCGTCGTCGGGTTCCTCGGCATGCTGCCTCCCCTCTGCTACGCGGTGTTCGGCATCCTGACGCCGATGGTCGCGAAGCGCATCGGCCTCGAAGCGGCGCTCATCGGATCGCTCCTCGCGCTCACCGTCGGCCTCTTCGGCCGCGGCATCGCGGGCTCGGCGCTCTGGCTCGTCGCCGCGAGCGCGCTGACGTTCGCCGCGATCGGCGTCGGCAACGTGCTGCTTCCGCCGCTCGTGAAGCGCTACTTCCCCGATCGCATCGGACTGATGACGACCATCTACGTCACTGCGATGTCGGTCAGCACGTTCACGCCCCCGCTCATCGCCGTGCCGGTGGCGGATGCCGCGGGCTGGCGCGTCTCGCTCGGCGAGTGGGCATTCGTGGTCGCGATCTCGATCGTGCCGTGGGTCGCACTCCTCCTGCATCCGAAGCGCAGGGACGGTGCTGCCCTGCCGGAGGAGGCCGATCGGGGCCGCATCGGGCACGCGGTGCGGTCCCCGCTGGCGTGGGGCCTCGCGGTCGTCTTCGCGGTTGCTGGCTTCAACGCGTACGCGGCATTCGCATGGCTTCCGACGATCCTGCACGACATCGCGGGCACGACGCCGGCCGAGGCCGGCGCGCTGCTCTCCCTCTATGCGGCGATGGGGCTTCCGGCCGGCCTGCTCGTGCCGGTCATCGCCGCGCGGTACGGCAAGGTGCGCCTGCTCATCGCCATCGCCATCGCCATGTTCATCGTGGGCTACCTCGGCCTGCTCCTCGTGCCGACCTCGGCGACGTGGCTGTGGGTGGCGCTCATCGGCCTCGGCCCGCTGCTCTTCCCGCTCACGCTCGTGCTCGTCAACCTCCGCAGCCGTACACATTCGGGAGCGGTCGCGCTCTCGGGCTTCGTGCAGTCGGTCGGGTATCTCATCGTCGCGATCGGGCCGCTCGCGGTGGGACTCCTGCACGACGCGACGGGTGGATGGACCGTGCCCCTCGTCTTCCTCCTCGCGTCGGTCGTGCCGGCCGCCATTGCGGGACTCGTGGTCGCCCGCCCCAGGTACTTCGAGGACGAGCGCAGCGGCTGAGCCTGCGGCCGCCGGTCAGGCGATGAACTCGGGCCGGTGCACGAGTGCCGCGGCTCCGACAAGCGGCCCCTCGTCGGAGAGTCCCGACGGCACGACCTGCACCCTCGCGACGAACGGGAACGCGGCCCGCTCGGCGAGGGCGGCGCGGGCGTGTTCGAAGAGCGCGGGCGAGACCCGCGAGAAGCCGCCGCCGATCGCGACGACATCGAGATCGAGCAGGTTCGCGGCCGACGCCACGGCGTGCCCGATGGCGGTGCCGGCTCGTTCGACGGCCGCGATGGCGATCGGGTCGTCCGCCGCGTGAGCGATGGCGAGGTCTTCACCGGTCTCGCCGGTGAATCCCTGCATGCGCGCCCAGGCGACGGTGCGCGGCCCGGAGGCGACCGCCTCGAGGCAACCGCGGCCGCCGCAGGCGCAGACGTCATCGAAGCCGCCGACCTCGACGTGGCCGATGTGACCGCCGTTGCCGGTGGGACTCGGCGCAGCGCGACCGCCGAGCACGAGCCCGCCGCCCACACCCGTCGAGACGATCATGCCGAGCAGGTTCGTGGCGTCGCGGCCTGCACCGACCCAGTACTCGGCGAGCGCGATGCAGAGGCCGTCGACGCGGAGTGTCACCGGCGCCTCGGGTACGAGGCCGGCAACGAGGTCGCGGAGCGGATGCCCCCGCCAGACCGGGACGTTGAGCGGGGAGACCTGCCCCGTCGCGACGTCGACGGGTCCCGCTGAGCCGACCCCTACGCCGACCAGCCAGGCGTGATCGGGCAGCGACGCGCGCGCAGCCGAGACGACCTGGCCGACAGCGGCCTCGAGCTCGTTGCTCGAGGCCGTCGCTCCTGTCGCGCTCCGGTGGCGGGTTCCGGGCACGAGTCGCCCGCGATCGTCGACGAGGGCAGCTTCGACCTTCGTGCCTCCGAAGTCGACGGCGAGCGCGAGGGAGCGTGGCATGGGACCAGCTTAGGCGCGCGACATCCGGCGCCGGTTTGCTCATGTGAGCAGGATGTGCTGCGAGTGTTGCCGATGCGCAGTCGGATGCCTACGCTGGAACCTGAGCGAAGAGGAGGCCGCATGGACGATATCGACGAACTGCTGTCGATCCGGGCGGCCGAGCTCTACTACGAGGAGAACAAGACCCAAGACGAGATCGGGCAGGCCCTGCGGCTCACCCGGTGGAAGGTCGGGCGCCTCCTCGCGCAGGCAAAGCAGCGCGGCTTCATCCGCATCGAGATCCTGCATCCCCGCGCGCGGCGACTCCCCATCGAACGACGCCTTCGGGAAGAGCGCGGCCTCATCGATGCGATCGTGGTGTCGTCAGCGGGGGTCACCTCCTCTGAAGAGCTCCAGTCGCGCACCGCGCAAGCCGCAGCCGACTACCTCACCGCCCTCCGCCCCGTGCCGCGCACGCTCGGGGTCAGCTGGGGTCGCACGCTGTTCGACATCTCGCAGCACCTGCGCAACGGCTGGGCCACCGGGGTGAACGTCGTGCAGATCAACGGCGGCGTGAGCCTCAACCGCCGCCCCGGCACGGCAGCGGCCACTGCGGTCGGCATCGCCCAGAAGGGCGGCGGCAGCGCCACCCTGCTGCCGAGCCCCGCCATCCTCGAACGCCTCGCCACGAAGGAGGCCATCGAGGCCGACCGTGTGGTCGCGGGCGTCATCGACCTCGCGCGCTCGGCCGACGCCTACGTCTTCAGCGCCGGCGCGGCCGACCACACCTCCGTGCACGTCGAGAGCGGATACCTCTCCGAAGCCGACGTCGACGTGCTGGTGCAGAAGGGGGCGGTCGGCGACGTCGTCGGCCGGTACCTCGACTCCGACGGCAACATCGTCGACCCCGCCCTCGATGCGCGCACGGTCGGGCTCACGCTCGACGAGCTCCGCCGCGCCTCCCTCGCCATCGCCGTGATCTCCGGCCCGGCCAAGCACGCGGTCGCCGACGCGGTCGTGCGCAGTCGCCTCTGCACGGTGCTCGTCACCGACGAGGCCACCGCCCTCCACCTCCTCGACGGCTGACCGAGCGCCTCGTCGCTCGCGCGTTCGCCGGCTCCTCATGAAAGACAGGTCATCCACCATGTCAGGCACTTCCCTCGTCACCGCACGCGAGCGTGCGCTCGCCGTGCTGGGCGGCGAACCCGACGACCAGACCCTTCGCCGCTACCTCCACGGCATCGCCGGCGTCGACGCGGTCGGCCTCGAGCAGCGCGCGGCCGGCCTCGGCACGCGCTCCATCAAGACGACTTCCAAGCAGTGGGCGCTCGACAAGATCATCACCCTCATCGATCTCACCACCCTCGAGGGCGCAGACACCCCCGGCAAGGTCCGTTCGCTGGTCGCGAAGGCGATGACCCCTGATCCTTCGGATGCCACGACCCCGCGCGTGGCCGCAGTCTGCGTCTACGGCGACATGGTCCCGTCCGCGATCGACGCCCTCGGCGCCGCGCACGGCGACCCCGACGACGGCCGCATCTCGGTGGCCGCCGTTGCGACCGCCTTCCCGAGCGGTCGCGCCTCCCTCGAGATCAAGCTCGCCGACACCGCCGAGGCGGTAGCCGCCGGCGCCGACGAGATCGACATGGTCATCGACCGGGGCGCCTTCCTCGCCGGCCGCTACGGCCTCGTGTTCGACCAGATCGCCGCCGTGAAAGAGGCCTGCCGTCGCGCCGATGGCACGAGCGCGAGCCTCAAGGTCATCCTCGAGACGGGTGAGCTCGTGACCTACGACAATGTGCGTCGCGCCTCATGGCTCTCGATCCTCGCGGGCGGCGACTTCATCAAGACCTCCACCGGCAAGGTGTCGCCGGCGGCGACCCTGCCCGTCACGCTCCTCATGCTCGAGGTCGTGCGCGACTGGCACCTGGCCACCGGCCACCGCATCGGGGTGAAGCCCGCGGGCGGCATCCGTTCATCGAAAGACGCCATCAAGTACCTCGTCACCGTGGCCGAGACCGTCGGCGAGGAGTGGCTGCAGCCGCACCTGTTCCGATTCGGCGCGTCGAGCCTCCTGAACGACGTGCTGCTGCAGCGCCAGAAGCTCGCGACCGGGCACTACTCCGGCGCCGACTACGTGACGATCGACTGAGACTGAGGACGACATGAGTTTTCTCGAGTACGCACCCGCCCCCGAGTCGCGGGCGATCCTCTCGCTCCGCGACAGCTACGGGCTCTTCATCGACGGCGAGTTCGTCGACGGCCGCGGTGAGCCGTTCCAGACCATCTCGCCCGCGAGCGAGGAGCGCATCGCGACGATCGCGAACGCCAACGAGACGGATGTCGATGCCGCCGTCGCCGCGGCTCGACGCGCCTACGACCGCACCTGGTCGCGCATGAGCGGCCGCGACCGTGGCAAGTACCTCTTCCGCATCGCGCGGCTCGTGCAGGAGCGGGCCCGCGAGCTCGCCGTCGCCGAGTCGCTCGACAACGGCAAGCCGATCAAGGAGTCGCGCGACGTCGACGTGCCGCTCGTGGCCGCGTGGTTCTTCTACTACGCGGGCTGGGCCGACAAGCTCGACCACGCCGGTCTCGGGGCGAACCCGCGCTCGCTCGGTGTGGCCGCCCAGGTCATCCCGTGGAACTTCCCGCTGCTCATGCTCGCGTGGAAGATCGCGCCCGCGCTCGCGGCCGGCAACACCGTCGTGCTGAAGCCGGCCGAGACGACGCCGCTCACGGCGCTCATCTTCGCCGAGATCCTCCAGCAGGCCGAGCTCCCGCCGGGCGTCGTCAACATCATCACGGGCGCCGGCGACACGGGTGCCGCGCTCGTCGCGCACGAGGGCGTCGACAAGGTCGCGTTCACGGGTTCGACCGGCGTCGGTCGCGCCATCGCGAAGCAGATCGCCGGCAGCGACAAGAAGGTCACGCTCGAGCTCGGCGGCAAGGCCGCGAACATCGTCTTCGACGACGCGCCCATCGACCAGGCGATCGAAGGCATCGTCAACGGCATCTTCTTCAATCAGGGGCACGTGTGCTGTGCGGGCTCACGCCTGCTCGTACAGGAGAACATCCACGACGAGGTCGTCGAGCGGCTGAAGCTGCGGCTCTCGACGCTGCGCCTCGGCGACCCGCTCGACAAGAACACCGATATCGGGGCGATCAACTCGAAGGAGCAGCTGGAGCGCATCCGTACGCTCTCCGACGTTGGCGTCGAAGAGGGCGCAGAACGCTGGAGCGCGCCGTGCGTGATCCCCGAGAACGGGTTCTGGTACGCCCCGACGATCTTCACGAACGTGCAGACCTCGAGCCGCATCGCCCGCGAGGAGATCTTCGGGCCGGTGCTCTCGGTGCTGACGTTCCGCACGCCCGCCGAGGCGATCGCCAAGGCGAACAACACGCCCTACGGCCTCTCCGCAGGCATCTGGACCGACAAGGGCAGCCGCATCCTCGCCGTCGCCGACCAGCTGCGCGCCGGCGTCATCTGGGCGAACACGTTCAACCGCTTCGACCCCTCGAGCCCCTTCGGCGGCTACAAGGAGTCGGGATACGGGCGCGAAGGCGGCCGCCACGGCCTTGCGGCATATCTCTCCCCGGCGCCCATCGGTCAGCCGTCCACGCGGCAGAGCCTCGCCGTGCCGGCCACGACGAAGCCGATCGAAGCAGCGGATGCCACGCCGAAGCGCTCGCGCCGAGCCGCTAAGCGCCCGCAGACAGACACCGCGACGAAGGGATCGAAGCGATGAACCGCCTCGCAGTGCCGAAGACCTACAAGCTCTACATCAACGGCGCCTTCCCGCGCAGCGAGTCCGGCCGCACCTATGAGGTGCGAGCGGCCGACGGCGGATTCCTCGCCAACGCGGCCAAGGCCTCGCGCAAAGACGCCCGCGACGCGATCGTCGCCGCCCGCGGGGCGGTCTCGGGGTGGTCGGGTGCCACGGCATACAACCGGGGCCAGGTGCTGTATCGCATCGCGGAGCTCCTCGAGGGTCGTCGCGCCCAGTTCATCGCCGAGATCGAGGAGGGCGAGGGCGCCTCCCGCGCCGTGGCATCCGCGCAGGTCGACGAGGCGATCGACCGCTGGGTCTGGTATGCGGGCTGGGCCGACAAGTTCGCCCAGGTCACCGGCAACGCCAACCCGGTCGCCGGGCCGTACTTCAACATCTCGGTGCCCGAGCCCACGGGCGTCGTGGCGATCATCGCCCCGCAGGATTCATCGCTCATCGGTTTCGTCTCTGCCGTGGCCCCGGCACTCGTCGCCGGCAACAGCGTCGTCGTCGTGGCGAGCGAGCGCTTCCCACTGTCGGCGATCAGCCTCGCAGAGGTGCTCGCGACGAGCGACGTGCCGAAGGGCGTCGTGAACGTGCTCACCGGCTCGCCTGCCGAGATCGCACCCTGGCTCGCGAGCCACGCCGACGTGAACGCGATCGACCTCGTGGGCGCGGGGGCGCTCGACTGGATCTCGCTCGAGGTCGACGCGGCCGACACGCTGAAGCGGGTGCTGCGACCGGAGTCGGGCCTCGATGCCGCCGCGCCGGCCCTCGGCCGAATCGCCGCCTTCACCGAGACCAAGACGGTCTGGCACACGAAGAGCCTGCTGTAGGACTCGCATGTCAGGGCGCGATGGGGCATCCGACGAGCGCGGGCGGCTCACCGCCGACCCGTTCGACTACCGAGTCACCAAACAGGGCGGCGTCATCGTCTACCGAGGTGGTCAGGCGGTGATGACGGTCGGTGGTCACGACGCGGCGCGTCTCGTCGGCGCCCTGCAAAGCGCGGACGATTCACAGGTGCAGCACCTGCTCGCCAGGGCGAGCGGCAACTATCGTCGAGGCAACGAACGGTCGTAGCCCGACGGGCGATCGAGGTGGCGTAGCCTCAGCAGGAGGCCGCCGAACGCGCGGCCGTGGTCCGGCGGCGATCAGTCGTCGTGAACCTCTGAGCGAACCCGCGAGTGCAGCGCACCGCCGGAAGACGGGAAGCCCTCCATGGCCGCCACCACGACTCGGCTCCTGCGTCTCGGCGTGCTGGCGCACTCGAGCAAGCCCGACGAGAAGCGACTGCCGTTGCATCCGTCGCACTTCGATCGCATCGATGCCGACCTTCGGGAGAACATGGTCCTCGAGCGCGGGTACGGGGAGCATTTCGGAATCGCCGATGCACAGCTCCTCCCGCTCGTCGCCGGAATCGGCAGTCGCGAGGAGATCATCGCCGAAAGCGACGTCGTCCTCCTGCCGAAACCGCAGGCATCCGACCTCGAAGGCCTGCGCGACGGCCAGGTGCTGTGGGGCTGGCCGCACTGCGTGCAGGATCGTGCCATGACCCAGCTCGCCATCGACAAGGGCCTCACGCTCATCGCCTGGGAGGCCATGAACCACTGGACGGCAAGCGGCGGCTTCGGACTGCACGTGTTCCACAAGAACAACGAGCTCGCAGGCTACTGCTCCGTGCTGCACGCGCTGCAGCTCTGCGGATCGACGGGTGACTACGGCCGGCGGCTGAGTGCGGTCGTGATCGGGTTCGGGGCCACCGCTCGCGGTGCCGTCACGGCGCTGAACGCGCACGGCATCCACGACGTGCGGGTGCTGACCAACCGTGATACCGCCGCCGTCGGCTCGCCGATCCCGTCAGTGGACATCATCCAGTTCGAGCACGATCCCGAGGCGCCGTTCTCGAGCACGGTCAACACGGAGGACGGCCCTGTGCCGCTCGCCCCCTTCCTCGCTGAACGGGACATCGTGGTGAACTGCACGCTGCAGGATCCGAACGCACCGCTCACGTACCTGCGCACGGAGGATCTCGCCGCCTTCCGCCCCGGCAGCCTCATCGTCGACGTCTCGGTCGACGCAGGCATGGGATTCAGCTGGGCCCGCCCGACGTCATTCACCGAGCCGATGTTCACCGTGGGGGAGTCGACGAACTACTACGCGGTCGATCACAGCCCGTCCTACCTCTGGAACTCCGCCACTTGGGAGATCAGCGAAGCACTCATGCCCTTCCTGCGCACGGTGATGGAGGGGCCGGATGCCTGGGCGGGATCCGACACGATCGACCGCGCCATCGAGATCGCCGGCGGCCGCATCCGGAACCCCGCGATCCTGGAGTTCCAGCGCCGATCCGCGGAGTATCCGCATCTTCCGATCTCGTAAGGGCGCTGTACCCCGAACGGGAAGTAACGAAATGATAACGGTGTTGCTAGAGTGACCTGCACCGTCGCGCAACGGAGCGCGGCCGGTGGAAAGGCCCGAACCCGTGACCCGCGCCCTCGATCGATTCGCCCACCCGCCCCGTCGTGCGGTTCGCATCCTGCTCGCGACGCTCGCCGTGACGGCGACCGCGTCGGCACTCCTCATCGCCGCCACCCCGACGACCGCGTCTGCGGTCGACGTGTTCGGCGCACTCCGCGTTCCGGGTGAGGCGGCTTTCATCGTCGGGCATCGCGGCGATCGCGCCGAGGCGCCCGAGAACACGATGGCCTCGCTCGAGCTCGCCATGGACGAGCTCGACTTCGTCGAGACCGACGTGCAACTCAGCCGCGACGGCGTGCCCGTGCTCTTCCACGACACCACGCTGGAGCGCGTGACCGGCGAACGCGACACCGTCGGCGAGCTCGACCTCACCCAGCTCCGTCGCCTCGACGTCGGCTCCTCGTACGGCGACGAGTACGCGGGGGAGCGGATCCCCACGCTCGACGAGTTCCTCGAGGCGCTCGCCACCCGGGAGACGGCTCGGGCCCTCGTGGAGCTGAAGGCGGACTGGACCGTCGAGGAGGTGCGCACGGTCATCGACCTCATCGAGCGGCACGGGCTCCGCGGCCGCGTCGTGCTGCAGAGCTTCAGCCTCGAGTCGCTCTTCGCCGTGCAGCGCGTGTCACCGACGACGCCGCGCATCATGCTCATCCGCGAGCTGCCTGCCGAGCCCGTCGCCCTGGCCCAGCGACTCGGCGTCATCGGGTTCGGCACGACGGCCGCATCCGTCACCGCCGTGCCTGGCGCGCTCGAGGCGCTGCACGAGGCCGGCGTCGCCGTGCTCTGCTACACGCTGAACACGCACGACCACTGGCAGGAGGTGAGTGCGCTCGGGGTCGACGGCATCATCACCGACCAGCCGAGCGAGCTCGATGAATGGCTCGCGGTGACCGCGCCCGGCACCTGAGCAGGGTCAGGAGACGTCGACGCCGAGGCGGTCTGCCGCTGAGCGGAACTGATCGTGCATGCGCTGCGAGAACAGCACGAAACGCACGAGCGACGGCGCCTCGACCGCTTCCGCCGTCGTCGCCAGTGCGACGGCGGCGGCATCGTCGGCCGGCCAGCCGTAGACGCCGGCCGAGATGGCAGGGAAGGCGACGGATGCCGCACCGAGGCTGTTCGCGACCCGGAGCGAGTTGCGATACGCCGCGGCGAGCAGCGGGCGCCGAGCCTCCTCCTCGGGTCCGCGGCCGGGCCAGACCGGGCCGACGGCATGGATGACCCATTTCGCGGCGAGACGCCCCGCCCCGGTCGCGACGGCCTCGCCCGTGGGCAGCCCCTCGGGCAGCGTCGTGGCACGGAGCCGGCGGCACTCGGCGAGGATCTCGGGTCCGCCCGCGCGATGGATGGCGCCGTCCACGCCGCCGCCGCCGAGCAGGCTCGAGTTCGCGGCGTTCACGATCGCGTCGACGCGCTCTGCGGTGATGTCGCCCGTCACGAGTTCGATGCGAGGCATCAGACTTCGATGGTTTCGGCGAGGGCCTGCCGGATCGCCGTGACCTGCGTCGGCCCGGTACGGCAGCAGCCACCGATGAGCGATGCCCCGGCCGCGCGCCACGAGCGGACCAGCTCCACGGGGAACGCGCCGCGTCCACGCCAGCGCCGGGCCGCGGCATCCCAGGT
>Ga0126313_10002697_pt1 | contig 10045 bp, 9 predicted proteins | sample Plot105A_FD_89954 | JGI IMG/M metagenome (GOLD analysis project Ga0126313, IMG submission 89954) | Serpentine soil microbial communities from UC McLaughlin Reserve, CA, USA - Plot105A | ecosystem: Environmental > Terrestrial > Soil > Grasslands | place: USA: UC McLaughlin Reserve, Lake County... | reverse complement strand
TGCCGATCATTCCGCCGAACGTGGCGTAGGCGTGCGTGGAGGTGTCCGGGGCGAAGGTGAGGTGATGCTCGGCCTCGGTCTTGTCGGAGAGCTGATCGCGGATGACGCCCGGCTGCACGCGCGCGATCTTGCGGTCGGGGTCGACCTCGAGGATCTCGCGCAGGTACTTCGAGTGGTCGATCACCACGGCGACGTTGGTGGTCGCGCCCGACAGGCTCGTGGCGCAGCCGCGGTTCAGGATCGGCGCGCCGTGGCGGCTGCAAGCCTCCACGGCGGCCACCACGTCGGCGACGCTGCGGGGCACGACGACGCCGATCGGGGACTGCCGGTAGTTCGAGCTGTCGTGCGAGTAGACCGCGCGGGAGCCGGCGTCGAAGCGGACCTCCCCTCCGACCGCCTGCTCGAGGTCACGAGTCAGGCCCTTCACGTCGATCTTGTCCAGCCCGGCGGGCCCGAGCAGGTCGTGGCCGAGCCCGCTGCCGCTCGACAGCGTCGTACCGCCGCGCCAGCGGGCCACGGCCGGATGCGTCCAGCGCTCGGGGCTCTCCATCGTGCTCACCGCTCAGACCTCGTATTCGGCGGCGTCCGCCCGCTTGAGCTCGATGCCGAGGCCGGGCCGCGACGGATCCGGGTGGAGCGCGCCGCCGCTCGGGTCGAGCGTCCCGTCGAAGAGGATCCGCTCGATGCGCACGTGGTCGTGGAAGTACTCGAGGTGCTCGAGGCACTCGACGGCGCAGCAGGCGTGCGCCGAGATCGCCGGGGCGCAGTGGGCGGAGAACGGCATGCTCCGGCCCTTGCAGATCCCGTCGACCCGGAGCAGGTTGGTGATGCCCCCGCAGCGTGTGACGTCGGCCTGCAGGATGTCCACGCAGGCTGCGGTCTCGGCCAGCTCGGGCAGCGTCCAGCCGTACTCGCCGGCGGCGATCGCGAGGCCGCCGGGCGCCTCGTCGCGCACCCGGCGCAGGCCCGCCCGGTCCTCCGAGGTCACCGGCTCCTCGAAGTAGGTCACCCCGAAGTCCAGGTAGCGCCGGGCCCAGCCGAGCGCCTCGTGGGGCGTGAAGGCCCCGTTCGCGTCGACGAACAGGGCGGTGTCCGCCCCGATCGCGTCCCGCGCCACGCGAAGGCGGTGGGGGTCGCGCTCCGGCTCCCGGCCCACCTTGATCTTCACGCGGGGGATGCCCATCTCCGCCCAGGTGGCGAGCTGCTCGCGCAGGCGATCGTCGTCATACGACGTGAAGCCACCCGATCCGTAGACGGGGGCGGCGTCGTGGAAGCGCGGCAGCAGGTCCGCGAGGCAGAGCCCCAGCAGCTTGGCCTTGAGGTCCCACAGCGCCACGTCCACCGCCGAGATGGCCATGGCCCCCACCCCCGGCCGCCCGGCGTTGCGAATGGCCTCCTGCATCGACGTCCAGGCCGCGGGCGGGTGGAGCGCGTCCGCTCCCTGGACATGCTCGGCGAGCAGCGACTCCACGAACCGGCCGACGACGACCGGCCCGTACGTGTAGCCGATTCCCGTCCGACCGCCGGCCTCGACCTCGACCAGGACCAGCGTGGTGGCGTCCCACTCGAGGGTGCCGTCGGACTCCGGCTCGTCCGTGGGGATCGTGTACGCCGAGACAGCGAGGCGCTCGACCGTCACCTCCGCGGCTGTACGCGACGCCACCGCCATCAGCGGTTCACGAACTCCTGGATCTTGCCCTTCAGCGACTGCTTCGCGATCTCGCCGGACGCAGGGTCGCCCTTCACCATTGCCTCGGCCATGTGCTGCGCCTGCGTGACCATGATGTGCGGCGGGAGCGGCGGCACCTCGGGGTCGGTGATCGCCTCGTAGACGACCGGCCGGTCGGAGGACAGCGCCTCGTCCCAGGCATCCGCGACCTGGTCGGGCGAGTCCACGCGGATCCCCCGCAGCCCGAGCAGCTCGGCGTAGCGGGCGAACGGGAAGTCCGGCAGGACCTGCGAGGCGTCCAGCTTCGGGTCGCCGGCAAGCACGCGCTGCTCCCAGGTGACCTGATTCAGGTCGCGGTTGTTCAACACGACCACCACGAGCTGCGGGTTCGACCAGCTCGGATAGCGGTAGGCGACGTCGATCAGCGCGTTGATGCCGAGCATCTGCATCGCGCCGTCGCCGAGGCAGGCGATCACCGGCCTGTCCGGGTAGGCGAACTTGGCGCCGAGCGCGTAGGGCACGCCGGGACACATCGTGGCAAGCGTCCCGGAGAGGGCGGCCTTCATCCCCCTGCGGACCTTCAGGTGGCGCGCCCACCAGTTCGTCGCCGAGCCCGAGTCGGCGGTGAGGATGCAATTGTCGGGGAGCCGCGGCGAGAGCTCGTGGAAGACCCGCTGCGGGTTGACCGGGTTCGCGTCGAGCATCGCGCGGTCGGCGAGGATCTCCCACCAGCGCTCGACCTCCTCCTCGATGCTCTGCCGCCAGGCGCGGTCGTCCTTCCGCTCGAGGTGGGGGATCAGCTCGCGCAGGGTGTCCCCGGCGTCGCCGACGAGCGACACGTCCGGGGGTATGCGGATCCCGATCATCCGCGCGTCGAGGTCGATCTCCACGACCTTGCACGAGCCGGGCTCCGGCAGCCACTCCGCGTACGGGAAGCTCGTGCCGATCATGAACAGGCAGTCGCAGTTCATGACCATCTCGTGGCTCGGCTTAGTGCCGAGCAGGCCGATCGACCCTGTCACGAACGGAAGGTCGTCCGGGAGCGCGTCCTTGCCGTTGAGCGCCTTGGCCACGCCCGCGCCGAGCAGGTCGGCGACCTCGATCACCTCGTCGGCCGCGTGCGCCGCTCCCTGACCGATCAGGAGGGCGACCTTCTGCGAGGAGTTGAGGATCTCGGCGGCCTTGGCGATCTCGGACGCCGGCGGGATGACCCGCGGGCGGAGGTTCCCGTCCACCGACGTGTAGATCACGCCGTGCTCGCGCGGGGGCTCCGAGTACTTCTCCTCCTGGATGTCCTCGGGGACGATCACGCAGGTGACCGACCGCGACGCCTTGGCGATCTTGAAGGCGCGGTCGATCAGCTGGCGGATCTGGCTCGGGTGCATGCAGTACTGCACGAACTCCGACGCCACGTCCTTGAACAGCACCTGCAGGTCGACCTCCTGCTGGTAGTTCGCGCCGAGGGAGAACGTCTTCTGCTGCCCGACGATGGCGACGACCGGCTGGTGGTCGAGCTTGGCGTCGTAGAGGCCGTTCAGGAGATGGATGGCGCCGGGCCCGGAGGTGGCCATGCAGACCCCCACCTCGTCGGTGAGCTTGGCGTGCGCGGTCGCCGCGAACGCCGCGATCTCCTCGTGGCGCGTCTGGATGAACTCCAGGTCCGACTCGTGAAGCGCGCCGAGGAACCCGTTGATGCCGTCGCCGGGGTACCCGAAGACGTGCCTCACGCCGTGTTCCCTCATGCGCTCGAGCGCGAAGTGCGCCACGGTGCCCGACTGTCCCTTGGGCATTTGGATCCTCCTCAGTCCCCGATGTCGCCGAGGGTCGAAGTCAGCGTCGCCCTACGGAGGCCTACCCGCCGCCTGCCCCCTGAAACTGCGCGCTCAGCGGCCCTGTCGGGACGCTGACACGCCCCGGCCCACGGACCGCGGGACGACGTTCGCGTCGGTCGCCATCGCCCCGACCTCGAGGTCCGCCTGGCCGCTTCCGATCAACGCGGCGATGAACGTCAGCGCCGCCGGATGGCCGCCGGATCCCTGCGCCAGCAGCTTCGCCGCGCGGATCGCGGCGGCGACACCGGAGCGCCGCAGCGGCAGCCGCCCGCGATAGCCGAGCCGCCGCGTCCGGCCCATCGACTCGACGAGGTCCCGGCAGAGGTCCCGGCGCCGGGCGGCTCGGCCGTCTCCGGCCGTTCCCACCGACTGGGCGGCGAAGCCGTATAGGTCCTGGCGGCGGGTGTCGTCCACGGCGTCGTTGTACGTGCGCATGAACGCCGCGACCACCGGGCAGACGCTCCTCGGCGAGTCGGTGAAGCGCTCGCCGGCGAGCATCGACGCGAGCTCCATGACGCACACGCCGTGGCTCGGCGAATCGTGCCGGCCGCGGGCGAGTCGAACGGTCTGATGGCTTGCGATGGCATCGGACATGGTGGCCTCCTTTCGGGCTGGTCGGGCCTTTCTCTTACCCGATGCCCGGCCCATCCGGCGGCAAGCGGGAGGTGTCAGTCCGCAGACCTCGCGCGATGACTACGCGATCGGTTCGCGGGGTAGGCGGATGGCGTGGCTCGACCGCCGGCACTTCGACGAGGAGTGAGCGCTGCGCTCGACCCCGGTCGGCCGGTCAGGCTGCTCGAGATCGATCCGGATCTCGCCCAGGAGCTGGACGAGGAGGATGCGGATCGCGCCCGGGCGGAGCTGATCGCCCGCGCGCAGAGGCTCGAGTGGAAGCATCACGCCGGGCACTGGGGCCCGAGCGATCCGCGCGGCTATCTGGGGCTCCTGATGCTCGAGGGCGTCCTGTTGCGGGAGGTCCTGCTGGCTCGCGGCGGAACTGCGGAGCTGCTCGGCGCGGGCGATCTCCTGCGGCCGTGGGACGTCGACGGCGAGGAGTTCCTGCCGGTCCCGAGCGAGGTCGAGTGGAGCGTGCTCGCGGACGTGCGGGTCGCGGTGCTCGACTCCGCCTTCGCGCTCCGTGCCGCGCGCTGGCCGGGGGTCATGTCCCAGCTCACGTCGCGCGCCGTGCTTCGCGCGAAGGCGATCACGCTCGACAACGCGATCTCGCACCTCAAGCACGTCGAGACGCGCCTCCTCCTCCTGTTCTGGCATTTCGCGGAGCGGTGGGGAAGGGTCGGGCCGCAGGCGATCTCCGTGGACCTGCCGCTGACGCACGAGCTCCTGGCCAAGTTCGTGGGGGCCACTCGACCGTCGGTCACGACGGCCCTGGGCCAGCTCTCCCGCCGTGGGCTCCTGGTGCGCGAGGGCGGGGTGTGGCGCCTCAGCCGTGAGTCGGCCGAGATGCTCGAGGCGCTGCGGGTGTTGGATCGACCCGCGGAGCCCGTCGACACGTCAGCTTGGTGACAAGGCCCGGACAGGATTCCCGCCGCCGCGGTACTAGACCGCTATGAGCGCCGAGGTCACCGCGGAGTACATCAGCGAGGCGATGGCGGAGTGCATCTCGTGCTGCGGCGACTGCCACGACGTCTGCATGGAGACGCTCGCGCACTGCCTGACCCAGGGCGGTCGGTACGTCGGCGAGGAGCGGATGCGCGCGCTGGCCGACTGCAAGGCGATCTGCGACGTGACGCGCGACGCGCTGCTGCGCGGGTCGGCCCTTCATGCCCGAGCGGCCGAGCTGTGCGCCGAGGCGTGCATCCGCTGCGCGGAGGCGTGCCGCGAGCTCGTCCCGGACGACCCCATGGCGGACCGCTGCGTGCACGCATGCCGCTCCTGCGCCGAGGCCTGCCTCGACCTCGGCTCGACGCCGCGGGTTCAGGCGTCCTGAGTCGCGCTGCGGCTGCGTCCTGAGCCGCCCGCGCGGTCGGCGGCCCGCCCGCCGGGCGTCACGGGCCCCTCGCCTCGCCCGTGCGCGAGATGGGATTTGAACACCGATGTGATGCACAACTCCCATCTCGGTGTCCGCAGCATGGGGTTTGCGTGGCCTTCGGCCGGCGTCCGAGGGCCGCTGGTCCCCCGGCGGCGCGGCCACGCACATGCGACATCGGCCGCCGCGCCGACCAGGGGGCGCCCGCCCATCGCGGGATGGACGCGCTAGCAATCAGGCAACCGTCGGCCTTCCGATGCGGTCCGCGCTCGCCGCAGCGCTCCACAGGGCGAGCAGGAACAGGACGATCCCGAGGATCCCGACGTTCCACGACGCCTGGTTCGAGTCGGCGAGCCAGAAGGCGCTGATGAACAGCCAGACCCCGATCGCTGCGTTGATCCAGCTGATCCAGGTCTCCCTGTAGAGGCCACCGACCCGAGCGAGCGCGAGGACGCCCACGATGGCGCCGAAGACCACCGGATTCCACGTAGCGTCGGCGTCCGTGTATCCGAGGACCCACGGCGAGATGATCAGCCAGATGCCGGCGAGGACGTTCAGGCCGGACGGCGTCCGCGCTAACCGTGCGCGTCGCAGTCGTGACACGCGCCGCGCGCGCGGTGTCTCGCTGTCAGCAAGACGACACCTCCGGCGGGCGGCGGGGCGAATCCTGGGAATCAGGCCTGGTGTCGCCAAGGGTGCCCCCTCGGCGGGAGGGCGGAGGTTCCCCGACGCAGCTCGTTGCGCGGGGGCCTCCGCCGTGAACGTCGCGGCACCAGGGAGGCTTCTCAGATGCACGAGCTCACCTGCGTGGTCCATGTCCACTCGACGTTCTCGGACGGCACCGCGACCGTGCCCGAGATCGCCGACGTGGCACGCGCGACCGGCGCCGACGCCGTCCTCCTGACCGACCACGACACGCTCGAGGCGAAGCGCCACGGGCTCGACGGGTGGCACGGTGACGTGCTCCTCCTGGTCGGGCTCGAGGTGTCGCCGCGCGGTGGGCACCTGCTCGCGTTCGACGTCGACAGCGAGGTCGGGCACGGGGGCGTCGACGAGGCGCAGATCATGGACGCGGTCCGCGATGCCGGCGGGCTGGCTTTCGCGGCGCATCCGTTCTCGCGCGGCTCGCGGATGTCGCGCCGGATCGGCCGGCCGCATCCCTGGCGCACCCTCGACCACGACGCATTGACCGGAATCGAGCTCTGGAGCCTCGTGACCGACTCCGCGGAGGCGTGGGCGTCGCCGAGGGAGGCCGTCGACTTCATGCGCCGCCCGGAACGCGCGTTGGACGGACCCCCCGGGCGCCACCTCGCCGCCTGGGACGCCCTCTGCGCGCGCCGGCAGGTGGTCGGGATCGGCGGTCTCGACGCGCACCAGAGCGGCCTGCGGCTGCGCGGCGGTCGGGTCCTCTCCCCCTTCGCCCACGAGCGCTTCTTCTCGTGGCTGCGCACGCACGTCCTCTGCGACCGGCCGTCGAGCGGGGCTCTCGCCCCCGACCGGGCCGCGGTCTACCGGGCCCTGGCGGAGGGGCACTGCTTCCTCGGGATCGACGGCATCGCGCCGACCAACGGATTCCGCTTCTGGGCCGACCGCGACGGCGCGCGGATCGAGATGGGCGGCGAGGCGAGCGCGGGCGGCTGGACCCTGCGGGTAGGGCTGCCGCTCGACGCCGACGCTCGCCTGCTCCGGGACGGCGTTGAGGTAGCCGCCGCGGACGGCAGCGAGCTCGCGTGGCCCGCACGCGAGCCGGGCGTCTACCGGGTCGAGGCCTCGCTGGCCGGCAGGACCTGGATCGTCTCGAACCCGATCTACCTGCGTTCCCGCGATGCCGGGCCCACGGGGTAGCCTGGCAGTCGACGACCGCCGGCGCCCCCACGCTAGGCATGCGGATCAGCTTGAGCATCACGAACTTCTCATGGCCGAGCCCGGGCGCCGAGCTCCGCGCGAGCCTGGCCGACGTCGCCCGATCGGCCGACGATGGCGGCCTCGACACGGTCTGGGTCGCCGACCACCTCCTGCAGGCCGACCCGAACAGCAGCCGAGACGACGAGATGCTCGAGGCGTACACGACGCTCGGCTTCCTCGCGGCACAGACCCGGCGCGTCCGGCTGGGGACCATGGTCACTTGCGTGACGTTCCGGCCGCCCGGGATGCTGGTCAAGGCGGTGACCACGCTCGACGTGCTGTCGGGCGGTCGCGCCTGGCTCGGTCTGGGCGCCGGCTACGAGCAGGACGAGGCGCGCGCCATGGGCCTGTCGCTGCCGCCGACCGCCGAGCGCTTCGAACGGTTGGAGGAGACCCTCCGCCTCGCCGCGCAGATGTGGGCGGGCGACCCGTCGCCGTTCCACGGCGTGCACTACCAGCTCGAACATCCGGTCAACTCGCCGCCGCCGCTCTCGAAGCCGCGTCCGCCGATCCTGATTGGTGGCATGGGCGAACGCAAGACGCTGCGCCTCGTCGCCCGCTACGCCGACGCCTGCAACCTCTTCGACATCCCCGACGGAGGCCAGACGATCCGTCGCAAGCTGGACGTGCTCGCCCGTCACTGCGATGACCTCGGGCGTGACTATGACAGCATCGACAAGACGCTCAGCACCCGGTTGGCGCCCGGAGAGACCGCCGACCAGTTCGCCGACCGTTGCTCGATGCTCGCGACGCTCGGCATCGATCACGCCGTCCTGATCACCGCCGGTCCCTGGAGCGCCGCGGACGTCGACCTGCTCTGCGCCGCCGCGGAGATGGTCGGCCGCTCCCCGCGCTGAGTGCCCCCGCTATGACCGTCTGAGCGGGCGCGCCGCGGCGGTGATCGCGGCCGCCGCCGCGGCGGCGCCGCCGGCGGCCAGCGCCCCGCGATGCTTCGTCGCGACCAGCTGGACGCTGCGCCCGTGGGCCGTGTCGTCGAAGCGGCCGTGGGCGCCGGGGTCGCCGGGCTCGGGCTCGAACAGGTTTCCGGTGCCGTTAAGCGGCGACGGCGGCGAGTCCTGGATCTGCTGCGACTTCACGGCGGTCTTCGCCAGGTATCGCTCCGCCAGCCACGGCGCGACCTTGTTGCCCACGATCGTGTAGACCGTCGGGATCCCGACGTAGACCTCGCGGCGCCGGTGGTGTGCGGCCCAGTGCACGGCGTCCGCGGCCACCTCCGGCTGGTAGATCGGCGGCACGGGCATCGGGTGATGCGGCATCTTCGAGCGGCAGTGGTCGAACTGCGGGGTGTTGAGGCCGGGCAGCTGGACCATCGTCAGGTGGACCTTCGACCCCTTGTGCCGGAGCTCCGTCCGCAGCGACTCCTGCATGCCCTTGATCGCGTGCTTGGCGCCGCAGTAGGGCGACTGAAGCGGGATGCCGCGGTAGGCCATCGCCGATCCGACCTGGACGATCGTCCCCCGGTCGCGCTTCGTCATCCGGGTGAGCGCCGCCCGCGTTCCCCAGACCGTGCCCAGGTAGGTCACCCTGGTCGCACGCTCGAACTCCTCCGGGGTGATGTCGTCGAAGTAGGCGAAGACCGTCGTCATCGCGTCGTTCACCCAGATGTCGATCGGCCCGAACGCCTCCTCGACGGCAGCGGCGGCGGCCTCGACCGCCGCGGCGTCGGCCACGTCGGTCGGGACTACGAGCGCTCGGCCGCCGGCCCGCTCGACCTCCTGGCGCGCCGCCTCCAGCGCGTCGGCACCGCGCCCGACGAGCCCGATCGCGGCGTGGTCGCGGGCGAAGCGGCGTACGACGGCCCGCCCGATGCCCTTGCCGGCGCCTGTCACCACTACCACCTCGTTCATGTCCCTCCCCCTACCCGGACTCACGCCGGGCAGTTGTAAGCGAGCGAACATCGATCGCCAGGTCGCTAGGCAGGCTGCGCCTCGGCCTCGGCCTCCGCCCGCTCCTGCTCGCGTTCGACGCGTTCGGACGCCTGCAGCTCACGGCAGATGCGCCTGACGAAGAAGAACACCACGAGCGGCGCGACCCAGACGGCGACACGGTAGACCCAGACCTGGGCCTCGTAGCTCAGCCCGAGGAAGACCAGCACCCGGTCGGCCGAGCCCGCGAAGAACATCAGCGCCACCCACACGAAGAAGGCGACGCCGAAGGCCGTCCGCCCGGGCGCGTCGCGCGGACGGTCGAGCACGTTGTGGGAGGCGCGGTCGCCGGTGATCCTCCGCTCCATCCACGGATAGGCGACGAGGACGACTAGGACCAGGAGCGGGAAGAGCGCCCCGCCCCAGAACGGGTTCGGCACGAGCGTGAAGTCGCCGATCGTCACGTCGAAGCCGGGCACGAGGCGAAGGGCGCCGATCAGCCAGCCCAGGTACCAGTCGGGCTGCGCGCCGTTGGTCGAGAGCCTCGTCTCGTACGGGCCCCACTGCCAGATCGGGTTGATCTGCACGAGGCCGGCGAGGCCGAAGATCACCGCGGTCACCGCGCACAGCAGGCCGAGCGAGCGCGGCGTCTGGCCGGGGAACGTCGGGACCCCGAGGAGCATCCGGTCGGTCTGCCGCGGCTTGCGCCGGAACTGGGCGTGGTACCGGGAGGCGACCAGAGTGAGGTGGATGGCGAGCAAGTTCC